>Ga0308157_10000396_pt1 | contig 152145 bp, 130 predicted proteins | sample PhyBR1_FD_201035 | JGI IMG/M metagenome (GOLD analysis project Ga0308157, IMG submission 201035) | Phyllosphere microbial communities from UC Gill Tract Community Farm, Albany, California, United States - DLSLB.R1 | ecosystem: Host-associated > Plants > Phyllosphere > Unclassified | place... | reverse complement strand
CCAGCCTGAAGACTCCCCGATCGCCTCCGTGGTCATCAAGGTTTGCCAAAACTTTAATGACATAAAAGGAGAACTGGGCGCTTGCCAATTTGCTTGCTGCTGCCAGCTTAAATTAGTGGCAAGCGACACATGTAATTTCATAAGGATCACTTTTAGTAGTTGGTTATTTTGCCCGCCTGCGTTGATTGAATACAACCAGTAACTCGGCAACTGATAAAAAGTCTACCGCGATCATGGCGCTTTTTGCAGGGCAGTTGCGTAACGCAAAATGTCTTTAGCCAAGCTTTATTGTGATAACCCTTTTTTAATAAAGGCAAGTTCATATCAAATGAGCTGCCATAAAAAAAGCCATCTTGGTAATAAAGATGGCTTTTGATTGTATTTTTTTAAGTTATAGTTCTCATCCAAAATATAAATGAGAATGAGATTAACTTAAGCCTTGCAAAGGCGGTAAAATAGATGTTATCTATATAAAGGGCTGCTAGAATGACGCGGCAACCAGTTTACTATAATTTAGCAGCTTGAGGCTGCGACCAACTGCCGACGCCAAAGTCACTTTGCCCAATTGACAGCAGCACTAGATGAGCGATGCGCGCGATTTTTGCTCAGCAATTCACTTTTTACTCGGTTCAGTGATATAATCAGCGCGCCTTGTTAACCGTAATTCAGTTAGCGAAAGACAATTTTCAAGCAGGCTCAATCCTCTTTAATATCGTGATCACTCGTGCCAACCTTATCTTAACGCCCCTCTTTCGGCGCTGGCAGAACCATTAAACGATCACTAAAGCCTTATCATTAACGACAACCAAAGGAATGCCCTACGACAATGTCAATCATTTATTACACCAAAACTGACGAAGCCCCAGCTCTAGCTACCTTATCATTTTTACCGATCGTTAAAGCCTTTACCAAATCGGCAGGGATCGAGGTTGAAACAACCGATATTTCTTTAGCGGGGCGTATCATTGCGTTATTTCCAGACTTTTTGACCCAAGATCAGCAAATCCCAAGCGCTTACGCTCAATTGCGTGAGCTTGTCAAACAGCCTGACGCCAACATCATCAAATTGCCAAACATCAGCGCGTCAATCCCGCAGTTAAAAGCGGCAATTAAAGAGCTTCAAGACAAAGGCTACGCGCTTCCTGATTACCCAGACCACCCAGCCAATGATAAAGAAGAAGACATTCGCGTTCGCTACGACAAGATCAAAGGCAGTGCGGTCAACCCAATCTTACGTGAAGGTAACTCCGACCGCCGAGCGCCACAAGCAGTTAAAGCGTTTGCCAAAAACCATCCACATTCAATGGGTGAATGGAGCGCTGACTCAAAAACTGAAGTTGCGACCATGGATCACGGCGACTTTGCGCACACTGAAGAAGCGGTAACCATTGACAAAGCGACCGATTATCGCATCGTTTTTACAGCAGATGATGGCAGTACAACTGAGCTTAAAGCCCCAGCGCCACTTCTTGATGGTGAAGTGATCGACGCGGCAGTTCTTCGTCACAAAGAGCTTGAAGAATTTTTAGAAAAGCAAGTTGAGTACGCTAAAGCCCAAGGCATTTTGTTCTCATTACATCTAAAAGCCACCATGATGAAAGTGTCAGACCCCATCATCTTTGGTGAAGCGGTTAAAGTTTTCTTTAAAGACTTGTTTGCCAAACATGGCGACACGCTAAAAGAACTTGACGTGAACGTTAATAACGGCTTTGGTCATCTGCTGAGCAAACTGCAAGAATTGCCAGAAGACAAGCGTAAAGAAATTGAAGCAGACATCGAAACCATTTACAAAAACAACCCTGATTTGGCAATGGTCAATTCAGACAAAGGCATCACCAACCTTCACGTGCCAAGCGATGTGATCGTTGACGCCTCAATGCCAGCGATGATCAGAAGCTCAGGAAAAATGTGGGGCGCGGACAACCAGCTTCATGATACCTTAGCGGTTATTCCTGACAGCAGCTATGCGTCAATCTATGATGAAACCATCAAGTTTTGTAAGCAGCACGGCGCGTTTGATCCTGCTACCATGGGATCAGTGCCAAACGTGGGCTTGATGGCTCAGCAAGCTGAAGAATACGGCTCACACGACAAAACGTTCTTGATTCCTTCATCAGGAAAAGTTCAAGTGTTAGACGCTGATGGCAACGTATTGACCGAGCATGACGTAAAAGTCGACGACATCTGGCGCATGACGCAAGTTAAAGATGCCCCGATCGAAGATTGGGTAAAACTTGCCGTGACTCGCGCTCGCGCCAGCAACACCCCTGCGGTATTCTGGCTTGATGAAAAGCGTCCACACCACGCAGAACTCATCAAAAAAGTTGAGCGCTACTTAAAAGATCACGACACTACTGGTCTTGACATCCGAATCATGCCGGTTCGTGAAGCCACCCGCTTTACCCTTGAGCGCTTAAAAGACGGCAAAGATACCATTTCAGTGACTGGAAACGTGCTTCGTGATTACCTCACCGACTTGTTCCCAATCTTAGAGCTTGGCACCAGCGCTAAAATGCTGTCAATCGTGCCTTTAATGAACGGTGGCGGCTTGTTTGAAACTGGTGCGGGCGGTTCAGCACCAAAACACGTTCAGCAATTGGTTGAAGAAAATCACTTACGTTGGGATTCATTGGGCGAGTTTTTGGCGCTTGCTGTTTCGCTTGAGCATTTATCGGTTCATGAAAACAACCCCAAAGCGCAAGTGTTGGCAGATGCTTTAGACAAAGCCACTGAAAAACTGCTCATGAATGACAAGTCGCCTTCACGTAAAGTGGGTGAGCTTGACAACCGTGGCAGCCATTTCTACCTTGCTATGTATTGGGCAGAAGAGCTTGCCAATCAGGACAAAGACCAAGAGCTTAAAGAAAAATTTGCGCCACTTGCAAAAACTTTAAGCGACAATGAAGCTGCGATCGTTAAAGAGCTTAACGACGTTCAAGGTCACGCGGTTGACATCGATGGCTACTACTTCTTTGATGAAGACGCCGCCACCAAAGTGATGCGCCCAAGCAAGCTGTTAAACGACGCGATTGCTTCGGTTTAATAGTCAGCTAAGTTTCATAAAACTAGTGAAGCGCGCTGAAATCTAGCCACAATAAGCACCCCAATTGACCATATCGATTGGGGTGTTTTTATTTTATTAAAACAATGAGGCGCTTTTATGGCGGCAAGTGTGATTTTATTTAACAAACCCTTTGGCGTTCAAAGTCAATTTCGCGACGATGGCAACAATGAATTTGCCACCTTAAGCCGCTATTTTACAGACAAAACGCTTCGCGTCGCTGGTCGCCTTGATGCCACCTCCGAAGGTTTGTTGATTTTAACAAGTAGCGGCGCGGTCAATCATGCCATTACTAAGCCCTTAACGCTCAAGGACTTTAAACAAAACAATTTGCAGACCAACCCAAAGCTTGGCAAAACCTATCTCGTTCAAGTTGAAGGGATTGCAAGTCCTGAGCAATTGCAAGCGTTGCAAGAAGGCGTTGACTTAAAAGATGGCAAAACCTTGCCAGCGATGGTTCAAATGTTGGCTGAAAATGAGCTGCCAATGCCGCTTTGGGAGCGCGACCCGCCCATCCGCGAGCGTAAAAACATTCCGACCTCTTGGCTTAAGCTGACCATTTTTGAGGGTAAAAATCGCCAAGTCCGACGCATGAGCGCTCACGTTGGCTTGCCGTGTTTGCGGTTAATCCGCTGGTCGGTTGCCGGATTTGAGCTTGGGCAGTTACAATCAGGCGAATTTGTCCGCGTTCACTTGGCGCCTACCAAACTTAAAAATCTTGGTATTAAATAGCGTTTATAAAATTTATTGTTTTATAAACAAATACTTACTATAAAAAAGCGTTGGCGGCGGTGTTATCGGCGCTCATTGTTTGTTATCATCATTATCATCATAGGCGGGATTACGTCTATGTCAGCCCTTAAAAGCTCAAGGATTGGTCATGATTGTCCCCAAAACCTTATTCTCAAAAACCTATCCTCAAAACAAAACCTTTTTTAAAAAATGCGCCAATTTTTCCTCAGTTTTTAGCGCTATTCATCAGTTCACGCGACCTTGTGTTTTGGCAGGATTGGCAATAAGTGCGGCTTTAGCCGTTAGCGCTTGTCAGCCAAATCCCGATCAATCCGCTGAAGAGAATCAAGCTACTATTGATCGCAATCAAGAGCTTCATCAAAGTAATAATGATTCAAAAGCTTTGGATTCGCAAGATTCAGCCGACCCAATCGACAGCCAAGCTGCTGACATCGCAGAAGAAGACATCGCAGAAAATGAAAAAACCGCCATTGATGCTGCTGACAGTGTTGAGTCAGGTGATTCTGATAACGCGCCCGTAAACGCCGAAAACCGACTCAAAGATGTCAACAAAGTCGTCGATAACATGAGCGATGAAATGATGATCGCTCAGCGCTACCTTGACCCTGATGTGGCGTTTGCCAAAATTATGCTGGGCTATCAGCGCAGCATCCGTGATTTGGCAAAAACCCAAAACAAATATGGTCAAAATGAGACCATGACCGCTTTTGCGGACAATTTATTAACGCTTCAGCAAGAAGAAATCGGTCAACTTAAAAAATGGCTTGCCTCGCACCCCGATACTGCCAAACCAAAAACGGAAACGCCCGCTATGCAAGCCGCTTTTGCTAGTGAAATTCAAAGTATGGTCGCAAAAATGCAGGCTGAGCCAAATATCGCGGATGCTGATTTGGCATTTGCGCAAACCTTATTGCCGCATTATTTAGGCGCGATGGCTATGGCAAAGATTGAGCTTACCTATGGTCGCGATGACGATATGCGCCAATTTGCCCAAAGCTTTATCAATTCTCGCCAGCCGCTGGTCACGTTGCTTGAAAGTTGGGTTCAAGATCAGCATTCGTTAAGTGAACCAAGCATGCAAAAAAGCGGTGCTGATGAAACTAACGGCGCTACTAAAGATGAAAACGGTACTCAACCAACGCCTAAAAGTGACAAGTAAGTTAGCTTTACCATAAACCTTGTCGCTTTTAGAACGTGTTAATCAGTGAAAATCTTGATTTTGGCGCTATTAATTTTGACCATTTTTTTCTTGGTGCCAAGGCACACCGCCAAGCCAAGCTTGCCAAGCCGGCACAATGTCAGCTGATGCCAAACCATCCGTATCAACCCTCGCTTTTCGGAGCTGAACTTGATAAGGCTCATCACTATTGTCTATCAAGGCTGCCAAATTGACCGTCACAGTAATTAGCTCGTCGCGGCGAAACAGATGGCAACTCATGGATGGTTTTGCGGCATTTAATTCCGCAAACTGTTTGCTATCTGCTTTAATCCCATCAATAGCAACAATCACATCGTTTGCCGAAATTCCTGCGTTGGCAGCCATGCTACCTCGAAGGACGCGATTGACTTGCAAACCACTTGGGGTTTCGGTCACGCGAAGTCCCCAAGGGATATTTTTAGCAAATGAATTTTGAGTATCGGCAAGCATTTTGATGCCATTTTCAGCCAACAGCTTTGCTATGGGCAATTTATCCACGCCATTCACATATCGCGCTTCAAAATCAAGCCAATCCTGCATAGGCACAAATTGAGCCATCACGCGACCTAAATCTTGGCTTGAAATACCAAGCTTGGGATATTTTGGCGAAGGCGCAGCTTGTCTGGCTTGATCGTAAAACGCGCGAACCACATCAAATAAGCGGTATTGCCCCGCCGATTTTTGGAGCAGCCATAAGTCCAAGCACAGCGCCACCAGTGCGCCTTTATTGTAATAGCTGATCCCAGCATTTGCCGTATTTTCATCGGCTCGGTACAGTTTAATCCAAGTATCAAAGCTTGATTCAGCCACGCTTTGATGATCGCGACCAAAGGTTTGATAATAGCGGCTGATTTGATCGCTAAGCAACGTCAAATAACTGTCCTTATCGATCAGTCCTGACGCTTGCAGCATAAAATCGTCAATATAGGAGGTGAAGCCTTCAAATACCCAAAGCAGCGGTGTAAATGCCTCACGGCGAAAGTCCGCATCAACCATCACATCGGGGCGAACCGTTTTAACCCACCACGAATGAAAATACTCATGACTACAAAGCCCCAAAAAGCGCTGATAGGCAGGGCTTGGCAAATCAGGCTCATCAAATCGCGGCAAATCGCGCCGCGGCGTCACCAGACTTGTTGAATTGATATGCTCAAGACCGCCGTAATCTTGACCGCTGGCATACGTCAAAAACGTATAGTCGTTAAATGACGCATGACCAAGCCAGCTGATATAGGTTTGGCAAAGCTGAGTCAAATCGCGCTGAAGCCTTGGCAAGTTGGCATTATGCCGACCTGATAAAAAAAAGCGGTGGGCAAGCGCCTTGCCATCATCATCTTGAACCACAAAGCCAAAGGTGTTTTGAGCTGCAATCTCAAACGGATGGTCGATCAGCTCAAAATAAGTGACCGCTGCCAGCTCAAAATAAAGCTTGTGATCGCGCGTTTGAGTGGCTTTAAGTCCGCAGGCGATTTTGCAGGGCTCATTTTTTAATAAAAAATCTTCAGGAACGATCAGCTTAACGGCAACGGGTGAATTTTCCTGATCGGTAATCGCAAGCGCAAGCGAGGTAAAATTGCCAAATAAGCGCGACTGATCGACATAAGCGGTGCGAACGGACAAGTCATAACAATACACTTCATAAGTGACGGTAACTTTTTGTCCAGCGGTGACTTCCGGCAGCTGCCAAGTGTGCTTATCAAGTTTGGGGGCGCGCTTTGGCAAAGCGCTTTGGCTATCAACTTGATAAAAAACGGCAGTAATATTGCGCGCAAATTCGCGAATCAAGTAGCTTCCAGCAATCCAAGTCGGCAGCCAAAGCGTTGGCGAGTCCGCTGTTGCGGTAAATTCAAGTCGGACATCGACCAGATGCTCATTAAAGCGCGCAAAATCCAGCGCATAATGGATGTCCGTATGAGTATCAGTCAATTGAGTTAAAGCAGTCATTATTAAGGCTTATCGTTATTAAAATACCTTATAGTAAAATCCTTATGGCAAAAAGGCAACTTGAGCGCTTAAGCTTTTATGCTCATTATTTGTCATTTATTACGAAAATTTTTGCAACCTCACCTTGAAAGTTAGTATGATCATCTCAATGAATAGGCTAACTGCTTTTCAGTTACTACTTAATTATTCCTAATAAACTGATGATAATTTGACTATTAAGGTGGCTTTTTGGCTGGCTAATTGGCTTTTTTAGGTTTATTACATTAATAACAACCCATTAGGATCGCTTATGACTACCATTGCAAAGGACACCGCCGTCAAATTTAACTACACGTTAACCGACGATGAAGGCAACATCATTGACAAGTCACCTGAAGGTCAGCCACTTGCCTACCTTCATGGTCATCAAAACATCATCCCAGGACTTGAAAATCAGCTTGAAGGCAAATCAGCGGGCGAAAAAGTCCACGCGGTGATTGAGCCTGCCGATGCTTATGGTGAATACCAAGAACAAGCGGTTCAGCGCGTTCCTCGCGATAACTTCCAAGGCGTTGATGACATTCAACCTGGAATGCAGTTTCAATCAGAGTCTGGCGGTCATGTGATGCTGGTTACGGTAACTGACGTGAACGACAAAGAAGTGACCGTTGATGCCAACCATCCCTTAGCTGGCAAACGCTTAACTTTTGATGTGGAAATCCAAGAAGTTCGCGCTGCAACTGAAGATGAGCTTAACCATGGTCACGTTCATGGTGCAGGCGGCGTTCAGCACTAATTAGCGCTCATATTTAACTCAGTCTTTTTATAAATAAGTCTCGTTGTAAAAAAGCCTGTTCTGATGCAGGCTTTTTTATTGTGAAAAAAAGCGCAATGATGATAAATAACTGTGAATCGCATAACCATAAAAAAGCCGTATAACCTCAGTGGTCATACGGCTTTTTGCGATCATCCATCCCTGATTTCAGAAAAATAATAAGCCAATCCCAAGACTTATTTTTTCTGCGGGTATCCTACCCTTTTTTTTCATCATCCCTAATGAACTTACCTTCCCTGATCTGAGGACTGACGTTACAAATTTTACCAATCCCTAGTAAAACGTTTTGTAAGTGAGCCCTCAGGCAGTGACACCATCATCGCAAATTTAAGCCGTTAGCAATAGAGGTCAAGGCGTCATCTGTTGTAAGCAATTGCTTACAGCCTAACTTATGGCGCAGACGTCGCCCTAACTGCCGCAGTTGGCTCAGCGCTGAGCATCAAATACGCCGCTTCATTAATATAAGCTTCATCCTCAGGCAACTGCGGTCGGATGCTTGCCTTCATTTGACTGCGCTCTTCAAACTTGGCATCCATTTGCGCCTGATATGTGCTCCAATTGGCATAAGGACGCTCGCCAAGCGCTTTTCGGCGCTGATTTTCCGCCTCAAGCGTTTTTTGCTCGACCAGTTTCATCTTGGCACGGCGGCTGTTGATGTCAAGTTTGATGGGCTTTTTCTCATCTTCCATATCGCGAATTTTATTAAGCGCGGTCAAATAAATAAACTGCGGATTTTTTTCTTGGCGAATTTTTGATTGCTGATTGAGGGTCGCAAGCGTGGTGGCACTGAACTTGCCTTCAGGCTTATAGGCCGCGGTTTTAATGGTGTCCCAAGGTAAGGCATTTTTTTGCACGCGCTCACCAAAGATGGCATCATCATAAATATTGACCAAATTGACGTCAGGAACCACGCCTTTGTTTTGGGTACTGCCGCCCGTCACACGGTAAAACTTGCGCTGAGTTAAGGTCGCTGATCCTAATGCTAAATTATCAAGCTGAATTTGCGCAGAGCCTTTTCCGGTGGTGGTGCTACCAACCACCAATCCACGACCATAATCTTGGATGGCAGCGGCAAAAATCTCACTGGCAGACGCCGAGGCTAAGTTGGTTAACACGACCATTTTACCGGCGTAAAGCTGAGCGCCGCCGTCATCATCGCGGTAAACTTGAACGTTGCCGCGATTGTCACGAATCTGAACTAAAGGTCCGCTTTTAATAAATAGCCCAAGCATTTTGGCAACTTCATCGAGCGAGCCGCCAGGGTTGTTGCGAAGATCAACCACAAGACCGTCGATATTTTGCGCGTTTAAAGCTTTAAGCGCGCGCTCAGTATCGACGCTAACACTTCGGTACTGCTCACCATTTCGGCGCGCTTGGTAATTAAGATAAAAGCTTGGAATCTCAAGAACGCCAATGCGTTTTGGGGTTTTATCAATGCCTGGTCTTTGAATATTGACCACGCGCTGGGTAACACCCGACTCTTCTTGCTCGATAACATCGCGAACCATACTTACGGTTCTGGCGCTAGCATCTGGCGCGTTTGGTTGACGTACTTTGATGGTGACGGTGGTGCCGCGCTTACCGCGAATGAGGCTGACGATTTCGCGCGTTGACCAACCGACCACATCGGTCATATTTTTGCCATCTTTGGCAATGCCAATAATCAAATCATTAGGCTTAATTTGACCGCTTTTTGCCGCAGGACCGCCATCAACTAAGGTAACAATTCGCGTATAGTCCGGATTTTTGCGATCAGGGCGGATGGACACGCCAATACCTTCTAGCTGAAGGCTCGATTGAATTTGCAGTTCGGTAGCTTGGATCGGCGCATAATAGTTGCTGTGCGGATCATAAGTCAACATGGCGGTATTTAGCACCGTTTCCATGATCTCATCAACAGTGAAGCGCTGCATTTGCTCATGCTGACGCTGCAAGCGGTTAAGCAAAATCTCATTAGCCGAGCGCTTATCATTGCGAACCAAATCTTGACCCAAGGTAATGTCCGGATTGTCCATAAAGACTTTTTCTTTACCCGCCTCATCTTCTTTGCCAAGGGTGATGCCGATCAGCTGAAATTTAAGCTGACGCGTCCAATAATCGCGCTGCTCTTTTTGAGTTTTAAAATGAGCAAGTTTTTCGCGATCTAAAATAATGCTGTCGTTTCCAGTCAATTTGACGTTGGATTTTAGTAAGCGATTGGCAAGCTCAAAATATTCATTAGAGCGTTTGCGGTAGCGCTCAAAAATTTCTACACCAGCTGACAAATCACCGCGCTTTAAGCGATTGCCAAACTCGCTTGCGTATTTTTGTTTAAACTCATCGACATCCGACTGCAAAAACAGCGTGTGGTTGGGATCCAAATTGTCGATATACATGTCCAAAATCTGAGCGCCCATTTTGCTGTCAAGCGGCTGATTCAGGTAATGGCTTCGGTCTAATAAAGCGGCAACCTGACGCGTGGTCAGCTTTTGCTCGGGGGTGGCAACGAAGCCTTTGGTGTTGGTATCAGCAATCGCTGTACCATAACTTTGGGTCAAAATAAGACCAACAACGCCCACGGACGCAATGCTCAGTAACCACTGTGCTGGTTGTTTTTTCATCATTTACACCTAGTTAATTGATCTTGTCAATTTATACTTAATTTGTATCGCGGCTTGATGGCTTAAGCTGGTTTAATCCAGTTTTAAATTTATAAAACGATTAAAAAGCTCTGCAAAAAACCAAAAATAATTGGGAAATTTTTTAAATTGCTAACGCGGACTTATCCTTAGAAAATGCTTTATGGTAGCACAGCGCTTGTATTTTGACTGTCTCAAACTGTATCACTAATCTTTCGCAATGGCTGAGATGGCTTTTTATAACGCTAAAATGCCGTTGTTTAAATTCATGATGACTACCGCTTTAATCATGGCACTTTTGATGGGTTTCAATGGTCGTGCTAAAAAAATTTGGCAGGCGAATTTTGAGTTGGCATAATGGTTGTGACATTTGATAACGTTAAGTTTAATTCATTCAAGTTAGGAGCAGACCATGACAGGCGCTTTGATGATCGATGTGGCAGGGACAGCGCTGTTATCCGAAGATAGCCAACTTATTAGCCAGCCGGAAGTTGGCGGGGTGATTTTGTTTGGGCGCAATGTGGCAAACGCTTCCCAAGTTCGCAAGCTTTGCGATACCATTCGCGATTGCAACCCTGAGATTTTGATTGGCGTGGATCAAGAAGGCGGTCGCGTTGCTCGGCTGCGTGAGGGCTTTACCAAACTTCCCGCTATGGGCGCGATCGGAAAATTATTTGATACCGATCCTGATACCGCCAAAAGCTGCGCCTTTGATTGCGGCTACTTGATGGCTTGCGAGGTGCTGGCGGTGGGCATTGATATCAGCTTTGCGCCGGTTCTTGATCTTGATGATGTGAGCTCGGTCATTGGCGATCGCAGCTTTCATCAAGACCCAAAGGTGATTATTACGCTTGCTAATGAGTTTATGCGCGGGATGAAAGCAGCAGGCATGGCAACGACAGGCAAGCATTTTCCAGGTCATGGGGCGATTGCGCCGGACTCGCACGTCAGCACAGCTATCGATGATCGCGGATTTGCTGAGATTATGGCGCGTGATATTCAGCCGTTTTTACAAACCATGCCGCTGCTTGATGCGTTGATGCCCGCTCACGTCATTTTTAGCCAAGTTGATGACCTGCCTGCCGGATTTTCTAAAATTTGGCTACAAGATATTTTACGCGATAAGCTTGGGTTTGAAGGCGTGATATTTTCAGACGATTTATCAATGGCAGGGGCTAAGATTGCAGGCGATATTGGCGCTCGCGTGACCGCCGCACTCCATGCAGGCTGCGATTTGGCATTGGTTTGCAATGACCGCTTAGCAGCCCTTGATGCGACTCAAGCCGTTAAAGCGCTGCAACTTTCGCCCTCAAATCGGGTAGCGGCTATGAAAAGTCAAATCCCAACATGGCAAGGCAGCCTTGAAGCCACCTGCCAGCAATTTTCTCATTGGCAATCGGCAAAAGAGAATGTTACGGCATCGTTTTTTGGAGAATCTCAATTCAAAGGTACTAATCAACAAGATAAGCCAATAGATCCAACTCATTATTCAGCGTCGTAATTTTTGACCCCAAAAATTTTAACGACAAAAAATTAATTTGACTATGATATAACATAAAAAACCACCAAAGCGCTTGGTGGTTTTTTTAGACGTCAATTTAATTGCTAATTTTTAATTACTGATTGGTTGTGGTGGTTCCGGCAGCGGCATTGTTAGCGTTTGGCTGGGTGGTCGTTGCCGTATTATTGATCGGCTTCACGTCAGTTTTTGGAACAGGAAGTGAGCTTTTTGGCGCAGGAGTTGGCACTTCATTCGGGTCACGAGTCTCTGTCGTACCATTGTTATTCATCGTCGCATCGTTCATGCCGCTATTCATATTGTCGGTATTGTTCATCGTGACGTTAGCGCCGCCAGTTGTGCCTTCACGCTCAATCACCGGAACGTTAGTGCTGGTCGGTGGCATTGGATTTACGCCGCCAATATCAGCAACTTCTACATTGTTGTTCATCGCAGTTTCATCATAAACAGTGAACTCAATGCGGCGGTTACGGAAGCGACCTTGATCGGTTGAGTTATCTGCGACCGGCTCCGTCTCACCTTTACCTTGAATGATCAGCTTGCTTGGGTCAGCGCCTTTTGACACCATGTAGTCTTTCATGGACTGGGCGCGCTCTTTGGATAGGTTCAAGTTGTAAGCTGGATCAGCCGTGCTGTCAGTATGACCGGTAATCAAAAGCTTCATGTCAGGCACTTTTTTCATGATTTCAACGGCGCGATCAAGAACGGGCTTGTTGACATCAGGAATGATGGCTTTATCGACATCAAAGTGAACGACTTGTAAGCTCAACGCACGAGCAACATCACGTGGGTCTGGATTTTCGCCCAAACGGTCAACGGCAATATTTGCCGCTTCAATACTGCGGTCGATCTCACCTTGTAAATCCAGCGGCTTTTCAGCGGTGACCGTCATTGAAGGCGCAGCTGCTTGAATGTCGCTCACTAATTTTTGCAAAGCAGCAGTATCTGGAGCGTTAACAACGATGTCGTTGCCTTTGATAAAGATGCTGGCGTTAGGAACGTTATTCACCAAAGGTAAAATGCTGGCAAGCTGACCCGACGCTGGCATATCGGTTGCAAAGTTGTCATCAACGTCCGCGCGGCACTTGTCCGCATCGCCGCCAAAGGTGCTACTAAGTGCGCTCATGAGAGTACCTTGAAGCGCTTCGTTACCCACGTTCATGCGACAAGCGTAAAGCGATCCTGGCGCGTCGCCTGTGGCAAGTCGTAACGAGGCTGGCTCAACATCGGTGACCGCAACAGCTTGACCGTCAGTTGCCGTTTGTTGGTCAGTGACGACAGGCGTTCCCACCGGTTCAGGATTGTTTTGACAACCGCGAAGCAGCGCCCAAGCCAGTGCCCCTAAAATAATTAAACCGATAATCGGCAATAGCGCCTTCATAAAGTTGCCTTGCGGCTCTGGCGTTTTTTGTAGTGGCGCGGTGCTAACGGTATCAGAAATGCGCTCGCCCACAGGAACCGCCGCCGCCGTTGGCGCTGCTGCAATCATTCCGGCAGGAATCAGCCCTGCTGCCCAAAGCGGGATATGATGCTGATAGCTGTTTAAATTGTCATTTAAAAACTGGGGGACAGGCATTGTTCCTGCCAAGCTTTTGATTTCGTGATAAGCCAGCGGGGCTGCCATGGCAATCAATCCGCGAGCAGCGATGGGATCAACGTTATTTTCAGCGGCAAGCTCATTAGCGATTTGCTCTTTATGGCTACCTTCAGTCCAAATTCGGTCATAAAACCCTTGATCGTTATGGGCAATATTTTCGCTACTAAAGCGGTTAAATACCTCAGGATCAGCAAGCTTTGCTGCAAAAATGGCATAAAACTGCTCAAGCAGGCGCATTTTAGCAGGCGAGCGGTCATCGCCAAGCACCGCTGGGCTAACAGTTCGTGTTAAGTGACTGATGATATCCATAAAAAAGCTCCTCGAAATTATTGTTATAAAATAAATGATAATTTTAAAGTTGATTTAATCTAGTCAAAAATAGCATTTTGCGATTAGAAATTTTAATGCTGCAAAACCATTTTTATTATAAAGCGGCAAATTATGACTCGGCTATGAAGTTGCTGTAGGGCAATTGCTAAGATAAGTAACGATTGAGTGAGCACAAGTAACTGTTAGCAAGTATTCTCACATTTTTTTTACAAAAAACCGCCTAAGACTACCGTTTTCGCTTAAGCGGTTTTATTTTGGAGGATTAAAAGCTGTTTGAAATAACTTTTAATTATTGAGGGTTGTTCTGATTAACGTTTCGAACAGGGTCAGCGATGATGGTGGTATTGGCAATGTCATCGACTTCAGCTTGCGACAATTGACCATTTGCTGGTCGGTTATTTTGCGGCATTGAAGTGTTATTAATGCTGCTTTGTGGTGGTGGCGCAGGCGCTGGGGTGATCGTATTATTGGTGACAGGTTGCGGGCTGTTGTTAACGGGCGCTACTTGATTGTTCGGTGTGGTCACAGGAACGCTTTGCTGAGGTGCTGGGTTAACGATCGTCACAGTGTTGGGCGTTGGAGCGGTATTTTCATAAACAACGGTGGGTGCAGGCGTAGCTTGAGTCACGGTTGTGGTGGCAACCACAGGTCTTGCGGTAGTGATGGTCACGGTCGGCACTATGGCTTGAACATCCACGAGCAAGCGCTGCAATTGCGTCTCATCAGGCGCTTCTAAACTGATGCTGTCATTTTGCAATTGAAATCTTGAAAACGGCGCGCTTCTCATCAGCGTTAAGATGTTCGGCAGTGTTTCGACATTGATGTTCGTAAGCGTGGTTGCAACGCCGCTTCGAACGCTGATATCACAAATGCTGGCTTGAGCGCCAAAGCTTGTGGTCAGTGCTTGTTGCAATTGCGCTTTTAAGTTGTCATCGCCAACGGTTGCCGAGCAGGTATACAGATTTCCTGCATCATCAACGCCAACGACCAATTGCGCAGGGGTTACCACAGCAACAGGCGTGACCGTTTCAGGCGCAGTTGCCGCCGGATTAATCGCCACCGTTTCTACAGGCTCCTCACTAGGCTCGCGTAAAAACAGCCACCAAAGCAGCAATAACGCCAACAGCCCTGCAACCAACAATAACAGGCGCACCATCATGTCATTGCGCTGATTGCGAGCGCGAATCTCTGCTCGGGATTCAGGCACAGCAGCAACCGTATGGATCACCTCAGTTACAACTGGCTCTGGCGCCATTGTCAGCCCAATCACTGCCCCCGCCCAAGCCGGCAAGTAAGGTCTGATTTCGTTAAGGCGCAACTGCAAAAACGGCGGTAGCGGTTGATTGTTTGCTAAGATATTTAGCTCTTTAAACGCAAGTGGCGTGGCGTGATTCACCAGCTGCTCAGTCGTTGCCGCATCAATATGATGGGTTCCGGCAAGCTCGTGGATCAGTAATTGCCGCTGGCTTGGCTCGTTCCAAATTTGCTCAAACAACAGATTGCTCGGCGCAGGTTCCACCAAGCTGTCATAGCGTTGAAGCTGAGTGATCACCTCAGGGAGCGCCAAGCGGTTGACCAAAATGGCATAAAACTGCTCAAGTAAGTTTTGATGCGCCGCGCCGCCTGAATTGCCTAAAATTGCTGGGGTTACGGTATTGTCCAAATGATTAATAATTGTCATAAATTTCCGCCTGGTTGATAAGACAACAGTTTTTCCAAAAAAGTGATTATTTTCCAAAAGAATGAATAAAAAAATGATTGGGCTAAATGTTATTTTTCCAAAAGTATAATTTCCAAAATTTCCTCAGTAAAATTTTATAGCGTTAGCTTATCGTTTTGGGGCTAACTCTTGCCCATACTGCGTTGCTAAAACGATAGCGCCATCATGCCAGAGATTAGACAAAATGGAGCACAAAAGTTGCTAAAATTGCTATGGTGTCAGTCAACCACAAAATTTGGTAATCGTATAGAAGCGAATCACGATAGCTTTGCCAAGATTCACGGCTGTTTTGTAGTTGAATGTAATTTGTGTTAATCATGAATTGAGCTTCAAAGCTAAACTGACTACTATGATTAAAGACCAGTAATCAAAGACCAATTTTTAAAACTCCTGCTTATTTTTGGCTGACGTTAAGGACAACCTTTGCTCACTCATACCACCTTAATTATTATCATCACGGTCATTGTCAGCCTCATGGCTTGGCAAAACAAAGCGCTGTTTAATCGGCTGATTTTTTACCCGCCAGCGGTCAGCGCAGGGCAATGGGACAGATTTGTGACGCACGGCTTTATTCACGCCGACAGCATGCATTTATTGTTTAATATGTTTACCCTGTACTTTTTTGGGCGGGCAATTGAAGGCTTATATCGCGAGTTTGTGTTCGGCTATGGCTTTGTGATTTTTTATGTGCTGGCGATTGTGGCTGCCATGATTCCAAGCTATATTAAAAACAAACACAACGCGAGCTATTTGAGCCTTGGGGCGTCAGGCGGCGTGTCGGCGGTGCTGTTTGCCTTTATTTTAATTGCACCTTGGGAAATGATTTATTTATTTGCCATTGTGCCCATTCCAGCAATTGTCTTTGCTATTGTTTATGTGGCTTATAGCATTTACGCCAACAAACAAGGCAACTCAAATATCAATCATATGGCGCACTTATGGGGCGGCGCGTTTGGGGTGGTGGCAACCATTTTATTGCACCCCTCAATTTTATTACACTTTTTTAATGCGCTGATTTCTCCTCAATTTTAAGCTTGTTTCTACAAAACATTCATTTAAACGCTTCTTTTTATCCATTCAATAAATAAAGGCTGCCTTTTAATTGACAGCCTAAACTCATTGACAATTAAAAAGTTTATTCATATGAGGAGGTAAAATTATGATTATTGATATCATCGGTGATATTCATGGTTATGCGGACAAGCTTGAAGGGTTACTCCATCAGCTTGGTTATCGCCATAACGGCACGTATTTTGAGCCACCAAAAGGTCATCGAGCGCTATTTATCGGTGATTTAATCGATCGTGGCTCACAAGAAATTGCCACCCTTGACATCGTGTTTGCCATGATTGATCACGATGCGGCAGATGCGGTCATGGGAAATCATGAGTACAACGCGCTGGCGTTTGCAACGCCCAATCCGTATAGACCAGAGGAATATTTGCGATCGCACAGTGACGTTCACCGCCGTCAGCATGAGGCGTTTTTAAAAGAAGCGCCAATGGGGTCAGAGCTTCATAACTACTGGCTCAAGCGCTTTTATGAGATTCCGCTTTGGCTTGAAACCCATTATGCTTGCTTTGTTCACGCTTGTTGGGATGTGGATAGCATGGCGGTGCTAGCGCCATTATTAACCGAAAATCACTGCTTAACTTATGAGGCGTTGGTGGCAACATCGCAAAAAGACACGCCGGAATTTGATGCGCTTGAACGGGTATTAAAAGGGGTGGAGACGCCGCTTCCAGACGGGCTTGTGATGGTTGATAAAGAAGGGGCTGAACGCAAAAATGTCCGCGTTCGTTGGTGGCTTGATGATTTGGACTCAAAAACCATTCACGAGATTGCGCGAGCGCCAAAATCAAACTTGGCGCTTATTCCAACTGATGCCTTAGCTGAAAATATCAATTTTGCCTTAAAAACGCAAAAGCCGGTGTTCGTGGGTCACTATTGGCTAACCGGAAGCCCAGAACCATTAAGTCCTCAGGTCATTTGTACCGATTATTCAGCGGCGGTCGATAGCGGTTATTTGACTTGTTATCAGTTTGATACCGAATGCCCCTTGCCGTTATCGGCGGATAATTTTGTTCAGTATCGCCACGATTAACCTATGACAACCTTTAAACTTGCTTTCTTTAAAAAAGTCAGCTTGGATAAATAATCGCAATCCTGACTTTACGCCGCCTTGACATCTTAGTATGATAATCGTTTTGCGGGAATTGCATCATGAGCCAAGCACCCAATCAAGCCGCTTTAAATCACTCTAATGTCCCTGAGCCGATCACCTCACCAAAAGGGGTCGCCAAAGTCGGCATCATCATGGGATCGCAGTCCGATTGGGCAACGATGCGCGAGGCGGCGCTATTGCTTGCGGAATTTGATATTGCCTTTTCTTGTGAAGTGGTGTCGGCGCACCGAACGCCTGATCGCTTGTTTGATTTTGCCAAATCGGCGAAAGACAACGGTTTGCAAGTCATCATTGCAGGGGCTGGCGGCGCCGCCCATCTGCCCGGAATGTGCGCCAGCCAAACGTCTTTGCCTGTGCTTGGCGTTCCAGTAAAATCATCCATTCTAAGCGGTTGGGACAGCTTGTTGTCCATCGTTCAGATGCCAAAAGGCGTTGCGGTTGGCACGCTTGCGATCGGAACGGCAGGGGCTTATAACGCCGCGCTGCTTGCGATTCAAATTTTAGCGCTTCATGATGGTGCGATTGCTCAAAAACTGAACCAGTTGCGCCAAAAGCAAACCGAAACGGTGCTTGCAAGTCCCACTCCGGGAATCATTACAGGCTAAAATTGTGACTGATGATCGTATCTGTCTTCGCGTTAACTTGGCTATTGACATCATTATTGATTTCAGATAGCTTTTAGCTTCAAGGTGCAAATCTGCACCTTTTCTTATTTTTAAGCGCTGAGCGGCTGACCACGCGCTTGCCCCCTTATTTTTAATTTTAACAAAAAAAAGAGCGACTCATGACCCAAGCCCACTCCCCTTATAAAGCCCCCAAAACCATTGGTATTTTAGGCGGCGGTCAGCTGGCGATGATGCTGGCTGAAGCGGCAATTCCGCTTGGGTTTCGCTGCGTATTTTTAGAGGATGGCGACAACTGCCCAGCAAGCCTTTATGGTAAAGTTTTTAAAAGTGATGAGCTTGAGGCGTTTATTGAAGCGTCCGATGTTTTCACCCTTGAGTTTGAAAACACCCCGACCGAAACCGTTGAAAAACTTGCCAAATTATCTAGTCAAAAAGGCGCCAATAAGCTTGGCATGTTTCCACCGCCAATTGCACTCGATATCGCTCAAGACCGCTTAAAAGAAAAGCGCATGTTCAATGAGCTTGATATCCAAACTGTACCGTTTGAAGCGGTCAGCTCACTTGAGGATTTACAAAGCGCTTGCCAAAATCTTGGCTTGCCCATTGTCCTTAAAACCAGTCGCGGCGGCTACGATGGTAAAGGTCAAGTGGTCATCAAAGTGGAAACTGAGATTGCTCAAGCTTGGAATGAATTAAAAGACGCCGTCAGTGGTCAAGGTCAACTGACCTCAACGCCTGCCCCACTCATTGCCGAAGGTTTTGTGAATTTTAGCCGTGAGGTGTCTATCATTGCCGCTCGCGACCAAAACGGTATCGTTCGCTGCTATGATTTGGTTGAAAATCATCATTTCGAAGGCATTTTGGCAAAAACGCAAGCTCCTGCCGTGGGGACGAGCCATTTGATTAATCCGGCACAATCTGCCATCAGCAAAATCATGGCGCACCTTGATTATGTGGGTATTTTAGCGCTTGAATTGTTTGTTGCCAAAGATGCCCGCGGTCATGATTATTTGGTCGCCAATGAAATTGCCCCGCGCGTTCATAACTCAGGTCATTGGAGCATTGAGGGCGCCATCACCAGTCAGTTTGAAAACCATATCCGTGCCGTGACAGGATTGCCGCTTGGCGATACCGACAACGTTCATCCGTCGATTATGATTAACGTCATCGGTCAATATCCGGACACAAGCGCGCTGCTTGCCATCGATAGCGTCCATTATCACAGCTACCATAAAACCGAGCGTCAAGGTCGCAAAATCGCGCATATCACCGTCATGCCAAATGATGTCAGCGATTTAGAACCTGCCTTAAGTAAAATCGTTGCCGTATTGCCCAATAAAGTGGGGCTTGAAAAAACGGTAACGCCTGTTGCTACCCCAATTGAAAACGCCGCTTTGGAAAACAATTCCTTAAAAGACAACGCTTTAGCAGCTACCAAGCAATCAGAAGTTAAAGCCGTTGCTAACGATAAAGCAGATGATAAGGCAGCAAAATAATGCAAATTTGGGTTGATGCCGACGCCATTCCGCTCATTGCCAAAGACATCATCATCAAAACGGCGGAGCGGACGCAAACTTGCGCCATTTTTGTTGCCAATCAGCCCATTAAGCTTAAAAAATCTAAGCTGTTAACCATGACCGTCGTTCCGCAAGGCTTTGATAAAGCCGATGATTTTATCGCCGAGTCTTGCCAAAGCGGCGATCTGGTCATCACCAGTGATATTCCGCTTGCCAATGAGGTGTTAGAAAAAGGCGCAAAAGTCTTAACTCCGCGCGGCGTCATTTACAATCAGGACAATATCAAGCAAAAGCTGAACATGCGCGACTTTATGGACACCATGCGCGGAACGGGTGTTTTGGATTTGCAAGACATGTCAGGGCAAAAACCCTTTGGTGACCGCGATAAAAAAGCTTTTGCCGATGGCATGAACCGTTTGGTTCGCTAGGGCTTTTTTTGCTGCTAGACCTTTTTAACTTATGCTAAATCTAAAAGTTACGCCAAATTACTTGGAAATGGAATCACCTCACTAAGTGAGTTCGCGCCAGTTATTACCATAAGCAATCTATCAAAGCCTACCGCAATGCCGCTGCAATTAGGCAGGTTTTCACTTGCCGCCAGTAAATGCTCATCAATTGGCATAACCGGCAGTCCATGATAGCGGCGGCGAGCATTATCCGCCTCAAAGCGCTCGCGAAGTAGCGCGCTGTCCGCCAATTCATCATAAGCATTGGCAATTTCAATGCCGTTAATATAAAGCTCAAAGCGGCGCGCCACCTCATTGCCATCTTTATCAAGCGCGGTTTTTGCAAGGGCAGCGGTAGCCTTGGGATAGTCGATAATTAAGGTTGGCAACTCGTGACCCAAGTTTGGCTCAACCAAATGGCTAAACAGCAAATCAAGCCAACCTTGGCGAATATCCTCGCTATCCAGTCCCGAAAAATCAACGGTTACAATCCCCTTGTCCTCAGCGATGGCTTTGAGCGCAGCGGTACTAGCGGTAAGCGGATGAATTCCCACAAAGTCCAAAAACGCATCAATATAACGGTAATGATTAAAAACAACGGGGCGCTTGGATACCGCCTCAAGCAATAGCCTTAATTCCTCGGCAAGCTGATTTAAGCTAAAATCAGGGCGATACCACTCAAGCATGGTAAATTCGATATTATGGCGACGACCGATTTCATTATCACGAAACACAGGGCAAATTTGAAATATCGGCGCGCGCCAACTTGCCAACAGCCGCTTCATGACAAATTCAGGCGAGGTTTGCAGATAATAATTCAGCGGCTGGTCTTGATAATGAACGTCCGACCGAACCGATTGCAAAAAGGTATCGGTATTCGCCGACCGTGATAATAGCGGCGTTTGGACTTCCAAAACCTCTTTTTCGGCAAAAAACGCGCGGATATCAGCAAGCAATGTTGCTCGGCGCTTTGCCATGGCAAGCGTCATGGTGGGCGCAAAGCTTGGCAGCTTTGAATTACCATTTAAAAATTCTGCGTTTTGCGCCGTCATAAGATTGCCTTTTTTGCCATTTTACCTGTCATCACTTTTAACGATTAAATGCTCATGTCGCTTTGCCATTCGCGGCGAAGTCGATAATCGCGGCGCAGTTGGTCAAAATCTTTACCTGCCACGATACCGCCGCGAACCACTGCCCGAAGCAAGGCATCATCTTGTAAAATATTATAAAACTTAATGAGTCTGTCCGGATGGGCTTTAAGCTCTGACCACAAATAGCAATTTTCAGGAAGCAATTGCTGCATGGCTTGTTTATGCTCAATCCCCATACGTTCGCAAAGCGCGTCATAAATCATTTGCGTGCCGCGAAGCTTGCCCTCCAAGCTATAACCGGCAATGTGCGGCGTGGCAATGGCAAGCTTTGCTAAAAAATCGCTATCGATGGTCGGCTCATGCTCAAACACGTCCAAAACTACTTGCCGACCTGTCTGATCAATATCCAAGCTTAAGGCGGACTCCTCAACCACCGCACCGCGAGCGGTATTAATAAGCATGGTATCCTTAGGCATTTTTGCCAATGCTGCCGCATCAATCAAATGCCGCGTTGGATAATCGCTACCATCAATAGGATCAACCGATTTATTCACGGTTAATGGCACATGAAGGCTGACGACATCACTTTGGCTAAGGACGGTGTCAAAGCTTGAATTGTTGATATTGGACTCCGGCAATAACGGATCATAGCCCAAAACCTGCCAGCCTAAATCCGCCGCATAGCTGGCAAGCGTGCTGCCAATATTTCCCAAACCAATAATGCCAAGGGTTAACGGTTTTTGCCAATATTCTGGTCGCAAGGTCAAAATGGCAGTGATCACGTATTGCGCGACCGAATGCTTGCTGCTGCCCGCGGCATTGGCAAAGGTGATATTACGATTCGCTAAATAATGCTGGTCAACATGGTCAGTGCCAATCGTTGCCGATCCCACAAAGCGGACGCTGTTATTGTCCTTTAATAAGTCTTCATTAATCGGCGTGACGGAGCGGATAAGTAAAATTTGCGGCTGCGTTTTTGCTAAAAAATCGGCAGTAATATCGCGACCCGCCGTGGTGATGATGTTCACCGCTTTTGAATTGTCCCCTTCTTGCGACAAGGTGGTTTCATTAAAAAACGCCTCAAGGCTTGCAATATTCATGTCGGCGACAATGGTTAAGGGTTGATTATGTTCCCTAGTATTTGGCATCGTTATGGTTCCTTATTTTTAGTGGTTATTTTTATAGTAGCATGAATCAATACGCGCTATTTTTCATGAGTTTTAGTGATTGTGTCATCCGTAATTTCTACCACATTAGCATCCGCTTGCAGCGCCGTTTTGCGATCGGCAGTTTCATCAAGCATCACCTCTTTTGGTGAAAATATCTCATTTTTATGCTGCGAAATCCACTCGCGCCAAACGGCAAGACCGATCGCCAATACCACAGGACCAATAAATAATCCTACAAAGCCAAATGCCGTAAGACCGCCTAAAACGCCAATAAAAATGATGATAAAAGGGATTTTGGTCGCACCACTAATCACAATCGGGCGAATCAAATTGTCCACCCAACTGATGACCAAAATGCCCCAAAGCCCAAGACCAATGCCCTCAATGTTGTGACCTTGGCTGAGTAACCAAATTGACATCCCGCCCCAAGCAAACGGCGTCCCAAACGGAATCAGCGCGACAATAAAGGTGACGATGGTAAATAAAATCGGGCTTGGCGCGCCGGCAAAATAATAGCCAATCCCAGCAAGCAGCGCTTGGGCAAGCGCGGTCAACCCAATGCCATAAACCACTGCCCGTGTTGTCATCCCCACCGAATCAATATAGCCATCGATGCGATTGCCAATGATGTTTCGCAGCGCTTGGCGGACTTGGCGGATCAAATTGATGCCGTCGCGGTAGAAAAAAAACAACGTCATCAATGCCATGCCAAGCTTGGCAAGACCGCTTGCCACCACATCGAGCGCCACTTTGCCATAGTACAGATGCGACTGAACCCAAACGCGAACGGCTTCAAGCGCGCCTTCAGGGTTTTTATTGATTTGCCAAAGCATGTCTTTGATCGGCTGACCGATGACCGGAAGCTGTTTGATGGCATCAGGAACGTCCAAATAACCGACTTTCACCCGATAAATTAGATTGGTAATTAAGCTTAGCGCTTCTTGCTGCAAAATAAATATCCCAATCACTAAAGGAACACCGATCATTAAAGTGATGCCAACGGTCATGATGGCAGCGCTAAAATTAGAGCTTAAGCGCACTTTTTCATGAAAAAATTTATAAATTGGAAAGGTCACGTACGCTAAAATCGCCGCCCAAATGGCAGGAACAATAAAAAACTGAACCACTTGAAAGCACAAAATAAACAGCACCACCAATAAGGTGATGGCAAGCAAGCGCTGAATAATAAACTCTTTTGTCCAATTTTCTATCATCGCTTGTCATCCATCTGCTTTATTTGTTGGAAAAGATTAGGGAGCTGATTATTTGGCGTTTTTTGACCGACTTGCCGCGCCTTTATTTTGGCATTATGCAACAACTTGCCAATAATGAATAATATCATGATGTAATTTTTGCTTACAATGTTACTAAGGCTAAATACCATAAAAATAGTCCTTGCAAGTTTAAATAATCAGCCTATTTCTAACTGACAAACAAGTAACTGATCAGTCATCACCAAAGCGTTTTTAAGCAGTCCTATTACAGCCTTTAATTGCCTAGGATTACCGCGCGGTTTAGCGATTGTTATTTACCCCAAAATCTTGTTGCCTTTTTCTTAGAATTCAGAATTAATGCTATACTAACAGCCTTTATTACTGATTTAATTGATGATAACGCGGCAGATTTGGTCAATGGTTGCCAACGTTGCCAGCGATTTTGATGGAAAGCTTGCTGCTCGATTGGGCGAATATCAAAAATACCAACATTTGGATTAGGATTCTGATAAGCAAGCGTTTTATTCCCCGTTTTGCTTTATTGGCAAAGCATTATTTTGGCTTCATCGTTTATTTATTAATAATAACTTAAATTTTTTAGCACATTCATAGGAACAATAACAATGTCAAAAGAGACTGAAACCTCATCCACTAAGGCGCAATTACCGCCTGAGATTACCTTTGCCATGGCGCAGTCGCATTTTTTGGTGGGCGATATCAGCAATAACGTGAAAAAAATGCGCGCGCTGGCGATTGAGGCTCGCGATAAAGGCGCGGATGTGATCGTATTTCCGGAGCTTGGGCTGCTCGGCTATCCGCCGCAAGATTTGCTCTTGCGACCAAGCTTATCAGGTCGCATTAAAAGCGCGCTTGCAAGCTTAAGCGATATTGAAGATATCGTCATGATCGTCGGCTATCCCCACATTGACCATCATGGCACATTTAACTCAGCGGCGATTTTGCACAACGGTCAGCAAAAAGGCTTTTATCATAAGCAGTATTTGCCCAATTACGGCGTGTTTGATGAGCGCCGCTATTTTGATAAAGGTCGCAATCAAGTCTTGTTTGATTATAAAGGCGTGACCATCGGTTTGCTCATTTGCGAAGATTTGTGGGAAAAAAACCTGATCTCTGAGCTTAAAGATCAAGGCGCTCAGTTGATTGTCAGCTTAAATGCTTCACCATTTGAGATGGATAAGCAAGAGTCAAGAAAAGCCATGCTTGCCAAACGCAGCACCGACAATGATTTGCCGATTTTATATATCAATGCCGTTGGCGGTCAAGATGACTTGGTTTTTGATGGCGGCTCGCTTGCGGTTCAGGCAAATGGGAATGTGGCTCACGAAGCCTCACGGTTTTTGGAGTGCTTGCGAATTGTCAAATTTGACGTCAAAAATTTACGCTTTGACAGCCAAACCAAAGCGCCGCTCACTTTAAGCCATGAGTCAGAAATGTACCAAGCCTTAGTCGTTGGGCTTCGTGATTATGTCAATTATTCCGGCTTTGGTGGGGTGATTTTAGGGTTATCCGGCGGCATTGATTCGGCGCTAAGCCTTTGTATCGCCGTTGATGCCTTGGGCGCGGACAAGGTTTATGCGGTGATGATGCCGTATGAATATACCTCAAAAATCAGCCTTGAGGACGCGCAAGCGCAAGCTCGTAGGCTCAATGTGTCCTACACCGTTTGCCCGATTTTTGATGCGGTTGAAGGTATTCGGCACACTTTAGCGCCCTTATTTAACAAATCACCGCTCGATGCGACCGAAGAGAACATCCAAGCTCGCGCTCGCGGGGTGATTTTGATGGCGCTGTCCAATAAATTTGGGCATCTGGTCATCACCACGGGCAATAAATCTGAGCTTGCCGTTGGCTACTCAACCCTTTATGGCGATATGGCGGGCGGCTTTGATGTGTTAAAAGACGTTTATAAATCGCAAGTTTACCGCTTGGCTAACTACCGCAACCGCTTGGAGGACACGCCGGTCATCCCTGAGCGCGTCATCACGCGAGCGCCGTCGGCTGAACTTCGCGCCGATCAAGAAGACCAAGACAGCCTGCCCGATTATGACGTTCTCGATGTGATTTTGGCGCTGTATATCGATGACGATTTGGGCTATCAAGACATTGTTGAGAAAGGGTTTGATGCTGAGTTGGTCGCAAAAATCATCAAGATGGTCGATAACAGCGAATTTAAACGCCAACAAGCTGCCATTGGCACTAAAATCACCAAAAAAGCCTTTGGTCGTGAGCGGCGCTACCCACTTGTCAACAAATGGTCGATTAAAGGCTAACGGATTTTCCAAGAGATGATAGAAGCTGGGGAATCCCAGCTTTTTTTGTTGCTGATTTTAACTTACTGATTTTTATTTTATTTTTTATTTTACTGCTTTTTCTTTTTTAAATTGAGACCGTTATGAGCTTGCTAACTGCTGGCGTGTTTATTTTTATTTTGATTGCGATTAGTGCGTTTGTGTCAAGCTCGGAGCTGGCGCTTGCCTCCTCGCGCAAGATTAAGCTGCAAGTGATGGCAAAAGAAGGCGAGATTCGCGCCCTTGATGTTTTAAATATGCAAGATCAGCCCGGAAGCTTTATTACGGTGGTTCAAGTGGCGCTCAACGCCGTGGCGATTTTGGCAGGGGCAATTGGTGAGTCCGCCATCAGCCCCTATCTTGAGCAGGTATTTCACCATGAAGTTGCCGCCTCCGTGGTGTCATTTATGATGGTCACCAGTGTGTTTGTGCTGTTTGCTGATTTGATGCCCAAGCGCTTGGCAATGTCCAACGCTGAACCCATCGCGGTCAAAGTCGTGCGACCGATGATATTTTTGATTTTTATGTTAAAGCCGCTCATTTGGGTTTTTGATGGCGCGGCAAATGCGATTTTTAAGTTGCTTGGCATCTCAACCGTTCGCCAAGATGCCATGACGTCCGAAGACATTTATGCGGTGATGGACGCTGGCGCTGAAGCGGGTGTATTAAAGCAGCAAGAGCACCATTTGATTGAAAATATCTTTGAGATGCAAGAGCGGACGGTGACTTCGGTCATGAATCCGCGTGAAAATATCGTTTATTTTGACAGTGAAGCGGCGATGAGTGAGATCGTCGAGGTGATGATTCAAGAGCCGCACCATAAGTTTTTGGTTTGTCATGACGATGATTTGGAGCACATCATTGGTTATGTCGAGTCGCGAAGCTATTTGGCAGCGGTTTTGGAACAAAAACAAGTGACGCTCACGGATAAAACTTTACTAAAACCTGCCCTATTTATCCCTGATACGTTATCACTTTTTGAAGTGCTTGAAACGTTTAAATCAACCGGCGCGGACTTTGCGGTCATTGTCAATGAATACGCGCTGGTCGTTGGCGTGATTACTTTAAAGGATGTGATGAGCATCGTCATGGGCGAGCTTGTGACATTAGAGGAGCAACCCATCGTTCAGCGCACCGAAAACTCGTGGCTGATCGATGGTATGACGCCAATTGAAGACGTCATTCGCGCCCTTGATATCGTCAACTTGCCGCACAGCGAAAATTACGAAACCATCAGCGGCTTTATGATGTTTATGCTCAGAAAAATCCCCAAAAAAACCGACAGCATCGAATATGCCGGTTACCGCTTTGAGATTTTGGCAACCAATCATTTAAAAATCATTCAATTGCTGGTCACCAAGCTTGATGAGGTGATTTAGGGTAAGTGTTTCTAAAAGTGCTCGACTTAACCGCGAGCACCAAAAATCGCTGTTCCAACCCGAACCATGGTTGAGCCGTGAGCAATCGCCTCCTCCATATCGCCGCTCATTCCCATGCTTAGCGTATCCCAATGGGTAAGCTCCGGATGATTGGTTTTGATCGCGTTAAATAGCTGCTGAGTTCGATCAAACGCATCACTTCCGGCTTTATCAGGGATAATCATCAGCCCGCGAAGCGCAAGCTTTGGGTAAGCTGTGATGGTGTCCACAAGGGCGTCGACCTCATCAGGATTGCAGCCCGATTTACTGTCCTCGCTATCGATATTGACTTGGATCAGCACGTTTAATGGCGGCAAGTTTTTTGGGCGCTGATCGTTTAAGCGCTTGGCAATGATATCTCGCTCAAGGGTTTGTACCCAATCAAAATGCTCGGCGATGTCGCGGGTTTTGTTGCGTTGAATGCTGCCAATATAATGCCAAACGATATGATTGCCGTCCGCTTGAGCTTTTAATTCGTTAATTTTGCCGATGGCTTCTTGCAAATAGTTTTCACCAAAATCGCGCTGACCTTGCGCTGCCAAAGTTGCAATCATGGCAGCAGGTTTGGTTTTTGATACGGCAAGCAAGGTGATATTTGCTGTATCAATATCACAACCGCCCTTATTAGCGTTTTGACAAGCGGTAGCAATTTGCTGACGAACGTTTTGCCATTGCTCGATAAGGTCATCTTTATGAAGGTCGTTGTTGTCAATTATTTTGCTCATGATTTATAATTTCCTAATTGTCGTTGAGATTTTTAAAGAAAAGCTGCCATTTCCTTATTAAGAAGATGGTTAAAATTTTGAAGTATTGTTATGATATTGTTACATAATTTGTTAAGCTGAATAAAGAGCGGCTAACAAATAGCAAAGATTTATTACCACAAAAAAATTTTATCTCATCGCTTGGTCATGATTGCCAAGGTTATTAAGGATTGCCAATTATGGCTGAAAAAAACGCGATTAATATTGAAGACTTACTGCGCTTTACGGTCAAACATAATGCCTCAGATTTGCATATTTCTGCCGGAATGCCCGCGATGATCCGTGTTGATGGTGAGATGACGCGGATTAATATGCCCGCCATGAGCCACCAAACCGTCCACCAACTGCTTTACGACATCATGAATGACAAGCAGCGCGCGGACTTTGAGGAATTTTTTGAAACCGATTTTTCGTTTGAAATCTCAAATTTAGCGCGATTTCGGGTCAACGCCTTCAACCAAAACCGTGGTGCTGGCGGCGTATTTCGAACCATTCCGTCCAAAGTTTTGACCATGGAAGATTTGGGAATGGGCGAGGTGTTCAAGCGCGTCTCTGACTTTAAACGCGGCGTAGTGCTGGTGACAGGTCCTACCGGATCTGGCAAATCAACCACGCTTGCTGCCATGATTGATTATATCAACGAGACGCGAAAAGAGCACATTTTGACCATTGAAGACCCGATCGAATTTGTTCACGAGTCCAAAAAAAGCCTCATTAACCAGCGCGAAGTCCACCGCGACACTTTGGGGTTTGAACCTGCCTTACGCTCCGCGCTTCGGGAAGATCCCGACGTTATTTTGGTTGGCGAGCTTCGTGACCTTGAAACCATTCGTCTGGCATTAACTGCCGCTGAAACGGGACATTTGGTATTTGGAACGCTTCATACCAGCTCGGCGGCCAAAACCATTGACCGCGTCATTGACGTCTTTCCGGCAGCAGAAAAAGACATGATCCGCGCTATGCTGTCTGAATCCTTGCAAGCGGTCATCTCGCAAACGCTACTGCGCAGGCAAACTGGCGGCAGGGTGGCGGCTCATGAAATTATGCTTGGAACGCCTGCCATTCGCAACCTCATCCGCGAAAATAAAATTGCGCAAATGTACTCCTCCATCCAAACGGGCGCAAGCGAGGGCATGATTACGCTTGATCAAACCCTCAAAAACCTCGTTGCTCGAGGGACGATCAGTAAAGATGTCGCAAGACCGTTTGCCAAGCAACCAGAAGCGTTTATGTAAGCTGATTTTGGTTTTATCTCATATCGTTTTGATCAAAGCGTTTTAAACGCGGTTTAACTTGTGGTGCCCATTAACTTAGGATGGCTATGGATTTTGACAAACTGCTGCAATTGATGATTAAAAAAAACGGCTCGGATTTGTTTATTACCGCCGATGTTGCCCCCTCAATGAAGGTCAACGGTCAGATTTTACCGGTGGGCAAAACGCCGCTCACTGCCGATCAAACCATGAGCTTGGTAAAAGGGGTCATGACCAAAGCGCAAATCAAAGAGTTTGAAGACACCAACGAGTGCCAATTTGCCATCACCGATAACGCTCAGCAAGCGCGATTTCGGGTCAGCGCTTTTATGCAGCGCGATATGGCAGGGATGATTTTGCGGAAAATTGAAAATAAAATCCCAACCGTTGAAGAGCTGCGCTTACCGCCATCTTTAAAAGAGCTTGCCATGAAAAATCGCGGCATCATTTTATTGGTCGGCGCTACCGGAACGGGAAAATCAACCACGCTTGCTGCCATGGTCGGCTACCGCAATCAGCACTCCCACGGTCATATCATCACCATTGAAGACCCGATCGAATTTGTCCATAAACATCGCGGCTGCATCGTCACCCAGCGCGAGGTTGGCATTGATACCTTATCGTTTGAGGCAGGGCTTAAAAACACCTTGCGCCAAGCGCCCGATGTCATTTTGATCGGTGAGATTCGAAACCGCGAGGTCATGAGCTACGCCATTCAATACGCTGAAACGGGGCATTTGGTGTTTGCCACCTTGCACGCCAACAACGCCAACCAAGCCATTGACCGGATCATCCACTTTTTTGAAAGCGATCGCCACAATCAATTGTTCATGGATTTGTCCTTAAACTTGCAAGCCATCATTGCTCAGCAGCTCATCCCAACCCCCGATGGCAAAAGTCGCCGCGCCGCCATTGAGATTTTACTCAACTCGCAGCTGATCAGCGACTATATCCGAAAAGGCGAGATCCATGAAATTAAAGAGGTGATGACCCGATCGCGAAACAGCGGCATGCAAACTTTTGACCAAGCGCTGTTTGATCTTTATGAAAACGGCGACATCACTTATAAAGATGCCATCACTTATGCCGACTCGCCAAACGACTTGCGCCTTAAAATTAAGCTGAGCAGTAAAAACAGCCAAACCAATCTTGATGAAGGCGCGGACAGCTTATCGCTTGATATCCATTAATACTGACAACGTTAAACTATAAATTTTGGATCAAATGACCGCTTAGCCTTTATCGAGAATATATTGCTCACCGCCCTCCCTGAATCTGTATTGTTATTACTTGAGCTGATCGTTTTTGCCATTGCCGCCACGCTTCATGGGTTAACGGGGCTTGGGTTTCCCATGATTGGAACGATTGCTTTGGCAATGCTGTTTCCACTTCCCAAAGCCATTGCCCTGATGGCTTTTCCAAGCCTTATTTTAAATGTGATGGTATTAATGACCAACACTACTCAAAGCTTTAGCCTTGAGTTGCGTTATTACGCCAAAAAATATGGCTTATTGGCGCTGACCTCGTTGATAGGTAGCATAATTGGTGTTCGGTTATTGCTGATCGTTCCAGCAGGCTATGTTTATTTATTGATGGCAGCAGTAACCCTTTATTTTGTGATCAATGGTTATCTTAGCCAAAAAGGCATGATTCAAGGTCTGCGGATTCCGACCACAATGCTTAGCATGATTGGTTTTGGCTTAGCGGCGGGAATCATTGGCGGCGCGACCAACGCCATGTCGCCCATTTTAATGATGTATTTATTTTCCAAAACAGACGATAAGCATGAGATCGTCAAAGCCAGCAACATTTGCTATTTTTTAAGTAAACTTGTTCAAGTGGTATTGTTAAAAGGGCAAATTTTGGCATTTGGGCGATTGGACATTACCACTTTAGCCATGATCTCCACCGCTTCGATCATTTTTTTAATGGTAGGCATTTGGCTGCGAAACAAAGTCAGCAATCAAAAATTTAAAACCGCAATCTACTTGATTTTATTGCTGTTATCGATAAAAGTAGCTTGGTCAGGGATTCAATATTTTATTTAACCCATAAAAAACCCCGATTGCTGACCGTTGAATTAATCCATCAGCAATCAGGGAAATTTATTAACAATTATAAAGTTAGCAAAACTGCTGATTTTATATTGTCACAAATTTTAGTTTCGTGAATGTTCGCGGCATTCTTGATTGTCACAAATACCATAAAGCACGAGTGAATGACCCGATAAGCGAAAGCCATATTCTTGAGCGACTTTGTCTTGCTCTTTTTCAATAATGTCATTGTGAAATTCTACAATTTTGCCGCAAACATCACAAACCAAATGGTCATGATGCTCATCGGTACTGATTTCAAACACGGATAGATTATTTTCAAAATTGTGGCGCTGAACAATGCCCACTTGCTCAAACTGAGTCAACACGCGATAGACAGTTGCAAGACCGACATCTTCACCTTGATCGATCAGCGCTTTGTAGACTTCTTCGGCGCTCATGTGGTGGTGTTCTGCGCGCTCAAGCAATTCTAAAATTTTGATCCGCGGCAAGGTGACTTTAAGCCCCGCTTTTCGTAAATCCTGATTGGTAAACGACATAGTATTCCCTTGTATTATCAAACTTTGTGAAAACGGTAATTAACATAAATCAGCAAAACGCGTCTTGCGATAAGTCTATGAATTAAAAATATAAATCATACCGCAAATCACTCACGCTTTGGGAAATAATCCATCAGATGGTAGGCAACGCTTGGCAAATAACGTATCATTTAGCCCAAACTTCTCTTATTTTTCCACCAATTGTGAGTTATCTTATCATGATCAAGCCGTTATTTTTTTGTTCAAAAACGCGTCTGCGTACGCTTACCCTAAGCGCTGTCCTTACGGCAACGGTCGCCATCACTGGCTGCTCAGCGCTGAGCGTTTATAAAATTGATTTGCCGCAAGGCACGCCCATCACCCAATCACAGGCGCAAAAACTTAAAGTCGGCATGAATCAAAACCAAGTGCTTTATCTTTTAGGAAGTCCTGCAATTAAGGACACCTTGGCGCCAAACCGTTGGGACTATATTTACGATTATGAAGCCGGAACCGAAGGTCGCCGCCAAGGTATTGCTAACGTTCATAATGCAAGCCAGCATTTAAAAGTGTATTTTGATGCCAATGGCGTGGTCACTCGAATTGAAGGCATCGAAACGCTTCCTAATAAATAACGCCTAAAGATAAGTCATCATTTCAAGACTTGGGCTTACGGCACGATTGGCTTTTGTGCTTGCGCTTTGCCATCGGATCAAGGGTTAAATTTCGGTAAATCTCAATCCGGTCATGCTCTGCTAAAATGTACGATAGCGGCTGCTTTTGCGAAAATATCCCAACGCGCCACTGCTTTGGGGTTGGTGCTTTGTCTAAATGATCAAAGCACCAAGCCTTTAACTCAGGAAACTTAGCCAGCCAGCCGGATTGCTCAAGCGCTTGCAAAATGGTACTGCCCTTATTGAGCTGTAAGCGAGCATAATGCTGGCGCTCGCAAGTTTCGGCAAACGCAAGCGTAACGGCAATCAGCTCAGCCATGACATTCCCCAACCAATCAAGGCTAAAATTAGGGCAAGTGGCACGATCAATCGGATGGCAACTCGCCAAAGGTTATAAAAGCCTTCATTGCTAAAATTAAGCGCTTTTCGCAAATGGCTGATTTTCATCTGCCAGCCTGCAAATACGGACAACAGCAACACGGCAACTAAGCTGATAACGACTAATATTCCCAAAAGCCAACTTGTCGGAATGGCAATGACCAAAATCAGTGCCACAACCAAGGTTATGACCAGACTCAGTAAAAAACCAAACTGGTGCGCGATCTGCTGAGCGCTATAATGCAGCAAATAGCTGACTACAAACAGCACCCCTACCCAATAAATTAGCTGAGCCACCGGTGGCAATGGCAAATGACTGGTTAACAGCGCAACAATTCCAACGACCACTTGCAATAGCCAAATCGGCAAGACAAGCTTTGAGGCGCTGATTTCATTGGCTTGTTGTGAGCGCTTGACCGCTGTGGCATTTTGATTGGTCGCGCTGACCGCCGTGATGGTTTGCTGATCCGCTAAATGCTGACCAAACCAATATAGCCCCGTCCCTGCGCCCACACTCACCAAGGCAAGCGCCACTGCATGCGCCCATTCGACCAAGCTGATACTGGTCAACGCAAAACTGGGCAAGCTTACGCCATTGATCAGCCCAAGCACCAAGCTGATCACCATCAGCCCAAAGCCAATGGGCAGTGGCGCCGCCCCAAGTAAGCTTAATAAAATGGCGATGACCATCATTCCTGCGGCAATGGCAAAGCTTGGTACCTCAAGCGTCACATGAATTGCCTCAAGCGCTGATATCACGCCCAAGCTTGCCCCTGAAATAAGCAGCGCGGCAATAATGATAGAAACTAGTGCTGCAAGCCAACCAAAGCTGCGCCAAACAGGACTGGCATCGGCTTCTCGGGTCAGCTTTTGCATTCCCGCCAAAGGCGCTGATAAGCTGCGATACGCCAGCGCAATCTCCGCGTAAATCACCGGCAAAGACACGATCAGCATCGCTATCAGCCAAAGCAGCCAAAAATCAATCTCGTTGATGGAAGCCGGCGCAAACCAGCGAAACAACAATAAAGGTAATAAAGCTGCCATAAAATAAGAGGCATAGCGAATCATCATAAGGTTAATCCAAGCGTTTTTATTAATCCTGACGGCTTTAGTATACTACAGCGCAACAATTATAAAAAAAACCCCGAAAGCGGGGTTTTAAAATCTTAATCAACTCAATGCTTAGTGAATCGCGCTTAAGTAATCTGACAAAATGCGAATATCGCGGTCAGATAATTTTGAGGCAACGATCTGCATCATGCCCTTATCGCCTTCTTTTTCCGCATCGTTCACGCGTTTTTGGTCGTCGCTTGCAATGTCATCGTCACGACCCGCTGCACGGAACAGCTTTAATTGGGTTGAGATGTATTCAGCATGCTGACCGCCAAGTCTTGGGAACGCGGCAAATTTATTGCCCGCCGCATCAGGACCATGACAACCGGCACAAGGGATTACGCCGCGCGACTTATCGCCACCTAAGAAAATCTTAGTAGCCGCCGCTGTGGTTGCAGGATTGCCGTAGCCGACGCCCCAAGGCGCTTGTGAGGCATAATATCCGGCAACGTTTGCCAAATCTTGCTGCGATAAATTAGCAACTTGCGACTGCATGATGCCATTTTTGCGGTGACCGGCTTTAAAGTTGACCAACTGCTTATACAAATATTTGACGTTTTGACCGCCAAGGTTTGGCTGAGCGGGAACGATACTGACGCCATCAACCCCATGACACGCCGCGCAGACCGTTTCTGCGATCGTCTTTCCGGCATTGACGTCATATTTTGGAACAGTGATGGCAGCCTGAACGCTGAAACTTGCAACACAAAAGCTGGCGGCAGCGATTAACTTTTTCATTGATACAGATCCTACTGACTTAAGCGTAAGCACGGTTAAGATTGATTGACACTCATCGCGGTGATATTTCAATGACCCATAACCCAAATCACAGACGAGCGTATTATAGCGCACTATTCAAGCTGCCGCGACCCGCCTCAAAATTTTCTTAACCTTGAGGTTCAGCGCTCGTCCCAAATTACTTACTAACATTAGGGGTTAATTTTAATTATTATAGCAAGACTTTATACAATTTGCCTACTTAATCGTGACATTGACCGAATTTTCTGCCGCAATCATGATCTGAAAAACTAAGTCGTTTTTTGAAAATATTGAACTTTTTTAAAATTTTTAACCGTAAGAAGTTAAATATATTGCTAATGAAAAAGCTAAGTATTGATTTTAATGAGTAACTAGGCAAAAAATTAAGTTCACTTTCCAATTAATTCTCTATCAAACTACTCATTATTTACTCATCAATTCAATCAATTGTTGATAGTCTTTATCATTACAGCTGTCACAAAGTCCGCCCGCGGGCATTTGAGTCATGCCGCCTTTTACTGAATTAATCAGCGCTGGCATACCTTTTTGTTGTTTGAGTTTTTGCCAAAGCGCTTTATCACCTTTTTTTGGCGCATTAAGCGCTCCGCTGTCATGACAAGCGGCGCAAGAGTTTTGGTAAATAGTAGGAATGTCAGCCGCGGTCGCTTGGTTCACCATTAAAGGTAAGCTCAATACGATCAGAGCAGTGCTTTGAGCGAACCAAGAAACGGGCGATTTAATGTTAAAAAGAATAGAGCGCATCTTATACCTCCTTTGGCGGTTTGGCGATGGAAGTTTAGGTCAATATGGCGCTTGATGATTAAATATCAATATACTATTTTTTATATTGATTAAAATCAGCGCCAAACTCCTCTTTGAGCGAGTACCATTATTGTAACAAAATATGTCATTACTAATAGATAAATTTAGTTTGGTTTTGGTAATCGTAGCTTGAATCGGATTTAAAAATTAATGGCGATCAAATTAGGGGATTGGCGCAAAAGTTCTTATAATGGCGCCATGACAAGTCTGATTGGCTTTTAAAGGTTTGGATCAGCTTTACCTTATTTATTCACAGCAATTTATCAAAGGCAACTAACGATGACGACCCCATTTCAAGAATTGGCAGCGGAGCACGCCGCGTTTAACGCCAAAGCTCGGCAAAAAATCCAGCAAACAGAATTTATGCTATCAGCGCCCACGTTTAAACTGTGTCCTGCCGACAGCGGTCGCGAGGTTGCGTTTGCAGGACGCTCAAACGCCGGCAAATCCTCAGCGATTAACGCGCTCACCAACCAGCGTCAGCTTGCCCGATCGTCAAAAACACCGGGGCGAACGCAGATGATTAACTTTTTTAGCGTGGGCGATACCTCAGCGCGATTGGTTGATTTGCCCGGCTACGGCTACGCGGCGGTGCCGCTTGAGATGAAAAAAGAGTGGCAGGTGGAATTAGAAGAATATTTGGTCTCGCGTGAAAGCTTAGCAGGGCTTGTGTTGTTGACCGACATTCGCCATCCGCTTAAGTTTTTTGATGAGCAAATGCTGCACTGGGCAAAAGATGGCGAGCTTCCGGTGCATTTGCTGCTCACTAAAGCGGACAAACTTAAATACGGCGCGGCAAAAAATACGCTGCTGCAAACTCGCCAAGCGCTCAAAAAGCTTGGGCTTAACTGCTCAATTCAGCTGTTTTCCGCGCTTAAAAAAGAAGGTATCGATGAACTGGCAGGCGTCATGGGACGCTGGTACGGCGAAGATTGGTTCAATGGCACCTCAGCTAATAATGAGCTGCTAAATGACGATTTGCCAAATGCTGATCTGATAAATGACGATCAAGCCAACTAATTAGGGATAAATTAACCGCTTAACGTTAACCACATAACAGCTTGGCAAGCTCACTTGGCGTTGCCACTTGATAGCTTGGGTTTTGGGCGGCAAGGTGTTCAGCAAGTGCTGCGCCATAATTGACTGCGATACTGGTCATCTCAAGCTGATTTGCCATTTGAATATCAAAAATACTGTCACCAACATAAACGGTATTTTCAATCGGCGTTTTAGTAAATTCTAAAATATCAATGAGCATTTGCGGGTGCGGCTTAGATTTGGCTTCATCGGTGCAGCGGGTGATGGCAAAATAATCCGCGCTGTTTGATGCGCTCAAAATTCGGTCAAGACCGCGGCGCTTTTTGCCGGTAGCGACGGCTAGCGTTTTGCCATTATTATTTAATGATTTTAGCATCGGCTCAATGGGCGCAAAAAATGGCGTCTGATCGCTGTTGGCAATATAATAGTCGCTATAGCGCTCTTGCAATGCCACTTTGTCATCAGCGCTAGTATTTGGAAATAAAATATCAATCCCGCGCTCAAGGCTTAAGCCAATGATGTCTTTGACGGCGGCGTCGGTAGTGGTCAGGTTAAACCCTGCTGCCGCATGGTGCATTGCCTCGACAATCAAGCCAATGGAATCCATCAGCGTGCCGTCCCAATCAAAGATGATTAAGGACTTATCGGTTAAATTAGCGTGTTGCATCATTATTCTTCTTATCATTTAAACATTAACTTGATTAATAATTAGCCGTTTTTAAAATTAACCATTTAGCTTTTGCAAAATATCGTCTGGAATGAGCGCTGCCAAATCGTCAGGGATTGGCGCCACCATCAATTCATAATCCGGAATCTCAAGCTGCCAAGCATGAAGGCAAAGACGGTTCACGCCTGAATCGTCTTTGATATTGTACTTATCATCGCCCAAAATTGGATGACCCAAATGCGCCAAATGAACGCGGATTTGGTGCGTTCGCCCCGTTCGCGGCATGGCTTCAATGAGGCTTACTGGTTTATCATTAAGTGAAAACTTACCATGAATGATAATGTCGGTTTGGCTTGGCTTGGCGTTGTCGTCTTTATGATCCACGCGAACGCGGCGCTCACCATTGGCTAAGGTGAATCGCAGTAGTGGCGCGTCGATTTGACTTTTGGCAAGCACAGGCTGACCGCGAGTAAGACATAAATAATGCTTTTGGATGGTTTTATCGACCAAATGCTGCTGCAAGGCTTTGAGCACCGAGCGCTTTTTGGCAATCATAAGCAGCCCTGAGGTGTCTTTATCCAAGCGATGCACCAATTCCAAATATTTTTTGCCAGTGACCTCACGCATGGCTTCAATCACGCCAAAGTTTTGACCGCTGCCGCCATGAACGGCAATCCCTGCCGGTTTGTTAAGCACCAGTAAGCCATCATCTTCATAAACGACGCGCGATAGTAGACCATTAGCAAAGTCACTGCTGATAATCGGCTTGTCACGGGTGGCAACTTGCACGGGCGCAATGCGAACCACATCCTCGCGATAAACGCGGTCGTAAGCTTTGCAGCGTTTATTATTCACTCGAATTTCATCACTGCGAATCATTTTGTAAATGTGCGATTTTGGAACGCCTTTTAGACGGTTTAATAAAAAATTGTCCAAGCGCTGCTCATGCTGATGGCGGCTGACTTCCACGTAATTGACACGGCTAAAATCGCTGATGTCATCATCCGCGCTTTGCGGTTTTTGCTTACTGTTATAAATGGCGGCTTGCTCAGGGGTTACCTGTGGTAAATTGCGGTCGTTTTTCATTTTTCGTTAGTTATTTAGTTAAAGATTTGCTATAGTTTATCATGTTGAGCGCTAAAAAAGCGGCTTGGAAATCAGTTATTCGCCTCAATTATGATGTCATAATTTTGAGTGAAGAGCGATATCAAAAGCGCTTTTATGATGCCAGTTTGGTATCAGGCTCTTCTAACATTTTTTGCGCTTGCTGAATTAAGTTTAGATTATGTTTACCAGTAAGCGTTGAAAGCCAACCTTTTACTTTTAAAATTTTTATTTTATTTTGCGCAAAGATGAGGTCAACCATAAAGACCTTGGCAAACCATCACCGTAACTTTTTTGGTGATGGGTTAAAATAAAGTCATGAAACATTTTAGGATAATAATTGCGGTGAGCGCTCGCCTTGCGGTCAAACAGTTGGGATTTGAAGCTTGAATTTTAAGATGGTATGTTTTTTCTGTTTGCCACGTACGCCCCGCTGAGACGAGCGGCTCACTTTTTTGCATTTAGGCATGACAATAATAAGCCGATCGCGGCTTTGAGCATCATTATGACGCCTTCATGGCGTCAACCTCAATATCCGCGACAATTTACACTATTGACATTGATATATTAAGATGAGCAAAAGTTATAGCTGTGACTGTCACAAGTAAATTATAACTTTAATAAAGCCATCTTTTATTTGCCCAAGGTTTGAAGATTAACCAGCATTACCCAATCTTTTTTCCTGATTATCGAGAATTGACTTAAATTTGCCAATGTCGTTTAAACCCCATCAGTGCGCCTTATCCTAGGACATTGATATGAAACGCATTTTAATTAACGCGACCCAAAACGAAGAAATTCGCGTGGCACTTTGTAAAGGCAATCACCTTTACGATTTTGATTTAGAAAACCGCACCCGCGAACAAAAAAAATCCAACATTTATAAAGCCCACGTCACCCGAGTTGAGCCGTCTTTAGAAGCCGTTTTTGTGGAATACGGCTCGCAGCGCCAAGGCTTTTTGCCAATTCGTGAAATTTCTAACGAATATTTAAGCGGCAATCCGCGCGATGAAAACATCAAAAAGCTCATTAAAGAAGGCGATGAGCTGATCGTTCAAGTTGAAAAAGAAGAGCGCGGCAACAAAGGCGCGGCGCTGTCCACTTATGTATCCCTTGCTGGGCGCTATTTGGTACTGATGCCCAACAACCCTCGCGGCGGCGGCATTTCACGACAAATCTCAGGAAAGCTTCGCGAAGATATGAAGCGAATGCTTGCCAATTTGGACTTGCCAAAAGGCATGAGTGTGATTATCCGCACCGCTGGCATTGGTAAGACTCAAGAAGATTTGCAGCACGATTTAAACCATCTTTTAAACATTTGGCAAGCCATTTTAGAGCAAAATAAAAAATTCCCCTCACCGCGCCTTGTTCACCAAGAAGCGGGCGTGGTGACGCGCGCCGTTCGCGACTATCTTCGCGATGATATTAGTGAAATTTGGATTGATAACGAAAACGCGTTTATTGAAGCGGCAAACTTTATCGATGCGGTGATGCCAAAACAGGCAGATAAACTGCGTAAATATACCGATTATGAGCCGATGTTCGCGCGCTTTAACATCGAAAAGCAAATTGAAACGGCGTATCAACGTGAAGTTCGCTTGCCTTCTGGCGGCTCAATTGTCATCGACCAAACTGAAGCTTTGGTGTCGATTGATATTAACTCCGCCAAATCCACCAAAGGCTCGGACGTTGCCGAGACCGCTTATCATACCAACCTTGAAGCGGCGGATGAGATCGCTCGTCAATTGCGCCTTCGTGATATGGGCGGCTTGATTGTCATTGATTTTATTGACATGAGTGACAGCCGCCATCAAAAAGAGGTCGAAAAGCGCTTGGTTGAGGCGACCAAATACGACCGCGCTCGCGTTCAGTTTGGCGAGATTTCTAGATTTGGCTTGATGGAAATGAGCCGTCAACGCTTGCGCCCCTCACTTGAAGAATCCACCGGCTACATTTGCCCGCGCTGTCATGGTAACGGTATGATTCGTGATTTGCGATCACTATCGTTGTCGATCATGCGCCAAATTGAGCAAATTGCCTTAAAAGAGCGTCAAGGCGAAGTTCAAGCGGAAGTGCCAACCGACATCGCGGCGTTTTTATTGAATGAAAAGCGTGACAGCCTCGTTTATCTTGAACAAGACAGCGGCACGCGAATCACTATTTTGCCGCACGCGCATTTAGAATCGCCCAACTTTAAGCTGCACTTTAACCGCGACGGCTTTGCGCCCTCAAGCTATGAGCGCATCACCGACACCCAGCAGCAAGAATTTAGCGATTTAGGCTACGATGTTGATTGGCAAACTGCCGACTCTGTTCGCCCTGAGCAGCAGCCAACGCGAAAACCACGAAGCGTATCAAATCAGCCGTCTGGTAGTCAAAACAATCAATCAGGTCAAAATGCGTCAAGCCAAGCTTCCGCGCAACAATCAATGCAAAAAGAGTCGCGTCAAGCGCCTGCAACACCGCAAAATAGCACTGTAAACCAAACTGCCCAAAAACCCGTTGCCCAAAAGCCTGCAACTCCTGCGGTTGCTTGGTTATCTAACCTTTTTGCGCAAGCGCCGCAAGCAACTTTGCAAGCTAGCGTTAGCAGCAATGATGCCGCCTCTGCCATTGAAACGTTGGTCAATTCTGGCGCTCAAAGCTTAGGCGCGTTTGGTCAAGTGGACTCACAAGCCCTTGCGACTGCTCAAAGTCAGCCAACACCTGCGCAGCCCTCAGCAGAACCAACGCGCGAAAAACCAGCCGTAAGCGCGGATCAAAGCAGTGACGATGACAATAATGAAGATCGCCGAAAACGCAAACCACGCAAACCGCGCGCCAGCAAACCACGAGCGCGCCGCGACCGTGATGATCAAGAAACCAGCGACACTAGCGCTAGCGATCATAAAAAATCAGCCGGCAGTGAAGATACGCAAAAGCCAAGCGAGGACAACCTTGCCAAGCGCAAACCGCATTCTCAGCGCAGCTCTCGCGGCAAGCTTGATCGCGGCGAGCCGTTAACCGCAGCTCAAGAGCAATCGGCTGATAAACCTCAGGAAAAAGCGCCAACAAAAACAGTAAAAGCGCCTAATCCCGATGAAGTGGTGCTACAAATCAACGAAGCAACACCAAAGCTAAAAGCGCAAGAAGTTGTTCATCTATCGCTTGATGAGCAAAAACCTGCTGCCAAAGCGGCTAAGTCCAATCAAAAGGAAGTCAGCCAAAAATCAACCAGCAAGCCAAGCGTAGAAACATCGCAAGCAGAAAAACCAAGCGACCGTAAAAAAGCGCTTACGGAGAATACGGCTGATGAAAGTGGCAAAGAGGAAACTAAAGCTGTAGAAAAGCTCAGTGATCGCCCCGTGACTGACCACGCTGCTTCAAGTAAGCGCAATTTGGAAAACGCTGAAACGGCGCCGCAACAGCAAGCGTCTAAAAGTGCTGATCAAGATGCCAACCCAGCAGATTATTCAGGGTTGTTTGCCAAGCGCTACGTGACCGCACAAAAATTTGGTCAAGCCAGCAACGACCCACGCGTTGTGCGTGAGCAGCAAAAGGCATCAGCGCCAAGTCCAGTGACGGCTCGACCTGAGCTGTCCGGAAGCGTTGGCGAGTTTATTCATGCTACGCTCCCCGATGCAGCTGACAAGCTCAGCCAGCAGGGCATCATCCGCAGCTTTATTGAGGCGGTATCGCAGCTTAATCGCCAAAGCCAAACGCTAAGCCTAGACAGCTTTAGCTTTGTCAACTATGGCTATGCGCCATTGGCAAGCGAGTATTTGGCGCAGTTTGATGCCATGATTACGCCTGTTAGCCAGTTTGGAATGAGCCAAGGCAAAACGGCGGTTGCCCCGCGAGCTATTGGCAAACGCGCCAGCAACGATCCGCGCGGTCAACACCCTGATTTTCAAAATCATATGGCGACCGAAACCAGCCAAAGTCACGATAGCCATGAACCAGTAGGCGTTGAGAACAAAGAAGCTCAAACGACTGCTGAGCTAAATGCTGCTGATAAGGTCGAACACCGCTCAGAAAATAGCGCGGAAACTGACATTGATGCTCATGACATTGATGCCAAAGCGCTAAGTTCGGAATCAAAAGCCGATGAAGTCAGCATAGAGAGTGAAAACTTACTCCAAGCAGATGTGCCACATCAAGAGCTACTACAATCTGAGCCATCAGCAATTGACGCTGAAAGCAAAGACGATTCGCAATCGGCAAAATCAAAAACCACCATTGCCAGCTATAAAAACATGATTGAAAATGTTGCTGAGCAATTATTGCCGCAAACGGGAATGTTTAATTTGACCACACCAAAAGTGCCCAAAGCGCGAACCCGAAAGCCAAAAACAGAGCATAAAAAGCCCACGCAAGCAGAAAAAGCAGAAGCCACTCAGGATGATCGTAGCGACGATGACCAACCGTCATCATAAGCCTTAAAATGCTTAGTTAATATCAAAAAACCCCAAACTTAGTGTTTGGGGTTTTTCTTTTTTTATAGATTTTATTCCAATAAAGTTAATTTATTTTTTTTAAAAAAAGTAGTGTAATTAATGCGCTGACTTATGGCGAAGTTTGCCAATCAAAGTAACGATAACCACCACCAACACGCCCGCAATCAGCCCGACAACTGAGTTCAGCAGCATTGTCGTTACACTTTCAAAAACGCCGGTTAAATGCGCCAAATCTTCCACTTCATGATGCAAAAAATTGATCCCATGAACCAAGATACCACCGCCCACCAAAAACATCGCAATCGTTCCGGCGATCGATAAAAACTTCATTAGCTTTGGCGCGGCAGATAGTAAAAATTGACCAATCGCTTGTGCCGCATTGCCCTGTTTTTTAAGTAAGTACAGCCCTAAATCGTCCATTTTAACAATTCCGGCAACCAAGCCATAAACGCCTACGGTCAAAGTGACGGCAATAATAGCAAGCACCAAGCTTTTTTCAAGTAAGGTTGCCCCAACAGCTGACCCAAGCGCAATGACGATAATTTCGGCGGATAAAATAAAATCGGTTCGCACTGCGCCTTTAATTTTTTGCTTCTCAAACGCCACCAAATCAATGTTTTCGTCAGCATTGGCTTGTAATCTTGCCGATTGTTCCTCATCGTGCGGCAGTAAATGCGGCCAAAATTTATGAATAACTTTTTCAGCGCCCTCATAAGACAAATATAAGCCGCCGCACATCAATAAAAAGGTCACAAGCGGGGGGTAAATGGCGCTAATAAGGAGCGCGGCTGGCACCAAAATAACCTTGTTGACCAAAGAGCCTTTTGCCACTGCCCAAACCACAGGAAGCTCGCGATCGGCTTTGACGCCAGTGACCTGCTCGGCGTTCAGCGCCAAATCATCACCCAAAACGCCCGCCGTTTTTTTAGCGGCAACCTTAGTCATCAAGGACACATCGTCCAAAATGACACTAATATCATCTAACAAGGCGAGTAAGCTTGCCCCTGCCATAAATGCTCCTTTTAAATCTAACCCAAAATTGACTCAACATCGTCATGATCTAAAGTGTCATGATCTAACTTATTATGGCTTAAGCTTACTGACTTCATTTTTAACATTACAGACAATAAATGTATCTTTGACAGGAGTTTGGTAGCATAAAAGGATCATGAATAAAACCAAGCTAAGCCATTCATAATGAACACTAATTACTAAAAAATTGATATTCTTCTTGATCAAAATTAGCGCTTAATTTCGAAATTATGTTAGTATTGGTTTTGCTTTGAGAGTCGTTTCTCTCATAATTTTCAACTTCTTAAACGCTATAAGCGGCGTTGCTGTTAAAAAGCGATGATTGCGCTTTTTGCCTCCCTCCTCAATCAGGCGCTGCCCTAGGACTTGCGATATGTTTCGACCCTCAATGTTTGCTAAAAAAATAAACTTGTTCCCTTGTTTTACCAAAAATAAGCTCACATCAGCGCTGATGACGGCGATGGTCGTTATTATTGCTTCTGGCTGCTCAAACAATGCAGCCGACGCCGGCGGCAGCAAAATCGTCAACAGCGCGCAAGCAAAAACAACGGTCGTTGCCAATGATAGCGATAAAGGTGTGGTTAGCGCGCTGCAAGAAAATTTAAAAGCTTCAGGAATTGAAGAAAAAATTATTTCTGCGGTACCAACGGATATGAGCGGCGTTTACTGGGTGACGGCTGAGGGCTTACCACCTTTTTTTACGGACAAATCTGGAAAGCACATCATTCAAGGTCAGATCATCTCGGTCGGAAATGGCGAGCCGGTTGATATCAGTAGCAGCTTAATTGCCAAAACGGCGCAAAGCGAGCTTAAAAACGTCGCCAAAAAAGACATGATTATTTATCCTGCAAAAGGTACAACCAAAGCGGTGGTTTACGCCTTTACCGATGCTGATTGCGGCTATTGCCGAAAGCTTCATGAAGAAATCAGCGATATCAACGCTCGCGGCATTGAAGTTCGCTATTTGGCGTGGCCGCGAAGTGAGCAATCCATTCCAAAAATGGAGGCGATTTGGTGCAGCTCGAACCGTCAAAAAGCCATGAATGGTGCCAAAATTGGCGAAGATGTCAGCGCAAAAGCTTGCGATAATCCTGTAGGTGAGCAAATGGCGCTTGGGATGCGCTTAGGCGTTCGTGGGACGCCCGCGATTTTTACAGAATCGGGTCAGCAAATCGGAGGTTACCTTCCTGCGGCGCAGTTGGCAGAAGCGGCAATCAACAATTAAGGTTAAAAAACGAGCTTAAATTTGGCTCGTTTTTTTATTTTAAGCGCTCAATCAAGCAAGTCCTAATTTTCACTATAGACGATAGCGCCGCTTCAACGTATGATAACGAAAAGGACTGCTTTTTGTTAGTTTCTTAACTTTATAGCTTTATTTTATAACTTTATTTTTCTTTTCACTTTTTTTCTGAGGATACTGTGAGTCATTCCATCAATCTTGCGATACTTGGCCTAGGAACGGTCGGAACAGGCGTGGTCAATTTGATCCATGACAATTTAGAGGAACTTAAGCGCCGAAGCGGTCGCGATATTAAGATTACCACGGTCGGCGTTCGCCGCGACCGCGATGACATTGACCCAAGCATTCACCAAAGCCGCGACTTGATGGCAATTGCTGCCAGTGATGATGTCGATATCGTCATCGAAGTGATTGGCGGCACAACCCTTGCCAAAGCGTTGATTATCGAAGCCATTAAACATGGTAAACATGTGGTCACAGCAAACAAAGCGCTGCTTGCTGAGCATGGCAATGAGATTTTTGCGTTAGCTGAAGCTCATCATGTCCACGTGGCTTATGAAGCGGCGGTGGCAGGCGGTATTCCGATTATTAAAGTGATGCGTGAAGCTTTGGCAGCGAATAAAGTCGATTGGCTTGCCGGCATTATCAATGGTACGGGCAACTTTATCATGAGTGAGATGCGCAAAACTGGTCGCCCATTTGCTGAGGTGCTCAAAGAGGCTCAAGCGCTTGGCTACGCGGAAGCTGATCCGACCTTTGATGTGGAAGGCATTGACGCGGCGCATAAACTTGCGCTACTTGCCTCGATTGCCTTTGGCATGCCACTGCAATTTGATAAAGTTTATTGTGAAGGTATCACCAAAATCACCCTGCAAGATGTTGAGTACGCCGAAGAGCTTGGTTACCGAATTAAGCATTTAGGCTTTGCGGTTCGCCGAGCGGCAATTGATGATCGACCAGCCGGCATTGAGCTTCGGGTTCATCCGACTTTGATTCCAAAAGATACCTTACTTGCCAATGTCAATGGCGTGAAAAACGCCGTTTTGGTCAACGCCCATCCACTGGGTCAGACACTGTATTATGGGGATGGCGCAGGCGCAGGCGCTACCGCATCGGCAGTGATGGCAGATGTGATGGATTTGGTTCGCGTTCTTGGGGCGGACAATCACGGTCATCACGTGCCGCATTTGGCATTTATCCCTGAGCAATTAAACGATTTGCCCATTTTAGCGGCAGAGCAGATGACGACCGGCTATTACCTTCGCGTTCATGCTTACGACAACCCAGGCGTTCTTGCCGATATCACCCGAATTTTGAGTGATTTTGGGATTAACATTGACGCTATTTTGCAAAAACCTGCCCATAAGGTCGGTCAAGTTCCCATCATTATTTTGACCTTGCCTGTTGTTGAAGCTCAAATGAACCAAGCCATTGCAAAAATTGAAAACCTTGACGCCGTTACTGACAGCGTGGTTCGCATCCGATTGGATGAGTTGTCCTCATAATAAGCGCGCATTTTTAATTAAAAATAAGCGATTTTACTTTGCTTGACTGATGGGTTTGTAATAGGCTGACTATTGCAAACCCATTTTTGTTATAACTAAAAAACAAAATTTCAAGTTTATCGTTATTAACTGATCAAGGAAAAGTTATGAGCAAAGATCGATCAAACCCAATCGTTATTGTCAGCAGCGCTCGAACGCCAATGGGCAGCTTTCAAGGCACGCTAAGCGATGCAAAAGCCACTGACCTTGGCGCCACAGCCATTAAAGCGGCAATTGAGCGCTCAGGCGTTGACAGCAAAGCGGTTGATGAGGTCATCATGGGCTGCATTTTGATCGCAGGGCTTGGTCAAGGTCCTGCCCGCCAAGCGATGCGTCAAGCTGGACTTCCTGACAGCACCGGAGCGGTCACCATCAACAAGCTTTGCGGCTCAGGACTGAAAGCCATCATGCAAGCCGCGGACGCTATTTCTGCTGGCAGTTTTGATATTGCGGTGGCAGGCGGTATGGAGTCGATGACCAACGCGCCTTATTTATTGCCAAACGCTCGCAAAGGCTACCGGATGGGGCATAAAGAAACCCTTGATCATATGTTCACCGATGGCTTAGAAGATGCTGAAACTGGCAAGCTTATGGGACAATTTGCGCAAGAAATGGCAGATAAAAAAGGCTACTCACGCGAACAAATGGACGACTTTGCCATTGAGTCATTAAACCGCGCCCTGACCGCTATTAACGACGGTCATTTTAAAGACGAAATTACCCCCGTTACCATCACCACGCGTAAAGGTGACATCAGCGTCGATACCGATGAAGCGCCTGCGCTTGCCAATGCCGAGCGAATCCCAAAACTGCGCGCCGCTTTTGCCAAAGACGGTACGATTACCGCTGCCAATGCCAGCTCAATCTCTGATGGCGCAGCTGCCGTTGTTCTCATGAGCCAAGCCAATGCAGCCGCAAAAAATTTGCCTTATCAAGCAAAAATTATCGCCAGCGCTTCTCACTCGCAGCACCCAAGCGAGTTTACGATTGCTCCTATTGGCGCGATTAAAAAAGTGCTCGACAAAGCAGGTTGGGAAGCTCCTGAGGTTGATCTTTGGGAAATTAACGAAGCCTTTGCCATGGTTACCATGGCGGCAATGGAATCTTTTAACATTGACCACAGCCGTGTGAACATCGAAGGCGGCGCTTGTGCTCTTGGTCATCCGGTGGGCTGCTCAGGCGCGCGGATTGTGGTAACGCTCATCAACTCGCTTAAGCGCACTGGCGGCAAGAAAGGCATTGCTAGCCTTTGTATTGGTGGCGGCGAAGCGGTCGCTATTGCCATTGAAATCGACTAAGTTAAATTTGATTTATAAAAGCTGATGATTTAATAGTGTCTAAATTAATAGTGTTTAAAACCCAAAACCGTCCTTTGCTAAGGACGGTTTTTATTTTTTGGAGTTTTTATTCCTTTAAATAAACCAGTAGCAATAAAACTTTGTCCATTACTGTAAAAATTCGTTAACTTGTAGCGCGCTGATGTTATGCCATTTACAGCCCATTACACGCCTTTACGCCGAACTCACACTTTGCTACGCCGATTATATATCCCTTAAAAAATTGCAGTGCTACGATAATCACAAGTTGAGGCTGGTTAAGTCAGATGACAACAATAAGATGACTTATCACTAATAAAATAAGTTTCTAAAAATTTTATTAAACTGCCCGCAACCTGAGCTTTTACACGCCTGATCATCAAAATTATTTTGCGTGATTAATAATAAATTTAATAGAAGGAAAATTATAATGAGCCAACTTATCCGCTTAAAAGACATCCAAGCCACTCACCGCGATCTGATCGGTGACGACTATTACGATCCAACTGGCAAAACTGCTTATGGCGCAAACGAAGAAAAAATCGGTAAAATCGAAGGCGCTTTGGTTGAAGATACCACAGGTCGAATCCGCTATTTGATCGTTGATGCCGGCGGTTGGTTTAGCTCAAAAGAAGTTTTGGTTCCAGCAGGGCTTGCACGAATTGTAGGTGATGACGTATTTTTTGACAGCTTGACCAAATCACAAGTTGAAGCCATGGAAGTTTACGACCATGACTATCAATACAGCTACAAAGAGCAGTATGAAAAAGATCGCAAAGCTTTTGTTGCTGATACCGTTCCTACAGCTGAGCGCTTTGACGTTCAAGACACCTCTTACAATGCGCCAAATACCCTTGAATTGCTTGAAGAGCGCCTAACTGTAAATAAAGACCGTATCGTAGCAGGTCTAGTTAAAGTTGGTAAGCACGTGGTAACCGAAGAGCGCAATATTGATGTTGATCTTGAAGAAGAACATGCCCATATTGAGCGAACTAATGTTGATCGCCCAACCGATCGCCGCATCGGTGATGACTTGAATAACGAAACCATCGAAGTTCAACTTGAAGCTGAGCGCGCTCGCGTTGGCAAAGAAACTTACGTGACTGAAGAAGTTAACGTTGGTAAAACTACCGAGCACCGCACTGAGACTCTGGTTGAAACCATTCAGCGTGAAGAGCTTGATGTTGATCGTGATGGCAACGTAGTGGATCGCGAAGGCAATGTTGTCAACCGCGAAGGAATCACTGCCGAAGACGTCCGCCGCGCTCGTGGTATGTAATAGGAATTTATGCTTATTCACTTAGCATAAAGCAATCAGTTTAAAAAAGGTCAGAGCGCGTCTCTGACCTTTTTTATTAAAAGTAAAATATTCAAAATTATCAATCAATAAATATTATCAGCTAATAAATCATTATCTTTTTTTTCATATCAGCGTTTCATAATAAAAAAAATAGGAGCAATTTTATGTCAACCAATTATCCCGCGTCACAGGATGCGCCATCACTCAGCCCAAAAAGTCTGCAAAACGATCAATCAGCAGTTGCCCTCACTGATGAACATGAGCAGCAAGCTTTTTTGACTGATCATAGTCATGAAAATAAACTTCCTGCGCCAAATCATGTAACAACGCCACAAAATCAAACGCGGCAATCTCAAGCTGTTCAATCGCAAAGCTTGCAAAGCCAAGGCGATGTCAATGCTCAGCAAAGATCTCTCACCCAAAACATAGGCGGTAAACTTGAGCTGTTAGAAGAGCGCCCAATCATTAATAAAGAGCGCATCGACGTTGGTAAGGTCATTGTTAAAAAACATACGCGCTCAAAAACAGTGAATGTTCCTATTGAGCTGCTTGAAGAATATATCACGGTTCAAACTGAATTTAGCAATGACGATCAGCAAAATTTGCTAACAGGCAGTTATGAGGACAAAGAGGTGGTTCGCCATGTGACGCCAACCCTTGATCAAAAAGCCGTGGTCACTATCAATGGCAATCAGGTAGAAGTTGGCGACAGTCCCGTTGAGATTGTGATTTCAAGACAAGTGGCAACAGTCACCAAAGACACTTACGTGGTTCAAGAAGTAAATGTCAATAAAACCACGCATACGCATACCGATAGCGTGGCGGTCACCTTGCAGCATGAAGAGCTGGACGTTTCTGAAGAAGGCTTTTTATCGCATCCGAACTCATGAAAATAAAAGCGCTCAAACCAAAAAAGCAACGTTATCGTTGCTTTTTTTTGGTCTTAACTTTCGATCATTAGCCGGCAGGTGCAACCGCAGGTTGGTCTTGGCGTTTACATTCAAAGGTATTGATGTCTTTTTCGTTGTCGCCTGCCTCTCGGATCACGCCAGTTTCGCGAGCTTTATGTGCCACGCGCCATTCGGTGATGCCTTTGCTGCCATTCAGTGCCGTTTTCACTTCATAAACTTCAGGATTGGTGCCATCATTGGTTTTATCCAGTGTGAGCGTTCCTTGATTGGTCACCAAAACCACTTGGTTGGCGTCATCTTTATAGGTGGCTTCAACCTTAAGCTCAGGGGTACAAAGATACTGAATTTGACTGACGCCGCCTGTGACCATCGCGACGGTATCGTCTGCGACATCGTCAGCAGGAACATCTTCGCCGTCAGTTGCAACGATGGTATCGGTTGGCTCAGCAGGCTCAGCTGACATCGGAACATCTTGCTCTGAACTTAAATTGGCATCTGCGCTGCTATCAGGCTCAGGTTTTTGACAAGCGCTTAAGCTTAGCGCCCCAATCATAAGACCGGTGAGCAATAACGATCCACGACGTTGCCCTAATTTCATATCACTCTCCTAAATGTGGGTTGCCCTTACTATAGCGCGGCTTTTCGCAATCGCCTATGCGCAATTTGTAAAAATCAAAAGCAGCAGCATCGTTTTTTTGGTGTTGCAAGCCCTTAAAACGATAAGCCGTTTAACACCTAACTTACCGCTTAAATCTTACCATGGCACTGCTTATATTTAAGCGCCGAACCACAAGGGCAAGGGGCGTTTCGGCTGATATTCATGCCCGCATAAGGATCAGGCTCTTTTTTATTCAGCGCAATATCGGAATCTGCTGCCATTGTTACCCCCATCGCGCTGCCAAGATTGACTTGCATCTGACCGCGAGCTCGTGGGGTTTCGCGTGGATTGTCGCCCTCCTCGCCCAAACTGCCGCCATCGCTATGCTCAAAATGCATTTGCTCTTGCAATCGTTGCTGCTCGGCGCGCTGCTGGGCTTCTAATGCTTCAAGCTCCTCTTTGGTCGGGATATGAACGCGTGATAAATCTTGAACGGTTTCAGATTTAATGGCGCCGAGCATCATTTGAAACAATTCAAACGACTCGCGCTTGTATTCTTGCTCGGGATTTTTTTGGGCATAGCCGCGAAGATGGATGCCTTTTCGCAGCTGATCCATTTGGGTTAAATGCTCTTTCCAGTGCTTATCGAGGCTTTGCAGCATAAAATGGCGCTCAAGCTGGGCGGCATTGGTTTCGCCCATTTGTTCGCGGCGACCGTGGTAATGATCAAGCGCCGTTTGGATGATTTTTTCGCGAAGACCTTCTTCATCGAGGCGGCGATCTTCATCAAGCCAATCGTTAATTGGCATATAGATTTTAAATTCGTCCTCAAGCTCGTCCTCAAGACCATCGATATTCCACTGATCATCAACAGATCCTGGCGGAATAAACTGGTTAATCATGGCGTTATAGACTTCATAATGCATCGCATCGATGGCGTCCAATAAGTCCATCTCATTGAGCAAATCATCGCGTTGACCGTAAATAACTTTTCGCTGTTCGTTGGCTACGTCATCATATTTAAGCAAGTTTTTTCGGGCATCAAAGTCGCGGGCTTCCACTTTACCTTGGGCATTTTCGATCGATTTTGAAACCATTTTATGTTCAATGGCTTCATCTTCTTTGAGCCCCATCGCGCGCATCATATTAACGACGCGGTCGCCGGCAAAAATGCGCATCAAGTCATCTTCAAGTGACAAGAAAAAGCGCGACATGCCAGGGTCACCTTGACGACCAGCACGACCACGAAGCTGGTTGTCAATCCGGCGCGACTCGTGGCGCTCAGAGCCAATGATGTGAAGACCGCCTGCCGCAACGACTTGATCGTGTTTGACTTGCCATTCGGCTTTTAAGCGCGCAAGCTCATCAGGGCTTACCGCGTCGATATCTTCGATAAACGATTGCCAGTTGCCACCCAAAATAATATCCGTTCCGCGACCTGCCATGTTGGTGGCGATGGTAACGGCTTTGGGGCTACCAGCTTGGGCAATGATTTCAGCTTCGCGCTCGTGCTGCTTGGCGTTTAGCACGTTATGCTTGATGCCTTCTTGATCCAGCAAATAGGACAGCTCTTCTGAGGCTTCAATCGTTGCCGTTCCGACCAATACCGGCGCGCCTTTGGCTTGGATTTCTTTAATCTCGCGGATGATGCCTTTGTATTTACCAAGTTTGGTCAAAAATATTTGGTCATCCAAATCCACCCGAGCAATCGGTCGGTGCGTTGGAATCACCACGACATCCAAATCATAAGTTGATTTAAATTCCGCTGCTTCGGTGTCCGCCGTTCCGGTCATTCCCGATAATTTGTCATAAAGTCGGAAATAGTTTTGGAAGGTGGTCGTTGCTAGCGTTTGGTTTTCGGCTTGAATTTCAACGTTTTCTTTGGCTTCAATCGCTTGATGAAGTCCTTCTGACCAGCGGCGACCGGGCATGGTTCGACCGGTGTTTTCATCAACGATGATCACTTCACCTTCATGAACAATGTAGTGAATATTTTTAACAAAAATATGATGGGCGCGGATGGCAGCCTGAACGTGAGCCAAAAGTGGCAATCGGCTTGGACTATAAAGACTTTCGTTTTCGCCAAGCTCGCCCACTTCCATCAAAAAGCGTTCAATTTTCTCATAGCCTTTTTCACTGATTTCAATTTGACGGTTTTTTTCATCAATCCAAAAATCTTCGTCTTCGTTGTTTTTATTGGCTTCTTCATCTTTTGAGCGCTTGAGGCGTGGAATGATGGTGTTAATCAGCGCGTACATTCTCGATGAGTCTTCAGCTTGACCGGAAATAATCAGCGGCGTTCGCGCTTCATCAATCAAAATCGAGTCAATCTCATCAATAATGGCGTAGTTGAGCGGTCGTTGTTTTTTCTCGCCCAAACTGAACACCATATTGTCACGAAGATAATCAAAGCCGTATTCGTTGTTGGTGCCGTAAGTGATGTCGGCTTGATAAGCCGCAATTTTGTCATGAGCTGGCTGCTGCGAGTAAATGACGCCAACGCTCAGTCCCAAAAAGCTAAATAGCGGTCGGTTCAGCTCAGCATCACGCGCCGCCAAGTAGTCGTTGACCGTCACCACGTGAACGCCTTTACCACTAATGGCGTTCAGATAAATGGCAAGAGTTGCCATCAAAGTTTTACCCTCACCGGTTTTCATCTCGGCAATTTTGCCTTCATGCAAGGTGATACCACCGATCAATTGCACGTCGTAGTGGCGCATTCCGGTGACGCGTAATGACGCCTCACGACAGACCGCAAAGGCTTCAGGCAGCAGCGCATCCAAGCTTTCGCCGTTTTGATGGCGCGATTTGAACTCTTCGGTTTTTTGTTTGAGCGCCTCATCAGATAGGGCTTGGATCGTTTGTTCTTGGGCGTTGACTTTGGTCACCACGCGGCGCATGCGTTTAAGTTCGCGCTCATTTTTGGTGCCGACCACACTGCCTACAATCTTTGATAACATAATGATTTAACCTTTGGAAATTTTTGACCGCAGACCAATTTGATCTGCGGATCACCCTACAAAGTGTGCCTCATTATATATGGTTATCGCGGTCATGGATACAAGGGCGGCAGGTGATATTTGCGGGTAAAACTCAGGTCAAATCGTGATAAAATAGCCAGATAGTGCTGATAATAAACGCAATTGTCGTAAATTGTCCGCCGACCCTTTTGCAAAAAACGAGACCATGAATGACCAAAAACTCCGTGCCAAATCTGCAATCCTCCTGCCATTTAAACCAACCCGCGCTCAATTTTAACCAACCTATCAATGACGGCAAGCTTGTCATCAATCAGCAAATTTTTGATCTAAGCGACCATACGCCGATGATGGTTCAGTACCTGACCATGAAAGCGCGCTACCCAACTGCGCTGCTGTTGTACCGAATGGGCGATTTTTATGAGCTGTTTTTTGACGATGCCAAACGCGCCGCCGAAATTTTGGACATCACTTTAACAAAGCGCGGTCATGATAAAGCCGGAAACGTCATTGCCATGGCAGGCGTGCCCTTTCACGCCGCCGACAGCTATATGGCGCGGCTTATTGCCGCCGGGCAAACCGTCGTCGTTTGCGAACAAATTGACGAGTCAGAAAACAGCAATAGCCTTAATAACACAGGCAACAAAACCATTCCGGCAACTGTTAAAAATACTGGCAAAAACCTTAACAAAAACATCGGCGAAAAAAGTAAAAAATCAGCCAGCGCCACCGGAATCATGCGCCGCGAAGTGGTCAAAACCTTAACCGCAGGAACGCTGACCGATGACGCGCTTATTAGCTCAGGTCAAACGCCAACCGTTGTCGCTATTGATATTGAGTTGCCAAAAGCAAATTCGAACAAACCCATTCAAGCTGCCGTTAGCCAACTCAACCTTGCCGCCGGAACGCTCATTACTCAAGCCATTGTTGAAAATAATTGGCAAGCACTCACCGCGCAATTACAAACCGTGCTCACGCGATTTGCCCCAAGTGAGTGCTTAATTAGCGAAACGGCGGATAACAATTTAAAGCTTTGGTTAACTCAAAACTTTGACTGCCCAATCATTGATGTTGCGGCAAGCGACTTTCACCGAAGTCATGCCAGCAATACCCTTTGCGAGCAGTTTTTGGTAACAAGATTGGACGGTTTAGGTATTGCCGACTTGCCACTTTGTCAATCCAGCTGCGCGGCGCTCATTCATTATGCCCGCCAAACCCAGCAGCGCCAAGTTCCGCAGGTCAATCAGCTCATTATTGAAACCAATCAAGATTATTTAATCATTGATGCCCAAAGTCAGCAAAATTTAGAAATTTTTGCGCCCGTGACCCCAAACGGAACGGCGCTGATGAGCATCATTAATCATTGCAAAACGCCGATGGGTCGCCGGTTACTTGCCGCCCAGTTAAAGCGACCGCTTCGCAATCATGGTCAAGTAAACGAGCGCTTGGACGCCGTTGAACTTTTAATAACAGCCACAAATCAAACTCAGCCTTTGCAAACTAGTATTATTGACAATTTGCAAGCCAAACTGTCTCAAATCGGCGATATTGAACGCATCAGCAGCCGGATTGCCCTTAATACCGCTAAACCACGCGACCTTCGCAAGCTTGCTGATGGTATTGGCTCAAGCCTTGAGCTTGCTGACGTGCTGCAAGCAATATTTGCCAAAACGGAATCAGCAGCACAGCCAACCGACCCAAAATTGTCAGCAGCAACATTAATGACACAAATTGTCAGTCAGTTGCCAACAGCAGACGATCAGCTGTCCCAAATCAAAGCCTTTATCGAAAGCGCCATTATCAGCGAACCCCCCGCCCATATCCGTGACGGCGGGATGCTGATGAGCGGCTTTGATCCTGAGCTTGACCGCCTGACCCATTTGCATGACAACATTCAAGCGACCCTTGATGAGATGATGGCTCGTGAACGGGCGGCGAATAATCTGCCAAGCCTAAAAGTCGGCTTTAACAAAGTCAGCGGCTTTTATTTTGAATTGCCAAAACTGCAAGCCCAAAGCGCCCCTGAGCACTTTATCCGTAGGCAAACGCTGAAAAGCAGCGAGCGCTTTATCACCGAGGAGTTAAAAAATTTAGAAACCGAATATTTGGACGCGCAGTCTTTGGCATTGGCTCGCGAAAAGCAGCTTTATCAAGAGATTATCAATAAATTAAATGCTGATATTACCGCCATTCAGCAGCTTGCCAATGCGATTGCGCAACTTGATGTCATTACCAATTGGTCAAATCTTGCCATCCAAAATCACTGGCAGCGACCAACGCTGAATAGTGATGCCGCCATCAATATCAAAGGCGGTCGCCATGCCGTCGTTGAAATCAAAGCCAAACAAAATCAACTTGCCGCTGTCAACGCACCGTTTGTGGCGAATGATTGCGTCATTGGCAATGAGCGGCGCCCTGAGCGCTTGCTACTTATCACGGGCCCAAATATGGGTGGTAAGTCGACCTTTATGCGCCAAACCGCGCTTATCGTTTTGCTTGCTCATGTGGGCAGCTTCGTTCCTGCCGATCAAGCCATTATTGGCAATATCGACCGCATTTTTACCCGAATTGGCTCAAGCGATGACTTGGCAGGCGGCAAATCGACCTTTATGGTTGAAATGATTGAAACTGCCAATATCCTCAATCAAGCCACGGACAAATCACTGGTACTCATGGATGAGATTGGTCGCGGAACAGCAACTGCCGACGGCTTAGCGATTGCCCAAGCTTGCGTGACGCGCCTGACCCAAATCAACTGCGCCACCTTATTTGCCACCCACTACTTTGAGCTGACTGCCCTTGCCGCAGTCAATCCAAACCTTCGCAACGTCCACGTCGCGGCAAGTGAAGTCGATGGCAAGCTTTTGCTGCTGCACCAAATTCGTGATGGCGCGGCAAGCTCAAGCTTTGGGCTTCACGTCGCCAAAATGGCAGGAATCCCAAAGGATGTCATCAGAGACGCTCAAGGCTACTTAGATCAACTGCTCAAAGATGCCAAAGCCAATCATAACGATTGCGACTTAGCTAAGTCGAATAAGTCAATAGCGCCTAAAGTACCTAACAACTCCGCTAATGATACCTTACCCTTTGCCGCCAAAACTTCAGCATCAAAACAAGTCGCCAGCCCGCAATCTACTTATTCCACTGACAATCATCAACCAAATCAATTAGATAGCAACTATGAAAACAATAATGACCTACTTCATGCGCTGCAAAACCTCGACCCCGACCATCTGACCCCAAAACAAGCCCATGACGCGCTGTATCGCCTCAAAAGCTTGCTTGGCACGATTGGCAATTGTTAATGGCGGACAAAAGCGCTAAAATACCCTCACTTGACATTGCCCCTTTTTATTCTAATTTTCACCCGCCCAATCACAGGTAGCCATCGCTATGACCTTTGTTGTTACAGATAACTGCATCCTTTGTAAATACACCGACTGCGTGGAAGTCTGCCCTGTGGACTGCTTTTATGAAGGCCCTAACTTTTTGGCAATCGACCCTGACGAGTGCATCGACTGCGCCCTTTGTGAGCCAGAATGCCCCGCCAATGCCATTTTTTCAGAAGATGAAGTGCCCAAAGGTCAAGAGGTCTTTATTCAACTCAATGAAGAGCTTGCGCAAAAGTGGCCAAACATCACTGAGATGAAAGACAAACTGCCGGAAGCTGCGAAGTGGGACGGCGTCGAAGGTAAGTTGCAGTATTTGGAAAAGTAATTTTAAGCTTTAGCAGAAAAAAAACCACCGATTGGCTAAGCTAATCAGTGGTTTTTTTATATTAAGGTCGCAAATCTACAATATCTATAATCGAGCTGTTATCAATCAGCACGACCATATTTTGCTCATAAGCTATCAGCGGTAGCCAACCCATAGCATTTGGATATTGTTTTAATACATCATCAACCGCCGATTTTGAATTATTATCGTATAACTCGTTTAAGCTTTGCGCTTTTTGATTGATATTAGACCATTGATTTTTTAACGGTACATATAAATCCGGCTGCATAGTGGGCGCAACGCCCGTTTCAAGCTCAACAAACAGTCGATTATTTTTTTGGGCAATCGTTTCTGCAGGTTTCACCGCAACAAATTTTGGTGACCCCCAACCTAGTACATTGTAAGGCGCAATTGCAGCTTCTAAACTGGCTTTAGGAATGTTATTGGCTTGGACGACCTCAAAGCGTAAGGTATCAAACGCAATATAAACGGGGCGACTATGAGCAATATTATACATGCCATACATATAGGCAGACAGCTGTAAAATAATAATAACTGCCAAATCAAATTTTAAAGATTTTTTGCCTTGTTTGGCAATAATAAGCGTTAATAATGGCCCTAAAATAGCATCAATAACTAACATCATAATGAATACATGGGTAACCCCTACCGCTTTAGCTAAAGGCGATACATACCATAATTCAAAAACCAAATATAAGCTGATTAAAGCAATTAGAAGTGACAGCGAAAGATGATAGCCAAAGGCTTTTAAACGAAATCTTAATGATGAATTCATATAAATTTTTAATTAACCATTATTAATTTTGACAGCTTTTAGGTAGCCTATCTGCCCCCACTGTACCGCCACAAACCCACTTTACCACATGCTGATTATTGGCGTTATTAATTGTAGGGGTGAGCACTAATGTCTTACCTGCTATGCTTCCGGCATCAAAATTGACGGTAATAACGCCCGTATCCGCAGCAACGCTAACGCCATTTTTGGCGACAAAGTTACCATCAATTAAGCTGGCTTGGCGACCAATATTACTATTCGCCGCAACATCGCTTGCTTTAGGGAAATATTTATTTTCCCAAACGTAAATTCCAATCTCACTTCGCAGCCCCTCGGACACCACAAAGCCCTCAAGAATCTGCGACCGGCTCACATGCTCTAAATAATTGGGAATGGCAATCGCTGCTAACACTCCAATGATAGCTATAACAATCATCAGCTCGACTAAGGTAAAGCCCTGTTGGTTATTTTCCCTGCCGTTTATAAATAATCTCATAGTAGACCAAAAGATATAATGATAATTTTTATAAGTGCAGATAATATGCCAAAAAAAGGCTCTAACATCTGTTAGAGCCTCTTAGTAAACTTAAATGATAATCTATAGAAAATAATTAATTATGACTGACAGCTGGCTGGTAATCGTTTAGCTGCAATTTCACTAGTAGCACCAGAAATTGCTTTATCAGGAGCACAAGTCCATTTAGAAATTTGACCATTTGCTGCAGTAGGAGTTAATTTCATACCTGTATCAGCATTCGATCCGCTATCAAATTTTATACCAATTGCCCCAGTATCTGCTTGTACCTTAACGTTACCAGCAGAGAAATATTTACCAGCTATTTCAGAAGCTGGTTTACCAACTACGCCTGTGTCAGCTACTGCTGCAGTATTAGGAAAAGATCCTTTATCAGCATAATAAACACCGATATCAGTTTGCAGACCAGAAGTTGCTTTAAAGCCTTCTGATGCTTGCGCACGAGCGGTGTAATCTTGATACGCAGGCAATGCAATCGCTGCCAAAATACCGATAATGGCGATAACGATCATAAGTTCGATTAGGGTAAAACCTTTTTGAGCGTTCATAACACATCCTTTTAGGTTGGTAGATAGCGCAGATACTAAATCATAAGAGCGCTATCCAAATTTGCAATCAGTTAAAATCTTACTTCGTTAAAATTATCGCAGTGAGGCGTTTATAGAGTCGCCGTCAGCTGCTGTCATATTAACTGTTGCATATCGTATGCCAACTTTTTAAGACAAATTATTTTTCGCTCTTAGCAGAACATAGAAATTGTCATTCAACATCAAATTATGATTTAAAAATAATAAAACTGAGACAAAAAAAAGCATTTAATGAGACGACTTTAATAAAAATTTTAGGTTTTAATTTTATCGAAGCCAAATCAGCGCTCAAAATAGTTAAGCAATTTTAAACGTTACAATTTTCTAACTCAAAATTATCAATTTGCAAACAAAGGTCGGTACTAAAATTTATAGTTTGACATTTTTTGTCAGAAATTGGTGATAACCAATAATAAACTATTGATTCCACTCGTTATTACTGCCGCAATCGGTAGAGCGGCATTTGACCCCTTGATAATTTAAAGTCAATGTGCCATCGCTTGCCATCTGTCCAGCTTTTGGCGTGGCGCTAATTTGCCACTCTGACGTTAAAGGGCTTGGCGTGATAGTCACATTATAGAGTTTATTGCCTTGTATAGGATAATCACCTTCTAGACTTATAATATCAACGGCGCCAAATGTACCTCGAGCAAGCTTTTGGCTTTGGATTTGATTGGCGATATTTTGCATTTCGGTCATCATGTCAACGCGTTTGGTCTTGATAACGTAGCGCTGATAGTTTGGGTAAGCGATGGCGGCGAGCACACCAATGATGGCAACGACGATCATCATTTCGATCAAGGTGAAGCCGCGTTGTTTTAAGGGTATATTTAATTGATGACTGCTTAGCATTACCAGCTCTCCTCGCCTAAGCCGCAATTGGGGCTTGCAATAGTAACCGTTTTGTCATAGCTTTGACAGCGAATACCAGTATTGCTAATCATCATAATATGTCCAGTCGCTGCACTACCATTAGGGTTGGGCATGGCAAACATTTTCCATGACCGCCCAGTGATACTATTGATCTGACTACCTGATGTCATTAAAGATTGACTTGTATCTGTGCCATCAACCAAGGTAATCTTATAGCGATAATCGGTAGCGTTGCTATTTTCAGGAACATAGATGGATTTATTCGCTTCATCATAATTATAAACTGTGCTTGTCACGCCATTAGTTCTGACAAGCTTTTGTGGCATAAAACCTTGATAGGTAAGCGCTCGCGCCCGCCAGCGCTCAAGTTCTATTTCTAGTTGTAAAATCTTAGCTTGCGTTTCACGCTCAGCATTAAGGACAGCATAGTGACGGTAACTTGGGATAGCAATCGCCGCTAAAATGCTGATAATGGCAACAACAACCATCATCTCAATCAAAGTAAAACCGTAAAGTTTTTGCTGGTTAGTTGCGCTCATACCACATCCTCGGCTGCAATGTGTAGCGCTCATTATATATATATTCAGCAGCACTACCATCACCACCCGTTAAAGTAGGCGCTGGCGTGTTATTAGGATAAAGCACATCTTTAATATTACTAGTCTTTTTACCGGTATCATTCCCAAAGTCAACCCTATTGCCTTCTTCAATTCGATCACTTAAGCTTGTAGTACCAATCAACACTTTTTTATCGGTATTGTCTTTATTGTAAGCTCCTAGAGTAAGCTCTTGAATACCTTGTCCAACGGGAACAAATCCGCCAGTACCGTTAGTCGATTTACTATCGTCACAAATACCGTATGGCAAACAATAAAGCTGGCGCTCAGAGCCGCCTACAATTCGAGCGGCGCAGCTTGAATAAGTACCATAAAGCTTATCGGGATTATAAACAGTAGTATACAAAATATTATTGATAACGACGCTATCACCAATCCCTTTGTTATAAAGAACATTATTGTAGCCATCAAAGCGGGATAAAGGATAATACCAACCCTTTTTATTACCATTAAGCATCTCTTTTTTAGCATCGTTTTTACTGGTTTCGGTAGCAGTCGCGCCAAGCTTATCAGCTAAATTTAAGAGGTTATTTTCTGTAAGATTTTTAATTGAGCCATTATAATTTTGGTTATATAAATTAACATCAGTAATATCGGTATCAATAATGCCATAAATTCGGTTAGAAAAATTGCCGTTTGATCGCAGTTTTGATAATGGTGAGCTTCTATTTCCTGAGATAAGATTTACTACAGCAAACAGTTTGCCATTATTAACAGCAACTTGATTGCCAACATTGTTATTATCTTGACGATAAAAGCTGATAACTGGTCGCTCATAAAATCGATAGGCGAATTTACGCTCAGCTGGCATCGTATTTAAAATCTGACTGATGTTTTTTGCCCCAAAACTATTGATAGCATCAATACCAGGTTTTGCTGCTGTGGCGTTTTCAAAATCCACCCTAAATACCTGACCCCCAAGATCGGCGACATAAATATGGTCAATTAGACCATCATTATCGCGATCAAGCGCGCTGACTTCAGCAACTACGCTATGAATCATGCTGCTCACTTTGGTGTTTTTGCTACTACCATTTGCACCGCTCATCGACCAAAGCAGCTCGCCAGTTTTGGCATCAATCATATAAACAGCATTTCCTTTAGCAGGCTGATTATTTGCAGCTACATAATCATCTTTTTCATAAGCCATGTCATAACCACCACCGAATATCAGTACATCTGTCGGCGCTGTATCGTCTTTTTTCAAGCGTATTTTAGCAGCGGTGGGCCTACTCCAAACTTGTCCTAAGCGCTCAAATCCTGTGTTAGTAGATTTTCCAGCCACAATTGAAGCTAAACCATCTTGAGTAATGCTAAATAAAATTTTCGGATCAGTCTTTTTCGTAATATCTATACCATAAAAACCTATGCCGCCCATTCGCAATCCACCATAGGCGAACATTCCCTTCTTACCGTTATCATCGATCGTAACTTTTTCGCCAGCAATATCGTACTTATAATCAGCAGTGACCCGCCAAGGCGCATCAACTCCAAAAAATGGCTCGCCAACTTTATCAGTTTTTGAATCTTCAACTAAAGTTTCAGGTTGTAATTGCATCATAGTTTTTGGAATGATTGCTACGCTTTCTTCGCCACTATCAGCATCAGCAATATGTAGTGCGCCATCCATAGAACCAAAAAGAACATAATCGTCACGGTTATCACTGATGCGACCATAATCATCAAGTTTCGCACCATAAGAGATAGCGGCAGGTGTTGAGTGAACCACGCCGCCTAAAATACGAATATCATCTGTCGGAACTGATAACGTTAAATTTTTTACCAAAGTGTTGTTTGTTGGTTGACCCTCAACAGTTAAGACTTGAGAGAATCCTAAAAAACTTAATAGTCGGCGCTTATTCAGCTCCGTATAAGTTTGCGTATCTACTAAGGCATCAAAACCTTGCGGTTTGCCGCTGGCATCAACACTCAATTTTCTAAGAATAGGGTCATGATTGGTCGTGCTGCTAAAATCTTCAACATAGACATTACGAACATTCGCACGATTTGAGAAGGGTGATTTAAGCTTGGCATAGACGCCACCTGCCAAAATATCGTTGTTTGCTTTTTTCCCACCTTTATAAAAATCATCCTTTTGCCATAAATCCCGAGTATCTTCTTTCAATTCTCCTGCGACATTTTTAAATAAAGCTTGCTTGTTTTCACCAAACAAAGTTCCGTCATTTAATTGATATTTTTTCAAATTACCTTTCCAAATACTATTTGCAGAGGCAATATTAGGATCTAACATTGGTAGATAGGCATAAGGCAATTGATTTGCGGCTTGATAGGGATCATTAGGAATAGTAATTGTTCCTGATGGAGAAGTATTGATGATTTGAACCAAGTTTGAAGCAAAATCGACAATACTATTGGCAATATCTTGTGACTCTTGGGTATAGTAAAACCCACCATCGCCAAAGGTTTTATCTTCATCGTCTCCCCGGCGCTCGCCAAGCTTACAAAGATTTTTTGCGTCTTGAGTTCCACCACTATTACAATCTGCAACTATGGTGCGTTTTCCATTGACGATAATATTGCGTTTGCCACTTATGCCGTCAAAAACCTTACCAAATCCTACTGTTGCTGTTTTGATAGGCAAGCGCCCTGGGTTATTATCATTTCGCAGCCGCTGAGTATATTCAGCCATACAGCCCCAAGCTTGACTAGAACTTCCAGGTAAACCATTACAATTGTTAACTGACAATGTTGACCCTTGCAAAGACTTATTCATAATTTGTTGAGCGATCGTATTAGAAGAACCATTTGGCTCACCATCTGTCAACAGATAAATACCATTTCCGCTACACTCATTTCGATTTAGTGGTGATTGATAAGTTGCATTATTTTTTTTAGAACTCTCTACTGAATTACTAAATCCACTATAGCTTACTCCTTTTGTTGTTGTTCCCATCATATATGCGCCAGACTCAGCAAGTGCTTGAGCAGTCGGCGTATTTCCAGTTGCTCTTAATTTTTCAACTTCTGAAATTAAATTAATCCGTTGCTCAGCACTTAATGGTCCGGTAGGAACTTGAACAACCCCAGACCTTCCATCGCCCTCGTAGCTAAATACACCAATACCAATCTCATAGTTATCTGCAATAATACCTTTATTAGTTTTTCTTTTATTTTCATTAGTGGTATCACCTGCATAAACATCATCTGAAAGCAATTCAATCAAAGCAACCTGTAACCTTCCTAAGCGTCCATATCGTCGAATGTTACCTACATCACAGCTATAAGGAGTAAACTTAAAACTTTTTAATATATTTCCTTTTTCATCATTTTCTAACCGTTGTCTTACTACGGCTGTAATAGTTTCGGAACTATAATAACCGCAATTTTTACGTGTTCCTGAATAATCTGATGCTATGCTATTATCATTCATACTTCCTGATACGTCGAGCATCATAAAGATAGTTGCCGTTCCAGGCTTGGCTGGGGCATAGATTTCAAGATCACCAATGGGTTTATGCTCGTAGACCGCCTCAGCTGCTCTTCCTACAGAAGCCAAACTAAGAAGGACAGCAGCACTTAGCGCAGTTAAAGCGATAGACTGAAAGCGCAAGTTTGCTGAATATTGTTTCATAACTGCCCCTTAAGGATTATTCGATTAATCAGGTTGATGGTATGGTACAAATTTTGCCATTACCTTTCCCATAGTCAACGCACCGAACGCGCTTAGATTGGTTTTCGACATTAGCCTGTTCATATAATACCGTACTGGGAACCCCAGCCTCAGACAGACATTTATCAATACTATCGCTACTGGTAATCCGACTGGTTTTTTCAAAACACTTTTTATTACCTAACTGTGCACTGGCATAAGACGGCAATACGGCTGTACTAGTAATATCAAACATAAATGCTTGACTGGATATTTCACTAGTGTCTTGACCAATAGTAAAACTTGCAAAGGGCTCATTATTTGGATTAGGAGGAGTCAGTGTTACATTCACTTGAGTCATGCTGGTATTGCGAGCACTTATATAATCATCCGCATTTTGCGGATTGCAATAACCACGCCCGCCATTTAAAATCGCACCGCCATCTGCTGTTAAAATTGAGGTACGACGAATATCGAAAAAGCGCGCTCGCGGTCGAAAACAAAATATATATTCATGGTCGGCACTACTCGTATCTAAAATAAAGTAGCCAAAAGGACCTGTTCTAGACATCATTTCTTTGTGAATCTTATTATCAGTACTGCCATTGACACTTTGCTCAATATTTTGGATGGCCTTATCTGACGACTGTAATAATAAAGTATTAATCTGATCGCTAGTAGCAAGCTTAAGATCAGTAACACCACGTTTGACAGCAATAACACCTGCAAATACGATTAGTATTAAAAACAGCAACACTACAATCAATACGGCTCCTGATTGGGTATTTAGTGATATAAGCTTTGTCGAATTACGATATGACATAATACCCTCTTCATAAAAAGCGTTGCTTAGAAATTTATCAAAGCCCAGTTACTGTCATGACACGAGCATTTCTTAGCAATATTGTAGATTCATAGCTCCGTCTATAGTATTTTTTACGTGTTGAATCCTCTTTTAAGCTTTGCAATTTGCCTAGCACAGTAAACGTCGCTACATCTTGATTCTCAACCAACGGTGTTAAGCTATGAATAATAATACCTATTTTGATTGTTGTAATTGGCGGCTTTTCTGACAGTTCGACATAGGTTTTAGGAGGCATATAATTTAAATTATTTAAGTCAGTGATATTGCCAAGCAACACTTGGAATTGATCAATACCTTCAACTATAGCCGTTCCTATTCCTCCAAATCCAGACAATTCACCTTGAGAATTCAGTCGACCAGCATCACAAGCTAATACTAAGTCTTGAACTACTGAACTATTTGATGGCGAATCTGTATTAATACGAACAAAATAACGTTCAACTACCCAATCCTCAGAATTTATGGGTATTGTCTGACCTTCACAATCAAACATAGAATTTGGTGTCATATTTTTATATTGAATGGTCAGCTGATCACTTGCTACTGTTGTATTAGATACTCCTGTCCAACCATTTGCTCCTGATGTACCTGATTGCCCAGCACTCATAGTCAAATACCCAGATTTCATCTGATTACTGTCATTAACATTATCTTTTGACAGTACAATGCCCCCATGAGCAGTTTTATCATTAATACTTGTGATAGGATTGCCAAGATTGGCAATCCTAATTTGATCTTCCATAGATTGTAGAGCAAATATTGTACTGTCTTGAACCTCTGATGCACTTTGTTGAATAGTCGCTGTTTTTGTATTCATTAAATATACTTGTATAACAGCAGCTGATATTAAAAGTCCAAGAACGAGTGATATCATAAGCTCAATTAATGTAAAACCGTCTTCAGATCGTGACAAATTATCGGTCTTGAAATAAGTCATTAATATGCCTCCGATATGAGACAGTGGCTACGAAATCTATAAACGCCTTGGCTGTCAGCACAAGCTTTATCATTACTATCACTCAGCATCGCTTCAGTATCATTCCAAGCTGTAATAATACACATCTGCTTTTGAATAGCTTGTAATGTTGTTCCAGGACAAATTTCTACAGCAATCTTTATGTCCTCAGCTTGGGCTAAATTTTTAATAATAAGCGCATCTCGAGCCGCCAATTGATTCATATTACATGACTGCTTTGCAATTTTTTTTCCAGATTTATTAATGACCTCATTGGATAAGCAAATATCATCATTTCCACTTATACCAATACTTTTATTATCAATATTAACTCTAGTTGTAGCTGTCCCTTTTACCACTGACTGAATAGTCGGGTTGGCACCAGACGCTGTTGGAATAGCACTAGTAAAGCTGCTGTTTGATCCGATCACATAAGCTTCAGGATAAGCCCGCATAATTTCTGAAAGATTACGCGTTAATGTTAACGCCTTAGTCCGTACGAGGCTTTCATCAGTAGCTGAAATCGCTCGGACTTGTAAAGCACTAAATCCTAATACCGCTATTGATAATAGCAATACTGCAACTAAGACTTCAGCAAGCCCAATACCCTGTTGCGCATTGATTTGATGCATTAGCACGATCCGCCAGATTGAACATTAATATTACCAAGCTTACTTACTATAATTTGTTTGGGGCTTGCTTCTTTGTTGACATCACAAATGGTATAAATAATTTCTGAATCGACTTGCTTACTGGGTTTAAAAGTAACCTTTTTTGGAGTAGATTCAATAATACTTTTTGAATTATATTTATAGCTCTGAATAATTACTAACTCTTGATTTGGTTCACCAATTCCAGTTCCTGCGCCGCTTCCAGTTCCTGTACCACTTCCAGTTCCTGTGCCGCTTCCAGTTCCTGCGCCGCTCCCAGTTCCTGCGCCGCCCCCAGTTCCTGCGCCGCCCCCAGTTCCTGCGCCGCCCCCAGTTCCTGCATTACCATCACCACCTGAGCTACTACCTATGTCATCTGTAAGCCCTTCATCACCTGATCCTACGTTTCCGCTGCCTCCAGGATATCTTCCTGGAAATAAATCACCTGCTACTGCAGAAGAAATAAACAAGTTCGTCCAATTAATAGGCACGGCTGCATAAGAGCTTAAAGGTGGTCCTGAATAAGGAACGGCAATATTTATATTATTCAAAGTCTTACCCTGCATATAACTCACAGTTATGGATTTTCGTCGAATAAGACTTTCGCTTTTAGCTTCTCGTAAAACACTTTCAAGCGTTGCTGTAGTTGATTTAATGCGCTGATTAGCAAGTTGCAAACTGATATTTGGTGCAGCAATAGCGGCAATAATGCCAATGACGATTACTGTTACCATCACTTCAATTAAAGTAAATCCTGCCTCATTTGCAAGCGGATTTAATGTCAATTTGCTCATGACTGCTTCTACCTTAATTTTCATTCATATATTTTTCAATTTATAACTGCTTAATTTGCAAAACAATTTATTATTAATAATATCAAAATCACTTAAAAATAAAGCACTTATTACTTTATCAGATGCAAGTTTTATTCCAAACAGTATAAAAAACGATTAAGTATAAAAGACTAATTTTTTAGTCTTAGTTTTGATAAACCATTTTTTATCATAGCATAAGAATAACAGTTAAGTAACGTTACAGCAGGATAGGATTATAGATACATTTAATAGGAAATTTTCTAAAATGTAATCAACTACTTTAATTCGCACTACCATGAGCTAAAGCATACGCTATGATTTGATAAGGATAAGTTGGCGGGTGACCTAAGGCAGTAAAGGCAGCATTGGGACTTGCAGACTCAAACAGCGCCTTTGCAAGCGCTTGCAAACTTGCACCGGTGGTGGCGACATCATCAAACAAAATCAGCTTTTTAACGGACGGCGGCGAACTCACCAAAAAGGCTTGAGTTAAGTTGCTTAAGCGATCAGCTCGGCTTAGTCCTCGCTGACTTACCGTATCATCAACACGACGAACGCCGCGCCAAACTGGGATTTGCCAATGTTTGGATAAATGAGCGACCAAAATGGTCACCGGATCAAAGCCGCGATTGGCAAGGCGCTTAGGCGTCGTTGGCATAGGAATGATCACGCTGTTATGTTGATGACAGCCGTATGGTTTTGGCAGTTGTCGAAGCGCGTGGATAAGAACAGCAAGCTTGGTTAAGTCCTCACCATGTTTAAAGGCGCGGATCGCTTGGCGGATGGGGTAATCGTAATAGGTCGCGGCTTGGATATTGAGCGTTTGATTGGCGATCACGTCAATTTGAAACGGTTTTGGGTGCCAAAAAATGCTTTGATGGCAATCGCTACAAAGCAAACTTTTAGGGGATTTAGGTTGAATTCGGCAAAGCTGACAGCGCGGACTGAGATAATCGGCAAGCCAAATCCCAAATTGATAAGGCGCAGCGGCAACGGGGGTCAGCGCCATAATTTAGCATGACCCATTTGCCAGCTAATCAATTGCCAATTAAAGCCCTTTCCAATCACTGAGCATGATTCCTGCGCCGATCGCCGTATTGTTGTGGTTATAATCAATGATGGACTCGCCATAACCTTGGAAAAACTGGATATAGCCGTTGATATTTTTGGTTAAAGGATAAATGTAGTCAATTTGCGCCGCGCCGTGCTGAGTTTTTGGGTTGTAGCGCAGCGTTCCACTTAAGCTTGTTTTATCCGCTAAGTCGTATAAAAAGGTCAAATCGCCATAACCCATAAAATCGGTAATGTCGGGGTTATCATCCAAGTCGCCGCCGCCCTCATTTTTGATTCGCGTCCAAAGCCTTGGAATAACGGTCAGCTTACCCCACTCCGCCCCTGCCATGACATAAGCACGGTTCCATGACCGTGATAATGGATCGTCTTGACCGTTTGAATGATGAACAGCCCCTGCGCCAAGCATTCGCAGCCGACCATTAAAAGGCAGATTTGCTGTCACCGGCTGAGTCAAAAAGACTTCTGGCTCATAGTCAGTGGCGCGAAACGGTCTTGAGTTTTCAGCATTAAACACTTGCCAATGCGACTGCTGAGTGTAACCAAACCAAAGGTCAGCTTCAGTACCAAATAGATCCTCTAACACTTTGGTTTTGAGCGAAATTTGTAATTTAAGCTCAGGCGTTCGCACCTCGCCTGAGGTATAAGGTCGATCAAGCGCTTGGGTGGGACTGCTTGGGTTACGATTGGGATCAAGGTTTAAAAATACCGGCAACAAATACATCGGTCGATGCGGTCTTGCAGTCCAAGTGCCGCGCTCGCTGTTTTTATCCAAATCATAAAGCAGACTTAGCGGGGTATATTTTTCGATATCGGCTTTGCTTACGCCCACTTCTTCTAAAATTTGCGCTTCATCAGCATCGATGCCACGCGTATTCAACGATTCAGGAGCGATCGGCTCATCGGTCACCAATACTACATCGGCATCTTCAACCGTATCAGCGTCAATCGGGGTGATGTTTTCTGCCAAAACGACTTGCGGCTTTCCAGAAATGGTCGATTGCAGCGTTTTAGCCACATCAAGCGGTCGTTTATTGGTGCTTACAAACGTGGGAGCGACGCCATCTTCGGCAACCTTGTCAAAGCACGCAAGCCTTGCAGCATCCGTTTGTACTTTGGTACATTCCACAAACAATCGCGCTTTTTGCGACACGTAAGCGTCACTGATCAAGTCGTTTTTATCACGCGGCGCATTTGAATCAAGCAAGCGCTGTTTGATGGTCCGCGACTCGCTTTGGCTGGAAATCAAAGGCTGGGCGCTTGGATTGACGACTTTTGCAGCGGGCAACTCATCGGCTTGCGCTGAGACTGCAGCCAAACTCATCATTGCCAACATTAACAAACTTGGCGAAAAGGACGGTGATAACAAAGCGCTCAGATTGCGCTTTGATCGCCCCAAATCAGGTGGAAAAAACATAGTTGTCCTTGACAAAATTGCAAAGCGCGTCAGGTGTGGCTCTCAATGATTGTAAAGTATTTCGCGCTGCTAGGTCACAATCAGATTATTGTAATCAAAATTAACAGCGCTGGCTAGCGCTAAAAAAATATGGCTTGTAAGTTTTTAAGCCGATCATTTGCCACAAAAAAACCTGCCACGTGATTCAGCGTCGCAGGTTTATTCTATTTAAAAGGGCAATCAGCTTTGATTTAACGCATTAAGTGCGGCTTCAAACTCGTTTCGCTTGACTTCCCCAACTTGTTTTTTAACCAGCTTGCCATTTTGATAAAACAGCAAGGTTGGCGGTCCAAACAGCTGATAGCGCGCTAAAATGGCTTTGGAATCCTCGCTTGTCTCGGTAATATCCAGGCGAACCAATTGCCAATTTTGCATTTGCTGAGGTCGGCTTTGGAACAGATTTTTGTCCATTATTCGGCACTCAACGCACCAGTCTGCCGTCAAATCAACGATCACATTTGGCGAGCTTTGGGTGATGGCATCAAGCTCGCTTAAGGTCGTGATGGTTTTATCTGAATTATTAACTATCGCCGTATTTGAAGTTGATGCGACAGGTTGGTTGACATTAGCCAGTGGTCGTAAACTGTCATGATTGCCAAGCGCGGCGCCAACGATCAAGCACGCCGCCCAAAGTCCCATAACGATGGCAAGCGCTTGGGTCAACATGCGACCGCGACCAAGCCAGCGCCAAGCCCAAACGGCAACGACCATAAACCAAAGCGCCCAAACAAGCAGCATCACTGGCGTCACAAACACGCGCTCAATCAGCAATAAGGCAACCGCAAAAAGTAGTAAAGCAAAGCCTTGCTTGACCCAATTCATCCAAGCGCCAGCTTTTGGCATGATGCTGCCTTGGGTTGCGCCAATTAAAATAAGTGGCGCGGACAAGCCAAGACCAAGCATAAATAACGCTGCAAATCCTAACAGCGCGCTACCAATCGTCGACACGGCAATCAGCGCGCCAAATAAAGGCGCGGACACGCAAGGCGATACCACAAGCGCGGATAAAAACCCTGCCATCAAACTGCCGCCTGCGCTTCCAAGCTTGCTGTCACCCGCTTGGCTTAATCGCTGCATTTTGCTGCTGATCGCTACTGGCAGCCGGATATTGACCACTTCAAGCATATAAAGGGCAAGCAGCACAAAAATAATGGCAAAGCTGATTAAAATCACCGGATTTTGTAGCCAACCGATAATGCCAAGCGACTCACCAAAAATAGCAATGACTGCGCCCAAAATTCCATAAGCAATCGCCACCCCAAGCGCATAACTTGAGGTCAAAATTACGCTTTTTCTTGCCGTTGGGTTTTGCTGACGGGCAACGATATTGGCGACAATCGGCAGCATCGGCAACACGCAAGGCGTAAATGCAAGCCCAAGCCCTGCCAAAAATAGCAGCAATAAAGCAAACCAAGGATGAGCGGCAAGACCAAACGGATCACTTTCAGTTAAGTCATCGTTCGCCATATTTTGGTTATTTTGGCGGCTATTGTCGTTTAAATTGGCAGAAGCATTTGCCGCGATAATACCATCATCGGCAGCGTTATCGTCTAATAGCGCGGCGTCTTGATCATTTTCAAGACCCTCATCATTGACATTATCCGCCTCATTGCTGTCGGTTAATGCCGGATCATCAATAGCGCTCGCCGCATTATTATCAGTATTTGGGCTATCGGCAGTCTCTGTTGCAGAATTGGCAGCTAATACCGTGGTCGCTTTTGGGTCGGCAGCTTTTGAATCCGCAGCTTTTTGATTGGCAGTTTGATTATCGGCTTTATCTTGAGCTACCGCTTTAGCTTTATCGCTTGCCACCTCAGTTGTTTTTGTTGGTGGCGCCGTTGTTTTATCAGCGACTTTGTCGTCTTTTTTCTCAGCAGCTTTTGGCGCGGCAATGGTGACCGTGGTATTTATTTTTTCAGGGGGATAACAAAGCCCTGCTTTAGCGCAGCCTTGCCAAGTCACGCTAAGCGCAGAATTATTGACCGCTTTGCTGCTGGTGAGCAGCGCTGTCGCTGTAACGTTGCTTTGATCAAACACAGGAACGCGACCAAATTGCGGGTCATCAATCGATTGCGCCGATTGGCTAAATTTAAAGGGCGCCGCGCTCATTCCAGCGGGCAAGTCCAGCTTAATTTTATCTTTATAAACGTAATGACCAGGGGTGATGTCAAAATTGATGGTCAGCATCACGCCTTTTGCGGTATTTTTGGTGCTGGTGGTGACCTGAAATGCTTTATCTACGGGTAAAAACTTTCCTTGATCACCACTTTGATCGGAGCTGAACAAATCGCCAAGCCCTGCTGCTTGAGCGCTGATTGGCAAAGCTGTCATTGAGCTGAGCGCAATTACTCCTATAAGAAGTAACGAGCTGAATTTATAGGGCTTGGGTTTTCGCGACTTAACCGCTGGCGACTGGTTGACGGTCATAAAAGGCTACCTTTGCTGACAAATCATGAAAAAATAAAATATAAAAATAGATAATAATTAGTTATACGGCGCGGCATTTTTATCTGTTTAATGACTTTTAACGTTAATAGTGACGGATTAAATAATGATAATGAAAAAAGTACCAACCAAATCACCGCATTGATTGATACTTTTTTAAGCCTGACTTTTAATCACAGTTTTGGCAATTTTGACAGTTTTGACCATCAAATTTTGACGGCAATCATTAAAGCTGAGCGTAAATGTCTGTATCCGCCCCTTCACCACCCGGCTTACCATCCGCGCCAAGCGAAAACAAATCATAAGCGCGACCTTCACTTCCCGGCGCAGCATATTGCAGCTCATTGTCCCAACCATCGGTCGGATAGCCGCCTTTGATATAGCCACCTTCAGGATAGTTTTTTGCATCGGCAGGCGGTGTGGTAAGCGCATCCAAACCTTGAGCGGTCGTTGGATAGCGCGAGTTGTCCACTTTATACATATCAAGCGCGTTTGAAACCGTCGCAAGCGCCGTTTCAGTCGTTTTAACTCGAGCTTTGTCGCTTTGACCGACCACTTTTGGCACCACAAGACCGGCTAAAATCGCCAAAATCACAATCACCACCATGATTTCAATTAAGGTAAATCCGGATTGGGATTGGGAGGTTAACGACCGCTTGGAAGCGGCGGTATCATTCGGCAGCGTTGGAATTGTCAAGGTCATAAGGGCTCATCACTAAAGTTAGGTTGTTAGCATAATTAATGCTTTTGGCAAAACAATTTTTAAAATAACAAAATCTACCGCCCATAATCTTGCTATTGTAGAGCGGCTAATATGCGCAATTGTTGTTGCTTTATTAATGATTGGTAAGGTGAAGTTTAGTAAAATTTAAAATTCGCGCTTGTTAAATTTATGAGTTGTCACCTCAGCCTGCCAAGTCATTCATATTAACAATGGGCAACATCACTGCCATAACGATAATCATCACCACAACCCCCATCAAGACCAGCATCAATGGCTCAAGCAGTGACAATAAGGTGCTGATAAAGTTGGTGGCTTCCGTCTCCTGCATGTGAGCGGCGCGGCTGAGCATCCCTTCAAGCTCGCCTGAGTTTTCACCACTTTTAATCATTTGCACCATCATTGGCGGAAAATAGTTTGATTTGTCCAGTTGGCTTGAAAGACTTGCGCCCTCGGTGACGCGATTAGCCGCTTGAATAATTGAACTTTGAATGTGCAAATTGGTGGTGACCGCCGCGCCAATGTGCAGCGCTTCAATCAGTGGCACGCCTGATCGCACCAAAATCGCAAGGGTACTGGCAAATCGGGCAGCATTTAACCCGCGCGACAGTTTGGCTAAAATCGGTAATTTTAATACCAAACTGTCAATAGCCAGCTTTCCGGCTTGGGTTTTGGCAAAGCGAATTATTAAAAACGCCGCCATTGCCATAATAGCAAGCATCAACCACCACCATGTCGTAATAAGGTTTGACAATGCGAGCACGACTTGGGTAATCAATGGTAGCGCTTGCTCGGACTGCTCAAAAACCTTGACAATTTTGGGAACGACAAAGCTCATCAAGCCAATAATGACCGCAAATGCCATGACCATCAGCACAATCGGATAAACCATCGCGCCTTGGATCTTTTTTTGTAGAGCAAAGCGGTTTTCGGTGTAATCGGCAAGCTGATTTAAAATCAAATCCAAATGCCCCGACTTTTCGCCCGCCGCAATGGTGGCAATGTATAAGGGCGGAAAGCTTGCCGCTTGCTCAAGGGCGCGCGCAAGGCTCAAACCCTCAAGCACACTTGAGCGAATGGCAAGCATTAAAGATTTAATATGCGTTTTTGGCGACTGTTTGGCAACAGCAGCAAGGGCTTCTTCAAGGGGAATTCCGGCGGCAAGCAAAACCGATAATTGCCGCGTGAGCAAGGCAAGCTCATAAGCGCTCGGCTTTTTAAAGCGGTTATTATTGACCGCTTTTTTATCAAGAACCGCGCTGACCTCCATCGGCGTCCAGCGCTTGTCACGAAGCTGCTGGCGAATTTGCCGCGCCGAGTCGCCCTCAAGAAGCCCTTTTTGAACCACGCCTTGCTCATCAAGGGCTTTAAAATGAAAAGCTGGCATAACGGTCTCTATGAAAAATCTAAGCCAATATATTGAGCTATGTTTTTAAGCGCTTAAAAAAGCGGGGTTGAATCGCTACTGTCCGGCATGATGCCTTGGGTCAATAAAACATCCAAATGCTGCTGCTGAAGCTGTTTGTCAAAGTCATTGACCTCCGCGATCAGCAATTTTTCAATACGTTTGTTTGAGGCAAAAACGCTGAGCCGCGCGCAAATGACGGCAAGCTGATAAACGCGCTTTTTGCAATCGCCATCCAAGCCTTGCAGCAGTCTTACCATAAACGGCGTCTCAAGGCTTGCGTAATCAACTTCCATCATCGCATTTGGGTGCAGCGCTGTGATGCTATAACTTAAAGACAAATGCGCGCAAAAATAACAACAAAACAAGTAGCCGACCACATGACCGATATAATAGCCGCGATCATAAGTGAAGCTTGTCACTCCAAACTGGGTCAACACATAGCTTGCCAAGCTTTCTTGGTCGCGAACGGGATTTGGGTGCTTAAGTTTGCCCACGGTCGGTAAAGACAGCGGATTTAAACCGTCTTGAACGGTAAGCTGCCAGCCTGCCGGACGCTGAGCGCCCATTTTATGGATAATATCGCTGATTAAGTCATCAACCACGTGCAACTGTTGCCACAAACGCTCAATGCTATCAATGTCAATCAAAGCGCGCTTGTCCAAATTTTTGGCAAGGGTAAACTGTTGCCACTCCAAAAACTGCGCTTTTAAATGACTGATTAAATACGTCGGTCGCGCTAATTCGGGCGCTTCATAATATAGGCGGGTGCGCTCAAGCTGCTGATCATAAAGCTTGATGCGAAGCTTAGTGGCATTGCTGTCGCTATCACCGTCTTGATCGCTGGCATCACTGACCATAAATTGCGCCAACAAAGACGCTTTAGATAAAGCCGAATTTGAAGCTTGATTCTCAAAAACTTGAGTTTCAGCGTCATCACCCGTATCTTTATCTGTTAAAGATTGATTCGCCATTTTCTTAAGATTATCACCAGTTTGGGTCATAACGTTATCACAAATTGTTCACAACTTTGATTCTGATAGCGTCATCTTACCTAAAGATCAACGCCTTGTCAGCCAAAGTCACGGCAAAAATTTATTTAAAATCAGCAAAAAAGCGCTAAGGGTTGACCTTAACGCTTATGGTTCCTCTCAACATTTAAAATAGCATTAAGCTATCAGCTGCTTTTGATATTGCTGACGATAAATTTTGGGCGACACGCCATAAACCCGCTTAAACGCTTGGCTAAACGTCGAATCTGACGCGTAACCGACAAGCTCACTGATTCGGCTGATGCTGTTTTGCTGCAATCGCAAATAACGCGCCGCCAAGCGCAGCCGATAATCGATCAAATAGGTCAAAGGCGGCATACCAACGATGTCTTTAAAACGCTGAGCAAAGCTTGATCGCGACATTCCGGCGACCTCTGCCAGTTTGTGAATCGTCCAGCTTTGATTGGGCGCATCATGCATGACAGCAAGCGCCTTTGCTAAATACGGATCTTTCATTGCCTGAAGCCAGCTTCCGGTCGCCTCAGGAAGGCTTTCGATATACGTTCGCAAGCATTCGATCATCATAATGCTTGCCCAATGATTGATCACCGCCGTTTTACCGATGCGCTCATGCGCCGACTCAAGGGTTAACAATTTGATGCCCACATCAAGCACTTCAAACCGGCTTTCTGGCTGATCTTCATGCTCCGGCAAAATCGGCGGCAATACCGACAATAGCGGTCTTATCATCTCTTTATCATACTGGCATTCAATCAAAATCAGGCATGAGTTAAGCTCGCCTGCTTCCCCAAGCGACAGCGTCTTTGCTTCTGCGCCAACCAAATGCTCATCCAACGCTTGCGCCTCACAACCGTGATAATCAAGCGCATAGCAAACATGGCGATAAGCGTTTGGAATCATAATCATATCGCCGGAATACGCCTTTCTTGACGCCTCGCCCACGCTGATACAAAAACTTCCCGACATCACCAAATAAAACAAAATCGTATCTTTTCTCGTAATCGAATACGACCAATCGCCCTTGCCCTCTAAACGATAATAGCGGGTCTCACACAAATGCACATTTTCAAGAAGCATGCTCAGGGCATCCATGAATCTTATCCTTAAGCCAAGTCGCGCAAACCATTCAAAGCTTGCAACATAACGACCTTAACCCTAATATTCAAGTAAATTAATCACTTGTGGACTACAGTTAAAAATATACATACGATAAACACAACTTAACAGCGCTTTACCTAACTAAACATAATGCTTTATCTGGTAAATGAATACGATCAAAAATTTATGGTTATGGCAAAAGGTCATCGTCAACGCAAATAAGGTTGCTCATACGATCAAAAAGTAAATGATTTTAAGGAAATTAAAAATTAAGAACGACAAAAAGCCGCCAAAATGGCGATCAGTATCAAAAATAAAAGAATAATAACGAAACAGATAGGAAGTTTTAGAACTTTGAAGAAGATATTGGGGCGACTGATGGGACTCGAACCCACGACAACCGAGATCACAACCCGGGGCTCTACCAACTGAGCTACAACCGCCATAATATTGCCAAGGGGCAAGATTTGCAGGCTAAATGGCGCGCCTGGCAGGATTCGAACCTGCGACCACCTACTTAGAAGGCAGGTGCTCTATCCAACTGAGCTACAGGCGCTCGATTTGGCATTTATATATAATCACTTATATATAATCACTTATATATAAAAAAAAGCCTGTAAGGCTCTTTTTGAGATGGTCGGAGTGATAGGATTCGAACCTACGACCCTCTGGTCCCAAACCAGATGCGCTACCAAACTGCGCCACACTCCGAATGTTTCTCAATCATCGATAACTTAGTTTCAAACTTATTAACCAATACCGCAGTTAATTTGTTTTCAATCATCGCTATCGAGGTGCACATAATAAGGCGAAAGGCGGAGTATGTCAACACCTAATTCCTATTATTTTTAAATAATTGACCTTTTTCATAAAAAAAGCGCATTTTTGGTAAATTTTCTTGGAACTGCCCTTTATTCTGCGCGGTTAAGCTTGGCGGTCGTGACATTAAATGGCATGAGCCAAAGCGGAACTTGAGCTGAGTTTGTAGTATCAGAGTGATTATCATGGGATTGAGAATGCGGCTGTAATCGAATCGGCTTAATTTTATGATCCGTCACCGGAAAAACCAGCCAGATATTTTTTGCCTGATACGCTTGCGCGTAGCTTGTCAGCTGATAAGCGTCATGGGCGCGAAGATTTGCCGCTGTACTTGCCTTCCATTTCATATCGATGACGTGGCTGCAATTTGTGGACTGATTTTCTAAAGTCTCATAAATCAATAAATCCGGCTGAATGTTTAAGTAGGCTATGCCTTTACTATCGCGAAGCCAAACGTCGCGCGGCTGAAAAACAGGAGAATGGCAACCTTGTTGAGAGAACTCCTGAACAATACAAAGCCCCGCCCAGCGCTCAAAAGCTTGGTTCATGTTGATAAACAGGCAAAGCTTTGGTAAGGACTGCCAAGGTGTCAATACCGCACCGCCAGATGGCAAATTTGCTTGACCACTTAACAACCAATACGCAAAATCAAGCAATTGACTGGCATTTTGCGAAAATTGAGCTTGCGCTTTTATCTCAACCCGCGCTTGCTGATAACTTGCAGTAAGCTGCTGCCGCTCTGACTGACTTAATGGCAAAATCGACTGCCAAGCTTGTATCGTGCCGCTTAATTGGTTGGTAAATAATAACAGCGCACTTTTTATCAATCGATTGCTGACAAGGTTTTGACTTCGGCTATTAATTTCACAAACCAGCTTTCCGGTTGGTGGTCTTTTTAACTGCTCTTTGATGATAAGCTTGCCTTGAAGCTTGGCTTGAGACTGAATGTTTGATTGGTAAGTGCTGCTTGGTGAATATTGACTTAGTAAACTTAAAAACTGCGTCATCAGCCAATCGATGATCGGCGGGCTTTCATTATTGGTAGCTAAGTTTGGGCTGAATTGACCAAGCGCTTTTTGCTTTGGGGTGACTTTATTTTGTGATAAATCGCTGAACATTTGGCAAACCCATCGCCTTGACTCGTTAATGTTTGCCAAATCCAATTTTTGCGTGGTTTTTGGTAAAATCTCAAGGCTGATACCACTTGGTAGCAGCACCACACCGATATAATGACCGATTTTTAGCCGCCACTGACCGCGCTGATATCGCGTCGTAAATACATCAAAATCACAACCAATGAGCCAATCAAAATCGCTTTTGATAGCAAAGTCGCGTTGGGTCAATTCTTGATGCTCTAAAACGCTCATCACACGCAGCGGCAAATTATTGTTCATCATATTTAGGACGATTTATCATAAAGCCGCTGATAAATTGCTGCGGTTGAAAAAGGGTCACTGCCTGATATCAGCTTTGGATTCATTACAAAGCCCGTTGCGCCGTGATTGAATTGTCCAAACAGCTGATTTGCGGAAAATGGTTGCGACTGTAAGGCGTTATTTTGCGCAGATTGTGGCGCTTGAATAAATTGCGCATCAATAGTTTGCTGAGGGTCATTAAAAATATACTGCAAAATATCTAATTGCTGATTTGCCAATTGCGCAAGTTGCGGAATGATTTGTTGAACAAGCGTGGATTGTAGCTCAGCAATATTGCTAACAGTCATCAAAAACGCGTGACCTAATCTGGCTTCCATGCCAAGCACTTCAACAATTCGTTGATTTATTCCTGCCAAAATTTTTGCCAAATCAATCGTCTCATTGTTTATGTCATTGTCGTTATTGATCTGAATGACAGGCAACAATTCAGGATTTGGCGGACAGTCAATAAAGCGAAATCGGCGCCGAAATGCTAAATCAAGCGGCGCAAGCGACACATCTTGCGTGTTCATCGTGGCAAAAATATCAACGTTGCTTGGAATCCCAAACTGCCGACCTGAATAAGCAAGGCTTACGGTCATGGCATTAGGCATTCCTAAGCGCTTGTCCGGCTCAATCAGGCTGAGCAATTCGCCAAAAACGCGCGAGACATTAGCGCGGTTGATTTCATCAATCAGCATGGCATAGCGGCGGCTTGGGTCGCGTGCGGCGCGCTGACAAAGCGCTAAAAACGCGCCATCGCGGATCGCATAGCTCATACTTTGGCTGGTCTGGCTGCCAGTTGCGCCCTCACTGCCAACTACCGGACGGATGCCCTCAACAAACTCTTCATAGCCATAAGCTTGGTGAAAGCTTACCATGCTAAAACGCTCAAAGCGGTTGGCTTGCGCATTGTTTTGGCGGCAAGCTTGGTAAAACTCGCTTAATTGCTCATTAAGCGGCACAAGCTGAATGTCAATATCGGCAAGTAAATACCAAGCACCGTTAATATCTTTATCAAAGTACGCTTGCGCAGCACGGTTTTTATAGCGGACAGTAGTGGATTCAGTATGGCTGAACTGCTGAAGCACTGACCACGCGGTAGCGCTTAAATTTTTATCGCGGAAATTTTGCGCCGCTTTTGCCATAAAAAAACGATGCTCAAGCAATTCTGGCACTTTAACCAGCTCTTGGTGATTTTCTTTGAAATCTAAAAAAATCAGGCAAATCACCTCACGCCAATTGAGCGGCGCGACCAACTGCGAACAAAGCTCATCAATACTTAACGCGGCAAATTCATCGGTATAATTTTTAGCAAGCGTTAATAACTGATGGGTTTTTCCGGTTCCAGCAACACCAAAATAAATGCAATTTTGCGCTTGAGGGCGAATGGTCATAGCAACTAATATATTCAGCAAAAAAGATAAGATTTGGGCGCTTGCTTAAAATTAAAAGGCTATCAAAGTCAAAAGAAAAATGAGCGGTAAGTGAGCACCCATTTCACAGCCGAAGCGGTCAAGATAAGCTGACAGTTAGCAAAATATATATAAAACATATAATGCTATTTATTATCTAAAAACCTACCAAGATGGCGTGATTTTTTCGACAATTGGCGTACTGCACACCTCTACAAGGTTCGACCTTATACTGTCGTTCCAAGCTTCTTTTGATTGTAAATATTTCTTTAAAATATTAGCACTGGCATTAACATCGGCGTTAATAAGCTTATTGCTACTGGTTTTAAATAAACCGCGCTTGATTCGGCGACCAGCATAATTGTCCTGTTTTTTGATGGGTTCGTCATCTAAAAAACTGCATTTACTGGTATAGCTTTCTTCAATCAATACCACTTCAATACCCTGCAATCTTGATTTGTAACTCAGTTGTTGAATAAAGGTATTAAAAGGTATGCCAACAAAGTTTTGATTGTTCTTTTTGCCAATATTGATGTTTTGTTTCCAGCCAATATTTTTACCGATAACGAGCGTATCAATATCGTTGGCAACTAAGAAATTCACAATTTGGCAACTGGTTTTATGAAGATAGTCACTGATTTTATTTTTGCGTTTTAAAAATAGGCGATCCTTGCGTTTTTTTGAGGTTTTAAGTTTTTTATCAATTAGGCTGTTTTCAATGGCAATCTGTTTATTGGCAAATTGATTGATGCTTTTTAAAGGCTTACCATTAAAAACAATAGGACAGCTTTTGCTGCTGACCAAGGCTACTAGGTTATTAATCCCCAAATCAATAGCTGCAACGCCCCTAAGTTTGGCTTTTAAATGAGGGTAATCCACTTTATAGCCAACCTCAATACTAATGTGATTACCCAAAGGCACGACCCTAACAAATTGGATTTGCTCAGGCTTAAGCTTGGTTTTAATCACCACATTGGTTTTTGATAACTTGATAAAACCCGATCTGATCCGCGACAATGCACCTTTTTCATAATGAACGACTTGGCGACCCTCTTTGGGTAAATATTTTGGTATCCTTGCCGTCTTTGCCACCTCAGCGTTTTTAGATTTTTTAAGCTTAAAAAAAGATCGGTAGTTTTGATCAACTAACTTTTGAGTGTGCTTTGAAACTTTTGCAGGAAGTGCCGTATAGTCTTGTTGTTTGCTATGAGTAAACATCTTATTAATCACTTCATAGCGAAGATGGCTATTATTGGCAAAATAATGCTGTCTGACTGCATAGAGGGTGACGTTATACAAGTTCTTGCTTAAAAAGCATAAGTTATCTAAAAACGCAAAATCTTGATGCGATTGTTTAATAACATGCCTTTCAACAAGATAGTCAGTCATCAGTTTTAATACTTTTTTTAATGGTTGATCTTAAGCCATACATTTTGCCGCTAAAAGAATGAATCATGGCGATGATGTCCTCAGCCAATTCCTCTGAGGCGCTTTTATCTAAAACCTCAGTCGATACCGCGATGATCTTGGTGTCATGATGATCACAAATGAGCTTTAAATAATTAAAACCAAAGCGCGTCAATCGGTCTTTATAAGAGATAAAAATGCGGTCAACCTTGTCCTCTTGAATCAACTTAATCAGCTTATTTAAGCCTTTTCGGTTGTCATTTAAACCGCTATCAATATCGCTAATGATTTCAATGGACTTTGGCGTTTTGGTAATCACAAAATCTTTTAAACTTTGAATTTGCCGATCTAAATCGCCGCGCTGTTGTTGCTTGTGAATCGATACACGAGCGTAAATCACATCAATTCTATGATCATCATCAGTAAGCAATCCGACACGGCTTAAATAATCAACAAGGCTATCATGAGTGATTAATCGGCGGTTGGTGTCGGTTCTTATGTCGGTAAGCCGACCGTCATTGGTCATGTTTTGAACGGTTGCAAACAGATTTACTTTATAGTAAATCTGTTTGCAACACAGCGCGCCAAGATGATGCTAACATAGCTTGATTGATTGCTCAAAAAAGGACGCTGATATGCCAACGTGGTTCAAAAAAATGTTTAACCATCGCCCTCGTGTGCCTTCAGCGCTAAACTCTGCCCCTGCGTTGCCAATCGCCGCCCCTATCACCAAGCTCAAGCCTGTCAACAACCAATTCACCAAGTTATTATCCGTCACCAAATATTTACCTGCAGGGGCTCGAGCTGGCATTTTATCCAAAGCCTTTGGCAAAGTTGTGCCCTTTGTCGGAACGGCAGGCGTTTATTACGAGCAAGTCGAGCCAAATCAAGTTGTGGTCAGCTTAAACAACCATAAATCCGTGCAAAACCATATCGGCTCTATCCATGCCGTTGCCGTCACTTTGCTTGCAGAAACCGCCACCGGATTTATTTTAGGACTCAACTTGCCTTCTGATCGCATTTTGCTGATTAAATCCTACAGCGTCAATTTTTACCGACCGCTAAAAAGAGGTCAAGTTGCTGCCATTGCCACCTTAAGCGATGAGTCGCGACTTGAGATTTTAAATACGCCAAAAGGCGAGATGGTCATTCCGTGTATCATCAAAGACCGTGAGTCGGACAGCGACCGCGATTCCATCACCGTTGAGATGACTTGGGCTTGGATCCCTAAATCTGAGCTTGAATCACGCCGCAGCGGTAACTTTGCTGCCAAACCTGAAACCCTTGAAAGCACCACCGCAAAAGAAAATAAAAGTCATGAAACAGAAAAAAACGGTGATAGTCAGTTGTCAGCTTAGCTTTTAATTGACCCTACCATATAACCTTTAACGACCATAGGAAAATAATCATGAAAACATTTTCTCAGCTAAAATCAGTTGCCAAGCCTTTGATTTGCAGTATGTTTTTTAGCGCAATTATGCTTCCAGCAATCGCCGCGCCGACTTATTATAGCTCAAGTAAAACCATGCCATTTTCTGATGGCGTTTTGGTGGGCGATACCTTATATATGTCAGGGCAAATTGGCATCAAAGATGGCAAATTGGTCAAAGGCGGCGTTGCCAACGAGACCAAGCAAATCTTTACCAATATGGATAAGGTGCTCGCCAAGTTTAATTTGAGCCGCTCAGATTTGGTCAAATGCAGCGTGATGATTGACGACATGGACGACTTTGCCGCGTTTAACAAAGCCTATCTTGCTGAATTACAAGCGCCTTATCCTACCCGCTCCGCCTTTGCCGTTAATGAGTTGGCAATGGGCGCAAGCGTTGAGATTGAGTGTTTGGCGTCAAGATAAACGGTTTAGCTTGGCAAAGCATACCGTTTGGCAGTCATCAAGCCAAACGGTTAAAGTACCTCATCAAGAATAGCGCTGTCTTTGGTCACGCGAAGCACTTCTTCAAGCGTCGTTTGACCCAAAAGCACCTTTTGTAAGCCATCGGCGCGGATGGACGGCGTTTTTTGGCGGGCGTAAGTTTCAAGGTCAAATTCAGCCGCATTGCTATGGATCATCCGGCGCAAGTGGTCATCAATGGGGACGACTTCATAAATTGCCGTTCTGCCGCGAAATCCGGACTGATTGCACTGATCGCAGCCGACAGGTTTTGGCAGACAAATATTGTCACCCGCTTTTTTGCCCACCTCAAAAAACAGTTTGGCTTGTTCGCTGTCCGCTTGCTGCCAATCAAAACAATGTGGGCAAAGCGTTCGAACCAAGCGCTGAGCCACCACACCAATGAGCGATGACGACAATAAAAACGGCTCAACGCCCATATCTTGCAATCGAGTGACCGCGCCAATCGCTGTATTGGTATGTAAGGTGGAGAGCACCAAATGCCCTGTGAGCGACGCTTGAACGGCAATCTCGGCGGTTTCTAAATCGCGGATTTCACCAACCATCACCACATCAGGGTCTTGGCGCAGCATGGCGCGAAGGCTTTTGGCAAAGGTCATGTCCACTTTATTATTAATTTGTGTTTGGCCAATGCCGTCCAATTGAAACTCAATCGGGTCTTCGGCGGTCAAAATATTTCGCGATTGGTCATTTAAGTCGGTAAGCGCCGCATAAAGGGTGGTCGTTTTCCCCGACCCTGTGGGACCTGTGACCAAAATAATACCATGCGGTCTATGGATAAGTCTTGTCAGCTCATCATAATCTTTATCGGCTAAGCCAAGATAGGTCATGTTGAGCCTGCCAGCTTGCTTATCTAGCAGTCGCATCACCACGCGCTCACCAAAGCTTGAGGGCAACGTCGACACCCGAACGTCCACCTCACGACCTGCTAAGCGAAGGCTCATTCGACCATCTTGCGGGACGCGTTTTTCGGCGATATCCAGCCGCGCCATGACTTTTATTCGCGAAACCAATAGCGGCGCCAGTTGCCGTTTGGGGCTGATAATTTCTTTAAGCTCCCCATCAACCCGAAAGCGAACGACCAGCCGTTTTTCAAAGGTTTCAATATGAATGTCGGAGGCATTTAGGCGAATGGCTTCGGACAACAGCGCGTTAATTAAACGGATAATCGGCGCGTCATCTTGGCTGTCCATCAAGTCTTCGGTTTCAGGAACGCTATCCGCAAGACTGTCCAAATCCGGATGGTCTTCAAGCCCTGCGGCAATGTGCTGCGACTCGCCCGTATTGCCGGCAAAGGCGGCAGCAAGCCTTGCCTCAAAGTCATCCGCGCTGATTAAATCAAACTCAGGCGGCGTATTCACGCCTTGCTGCTGCAAATAGCGAACGGCTTCATTAATCGCCAGCATGGACGTGGCTTTCGTGATGACCAAAACGGGCGGCTTTGGGTCGATATGAGCAACGATAAGCAGTTGATGGCGTTTGGCAAAACTATAAGGCAGCTGAAGCATAACGGTAACCTAGTAAGCAAAATCAAAAACGCAATAAGAAAAAAAGCTTTGATAAAAACTCATTATTAAAATTTTACCAAAAGCCCTTTTAAAATCAGTCATTAAAAGCGGCAAAATCTGTGCTGTAATCTTCGGTAACGGTTGCAGTGTTGCTGCTTTGACTTTGATATAATAGCATTTTGCTCAAGCCCTCCGCGCTTTTTTCGTTAAACATCAGCTGACATTAAAGGAACTTCGTTATGCCCTCAGAATCTGTGTCCACCTCCGCCCTATCTCAAGACAGCTTTCAAGTTGGCAGCCGAACCTTTTCGTCAAGGCTGCTTGTTGGCACGGGCAAATATCAAGATTTAACCCAGACGGGCGCGGCAATTCAAGCTTCCGGCGCACAGATTGTCACCGTTGCCATTCGCCGAACTAATATCGGTCAAAACCGCGATGAGCCAAATTTACTTGATGTGATCTCCCCGAAAGAATTTACCATCTTGCCCAATACGGCAGGCTGCTTTGATGCTGATACCGCCATTCGCACCTGTATGCTTGCGCGCGAGCTATTAGACGGGCATAATTTGGTTAAACTTGAAGTGCTTGGCGATGAAAAAACCCTTTATCCTAACGTCACCGAAACGCTAAAAGCGGCTGAGGTGCTCATTAAAGACGGCTTTGAAGTGATGGTTTATACTTCTGACGATCCGATCGTAGCAAAAGAGCTTGAAAGCATGGGCTGCGTGGCGATCATGCCGCTTGGCAGCCTGATTGGCTCAGGACTTGGACTAATTAACCGCCATACCTTAAGCTTGATTGTTGAAAATGCCAGCGTCCCCGTGTTGGTTGATGCTGGTGTTGGTACGGCATCGGATGCAGCGGTTGCGATGGAACTTGGCTGCGATGGGGTGCTCATGAACTCCGCCATTGCTTATGCTAAAGACCCTGTGTTGATGGCATCTGCTATGAAGCATGCCGTTTGGGCAGGTCGTGAGGCGTTTTTAGCAGGTCGAATGCCGATGCGTAAAATGGCGCAAGCCAGCTCACCACAAACGGGCTACTTTTTTCAGTAAAAAAATAAGCTATAAAAGTCCCAAATTATAAATGGAATTTAGATTTTAGCGCAAAAACGCTTAAAACGCGCCACTTAAAAAAGGATAAGCCATGCGTTTGCTGACCGCCGTTGATTTGTTATTTTTATTGTTAGAGTCGCGAAAGCAGCCGATGCATGTGGGCGGCTTGTTTTTATTTGAGCTGCCAGCATCAACGACCGATCATGACCAAAGCGATTTTGTGCAAAATCTCGTTCAGCAAATGCAAACCTCAACGGTGCCGCCAAGCTTTCCGTTTAATCAAGTGCTCAAGCATTTGCTCGTTTGGGAGACGGATGAGCAATTTAATGTTGAGCATCATTTTCGCCATATTGCCCTGCCAAATCCTGGGCGTATCCGCGAGCTTTTGATGTACGTGTCAAAAGAGCACAGCCGCTTGCTTGATCGCGCGATGCCGCTTTGGGAATGTCACATTATCGAAGGCATTGTCCCAGAATTTGAAGGGTCGCCTGAGCGTTTTGCCCTATATTTTAAAATTCATCACTCGCTGGTCGATGGCATTGCCGCGATGCGCTTGATCCAAAAATCTTTATCGCAATCGCCCACCGAACCCATGACGCTGCCGGTTTGGTCGCTCATGACGCGCCACCGCAATCAAGTTGATGCGATGATTCCGGCGGGGCGCTCAGCGTGGACGATTGCCAAAGAGCAATTATCAACCATTAAACCGGTTTTCACCGAACTGCTTGATAATCTCAAGCATTATGGCGATGAGGATTATGTTGGTACCTTTGATGCGCCAAAAAGCATTTTAAATCAGCGCATTTCAGCATCGCGGCGCATTGCTACGCAGTCTTATGAGATTGAGCGCTTTCGTGAGGTGGCTTGCGAGTTTAAAGTGAACACCAACGATGTGATTTTAGCGGTTTGTTCAGGCGCCATCCGCCGATATTTACTTGATATGAATGCGCTGCCAAGCAAGCCATTGATCGCTTTTGTTCCCATCTCCTTACGCCGCGATGATAGCAATAATGGCAACCAAATCTCGTTTTTACTTGCCAATTTAGGAACGCATTTGGACAATCCAATTCGTAGGCTCAGCTTAATTCATCGCAGTATGAACAGCGGCAAGCGCCGGTTTCGCCGGATGAATCAAGCTCAGGTGATTAATTACAGCGCCATAGCTTATGCTTGGGAAGGCATTAACGTGTTAACCGGACTGTTTCCGCGAAAACAAGCCTTTAACTTGATTATCTCCAACGTCCCCGGCGCTAAAAAGCCGCTCTATTGGAATGGCGCGCCGCTCAAAGCGCTGTATCCGGCATCCATTATTTTGGATGGTCAAGCCATGAACATCACTCTTGCCAGCTATTTGGATAAAGTGGAATTTTGCATCACGGCTTGTAGCAAATTGCTGCCGCACGTTCAAGATATGCTCAAACTTATCGAAGAAGAACTGGTCGTTCTAGAAAAATTAAGCGAAGATAAACGCTTAGGGCTTCTTGAATTTAACCCGCTGACGATGTGATAAATTACGTTTAGCAAAACTGATAGCAACAAAAAAAAGCTGGTTAATAGCGCCAGCTTTTTTGTGGTAAATCGTTATGCCATTTTCAGCAGTTTAATAAACCGCATCGCCCCAAACCGGAACCACCGTTTGCATCAATGGCTTAAGCAATTTAACGTTACAAGCAAAAATTGAGCCGGTCGTCATGGAGTTATGAGCGCCTTTGTGGTCAACCACCACGCCGCGAGCTTCAGTCACGATCAGCTCCCCTGCCGCGATATCCCAAGGCTTGATGCTCATTTCAAAATAGCCATCAACGCGACCTGCGGCAACGTAGCACAAATCAAGCGCAGCTGAGCCAAGTCGTCTGATTTGACCACCCGCTTCGGTGACTTTTAATAAGCTATCAAAATGCGCTTTAGCAAAAGACACCACTTCACCACCCCTGCGGCGCTCAAGCGGATGCCCTGTGGTAAATAAGCCACCATCAATGGTTTTGCGCTCGCTCACTTGGATTCGGCGCTGATTTAAGCGCGCGCCTTTGCCGCGGCTTGCTGAAAACATCTCATCGCGAACGGGATCATAAATGACGCCGTGCTGAGTCACGCCTTTGTGCTGAACAGCGATGGAAACACAAAACTGCGGGATACCGTGGACAAAGTTTTTGGTGCCGTCAAGCGGGTCAATAATCCAGCACCAGTCGGCATCTTCGCCCGTGCCTTCTTGCATACCAAACTCTTCACCCAAAAACGAGTGATTTGGGTAGCTGGCTTTTAGCGTGGCGATGGTCAGCTCTTCGCTAAAGCGGTCGATTTGGGTGACCAAACCATCGATGCCTTTGGACTCAATGTCCAGCTCGATCTTGTGGCGGTTTTGGTGCGCGTGCAAAATCTCATTTCCAACTTTTTCAGCAGCTCTTGCTGCGATGACGACCATCGGTTCCATAATTGACCTATTTTGGGTGAACAACGTAAAAATAAAAACGAAAAATAGCGCCGCACCAAGTTCAAAGGCAATGCAAAAAGGGTAAGCTTTAAAACAATACGAACCTGCGGCAAACAGGCGCTAAATTGGTGCTATTGTAATCAAATTTCGCTTGAGGATAAATGATTGATTTTGATTAATTATTAAAACTTAGCAAAATTTATTTGCTCAAGCCGTTAAGCCAATAACTGCTTTAAGCTTGTTTCAATGCCCAATACGTCCAAGCCACTTGCCGCACGCTGCTCACTTTGGCTACCATGCGCTATAAAATGGTCAGGAATACCAATATTCACTATCAAGGGCTTGGTTTTTGCAAAATTTTCGGAGTCATTGATCAAATATTCATTGACCGCACTTCCTGCGCCGCCCATCACCGTGTGCTCTTCAATGGTGGCGATATGGGTGATGCCTTGTTTAAGTAACTCTTCAATTAGAGCCCTGTCTAAAGGTTTCACCCAGCGCATATTTACCAGATGAATTTGAAGGTCACTTTCTGACTGATAGCTGTCAAAAATATTTTGCGCCGCAGCTTGAGCGGTATTTACCATGGTTCCAAACACTAAGATGGCAAGTTTGGTGGTGGCAGTGTCATTTCCTAACACCGCTTCGATTTCAGCTTTACCAACTTCTAAATGCTGAGCTGGTTTTTGAATGACCGCGCCCGTTCCACTACCACGCGGATAGCGAACGGCGGTGCAGCCTTGATACTCGTAGCAAGTATTGAGCAGCTGATAGCATTCATTTTCATCTTTTGGCGCGGCAATAATTAAGTTTGGAACGCATCGCAAAAAAGCAAAATCAAACACGCCGGCATGAGTTGAGCCATCTTCGCCAACCAGTCCTGCTCGGTCAATGGCAAACGTGACATCCAAATTTTGCAGGGCAACATCATGAATCAATTGGTCATAGCCGCGCTGCAAAAAGGTAGAATAAATCGCCACAATTGGCTTGACGCCTTGAGTTGCCATGCCGCCTGCAACAGTGACCGCATGCTGCTCGGCAATTGCCACATCAAAAAAGCGCTCGGGGAACTGTTTTGCAAACTCAGTCATCCCTGAGCCTTCTTCCATAGCAGGCGTGATGGCTAACAACTTGTCATCGACATCAGCTTTGTCACACAAAAACTGCCCAAACACTTCTGAAAACTTTAATTTTGCTGCCGATTTTGATGGAAGCTTGCCCGCTTCTTCAACCAGTTTGCTGATCGCGTGATAACCGACCGGATCGGCTTCAGCGGGTAAAAAGCCTTTGCCTTTGGTGGTATAAACATGAACCAAAACGGGTCCTGAAACTTGTTTGGCACGTGATAACACCCGAATCAGCTCTGGGATGTCGTGACCATCAAAAGGTCCAAAATAGGTAAAACCAATGGCTTTAAATAAATTGTCCTCGATTTTGGGAATGGGGCGCGCTTTACCGTGACGACCTCGGCGATCAAAGCCTTGCATTTCAGGTCGCAACTTAATATCCGGCTGACCGCTCTCATCAATATCAACTTGATAGCCTGATTCCCAAAGGCTGGCTAAATGCCGTGAAAAGCCGCCAATGGAGCACGATATCGACATGTCATTGTCATTTAAAATCACCAGTAAATCCGCATCTTGCTGAACCGCGTCATTCATTGCTTCAAATGCCATGCCGCCGGTCATTGCGCCATCGCCAATGATACAAGCAACCGCCTGATCGCGGTTTTGGTAGCGAAGGGCTAAGCTCATGCCAAGCCCTGCGGATATTGCTGTGGACGAGTGCCCCACCCCAAAGGTATCAAAAATGGACTCAGCGCGCTCAGGAAACGCCGTCAAGCCGCCTTTCGCGCGGATACTGCCGATTTGCTCGCGGCGACCGGTGAGCACTTTATGGGCATAAGCTTGATGACCCACATCCCAAACGATTTGGTCAGCAGGCGCATTTAATAAATAATGCAAAGCCACGGTCAATTCAACCACGCCCAAATTTGCCCCAAAATGACCGCCGCTAAGTCCAGCTGAATACAGCAAATACTCGCGAAGCTCATCGGCAAGCATGATCAGCTCATCAACGCTCAAACGCTTTAAATCGGCAGGGGCATCGATGGTATCAAGAATCGGCGTGACAGGGCGAACGCTTGGGATGACGTTAAATGACTTTTGCTTGGCATGATGGGTAAAATCGGCGTGATTAGCATCGCTGCTTGATGAGCCTGATAGCGGCGCGTTTTCCATCTGAGACTGTAAAAAAGGTGACTGCTGCATAGACCTTACGATACCTACCCATCTACAAGACAAGCGCGATTTTGTTATGACCATCATCCGCGGCAAAAAGCTGCAACTGACGGGCAAGTAACGGCATTACGCAGGCTTGTCACTGTAACCGTTGAAATAGTATGGCATAATAGCATTTTTTTTTGACAATCACAGACAACATCGTGGCTTGAATGTGAACTTTATGTGATTTTCTAAGTGCGCTTAGCATTCATAAAGCTTTGCTCGTATTTTATCGCCAAGTATTGATTGAAATGGCGGTCAATAAAAATGCCTGAATTGAAAAGCGCTGCTGTCGCCCTTATACAGGCTTTAAGCGATTTTTTTGCCGTGCCATGCCAAAACACCAAGTAACAATAGGCAAAAACAATGACACAAAATAAGCAAAGCCACCCTAAACAAAATCAAGCCCTTTTAAGACAGTCAACTTAGGACAGTCATGACCTATCATTTTATTACCCGTGCCAAATTGCCCACCCATCATGGCGAATTTGACATTCATATCTTTGAAAACGACGCCGGTCAAGAGCATGTGATGCTCACCAAAGGCTTACCTGTGACCAAAAATGGCGCAGCCGCTGGCAATGATCGTGCGCCCTTAGTTCGGATTCATTCTGAGTGTTTAACCGGCGATGCGTTCGGTTCGCTCAAATGCGATTGCGGCTCGCAATTAAACACCGCCATGAAAGCCATTCAAAACGAAGGCGTTGGCGCGATTTTATATTTGCGCCAAGAAGGTCGCGGCATTGGATTGACCAACAAGATCCGAGCTTACGCCCTGCAAGAGCAAGGTCATGACACGCTTGATGCCAATTTGCTGCTTGGGTTACCAGCGGACGCGCGAACTTACGACATGTGTAGTGCCATGCTGTCGCACGTGGGCGTCGATAAAGTTCGCCTGATCACCAACAATCCCGATAAAGTTGCTTATTTGACCGATCTTGGCATTGAGGTCACCGAGCGCGTGCCGCTATTGGTTGGCGTTAACGATGTTAATTTAAGCTATCTTGCCACCAAGCGCGACCGGATGGGTCACCTACTTGACAAAGAAATTTTTACCCAAGTCCATGATAACAAATAGCCGCGTTTAAATAACAGCTACGTTTAAAAAAATAGCCGCGTTTGACAACTGAGATTCCATTAAACTTTTAATAAATCACTTATAAGATGACTGCTATGACCATTCCAAAGTTTAGTCCAAATGCCGTTGAGCGAAGTCCAACCAACGATAAAATGGCAGAAAATATCGCCAAAGTCCGCGCCTTTTTGGTTGATTTGCAAGCTAAAATCTGCCAAGCGCTAGAGCTTGAGGAAAAAGACGGCGGTGGGGAGGCAACCTTTGTTCCTGACGATTGGCAGCGCCCTGAGGGCGGCGGCGGTCGATCTTGCATATTATCTGGTGGCAAAGTCATTGAAAAAGCGGGCGTTATGTTCAGCCATATCCATGTCAAAAGCTTGCCGCCGTCAGCCACCGCGCGTCATCCGGACATTGCCGGTCGCAGCGCCCAAGCGCTTGGGGTATCTTTGGTCATTCACCCAACCAACCCAAACGTGCCTACCAGTCACGCCAATGTCCGACTTTTTGTTGCCGAAAGCGCGGACAAAGCGCCGATTTGGTGGTTTGGCGGCGGCTTTGATTTGACCCCGTTTTATCCGGTGCTTGAGGACTGTATTCATTGGCACAAGGTTTGCCACGATTTATGCGCGCCGTTTGGCGAGGGCATTTACCGTGATTTTAAACGGTGGTGCGATGAGTATTTTCACTTACAGCACCGAGGCGAGCAGCGCGGTATTGGCGGGCTATTTTATGATGACGTCAATTTTGAGAGTCGCGGTTGGGATTTTGACACCTGCTTTGACTTTATGAAAGCGGTCGGTAATGGCTATCTTGACGGCATTATTCCGATTTTTCAAAAGCGTAAAACGACAGCTTTTACCCAAGCTCAGCGCGAGTTTCAGCTTTATCGCCGCGGCAGATATGTCGAGTATAATCTTGTTTATGACCGTGGAACGCTGTTTGGGCTACAAAGCAATGGTCGTATTGAGTCGATTTTGGTCAGTATGCCGCCGCTTGCGGCTTGGGAGTACCGCTTTGAACCCAAAGCCGGAACGCCTGAGTTTGAATTGACCGATTTTTATTTAAAACCACGCGATTGGCTTAGTGAGGCTTAATTGGGTTGACAATATAGTGTGATTTGGCATAATTCTAGCGCGAATGATAAGTTTTTAGGCTGATTACAATATGCAGCAAATATTATTGCCAATAAAATAATTTATCGTTTATGATATTGAGGTCAGCTTTTATAGCTGACCTTTGTTTATATCCCATTTTTCGTTTTAAAGGTTTTCACTGGTCAGTCGCGGTAGCCCCTCTTTGTTTTAGCGCCGTTATTTGAGCAAATTTCGCCTTTATTTATCCTCGAAGCCATTCATTGAACCTTTAATAATCAATGAATCGCCACATCAAAGGAGTCATGATGACAAAATTTAACTCACTAAAATCGGCTTTTGGTATCGGCTTATTGGGCGCAGTCCTTACCCTTGGCGCTTGTAGCAAGCCGCATCCTGATGTCAAAGCGCGCCAAGATATGATGAAAAACTATGGCGATGCGATGAAAGTGATGGGCGGAATGGTCAAAGCTCCAGACACCTTTGATGCGGCGGTGTTCAAAGAGCAAGCGGCATTTTTGGCAGAAGATTCAAAAAATCCTTGGCAACATTTTGAGAACAAAGAAGCGGTGGGCAACGCCACTGAGTCAGTTTGGGCAAAAACGGACGACTTTAAAATGGAGGCTGAAAACTTCCAACAAGCTACCGCGCAACTAAACCAAGTTGCACAAACGGCGACAAGTGCGGAGGATGTGAAGCCTGCCTTTGGTGAAGTTGGTAAATCGTGCAAGTCTTGCCATACTGAATTTAAAGTCAAAGACGACGACGAAAAATAAGGCTTAAAGTTAAAGGTTAACTTTAACGCTGCTTTAATTGCAAAAAAACCGCTGTCCTTTGATAGCGGTTTTTTTTGACAACAAGTTTGAGCCGTTTCGCTCAGCCCATTTTAGTCCATCAACTCCGCTTCCACAATCTCAATCCAGTAGCCATCGACATCTTTGATAAAGGCAATGTTTTTCATGTTGCCATCTTCTGGTCGCTTTTTAAAAGTGACGTTATTTTGGTCAAACCAAGCAACGGCGGCATCAAGATCAGGAACGCTAAAGCAAATATGACCAAAACCTTGCGGTTCGCTGTTGCCATCATGGTAGCTAAAATCGGCTTGATTTTCAGTACCATAGTTGTGGGTTAATTCTAAAATGCCCCGCTGACGAAAAGCAAAAATCGCCAAGTCATCGCCTTTTGGCAAGTTGTCGCGCTCATCTTTGGTCAATTTGGCTAAAAAATACAAATCAAAGCCCATTTCCGGAAATTTTTTGACGCAAAGTAAGGTCATTCCCAAAATTCCGGTATAAAACTCAAGCGATTTGACCGGATCTTTGACGCGAAGCATGGTGTGGTTAAAAGTAAACCCTGATGAGGCGCTTGGGATGGGCTTTACGCCTTCTGTCATTACGCTTTGGCTTGGCTGCGGCGTTTGGGTTGAGTGGGTCATGAAAGACTCCTTATTAGGCTGAGTATTATTTTTTATAGCGATGCGATAGTCATCAAATCACGATCGCGGCTTACCTATCATACCTCAGCTGTCTAAAAAGCGCACTTTGCCAGTTTTTAAGTCGTATTCAGCGCCAACGATGAGCAGTTTTCCGCTTTGGGTTAAGTCCTCTAAAATGCGTGAGCCGTGCTTTAATTGGCTGACTGACATGCGAACGTTGGCGCGGATGGCGCGGTCAACCAATTCATCCGCGTCCGCGTCATGACCTTTGGCGGTGGCAAGCTCGTGCAAGTTATAAACGCTTGGGCGGATGCGATCAACGATCGATTGTAAATTGGGCGAATAGTACTGCTCAGGGTTGATCAAAGCATCAACGCAAGCGGTCACCGCGCCGCAGTTGGAATGCCCAAGCACCACCACCAATTGCGTTTGGAACTTTTCGGCGGCAAATTCCACCGAACCGATCTGTGAGGGCGCGACCACATTTCCGGCAACGCGAATCACAAATAAGTCGCCCAAACCTTGGTCAAACACAATCTCAACCGGAACGCGGGCATCCGAGCAACCAAGAATAATGGCGTGCGGATATTGATCTTTGACCAGCGCGGGTCGCCTTTGGGTCATCGGATCGGTAGAAGTTAGGCTTGCCACATAGCGCGCGTTGCCTTGTTTGAGCATCTCAAGGGCGTCTTTGCCGCTCACAGGTTGGGCATGGTCAGTCATAATCATCCTTTATCATCATGTTAGTTTTGCCAAAGTTTTGGCAAGCGTAATTATTGTATAGCACAAGCGCAAAAAAAACGTAAAAAAATTCAACCGGCAACACTTTTTTGCTATGATCTTGCGCCAAAATTATTCAGTGGAACTGGTAAAACGCTCAATTCAGCACAAAAACCGCCAAATCAAAAACACCTTGTAACCTAAGGTATAACGCGCGTAACGTGATTTACGATTGCGCAATTTTGGTAAAAGGCTTTGATATAATGGCGCAACTCACTTTTTTTGCTGGCGCGGCTTTTTAGGACTTGCTATGACTCAATTTTCTGACCCCAATCCTCACTTGTTATCAAGCCCAACTGCCGTTAAAACGGGCGAGCTGCTTCAAATTGAGCACCTAAAAAAGGTTTATGACAACGTTGAAGTATTAAGCGACATCAATTTGACCATTCACCATGGCGAGTTTTTAACCCTGCTTGGACCTTCAGGTTGTGGAAAAACCACGCTACTTCGCCTCATTGCCGGATTTGAGCAGCCGGATGCTGGAGCGATTTATTTAGATGGCGTTCAGATGGCGGGACTCTCCGCCGATAAACGACCGGTCAATACGGTGTTTCAGCAATATGCGCTATTTCCGCACATGAGCGTCGCGCAAAATGTGGCTTATGGCTTAAAGCTTAAAAAAGTGCCCAAAGATGAAATTCAAGCTCGCGTTCGCGAGATGCTTGCCATGGTTCAGCTTGAGCATTTAGCCAATAGGCGACCGCAAGAATTGTCGGGCGGTCAGCAGCAGCGCGTTGCGATTGCAAGGGCGGTGATTAATCGCCCAAAGCTCTTGCTGCTTGATGAGCCTTTATCCGCTCTTGATTATAAACTTCGGCTACAAATGCAATCTGAGCTCAAACGCCTTCAACGCGAGCTTGGCATTACCTTTGTGTTTGTTACCCACGATCAAGAAGAAGCGCTGTCGATGTCCGATCGCATTGCCGTGATGAAAAATGGCAAATTTCAGCAAATTGGCACCCCTATTGAAATTTATGAAACCCCTGCCAACTTATTTACCGCCAAATTCATCGGCGAAACCAACCTGTTTAAAGCCATCGTTCGCGGCGTTTATCCTGACCAGCCGGACAAAAATGGCAAAGTTACCAATGGACGAATTGAGGTGGAAGTTTGCCAATCGGGGTCGGCGGCTATGCCGCTTCGCAACTTACGCCGACCCAAATTTGCCAATGCCGTTCACGTTGGCGATACGGTCAATTTATTGCTGCGACCTGAGGATTTGCGAATTTATGACTTAGATGACGCTGAGCATAGCGGCATTACCGGTCGGGTAATCGAAAGCAATTATAAAGGCAGCACTTTGGATTCCATCATTGAGCTTGAAGACGGTCAAGTCATTAAAGCGTCCGAGTTTTTTGATGAAGACGATCCAAGCTTTGATTATAAAATGAATGAAGCAGTCAAAGTCGCTTGGGTCGATGGTTGGGAGTGGGTGCTGCCAGACGAGCCTGACGCTCAGCCGGTGACTTCAGGGGGCGTATAAATGGCAATGTTTAATAGCGCCGCAAAAGTAAAAAACCCGTTTCGAACCGCAACGCTTTGGCTGATTTGGGGCTGGCTGCTGATTTTTGCCCTTGTTCCTAATCTTTTGGTGATTGCGGTCAGTTTTTTAACTCGTGATAGCACTGAATTTATCAGCTTGCCAGTAAATTTTGGTAGCTACGTGCGGATGATGGACCCGCTTTATTTTGAGGTGTTTGTTCATTCACTTTGGATGGCGGGGATTACGACAGTGATTTGCTTACTGTTTGGCTACCCATTTGCTTGGCTCGTCTCCAAAGTCCGAGCGCGTTGGCAACCACTGCTCATGCTACTGTTGATTTTGCCGTTTTGGACGAACTCGTTGGTCAGAACTTACGCGCTCAAACTGCTGTTTGCCAATAACGGTTTAATCAATCAGTTGCTCATAAAGCTTGGCATTATCAGTCATCCGATTGATATTTTATACACCCAAGGCGCGGTGATTGCCGGACTCACGTATTTGTTATTTCCATTTATGGTGTTGCCGCTTTATGCCGTATTTACCGATTTGCGCGAGGATATGCTGCTGGCTTCCCAAGATTTAGGGGCAACCAAATCGCAAACCTTTTGGCATATCGTACTGCCACTAACCACACCGGGGATCATTTCAGGGGTACTTTTGGTGCTATTGCCTGCGATGGGCATGTTTTACGTGGCGGATATTTTGGGCGGCTCGCGCAATTTACTCGTAGGAAATATTATTAAAAATCAATTTTTGGATGCAAGGGACTGGCCATTTGGCGCGGCGGCAAGCGTTCTGCTCACCCTTGCCATGGCGATTTTACTTTGGGCGTATCGTGCGAGTAGCCGCCGCATCGGCAAAACTGACTTTAATGAGGTGGCATAATGGCGACCTTGACTTCAAAAAAACGCTTGGGAAAGGTGTTATCCAAAAGCTATTTAACCCTTGTTTACGCGCTCTTGTATTTGCCCATCATCGTTTTGGTGGTGATGTCGTTTAACACCTCCAAAGTCGGCTATCATTGGGGCGGCTTTAGTCTAAAATGGTATGAGTCGCTTTTTCGCAACCAAGCCATGCTCGATGCGTTTTGGCACTCCATTGTTTTGGGATTGATTGCCGCAACACTATCCACCTTGATTGGAACGCTCACCGCCCTTGCCCTGCATCGCTACGATTTTCGCGGCAAAGGCTTACTCAGTGGGCTACTTTTTGTGCTCATGATGTCCCCTGAAATCGTTCTTGCCATTTCGCTTTTGGTGCTGTTTTTATTGATTGGGATGCAGCTTGGCTTTGTGTCTTTGCTGCTCTCACACATCACCTTTTGCTTGCCGTTTGTGGTGATTACCGTGTTTGCAAGGCTGTCAAGCCTAGATGAGCGCTTGCTAGAAGCGGCTCGTGATTTGGGCGCGAGCGAATTTACCATGATAAAAACGGTGCTGATTCCGGTGATTTCTCCGGCGGTGATGGCAGGTTGGCTTTTGGCGTTTACTTTATCGCTTGATGATGTGGTGGTCTCGACCTTTGTGACGGGTCCTAGTTTTGAGATTTTACCGCTGCGGATTTATTCCATGGTTCGGGTGGGACTAAAACCTGAGGTCAATGCCATTGGCACGATTTTACTTGCAGCGTCACTTATTCTAGTCATTATCTCGCAGTGGTTATTACGGCGGCGGTAAATGCGGCTATTTTTGAATGAAATTATTTCTTTTATTATTTATAATGAATTAATTTCATGATAAAAATGGTTTGCGATATGCTTGAGCTTCGTCATTTAAAAACGCTCACCGCGCTGCGGGCGCATGGCTCACTTGCCGCTGCTGCCGATGAGCTTCACGTGACCGCCTCTGCCGTGTCGCATCAGCTCAAAGAGCTTGAAAGCTATTATGATATCAGCCTTGTCAATCGCCGAAGCCGACCGCTGACTTTTACGCCTGCCGGAAAAGCGGTTCTTGCGCTTGCCGACAACATTTTACCGCAAGTCACGCGAACCAAAACCAATCTCAAGCGCTTAGCTCACGGTCAAGCCGGACGGCTACGCTTAGCGTCAGAATGTCACAGCTGCTTTGATTGGCTCATGCCGATTTTAAACCGCTATCGGCGCGATTGGGCGGATGTAGAGCTTGATTTTGCGACCGGATTTGAGCCTGAGCCGCACCATTTGTTGATGGAAGGCGATATTGATTTGCTTATCACCACGAGTAATTTACCGATTGCAGGCATCAGTTATCAGCCGTTATTTGAGTACGAAAGCCGATTGGTGATCTCACCTACGCACGAATTGGCAGATCTTACGACGATTTCACCGACGGATTTGGTTAATGAAGTGCTCATTGCCTATCCGGTTGAAGCTAAGCGCTTGGACATCATTGCCAACTTTATGACGCCTGCCAATGCAAGCTTTGCTAACATCCGAACCACTGAGCTTACCGCCATGTTGATCCAATTGGTAGCAAGTGAGCGCGGAGTGGCAGCGCTTCCTGATTGGGTCGTTGCCGATTATGAAAAAAAAGGTTGGGTGGTGTCAAGACCGCTTGGCAGCGGCGTTTATTGCCAACTTTATGCGGCAACGCGAACCACGAGCCAAAATTTAGCGTATGTTCAAGGGTTTTTAGCGCTGCTTGATAATTTGGTAAAACCTGTGATTTAAAAACCTATCGTTTAAAAATGATTCATTTAAAAATAATTGGCGTTTAAATCGGCAATTAGCTTAAATTTAGTGCCATTTTTATCGTATAAAAGCCAATGGCGGTAGCAAGCAACGTCAAGCAAACATGGAGCGCCACTAGTAACAATCCAGCAAGCACTCTGCCATCATTTATCAGTGAAAAAACTTCCGCGCTAAAGGTGCTAAACGTCGTCAAGCCCCCCAAAAATCCCGTGATGACCATTAATTTGAGGTTCGGCGATAAATTGGCGCCAAACTGCTCAAACCAAAGAATCGCGCCGCCAATCAATAGCCCGCCCAAAATATTGGCAAAGAGCGTCCCAAACGGAATCCAATCGTGAAGCAAATTAAATCGGGATAACCAAGCGCGAAGACACGCCCCAAATGCTGCGCCAAGACCGATTGCAAGCCATTGCATGATGCTGTCCTTGATAGTTTAACCTTGATGTTTAGTCATGAATCGCTGGCAGCTCACTCATTGACCAGCGCGGGACGCAAGTGACCGCCAAATCGTCGGTTTGACCGGCATTTAAGCGCTGATATCCAGCAAACGCAATCATCGCGCCGTTATCGGTGCAAAGCTCAGGCGGCGCGTAAAACACTTGAGCGCCGATTTTAGCAAGCGCCGCTTCAAGCGATCGGCGAAGTTCGGTATTGGCGCTGACGCCGCCGGCAATCACCAAGCGCTTCATGTTCACTTGCTTTAGCGCTTTCACGCATTTTTTGACTAACGTATCAACAACGGCATATTGAAAGCTTGCGGCGATATCGGCGCGAACTTGCGGATTATCTTGGCTGCCCTCGGTATCTTTAATCAGATTGTGAACTGCTGTTTTCATTCCGCTAAAGGAAAAATCAAGACCGCGATGCAGCATGGGTCTTGGCAACTCAAATGCATTGGGGTTGCCAGTTTCGGCAAGTTTGGCAATATTCGGGCCTCCAGGATACGGTAAATTGAGCATTTTAGCAGCTTTATCAAAGCACTCGCCTGCGGCATCATCAATCGACTCGCCCAAAATTTCGTATTCGCCAACACCAAACGCGGCAATCAGCTGTGTATGACCGCCCGATACCAGCAAGGACACAAATGGAAACTGTGGCGGATGTTGACTCATGAGCGGCGCCAACAAATGACCTTCCATATGATGAATGCCAATTGCCGGAATGCCAAGACCAAACGCAAGACTGCGACCGAATAGCGCGCCAGTCATTAGCGCGCCAATTAAGCCTGGACCTTTGGTATAGGCAATGGCATCAATATCACTTTTGGTCAGGTTGCACTGATCGAGCAACTCATTAAATAAAGGCACCAGCTTTCGGATATGATCGCGGCTGGCAAGCTCAGGAACCACGCCGCCATAAAGCGCGTGAAGCTCAATTTGCGAATACAGTACTTGACCGATCAGACCTTGATTAGCGCCTGCCATCTCATCGCTATCAAAAATCGCCAGTCCCGTCTCATCACACGACGTCTCTAAGCCCAATACTTTCATGATTCTGCCTTGCCTAAATGATCATCAGATAAAAAAACCGCCATTATGAACCACAATGGCGGCAATTTACATCAATTTCAATTGTTAATGATTAACTGGCAGCGCCAACCATATAATCAACTGCCGCGTGAACTTCGGCTTCAGAAACGCCGTTGGCAGCTTGAGCTGGCATTTGGTTAAAGCCTTTAGAGGCGTGCTCATATAAGGTGTCTTTGCCTTTTGCAATGTGCGGCGCCCAAGCCGTTTTGTCACCAAATTTTGGTGCGTTTAACAATCCTGACTCATGACAAGCTTTGCACTGCTTTTGATATAATTTTTCGCCCGTGTCTGCGGCAAGTACCACGTCAGCGTCTGCATTTTCGGTCGTAGCTTCAGCAGTTTCTTCAGCTGGCGTTTCGGTTTCAGCAGGAGCTTCAGTTTCTGCAGCTGGCGCCTCGACAGGAGCTTCAGCAGGCGCTTCTTCAACAACTGCCGGCTCATCAACAACGACAGTTTCAGTTTCAACAGGAGCTTCTTCTACTTTTTTATCGCTACAAGCGCTCAGCCCGATGGCAGCGCCCAATAAAATAGCTGCCGCGCTCATGGTTTTTAATTGAGCCACGCTCAAATTACGAGGGATCGTCATTAGGTCATTCCTTTGCCAGTTAGGTAGAAGGTTTTAATTAAAAAATAGTTCAAAAAAGCTTAACAGTCATCACCAGTCAACAGACCAATCAATAGCGCTTAGCCAAATCTAAGCGTCAACAAAAAGGGCGGTTCAGGCAATGATAAACAGGAAGGGTCAAATCAACATCAAAGAATCAAACCAACTAAGGCCATCAGCAAGCCAAACTATATTGACTTGCCGACGCTTTAAAACAATAGAACCTCAAAAAATAAAAAGTCAGAATTGGCTTTAATATTATTTAGAAGTTGGCGCAGTATGGGCTTCTTCAGTCGTCGTATCAGTTGACCCCGCCGCCGCAGGATCCATACCAGAGGCGTCTCCAGTGCTAGCGTCCGCTGAATCTGCCTCGCCATTAGCTTTGGCTTTACCATCTGCGCTCACAACCTCAGAAGTTTCAGCGCTATCGCCAGTGGCAGCAGCATCGCCAGAAGCTTCGGCGGTATCGGTTGCAGCAGCAGGCGCTGATTGCTCAAATCCCATATCTTCTGCCGCGGGCGCATTGGCATGAGCAATTTCTTCAGCTTCATTAACGCGGTCAACGGCTTTGACTTCACCAGACTCAGCTTCAGCGGCGTCTTTTTGTTGGTTACAAGCGCTAAGTCCCAAACTTGCTACCAAAAGCGCTGTCAATAATGCGGTCGCTTTTTTTGCCGATCCCAATTGCGATTTGGTGGCGGTTTGACCTGCGAAATGATCTACCAATTTTTTCATCAACGCACCCTCAAGCTGAGCTAATTTTGATTTTAAATGACCAAATTGATGGTCATCTTTGATGGATTCTTGCCTTTTGTTATGGTCAGTTAAATTTACTGCCGCAACATGATCTCTTAAGCAAAAATTATCATAGCATAAACGATTGCCCAATCGATATAAGCGATTTGGTTTTTTTATAGCGAAATGTTATCAATAATTCAATAAACTTAACTTTCTCACAAAATCGCCATTGAACTTTGGCGAAAAGCTCAAATCAATATCCGATTTTTCTCAAAAGACTTTGACTTTCTTCATAATTTTGATTAAAATACTCGCCCTTACTTCTACCTGAAGCAAGCTTATTCAAGTTTGAGCTGATGACTGCAATGATTGAGAGGTTGCAGCTAACTACTACTATACAGCCAAGCTTAGTCACCCTCTCATCACTTTAAGGAGTCTTCATGCCTGCAGTTAAGGTTAAAGAAAACGAACCCGTTGATATCGCTATCCGCCGCTTCAAGCGCGCTTGTGAAAAAGCGGGCGTCTTATCTGACGTTCGTAAGCGCGAGTTTTATGAAAAGCCAACTCAAGAGCGTAAGCGTAAAAAAGCCGCTGCGGTTAAGCGTTATAAGAAAAAACTTCAGCGTGAAACTATCCGCACCACTCGCAACTACTAATTTTTAATTAGAAGTTGGCAAAGGCTTAAAATTTAAGCCACTGCGGAACTAGCGCCACTGTTATCGGATGATACGGTGGCGTTTTTTATGCTAAACTTTTTGTCATTATGGACAATACTACAGTTTCAGCAAGCAAATTTTAAAAACTAACCCTTTATATTAACGGATAATAAGGAAAAAAATGATGAGTTCGCTAAAGCAAACGTTAACGGATAATGTCAAAACGTCGATGAAAGCTCATGATTTAGAGCGGGTCAAAGTGCTTCGCAATGTTCAAGCGGTCATCAAACAAATCGAGATCGACCGTCAAACTGAGCTTGATGATGCCGGCGTCATTGAACTACTACAAAAACAGCTCAAACAGCGCCAAGAATCATTAACCATTTTTACTGAAAATGGTCGTGAGGATTTGGCAAAAAAAGAGCAGTTTGAAATTGATATCATCAATGAGTTTATGCCCTCACAAATGAGCGATGATGAGCTTGCGGCAATGGTCAATGAAGAAATCCAATCGCAAAATGCCACCTCAATGCGCGATATGGGCGCGGTGATGGGCGCGCTTAAAGTTAAAACCGCAGGTCGCGCTGATCCTGCATTAATTTCGACCTTGGTCAAACAAGCGCTTCAAGGCTAATTAGGCCTTAATCATGATTTTAATCTAATAAAATCGCGCGACCACTCAAAATTACTACCTAAAAAACTACCGCCTAAGGCTTAAAGTCTTTGGCGGTTTTTACTTTATCGATCTCACTTTTGATATTGGCTTGCAGCGCGGTTTGGCTCGCCTTGGTTAAGTTTTGAGTGAGGCTTTTTGCTTGCTCAAGTGAGGTCAGCGCCGCCTCGTAGCGACCGCTCCAAAGCTCATCCATGCTGCGGTAACGAAGGGCATTGATAGTGGCGATATTGGCTTGCAGTTTGTCGGTGGCTTTTTTAGCTAAAAATTCATTGGCGCGGGACAGCGCTTGCCAAGCGGCGCGGTCGCTTGGGTTTTGAGTCACCAGCGGCTTTAATAACAATTGGGCTTGTTCGGGCTGATTGTTCTGAATCAACGCTTTCGCCAAATAAAGGCGCAAATCGCGGCGTTCAGGATACAGCGCTTGCTGATCGGCTAACAGCTTTGCCGCTTTTGACCACTGCTGCTGCTCCATAAACAGCTGACTTTCGGTGATGGTCAGTAGCGGCTCAAGGGCTTGACGATCGATTCCCGACCGTGATTTTAGCTCGTTTAAGGTGGCATGCGCTTCAGAAAATCGTTGCTGACGACCGAGCCATTCGACCAAGGCTAGCGCCGCTCCTAAGCTTGATTTAGCCGCACTGGTAAGGGCTGATTGGGTCGCATGATTTCCCATCACCTGAACCCGCCATGTTAGTAAATCAAACAGCGCTTGATGGCGTTTTTGCTGTGTCAAAGACAATACAGGATACTGCTGAGCTCGGCTTTGGGCATCGCTCAAACGCTCATTACTTAATGGATGCGAGCGCACAAAGCTTGGCAAAAAGCGGTATTCTGCTTGATTAAGTAAACTTTGCTGATTCATCGTCGCAAAAAATCTGGGCATGGCGCGCGCATCATAGCCTGCTTGGTTCATGATTTGCATGCCAACGCGATCCGCTTCGCGCTCATGACCGCGGCTAAATGCCATGCTGCTATTCATGGCGGCCGTTTGGCTTCCCATCATGACGGCAGCGGCGGCATCACCATCGATACTTGATGCTGCAATTGCTGCAAGCATCCCGCCCACTTGCATGAGCAACGCTTGCTTTTTTTCAGTCATGCTGTGCTCATAGTGGCGCTGACTGATATGAGCGACCTCGTGAGCAACCACGCTTGCCAGCTCATCCATACTGCTTGCCGCCAAAATCGTCCCGCTATTAATGCCAATTACGCCGCCTGGCGCGGCAAACGCGTTGATGCTCGGACTGTCCATAATCACCACATCAAGCAGCGCTTGCCGTCTTGCTTGCGCGTTAAGCCGCCACGTCATCGCCTTGATGGTTTCTTGAATCCACGGGTCGCTCAGCATTTTGGCGCCACCGTTTATATTTTGGAGCGCCCATTCGCCAAGCTGCTTATTTTGATATTGGTCGGCAAAGCTCACCCCTTGACCATCGATATTGGGCAAATTTAGCGTTTTGGTTTGCGGCATTGATGTTGAAAATGATGGCTGACTTCCCGACAAATAAGGCGTCTCAAACCTTGAGGGTTCTTGCGCTAAATTGCCAATCATGGGGGCTGAAAAGCTTAGCGAGCTTACCGCCAGCATACTCAACCCAAAAAAACCTGCCAAAACGCGCGGATTATGACTGTTCAATACGTTACCCTAACCTTTGCCAGCTTGCCAACATGGAGCTTTTACAGCGGATTGTGCTATCATTTTTGATAGTAAAAGCTTGCGTGAGCGTCGTCAACTGCTGGCTGAATTTGGCTACTAATCCCTTGATTTGCGTGACTTTTGTGCAACATTGTTGGGGTTTTTGCTGATCGTTACTTTTTATTTTACTAAAAAAGGAATTTTCATGTCGCAAGATATTACCCATCATCCAAAGATTGCTATGGCAGACAGTGTTTCAGAATCAAATCAAGCGCTGATTGAGGAGTTTATCAACCAAATCCCTGAAGACAATCTAGCCGCGCTATCAACATCGCCAATCACTATCTGCCAACTGGTCGATGGTCGGCGCCTTGCCTGCCCAATGCCTTTGCTAAAGACCAAAGTGGCACTTAGAACGGTTCCGCCTCACCAGTCGCTTTATGTCGTTGCCACCGACCCAAACTCGCAAGCAGACCTTCGCGCCTTTTGCCAACACTCCCCTGAACTTGAGCTTCGTTTAGCCCAAGCTGAGCTGAAATCTACGCCAAGTGATACAATATTTCACTTCATCATTACCAAAACCGATAGCAACTGATCAGCGCTATCTATTACAATAACCTTAAGATAATTTTCATCACCTTAATTGCTCAATTCCTTCAAATTAAAGGTCAATACCATGGCGACGGACTCGGCGATGACAGCACAAAACCAAAAAAATAAGAAGCTCAATAAAAAAAATAATCGGCAATCACAAAGCCGAAATGATCCTATGACGAATCATTATGACGACTTTGAAAGCGATGATTTCAGCGATGACATTGACGATAATCTTGATGGTTTTGATGCATTAGATATCGATGAAGCAGACATTGAAAACATTGATGATCTTGATATCGAAGACTTTGACGCTCATGAGTTAGAAGATGATCTCGATGACATTGATGATCGCTTAGACGATGAAACGGACAATTTTGTACCTAAAAAACCGCTTAAATCGTCCAAAGCCCAACAAAACGCTGATCGAGAAGCCGCGCTCAAAGCGGCTGCCGAACGACCACCGTATGATGCCAGCACCTTTGAAGATACGCGAACGCGCGATTTGGTTCCTGCCATGCCAACGCATTTGTCCGCGCCCGGCGTCAATCTTGGCGCTTATATCAATACCGTTCATCAAATCCCAATTTTGACACCAACGCAAGAGCAAGAGCTTGCCCATCGCTATTATGACGAAGGCGATGTGGAAGCCGCGCGATTGCTGGTCATGTCGCATTTGCGCTTTGTCATTCACATTGCGCGCAGCTATTCAGGATATGGCTTGCCGCAAGCCGACTTAATTCAAGAAGGCAATTTAGGCTTGATGAAAGCAGTCAAGCGCTTTGATCCCAACAAAGGCGTTCGCTTGGTGTCGTTTGCCGTGCATTGGATTAAAGCGGAGATTCACGAGTTTGTCATTCGCAACTGGCGAATTGTTAAAGTTGCTACCACCAAAGCGCATCGAAAGCTGTTTTTTAACCTGCGAAGCCTTAAAAAAACCAACAATCAACTGACAATTGAAGAAGCTGATGCAATTGCCAAAGACTTAAACGTTACCCGAAAGCAAGTTTTGGAAATGGAATCGCGGCTGACCTCTTATGACGCGTCATTTGAAACGCAATCAAGCGATGATGATGACGGTCGCTATGCCCCGCAGCTGTTTTTAGAAGATGGCGTTGATCCGGCGGAAATGGTTGAAGAGTCCGATTGGGAAGAAAATAACTCCTCGGCGCTTCTTGCTGCCATGGATACGCTTGATGACCGTGCTCGCGATATCGTTGAGCAGCGCTGGCTTACCGAGCAAAAATCGACGCTTCATGAGCTTGCCGCCGTTTATTCCATCTCCGCTGAGCGTGTCCGGCAGATCGAGAAAAATGCCATGGATAAAATCCGCGATGCCATGACCATTGATAGCGTGATCCTTCCTGATGATATTCAGTAAGCGTTGCTAAAAGTCAAAATTTAGGAGACATCATGCTCAATTGGATCAGTATTGCCGCAATCAACCTTGCCATTGCCGTTGGTCTTGGCGCGTTTGGCGCTCACGGGTTAAAGCGCGTTGTAAGCCCTGAACAGCTGGCGTGGTGGCAAACGGCAACGCTTTATTTTCTCATTCATTCGCTAGGGCTTTTGGTCGTTGCCATACTTATTAAGTTAAATTTTGCGACTAAAACCAGCGCTTGGCTGATTCAAATTGGCGTTATTATTTTTGCCGGCAGTTTATATTCGATGGCACTAGGCGCTCCAAGATGGTTTGGCGCGATCACCCCGATTGGTGGCGTGCTCATGATCTGCGGTTGGCTTTGGCTGGCTGTTAGCGCCGCTCGGTTATCTCAGCTTTAAGTTTAACTTGATGCTACTATAGCGGCTGATTTGATCTAATCCCTTGATGATTCTAATGGAGAATTTTATGAGTACCATTACGGTCAATGGTAAATTGCTGCAAACAACGCACCAAACGGTTCAGCTGGTGATTAATGAGCTTGGGCTAAGCACAGGACGATTTGCGGTAGAAGTAAATGGCGAAATCGTTCCAAAAAGCGAGCTTCCCAATATTAACATCACTGAAGGCATGGCAATTGAAGTCGTTCAAGCGGTAGGTGGCGGTTAATAATCTTTATCTAACAATAAAAAGCCCTCAATATAAAGTTGAGGGCTTTTTATTACTTCAATCATTTATTTTTATATTAAGTTACAGCCTTATTTTTTCTTATTGTGTTTTTTATTCTTATTTTAAGCAGCTACCTAATTTCAATAAATGACTTTTAACATTTTTAACAATTTTAGAATTTTTTAAGAATTATAATTTTCCTTTTATTTATTACTGTGTTTTGTTCTAGTGACGATCTTAGAAAGATTAGATTAAATAGCTTCTGCCATATCCTCATCTAAATCATCATAGCGGTCATCACGACCTGCGCCTTGGACTTTTTTGCGCTCTTGCTTGGTTTTATATTTGCGAACTTGACGGTCTAATTTTTCTGCCATCTCACCAATGGCTTTATACATATCTTCATCAAGCGCTTGAACGAACATTTCTTGACCGGCAACGCGCATAATGGCTTCAGCTTTATGGCTCTTTTTACCGCCGTCGGTGGCGCCGCTGTTATCAAGCGATAAGATAACTTGAATACTTTGAATTTGGTCAAAATGACGCTCAACTTTGGCAAGTTTTTCACGAACTGCATTGTTCATGGCATCGGTAACGCTGATATGGTGACCACTGATAGAAATATTCATAGATTGATCCTTCTTTTATCACAGCTTAGCTTAGCTGATGGTTAACAGATGACGTTTAAAATTGGGTTTGGGTTATAGTTATTGGTCGTCATCTGATCCTATCAAAAGCAGTTTTAATTTTATTTATCGTTATTCGCTTTAAATTTCTTTAATAGCTAATGGCTTTTAAAACTGCTTTTGATATGACTCTAATTTGTCATGAAATCGGGTCAGTAGCAAGCCAGTTTCATGTAATTAAATGTAATTTTTACTTTCGTTTTTTTCTGAATTCTTTATAATCGAAAATTTTTATTTTTTGATTGGTTCGTTTGCAAATGTAATCAGCAAATGAGTTATGATTTGTCACCAAAGTGAAAAGCAGCCCAAAGTAAATTTAAAAAATCATCAAAATTTTTGCTTACGTTGTGTTGATGAGCCAATATTCATGGCTTCGCGATATTTAGCAATGGTTCGCCGCGCGATATCAATGCCATCGGCTAAAAGTTTGGCTTGAATTTTGCTGTCAGAAAGTGGTTTTTTAGGGTCTTCGTTTTGAATCATCTGCTTGATCATCGCGCTAATGGCGGTCGAGGACACATCACCATCACTACTGCTAACGTGCGAGGAGAAAAAGTGCTTTAGTGAAAACAAACCTTGCGGGGTAAGCATGGTTTTGTTGGTGGTGAGCCTTGATACAGTGGACTCGTGAAGCCCAAGCTCTTCAGCAATGTCCTTTAAAATCAAGGGCTGCATGGCGGTAGCGCCCTTTTGCAAAAACGCTTGCTGATGGCGGACGATGCTGGTGGCAACGTTTAATAGGTTTTGGTTACGCTCCTCAATACTTCGGATAAACAGCCTTGCCTCAACAAGATGCTCGCGCAAGTATTGATTGTCGGGGCTTTGATCGCCATGCTTGACCAAGCTTGCATAGTCTTGGTTGATTCGCAGTTTGGGTAAGGTTTCAGGATTTAGCCTGACATTCCAGCCTGATGACTCCTTATCGTTTTGAGTTTTGGCAACACTGACCAAAATGTCTGGAATATCATAGCTTTCAGGAGCGTCATCTGTATGGTTGCTTCGTTGATAGCTGAGCCCTGGGGCAGGATCAAGGCGTCGTAGTAGCGCGATGGCTTGGGTAATGGCATCGGTCGTCAATCCAGTAGCTTCCATCAACGCTTTGATATTGTTACTGATTAAATACTCCCGAGCAAACAGTACGGCTTCAGCCTCATTGATAAATTCAGTATTTGAGTCAAGCTTGTTTAGTTGCAACAGCAAACTCTCACCTAAATCACGAGCGCCAACGCCGATGGGATCACACGATTGAATAATTTTTAATACCGCTTTAATATCGTCGCCATCAATGCCATTTTCCCACTGATAAAAGCTTGCCATCAGATCAAAGCTTTGCTCAAGCTCAACCAAATCAAGCTGGATGAAGCCCTCATCGCTCATGGCATCGACCAGATAATCAGCAATCAATAAATCGCTTACGGATAATCGCTTAAAGTTCAGCTGCCAGCGAACATAATCTTGAATGCTGCTGCAAGTTGCGCCTTGATAATCGTCCAACTCATCAAGATCGGTGGGCGCGCCACCAATATGATTATTTTCAAAGCCTGTATTTTCAAAACTTGTGTTATCAAAGCTGTCCTCAAAGCTTGAGTCGGTAAAGTCGCCATTAAAATCAAACGCCTCAACGTCAAAATCAGGGGGGTCACTACCATCAACACTGTTGTCAAATTTGCTATCAAAACCATCCTCAAAGTCATCTGCGGCGCGCTCATTTTGAGAGCTGCTTTGCTTGAGCGCTCCTGATTGCAAATTCCAAGGCTCATTTAATTCAAAATCCGCCGCATTTTGACGTTCATCATTGTGACTGTCGTTGTCATCGCTCTCCTCAATGCGCTCAAGCAGCGGATTGCTATCAAGCTTGGCTTGGACTTCTGCTTCAAGCTCAAGGCTTGATAGTTGTAGCAGTTTGATGGCTTGCTGCATCTGCGGGGTGAGCTTTTGCGAGGTTGATAAGGTGGCGGTCAATCCGAACGACATACTCATGATTGGACGTAATCCTCCGGCGTTGGATAGCAAAATTTAACTGGAAATAAAGGCTGAATAAAGTTTTACCACAGCTTTTGATAAAAGACGACAATAGCATTTTTTAGCCAAAAAAGGTCAGCTTTGCATTAGTGAAATCTTAAAAACTTGAGTTCGCTATCAGTGATGGCAAAATTTGACTATCGGCTTAAGCGCCTTTACCTTAAACTAAAGCCAGTTGATTACCACTTTTTATCATTATTCAAAATTAAAAACTTAAAACGGAAGTTAAAATGACAACACTCACCGTTGCCGCCGTTCAAATGAACAGCCAACAAGATATCGATGCCAATTTATCGGCAATTTCAAAGTCAATCAGCCAAGCCAAATCGCAAGGTGCTCAATTTGTGGTTTTGCCTGAAAACTGTTGCAGCATGGGTGAGCAGCCCGCGACCGCTGAGCGTTTTAATGATTTATCAAGCACCATTGCAGGATTTGCCAAAGACAGTGGCATTCATGTGCTTGCCGGAACGCTGCCCTGCCCGTATCGTCCTGATGGCGCGCGCGTTCCTGATGGCAGACTGCGCCAAGTCAGTCAATTGTTCGCGCCAGATGGCTCTCAAGTTGCCCGCTACGACAAAATCCATTTATTTACCGCCACCGTTGGCGACAAGCAAGGTCGCTATGATGAAGCGGCGACGTTTGAGGCAGGAGATAAATTGGTGACAGCGCCAATTACTACCGATAACGGAACCTTTTGGCTTGGGATGATGGTTTGCTTTGATTTGCGCTTTCCGGCGTTATCCCAAAGATTACGACAATCAGGAGCGGAAATTTTAACCGCGCCATCGGCATTTACTTATTTAACAGGTCAGGCGCATTGGTCGCTACTGCTCAAAGCGCGCGCCATTGACAGTCAGTGTTTGGTCGTTGGGGCAGCTCAAGGTGGCGAGCATCAGTATAAATCTGGCGCAGCAAGGCAAACTTGGGGTCATGCGGGGATTAGCAACTTTAAAGGGGAAATGGTCGCGCAATATGAGCAAAGTGCCCTTAGCAATAAAGAAGAAAAAGACGGCTTTTCGTTAGTTACGGCAAGTCTTGATTTGGCGGCGCAAAATGAAGGTCGGCAAAACCTGCCCATTTTTAATTGTCATCGCTTGGCTTAAGCGTGCTTTGAGCATTACTTTTAACATTGCTTGGCTTTTTTGCCGCTCGCGGGTGCGCGTTGTCATAAACTTGGGTCAATTTGGCAAAGTCAACGTGGGTATAAATCTGAGTGGTGCTGATGTCACTGTGACCTAGCAGCTCTTGAACGGCGCGCAAATCGCCACTTTCTGACAGCAAATGCGAGGCAAAGCAGTGCCGCAAGAGATGCGGATAGATATTTTGCGCAATTCCGACGCGACTTGCCGCAAGTTTTAAGCGGTTTTGAACGGTTCTTGTGGTCAGCCGACTGCCCAATTTTTGGCTAATAAATAATGCTGACTCATTGTTTTTAAGCCAAATTGCGCGGCAATTGAGATAGTCCTTGATCGCAATAATGGCGCGGCGACCGACCGGAACAAGGCGAGTTTTATTGCCTTTTCCCGTCACCCGAACTTGGCAACTGCTCAAGTCCAAATCCGCCAAATCAAGCGCTACCAACTCACCAACGCGAAGCCCACTGCTGTAAAGCAACTCCATCATTGCCAAATCTCGCGACCAAAGCGCGGCTTGCTTGGGGTCATCAGGCGCAGGTTGGTCAAGCAATTGGCTAAGTAAATCAATATCGGCAATCGCAGGCAGCGGTCTTGATTGCCGTTTGATTTGATAATGCGCGGCAGGATTGACCAAAACTTTGCCATTTTTTAACAGCCAATCGTAAAAATGGCGAATGGCGGATAACTCTTGCTGAACGCTGCTGATAGCAAGATTGTCCACCTCCAAGCGCTTGGCAACAAACTGCGATAACTGACGTTTATCAAACTGCAACCAACTCAGGTTTTTTGCTACCAAAAAATCTGCCAACCGAGTTAGCGCCGCTGAGTACGCTAACACGGTATGCTTAGAGTGCCGCTGAATCGTAAGCTCACTCAGCCAATCTTCAACGGCATCCAACATGGTCAACAGCGCATTGTCAGTTAATGGCGGCTCGGATTTGGTGGCGCGGATTTGGGTCATGATCAATTGGTGCCGTTTAACTGGCATCAGTAGGTTTAATTCCCGCTTGCGCCATGAGACCATCTGGACTGAATACGCCTTCATAAACAAACGCTGTGGGTCCCGTCATCAGTACTGAATAGCCGGGTTGCCAGCGGACAATCATGCTGCCGCCATAAAGCTGGGCGCGAATATCCTCGCCTTCATCAAGCCAGCCTTCGCGAACGCCAACGGCAACCGCCGCGCAAGCGCCCGTTCCGCAAGCTTGGGTCTCGCCAACGCCGCGCTCGTAAACCCGAAGGCGAATATGGCGCTGATTCATCACTTGCATAAAGCCGACGTTGACGCGATCCGGAAACGCCGGATGCGACTCGATGGCTTTGCCAAGTGTTTTCACATCGGCGGCTAACACGTCATCGACTTTAATCACCGCGTGCGGATTGCCCATGTTGGCAACAAACAACTGAACGGGCGTTCCGGCAACATCCAAATGATAGGCGTTTTGAATTTTGGTGATGGCTTTTGGGGTAAAAGGAATCTCATCCGGCTCAAATTTGGGTTTTCCCATATCCACCTCAACCCAGCCGTAGCGGTCAGTGCTTAACGAGATAATCCCACTTGCCGTTTCTACCCGAAGGCGCTGCTTAAAGGACAATTTTCGAGCTTGAACAAATCGTGCAAAACAGCGCGCGCCATTGCCGCACTGCTCAACTTCTGTGCCATCGGTATTAAAAATTCGGTAACTAAAATCAACATCCGGTCGCATCGGCGGCTCAACAACCAGCAGTTGGTCAAAGCCGACGCCCAAATGCCGATCACCCAATAATTGCACCAACTCCGGCGTCAAATCAAGACGCTGGGTCACCAAATCGATGACCATAAAATCATTGCCCAGCCCATGCATTTTTGTAAATTCTATCAGCATATCCTTGTATCCTATCCTATTTTTTTATGTGATTGCTATAGTAGCACGGCGCTTGTCACAATGATAACCATCGGCTTGGCTCAAGCTTATTATTCTTTGATATTTTTTAAAGGTGATAAAAAACCCATCGTTAAGATAACAATGGGTCGATTTAAAAATACGATAAGCCTTTGAAAAATAAGATATTAATTATCATTCCATAAGCGTTCAGTGGCAAACAGCTCGCTGATCGTTTCGCGCGGTCGGATCAATTGGTGGCGGTCTTCATCAACCATCACCTCACAAGCTCGCGGTCTTGAGTTGTAATTGCTGCTCATCACAAAGCCATAAGCGCCTGCGCCCGTCACTGCCAAAATATCGCCAACCGCGAGCGACAATCGGCGCTCTTTGGCTAAAAAATCGCCCGTTTCGCAAACCGCGCCCACGATATCCCAAGATTGCAAGTTGTTGTCATCCGCGCCGCCCTCAGGCAAGACGTTTGGAATGATCGCCATTTGGGCTTGATAAAGCGCAGGTCGAATCAAGTCATTCATCGCCGCATCAACGATGGCAAAGTTTTTATGTTCGGTGGGCTTTAACACCTCGACGCGGGTCAATAAAATTCCGGCATTGGCAACCATACTGCGACCCGGTTCCAAAAACAGCTTTAAGCCAAGCGCGGTTAATTTGGGCAATAACGCTTGCGCAAAATCATGAATGCTAACTGGCGTCTCATCAATATAACGAACGCCAAGACCGCCGCCCAAATCAATATGTGACAAGTGAATGCCTTTGTTTTTTAAGGCAGTAATCAGCTCAATGACTTTATCAAGCGCAGCAACAAACGGCGTCACATCCGTCAATTGCGAGCCAATATGGCAATCAATGCCTTTAATCTCGATATTGTCAAGGGTAGCCGCTTCTTCGTAAACGGCAACGGCAACGTTATGGTCGATGCCAAACTTGTTGTCTTTGAGACCCGTTGAAATATACGGATGCGTTTGGGCATCAACATCAGGGTTAACGCGCAGCGAAATGGGCGCGCGAACGCCAATCACGCCTGCAATTTCATTGATCAGTGCAGTCTCGCTAATCGACTCAACGTTAAAGCAACCGATACCCTGCTCTAAAGCAAAAGCAATCTCATCGCGAGTTTTGCCAACGCCTGAAAACACCACTTTGCTTGCGCTGCCACCGGCTGCCAGAACGCGCTCAAGCTCACCGCGCGACACGATGTCAAATCCTGCGCCAGCCTTTGCCAAAATCCCAAGCACCGCTAAGTTTGAGTTGGCTTTGACCGCATAGCAAATTTGGTGATTGATGGCGGCAAAGCTGTCGCTATATTCTTGATAAGTATCCAAAATGGCTTGCTTTGAATACACATAGCAGGGCGTGCCGTAAGCTTTGGCAAGATCGCTTACGCTCACCTCATCAAAGCATAGGGAATCAGAGCTGTAATTTAGCGCCGGAAGGGCTTCGGTCAGCGCTTTTGGGTCGATATATCGTCCAGCTTGTTGGTTTGCGCCGCTTTTCTCAAAACTTGTCATAGTGCTGCTCTTTTTCATCGTGATTTTTATCGTTGCCATTTGCTTTGACAAATGGGGTGGTCATCCTTAACTGAATTTTACTGACATTTAGCCAAGCCATCTTTTTTAGTTTGGCTTTATACCGCTACTGCTTAACTCATTGCCGATTTAATAATCATTAGGATCGTTATTGTTATCCGGCAAAACTTGCTTTTTATCCAAATAACGCGAGCTGTCAACCTCGTTATCATCAATCTTAGCAAACGCGGCATCTTGCGGATCGCTGGTGCTGGCGGTGGCATCCGATCCAGTCACCAGTGCGCCTGATTCAGGTTTGACTAAATATAAATCGCCTTTTTGACCGCATCCAGTAATCATTAGCGCGGCAAAACATCCGGTTGCGATCAGGGCAACGCGGCGTAAATTTTGAGAGTTCATGGCAAAGCCTTGCAAGACGGTATAACAATTAAAAATAAATGACTGACTATCAAACTGATCCGTATTTTAGCTTGATTTGTGGGCTAAGTTAAATGACTTATTGTGAGTAAAAAAGCTTCACGGCGTTATAAGTGATTATTGTTCAATAATTAACTGACAATAGTCTTATTTTGTAAAGGATTTTTTGAGCCACCGCAATCAAAACTTCAGTAAAAATCACAAATTTTTAGCGTTTTTGGATAAAAATCTGCTTTTTTTGCTTTTTATGATTGAATAATTGAGACATATCATCTCATTTATGCTATTTTTGACAAAATTGCTTACAATTTGCTGAGCCTTTGATTGTCAGCCGTTGCAGCGTTTTAAGCGTTCATTGAAGCGATTTTTGTTAAATCCTTATTGCTATCGCGGTCAGATTTTGAAACTATGTGAGCAATGAGCCGTGATTGTGCGGCATCCTGACAGAGCAGCAATATCAGGACTAAACGTCATTACCAATAACCATCATCTAAGGACAGAGTATGAGTGACAGTGCCAGCAATCCAAGCTTTAGCGACCGCAGTTCAGTAAAATCAACCCTGACCAACCCAACGCTTGTATTAAACTGCGGATCATCATCGATCAAATATGCGCTGATTAGCGAAGATGAATCCACCCGAATCACAGGACTTGCCGAAAACTTAGGTCTTGATACCGCGCGAATTAAGCACACCACCTTAAACGGTGAAAAGCTTGAAATCACCATTCCAGGCGGTCGGCATCAGTTGGCGCTGCAAAAAATCTTGGCGCTCCTTGAACAATATCACTTTATCGCGGTCGGTCACCGCGTGGTTCATGGCGGCCGCGAATACTCAGAAGCCGTTCAGGTCGATGACCATGTGTTAGAAGAAGTTAAGCGCTTAAAAATCCTAGCGCCGCTGCACAACCCTGCCAACGCCCTTGGTATTGAAGCGGTTCAGGCAATTTATCCTGAAATCCCGCAAGTGGTGGTGTTTGATACTGCCTTTCACCAAACCATGCCGCCGGTGGCTTATCGCTATCCGATTCCAAACGCGCTTTATGAGGAAGAAAAAATCCGCCGTTATGGCTTTCATGGCACCTCTCACGCTTATGTGTCGGAGCGTGCAAGCCAAATCACCGATGCTAAAGGCGCTCATGGCTGGCTGACCGCGCATTTGGGAAATGGCTGCTCAGCGGCGGCAGTTTACGATGGCAAAAGCTTGGATACGAGCATGGGACTGACCCCGCTTGAGGGGCTTATGATGGGAACGCGAAGTGGTGATGTTGATCCAGGGCTTCACGTTCACCTTAAGCGTAAGCTTGGCATGAGCCTTGAGGAAATCAATGACATGCTTAACCACAACAGCGGACTTTTGGGAATTTCAGGACTGTCAAACGACTTGCGAACCATTGAGCAAGCGGCTAATGAAGGCAATGAAGATGCTCAACTTGCCATTGAAATGTTCTGCTACCGTGCGGGCAAATATTTGGCAAGCTTAAGCTGCGCGCTACCAAGCTTTACCGGAATCGTCTTTACCGGTGGCATTGGCGAAAACTCAGCATCAACGCGAGCGCGCATTTTAGATGTGATGCGTCATTTTGGCATCTCGTTTGATGAAGATAAAAACCATTCGCTTGCAGGCGGCGCAGAAGGCAGCTTTCATAACGATGACAGCAGCATCGAGCTTTGGGTCGTTCCAACCGATGAAGAATGTCAAATCGCTAAAGAAACCCGCCAAACGCTTGGGCTTTAATCACAAGGAGTCGCTATGCAAACTATTTTACTCGTTCCCATCAGCCGCGGCATTGGGGTGACCTCAGCCGCGCTCGGTCTGATTCGCGCTCTTGATTACAACGGCATCAAAGCCAGCTTTATGAAGCCTTTTTTGCAAGATGATACGCTAGATAAGCAAAACAGCTTGGACAGCTCATCGGCACTAACCATGCACGCGTTTGGCTTGACGCCGCCGCCTTCGATCAACCGTCAGCGCGTTGAGCGCATGTTGGCAAGCGGCAACGTTGATGATTTGATGGAAGAGGTGGTGGTAAATTTTCATTCCATTGAAGGCGATCATGATGTTGTGATTTGTGAAGGCTTGGTGCCCACTACCGAAGCGTCTTATGCCTCACAAATTAACCGCGCTATTGCTCATGCTTTAGATGCCAAAATCATTTTTGTGAGTACCGCTGACCTTCATAACCCCTCGCATTTGGCAGAAAAGCTTGAAGTTCATGCCCGCGAATTTGGCGGCATCTCACATGAGCGCACCCTTGGCTGCATTTTGATGCGCGTTCAAGACGTACCAAATACCTTTGATACTCAGCCAGTAGCTCCCGGTGAAGCGGTGGTCAGCCTTGATAATGACTTTATGATTGAAGTGGAAAAGCTGCTTCCAGATTTTAACACCGAGCGCTTTCGCTTGATTGGGGTGGTGCCATTTAGCGACTCGTTATCGGTACCAAGAACTTGGGATATTGCTGCTGAGCTTGATGCCACTTGGCTGAACATCGGTGAGGCAAAATCGCGCCGGATCAATCATATCAGTCTCACTGCCCGCTCGGTTGCCCGCGTTGATGAAGTGTTTAAACGCGGAACGCTCGTTGTCGTTCCGGGGGATCGCGATGACATTTTGCTTGCCGCAGCCCTTGCTTGTATTAACGGCATTCCTTTAGCAGGGCTTGTGCTGACAGGCGGCGAGGCACCAAACGCCACCGTCGCTGAGCTTTGGCAATCGGCGCTTAAAACTGGCATTCCGGTCATGAGCGTTGCCAGCGACAGCTTTGAAACCGTCCAAAACTTACTTCACATGAGCGCTGAAATCCCAAGCGATGACATTGAGCGCGCTCAAGAGGTCACCCGCTATGTCGCGGCGCATTTGGATTTAAGCTGGATTAAAACGTACTTTACGGGCGATTATAAGCCGCGATTATCCCCTTCAGCGTTTCGCCATCAAGTGGTTAAAAAAGCGCAAGCTGCCAACAAGCGCATTGTGCTCCCTGAAGGCGACGAGCCGCGCACCGTTGAGGCCGCTTGTATTTGCCAAAGCCGCGGCATTGCCAACTGTGTGCTGCTTGCCAAGCGCGAAGATGTTGAGCAAGTGGCTAAAAATCGTGATTTGGTGTTGCCAGAAGGTCTTGAAATCATTGATCCTGCAAGCCTTGATATGGATAAATATATCAAAGCTGTCGTTGAGCGCCGAAAAGGTAAAACGTCAGAAGCCGTTGCCGCTGAGCAGTTAACCGATACGGTCTTTTTGGGAACGACCATGCTGCAAATGGACGAGGTTGATGGCCTTGTTTCAGGAGCAATTCATACCACGGCTAATACCGTTCGCCCTGCATTTCAGCTGATTAAAACCGCGCCGCAGTATTCCTTGGTGTCCTCCATTTTCTTTATGCTGCTGCCAGAACAAGTGGTCGTTTACGGGGACTGCGCGATCAACCCTGACCCAACCGCCGAAGAGCTTGCCGAGATCGCCATTCAATCGGCGCAGTCGGCAACTGCTTTTGGTATTGAACCCAAAGTTGCCATGATCAGCTACTCAACGGGCGCATCGGGTGCAGGCGCTGATGTTGAAAAAGTCACTCGCGCCACCGAAATCGTTCGCGAGCGCGCGCCAAACTTAGCCGTTGATGGACCTTTGCAATACGACGCCGCCTCGGTCATGAGCGTTGGCAAACAAAAAGCGCCGGACTCACCGGTGGCAGGTCAAGCCAACGTGTTTATTTTCCCTGATTTAAATACTGGCAACACCACTTATAAAGCCGTTCAGCGCAGTGCCAACGTGATCAGCGTGGGTCCCATGCTTCAAGGTCTTAACAAACCGGTCAACGATTTATCGCGCGGCGCACTTGTTGATGACATCATTTACACCATTGCGTTAACCGCCATTCAAGCCTATAGCGACGCGGTGTAAATTGTTAAAATAAATGATATTGAATAAAAACCGATCTTAAATAAGGTCGGTTTTTTTATTGCTACCGATGTTATATAAAGATAATTCAGCGATGCTGGGATGAATTTTTTGCCGCCTCTGTGAACGAAGTGAACAGCAAGCAAAAAAATTTATACCAGCTGAGCGTTTTCAAAAACAGTCATTGGTTAATTTTAGATTAGCTATAGCGACCAACAGATGACAACTGACCCGCCGACCACTACAATAGGGCATTGCTTTTTTTGGTTGCTCATCGTCATGTTTACGCCGGATTTGCCCAACCCCAACGCCAAGCTTGCTGTTTTAATCGATGCCGATAACATCTCAGCGGCGCACGTTGAGGCGCTCATGAGTGAGATTGCAACCCTTGGTCGCGGCAGCGTTCGACGCATTTATGGCGACTGGACGAAACCGCAACTTGCCAGCTGGAAAAACGTGCTGCTCAACTACTCCCTTCAGCCCATTCAGCAATTTGCCTATACTACCGGCAAAAATGCCACCGACGCTTGCATGATTATTGATGCCATGGATTTGCTTTATACTCAGCGCTTTGAAGGCTTTTGCTTGGTGACCTCCGACAGCGATTACACGCGGCTTGCCCAGCGCATCCGCGAGCAAGGGCTTTACGTGTTTGGCTTTGGCAAACAGCAAACGCCAAAACCTTTTACGCAAGCTTGCGACCGCTTTACCTATTTAGAAATGCTGGATAACGCAAAATCTGCCGCTGAAGTTGATTTTTATGACTCTGCTGACATGCTATTTTCCACCGAGCAAAACCAATTTAAACCCATCGATGTTGCCATCACCATGGTCAAAATGGCGATCATCAACGTCGCGGACGATGCTGGATGGGCACATTTAGCGCCGGTAAAAAACCACTTATTAAAAATCGAGCCGGACTTTGACACGCGGCTGTTTGGCTTTAGCAAATTTAGCGACTTTCTTCGTGCTTATCCGCGCCATTTTGAAGTTGAAGAGCGCCATCCCAACAACGACCACCACAAAGCCGTTTTTGTTCGCAATCGCTCATGATCATTATGCCAAGCTCCGCTCAACAGTTACCCAATCCTGCCATTCGCGCTTATCTTGGCGGCTCGTTCAATCCCGTTCATAATGGTCATATCCAAATGGCAATGGCGGTATTTAACCAATTAGCCCCCATCGCAACTCAGCAAAAAAGAGCGCTCAGCGTTGAGCTGCTTCCCAATTCGCGATCGCCATTTAAAACCGATACCATCGACCCTAAGCAGCGATTGGCAATGCTCAAACTTGCCACCAAAAATACGCCGATTGCCATCAATGAGATTGAGCTTTGGCAAGCGCCGCCCGTGTTTACCATCGATACCGTTCGTAAACTTCGGCAAAATTTTCCTGAGGATACTTTGATTTTTATCATGGGAATGGACAGCGCGGCAAGTTTGGATAAATGGCGTCAAGGTCTTGAATTGACCGATTTTGTTCATCTTTGGGTATTTAATCGAGTTGATGAGACGATCCATTTTGCTAAAGAAGATGCTAATTTTCAAAATGCTAAAAATAGTGAAAACTCGATAAATAGTGAAAACCCGATTGATAAATTGCCCAACGCCCTACAAGCCAAAGTCACGACCCATCTTGCTGACTTAACGCATCCTAAGCTTGATTTAAAACATTTAGCTCGACAACCTATCTTTACATTTATTGAAAAAAGCGCGGCAACCCAACCTTTTTTTTCTCTTAAGCCATTGAAAAATAAGCTAAACGGTCGCATTTATTTGGACTGGTCGCCGATTGTCGCCATTTCAAGCTCCAGTATCCGCGAGCAGTTGGCAGCCAATTCCTTATCGACTGTGACTCAGCCGCGCTTGCTCACTGAGCTAAATCCTACAGTTTATGACTATATTATTCGTCATCGGCTATATTCTACTGACCAATTCCGTTAAAATCCCTTTAATAGCCGCAGCGCCGACCCATAAGCTAAGCTCGGCTACGATTTTTTATTGATGACTATGGAAACTAAGATTTTATGACAACTACCATGACCAACGAGCGCCTTGAGCAATGCTTGACGCTGGTGACCGAAACGCTTGACGACATGAAAGCCAAAAATATCACCGTGCTGAACGTCGAGGACTTGACCGACGTGATGGAGCGCATCGTGATTGCTGATGGCACCTCAAAGCGCCACGTCCGCGCGCTTGCTGACAGCCTCGGCGCTGAGGTTAAAAAAGCCGGATTCATGCCGCTTGGTCGCGAAGGCGGTCACGATTCGGACTGGACGCTGATTGATTTGGGCGCCGTCGTCGTTCATATGATGACCCCCGCTGCGCGCGAATTTTATGACTTAGAAGGGCTTTGGTCATCGCCTGAAAGCTTGGCGGAGTTGGTTGCCATTCCGCGCGAGCCAAAAAAAGCGGGTCGCCGCAACTAAGTTTGCTTTATTTTGTAAAATTTGATCAAACCGGACGTCAAGTCTGGTTTTTTTTTGGCAGTGTTCAGGCGGTAAAAGCGCTAACAAAGCCTGACTAATTGCGCTAAGATAACTTAGCAATGTTTAGCATCACCGTTTTTTATCACTTCTGCCCTCACTTTCAGGTTACGTTATGAGCACCTCATCACATTTAGCGTCAGCAACTGACAACGCCCTCGAGTTAACCAAACTTCCCCTTCAAGTTGCCCATCTTGTTGATGTTCGCGCCGGCAAAGCCATGCCGTTTGCCCGTGAGCAATTAAGCGCAATTGATAAACAACCCGTCAAAGAACCCGCCTTGGTCAATTATTTAGGAATTACCACCGATGAGCAAGCCGACCGCCGCCATCATGGCGGTTATTTAAAAGCCGTTCATCAACTGCCAAAAGCGACTTATGACGCGATTAATCAAGAGTTTGGCTTAAATGTGCAATCGGGAACCCTTGGCGAAAATTTAATCACCAAAGCGGTGAATGGTCTGCCAGAATTGACCGAAAGCAGCGTTTGCATTGGTGACGTTTTTCAGTATGGGGGGCAGTTTGGCGATGACAAAGTAGCCGATAGCAACAGCGTTCAACTGCGAATCGTTCAACCAAGACGACCTTGCTACAAAATCAACGACCAAATCGGTCAATTTACCAAAGTTCCGAATATCGCCTCGTGGGTGAGCAAGCAAGGCATCGCCGGTTGGTACTTTCAAGTGGTTCGCGATGGTATGATTGCCGCTGATTTGCCGGTTTATTTAATCGAGCGACCTTATCCATTTGCTAATTTAAAAACGCTTTGGGAAATCACCAATTCCAAAGACAGATTTGACGCGGCGATCATTGAGCCTTGGCTTGCCATTGATTGTTTAGAGGACAGTTGGAAAGCGGCGCTGAAAAAGAAAATCAAATCCTCATTGCCTCTTTTATAACCTTTCGGCTTAAAAAATTGCAGATGATCGGTCAATATCAACTTCCTATGTTTGCGCTTGGTAGGGTTATTTTTTACGGCGGTGCTATTGATGCCAAGCCCCATAAGCATCCGCTTTGGCAGCTTTGTTTGCCTTGCCAAAACAGCATGTTGAACGGTCAATTGCTGTCAACGGCAGCAATTATTGCGCCCAATCAAGATCATCAGCTCACCATGCCTCAAGGCTGGATTGTGCTTGCTGAACCTGAAAGCTTACTTGGCGCGGCAATTGGCGAGCTGTTTTTGGCTTTTCCAAACGGCAAACTGCCTCAAATACCTATTCTTGTACAACCAAACGCTACTGCGCTCATTCAAGCCTTCAGCAGCTTTCCAAAATTGGTCAGTGCCTTAACTCAAAACGATTATCTTTGCCAAGATTTGCGGTTGAGGGCGCTGCTTGCGCGCCTTGATAGCTGCTTTGAGGGCGCTTGTTTAAAGCCTGAGCACTGGCGCGCCAAAGAGGTCGCTCAAGAGCTTGGCATTTCAGAAAGTTATTTTTTACATTTGGTAAAGTCTGAGCTTGGTATCTCATGGCGACCTTATTTATTATGGCGGCGCTTAATTTGTGCCATGAGCGCTATAAAAAATGGCAACTCGGCAACCAACGCCGCGCATTTGGCAGGATTTAGCGACAGCGCCCATTTAAGCCGGACGGTTAAAGCGACTTTTGGCATGACTTGTTCGCAATTATTGACAAGTTTTCAACAAAATAGCCAGTTTGTTCAATGATTTCGTCATCATTTTGCTTATGCTGAACCTCTTTAACCATAAGGAAGTTCGAATGACCCCTAATTATACTGACTACACTTGCCCAACCACGTTGCTAAACTATAACAACCCTAAAATTCAACGCCTTATTGACAAGTTTGGCTGGCGCCATCGACCACCAACGGAAGCTGCTCGCGAGATTTATTATTTTGTCCGCGATGAGATTGCCTTTGGTTACAATCGCGATGATGATATTTCGGCAGCTGAGGTGCTCAAAGACGGCTTTGGTCAGTGCAACACCAAAAGCACGCTGTTTATGGCGCTGCTCAGAGCGCTTGGTATTCCGTGCCGATTTCATGGCTTTACTATCGACAATGAGTTACAGCGCGGCGCGATTCCCAATTATCTCATGCCTTTAGCGCCCAAGCGCATTTTGCACAGTTGGGTTGAGGTATGTTTGGACGGTGATTGGCTTAATTTCGAAGGCTTTATCATTGATCGCGCTTTTTTAACCCAAATTCAGCGCGCTTATCCTAAGCACCAACGCTTTAGCGGCTTTGGCATTGCCGTTTCGTGTTTGCAGTCGCCGCCAAACGAGTTTAATGTCAGTCACACCTATATCCAGTCAGAAGGCATTAATGATGATTTTGGGGTGTTTGCCAGTCCCGATGAGTTTTATCATTGTTATGGCACCAACTTAAAAGGGCTTAAAAAGTTTGGCTACCGCTATATTTTTCGCCATCTTATCAACCATCATGTACGAAAAATTCGTCAAAATGGCATTGGCAAACGTCACGCACTTGAGCAAGATTTTAGGAACTAAGGCTTTTAAGCCATAAGGTTTTAGCCGCGATAAGCTTTATACTCCATCAAAGTAATTTAAAAATTTGGCATATCCACTGAGGCAATCATGATAAAAATAACAGCACTAGCGTTAGCCATCGGTCTTGGGCTAAGCGGCTGCGCGACCGTAACGCCTGCCCCCGCGCCCAAATTTGTCATCGATGACACCACTTACCACGCTCGCGGTCAAAACGAGCGCATCCAATTTATCGTGCTGCATTACACCGCCGAAAACGACGTTGATTCTCTTGACATTTTGACCAATGGCAACGTCAGCGCTCATTATTTAATCCCAAAAAATAACGGCGATAAAATCTATCAGCTCGTTGCTGACGACAAACGCGCTTGGCACGCCGGCAACGGCAGCTTTGCCGGTCGCAGCGTGATAAACGATACCGCCATCGGCATCGAAATCGTCAACGACGGCATTGCCAAAGAGTTTCGCGGCGAAAAAGGCTACCATCCTTACGCGCATTTTGTTGAATTTGATGACTTACAAATCCAAAAGGTCGCTTTTTTGGTCAAAAATTTGGCTGAAAAATACCGCATCAAGCCCACTCACATCATCGCCCACTCCGACCTTGCCCCGCAGCGCAAAATCGACCCCGGCGCGAAGTTCCCTTGGCAGCGGCTGTATTTTGATTACCAAATCGGCGCTTGGTATGACGCAGCGGACAAGACAGCGTTTATGGATTCCGCGCTATTTTCGCAAAGCTCTATCCCAGAGATAAAAGCCCTGCTGCGTAATTATGGCTATGCCATCAATGATACGTTGGAGTGGGACAAAGCCAGCCAAAATGTGGTTTATGCGTTTCAGCTGCACTTTCGACCGCAGCAGCCGAGCGGAGAGATGGATTTAGAAACGTTTGCAATATTGAAAGCACTTGATAAAAAGTATAACAATGGGTGATAACTTTTAATCAATCAAGGGGGATCGTCATGAGCCAGTCAGAGCAAAATGAGCTTGATAAGTATTTGGAAGCTAAAGCCAAACAAGAGGAAGACAACGCGCAAGAACCTCAGCCGCTATCGGCTTATGAGGCTTGCGTGTTGAAGGAAAGCGCGCGGGTTAGGGCGTTGATTGAAAATGCTCAAAGGAAAGATAAAAAACGTTTAGAAGATGATCAGTAAATATTAAAGATGAGTTGCATTTTTATTAGTCTACTTCAAATGTGCTATATCCAAGTGTAAGCCATCAAGTAAAACATGGGTTATAATATTTCACTTTATAATTAATTAGGCAAGTTAATGGATTTTAGTGATTACGTGGTTTACGTAGATGAAAGTGGCGATCCAAGACTAACTGGTTATAATCCACAATATCCCGTTTTTGTTCTCGCTTTTTGCATATTTCACAAGAAATACTATACCAACACAGTAGTAAAGGAAGTTCAGAATCTAAAATTCAAATATTTTGGACATGATATGATTATACTTCATGAAAGAGATATCCTTAAAAATACTGGTCAGTTTAAAAATATAACTCATGTGCAGCAGCAGTCTCTACTCAACGAGTTAACTATTTTGATAGATAAGACTAATTTTATTGTTATTGCTTGTGTCATTCATAAGGATAAACTAAGCCAGCGTTATACTAACCCTCAGAACCCATATCATCTTGGTATTCAATTTGGCTTAGAACGACTGTATAATTTTTTAGAAGAAAAAAACCAGTTAGATAAGAAAACGCATATTATTTTCGAACAACGCGGTTTAAATGAAGATAATGAGGTTAGAAATGAGTTTTTAGACTATTGCCAAGGCAAAAATCACCATCGTAAGTGTTACCCTTTTGAGTTAATTATGGCATCAAAAAAAGTTAATTCCACTGGTCTACAGTTTGCAGATTTAATTGCTCGTCCGATTGGAAATCATGTGCTAAGACCAAACCAAGGCAATAGAGCGTTTGAAGTTATTAAGCATAAATTTTATTGTAAATATGGAAGAGAGTTTACTGGAACTGCTTATGAAGGATTTGGACTAAAAGTTTTTCCCTAAAATAAAAGACCCTAGCATTACACTAAGGTCTTTTACCGACTGGGCACTCCCGGTCCACATTAATATTATACCTTGAAGGCAGTTTTAATACAAGTTAACTAATTAAATTGAGCCACTAAGGCATGATATTGAAATATATATATTTTATCATACCACACGCCAATCTCAACTTAACATAAGCTTTTGATTTTTATAGAATTGAAAATTTTAATTCTTTTAACTAAAATTTTAAAAATTAAGTAAATCAACAGCTTAGAAAAATAAGTTGAGAGTGGGGTATACCACTAATAGTTATAAATCTTTCCTGTACTTATTAAAACCCCAAACAAAAAAGGCAAGCCCACGCTCGCCTTTTTTTATTCCCAAAACTTTTAACGATCAATCCTAACGCAACCAAGCCCGTGCATTGCGGAACATCCGCATCCAAGCGCCGTCGCCTTCCCACTCAGTGGGTTTCCAGCTGTGGTTATAGGCGCGAAGGTTGCGCTCAGGGTGCGGCATCATGATGGTCACGCGACCATCAGTGCTACAGATGCCGGTCACGCCGCCCACCGAGCCGTTGGGGTTGAGCGGATAGGTTTCGGTAGGCGCGCCTTGGCTATCAACATAGCGCATGGCAAGCTGACCGTGACGCGCCATGCCGTCGACGTCAACAGCATTTAGCGTAGCAAGACCTTCACCGTGAGCAACGGCGATGGGCAGGATGCTGTCTTGCATCCCTTTAAAGAGGACGGATTTGGTGCGCTCAATCTTGACGTTGACCGTTCGCGCTTCAAAGCGACCCGATTTATTCGCGATAAAGCGCGGGAAATTATCCGCCCCTGGAATCAAATCTTTTAATTGCGCCATCATCTGACAGCCGTTACAAACGCCAAGCGTAAACGTTTCAGGACGGGCAAAAAAGCGTACAAACTGCATCCGTAGCTCATCGTGGAACAAGACCGAATGCGCCCAGCCCGACCCCGCGCCTAGCACGTCGCCATAGCTAAAGCCGCCACAGGTGACCAAACCATCAAAGTCGCGCAAGTCAATTCGGCGGCTTAATAGGTCGCTCATGTGCACATCAAGCGCCTCAAACCCTGCTCGGGTGAATCCTGCGCCCATCTCAAGCTGACCGTTAACGCCTTGCTCGCGCAAAATGGCGACTTTGGGCTTGCTGTTTCGGCTATTTAAGTACGGCGCTTCGATGGCTTGGTTTAAGTCATAATTGGCATGAGCAATCAAGCCTTGATGCTTGTCATTGCCGATTAAATCAAACTCGTCTTGAGCGCAGTTTGGATTGTCGCGGCGGCGGGCGATTTGGTAGCTGACTTGGCTCCAAGCTTCTTGGATAGCTCGGCGCTCAAATCGCAACGTATTATCGCCGGATAAGCTTGGCGATTGGATAATCAGCGCGTCCTCGTCACAGCTTTGACCAATCAGGCTAAGCATATCGCTGACGTTGTGCTTTTCTGCCAACGCCATCAAAGCATTGACGTTTTCAGGCAACACTTGAATGACCGCGCCAAGCTCTTCGCTGAACAGTTGACCGAGTAAATTATCATTCGTTAGCGCAAGCTTGATGCCAAGGCGACTGGTAAATTGCATCTCAGCCACGCTTGCCAGCAGTCCGCCATCGCCGATATCATGATAAGCGCTAATAACATTTTGCTGATTTGCGGCTTGGATAAAGTTGAAAAAGTGAATTAAATCGTTGCTGTTGTCTAAATCTGGGCAGTCGTTGCCAAGTTGGCTTTGCGTTTGCGCCAAGATTGAGCCACCAAGGCGGAATTGACCTTTGGACAAATCAAGGCGATAAAAGGCGCTTTCGGTTTTGACAAGCTCAGGGGTTAATGTTTTTTCGACATTGGTTACGGGCGCAAAAGCGGTAATGACAAGGCTCATAGGAGACACGACCGATTTGTCTTGACCGCTCTCATCCGTCCAGTTGGCGCGCATCGATAGCGAGTCTTTACCCACCGGAATGGCAATGCCAAGCGCGGGACAAAGCTCCTCGCCAATCGCGTGAACGGCGTCAAATAGCGCGGCATCCTCGACATCTTCACCGCAAGCTGCCATCCAGTTGGCGGACATGGTGATGTCGGACAATTTAGCAATGCTTGCACCGGCAATATTGGTAATCGCTTCACCAACGGCAAGTCGCGCTGAGGCTTTTGGGTTAATCAGCGCTACAGGGGTGCGCTCGCCAATGCTCATCGCCTCGCCGCTCATGGGCTTGCCATCAAGGGCAATCAGTCCTGATGCGGTCACCGCGCAATCGGCAACCGGAACTTGGTAGCGACCAACGTACTGGTCACGGACGATCATTCCGGTAATTGAGCGGTCGCCAATGCTGATTAAAAAGGATTTGCTGGCGACGGTTGGATGACGCAAGACGTCAAATACCGACTCGCGAATATCAACGCTTGCCAAGTCAAGCGCCGGAAGCGTCGTTTCTACGCGCTCAAAGCTGCGCTGCATTTTTGGCGTGCCACCAAGCAAGACTTGCATCGGCATATCCACGGGCTGATCGCTTAACAAGTCATCATCAACTTTTAATTGGCGAATGCTCGTAGCCACACCCAAAATCGCATACGGGCAACGCTCGCGAGCGCAAATCGCGTCAAACTGAGCTTGGCTTTCAGGACGAATGGCAAGAACGTAGCGCTCTTGGGCTTCGTTTGACCAAATTGCCATGGGTGACATGCCGGCTTCAAGCGAAGGCACTTGGCGTAAGTTTAAATGCGCGCCCATTTCGTGGTCGTTGACCAGCTCTGGCATGGCGTTTGACAAGCCGCCTGCGCCCACATCGTGGATGGACACAATCGGGTTGCCGTCTTTACTATGGTTACTTGCCTCAATATCGTTTCCGGCAAGCGCCCAGCAACGGTCAATTACCTCTTGACAGCGGCGCTCCATCTCGGCGTTATCGCGCTGAACAGACGCAAAATCTAAACCTTCGTCCAAGTCGCCGCTATCGACCGAGCTTGCAGCGCCGCCGCCCAAGCCGATTTGCATCGCAGGACCGCCAAGAACGATCAGCAAATCACCCTCAGAAATGCCATTTTTTTCAATCAAATTGCGCTTGATGTTGCCATAACCGCCAGCAAGCATGATGGGCTTATGATAGCCGCGCATCTGAGAGCCGTCTTGGTTTTCTGAGGTATCCAGTTGAAAGCTTCGGAAATAACCGCAAAGGTTCGGGCGACCAAACTCATTAGAAAAGTTTGCTGACCCTAATGGGGCATCCAGCATAATTTCAAGACTGGTTGCCATGCGCGCAGGCGTGCCGTAATCTTGGGTGGAAATTTTTCCGGACTGCTCCCATTTTTCGGGCAATTCTGGAATGTGCAAATGCGACACATGAAAGCCGGTCAATCCTGCTTTTGGCTTGCCGCCGCGACCGGTTGCGCCCTCATCACGGATCTCGCCACCAGCGCCCGTTGCCGCTCCAGCATATGGCGCGATTGCCGTTGGGTGGTTGTGCGTTTCCACTTTCATCAAAATATCGATATTTTCTTGATGAAAGCCGTAAGGATGCTCAGAATTTACGTCCATTGCATCGTTTGGCACGGGATAAAAGCGCAAGCCCTCGCTTCCTGCCATCACTGCCGCGTTGTCTTTATACGCCGACAAAATACCTTTAGGATTTTTTTGATGGGTGTTTTTAATCATTTGGAATAATGATTTTGGCTGAACTTCACCGTCAATCGTCCACTGGGCATTAAAAATCTTATGGCGGCAATGCTCTGAGTTGGCTTGGGCAAACATCATCAGCTCAACGTCGGTTGGATTGCGACCCAATTCATTAACATAAGCATTCACAAGATAATCAATGTCATCAGTGGATAACGCAAAGCCAAACTCTTTATTTGCCGCCTCAAGCGCCGCGCGACCTTGACCGATCACATCGATTTGATTGAGGCTTGCAGGACTTTCATCGTCAAACAACTGACCGACCGACTCCAACTCATAAACCAAGCTTTGCGTCATTTTATCAAACAGCAATTCTTCCGCCGCTTTTGGCAATTTGGCTAAAGCATCACCATCAAAGCCAAGCGTGAACACAATCACCCGCTCAATGCGCTCGATATTGATGTCACAATTGTTAAAAATGTCGGTGGCTTTACTTGCCCAAGGCGAAATCGTCCCAAATCGTGGCGATACCACCACTTGCAGCTCAGTGGCTTCGGCTTTCTCAAGCGCGATGTCAGCGGTGACGCCGAGCAAATCCAGCGCCTTTTGATAAGCGTCCTCATTTAAGGATTGCGATAATACAAAAACTTGTTGCGATTTGATGGAGGTGATCGTAAGGTTGGTTTTTTGCTCAAACTGAGAAAGGAGTTGCTGCGTCTGAAAATCGGTTAAAAACGGCTTTCCGGCGATGATCATCATAAAGCGTAATCCGTAACAAAGGCATCAGTGCCATGCAAAGTAAATAGTTTGCGCATTATACCAAGAAGCCTTGCAATTATCAGGAGTAAAGGTCAATTTAGCCCGCTTTTTTCCAAATCAGCAAGTTACGCAACTCTGCTAAACCTTACAAACGCTCACACCCCATTACCGGCAACCTATATAAAAATTTATCCAAAACCAAGTATTCTAGTCTCAGCTGCAAGGCTACCTTTGATTGCCAAATTTTTAATGTATTTAGTGATTACATTAGACTTCTTGCATAAGTCATTGCCAGCCCTTTTGACTCCGTTAGTGGAAGATAATGAACTGGTACTTTTGCAAGAGATTTATTGGCAATCGTTAAGCTTGATTAACTTTTCCATCATAACAACAATGCTTCATCAAGGAGTTCTGTAATGAGTCAAGACGATAAGAAAAACCAAGGCGACCAACAAAAACAGCTTGAGCAAATCAATACCATTATTAAAGATGTCAAATTTGCCATGATGAGCACCGTTAATAAAAAAGGTGACATTCATGCTTGGCCAATGACCACCACTGAAACTGACATCAATAACAAAGAGATTTGGTTCATCGGCGATAAAACCTCTCCTGTCGTTCAAGACTTAGCTGAAAACTCTCATGTCGGACTAACCTATGCCTCAAAAGATGAAAAAGATTACGTGTCATTAAGCGCTCGCGCTGAACTGGTTGATGACAAGGTAAAACTTGATGAGCTTTGGTCACCAATGGACAGCGCCTTTTTTGAGCACGGCAAAGACGACGAAAAAGTTCAGCTCATTAAAGTTGTCCCCCACGGCGCTGAATGTTGGATGAGCGGCAATTCAGTCATCAATATGTTTAAAATGACTGCCGCTGCCGTTCAAGATGGCAAAACTGCAGAAGATATCGGCGAAACCTTTAAAATCTCGCTATAAAGGTTGAGCGGTAAAATATACAATCTGGCGATTGGATAACTATAATAATTAATAAAATAATTAATAATTTTTTGGAACATCATAATAACGATAAGAAATTTTGAAAATAACCATAATTTGATAATATTGAACTATAAAAATAACAATAAATTTATAAAAAAATAATGACATTGTAAAAAATAAAAATAATAACTCATAACAATAAAAAATAATAATAACGTCCAATCGCCAAAAAAAATGCCAGTAATTTACGTTACTGGCATTTTTTAATTGATAGCTTTTACTAACCGCTTTGCTTTAAATAGGGCCAAGCCGCTTTCAAATAAATAAACATCGACCAAAGCGTGAGCACCACCGCCGCCACCATCAAACCATAACCAATAAGCTCAAGCGATTCCCAATTGAGTAGCAGTACGGTGATGGCTATCATTTGAAAGGTTGTTTTAAGCTTGCCAACATACGATACCGCCACACTTGTACGAGCGCCAAGTTCCGCCATCCATTCTCGAAGCGCCGACACGGCAATTTCACGCGAGATAATCACAATCGCGGCAATTGCCATAATAATGTTCGAGTGCCATTGAACCAAAATAATCAGCGCCGCTGCCACCATCAATTTGTCCGCAACAGGGTCTAAAAAGCGCCCAAATGCGGAGCTGACGTTCAGCTTTCGGGCAAAATAACCATCGAGCCAATCAGTGATTGCCGCCAAAATAAATACGGCAGTCAATAACAAATGGCGCAGCAAACTGTCGCTAAATTCGCTCATGCCAACTCGGGCAATGACATTGTCCGAAATCGCAGGAACGTTAATCCCAAGCGCTGGCGGCCAATAGGCGATCGCGACAAACAGTGGAATCATCACAATCCGCGCGATGGTCAGATTGTTCGGCAAATTAAAAATACTTGAGTCTTGCTGAGCATCCTCAGACAAGCGTGAGCTTTCGGTCATGGCAAACCCAGTTTTAAGAATGGCGGAAGCTTAGTAGCTTAGCACTTTTATGGCATAACGTCATGCCAACCTTGGTAAGATTACGCGCAAGTTAAGTGGTCAAAAACCTAAATTGAGAATGAAAAGGGTAATGAGAACTTAATCGTAAGTAGTTGTAAATACGCTAGTAATTAATCATAAATTTAGCTATTCTTAAATCAAGAACAGTTGTACACTGATAATTGTAAGCGTATGTTAGAGGAGATTGAAAACTAGGCTAAAGACGGCATTGATAGCTTAAGACGACTGATAAAATCATATTAATAATAAATACTTATAACAATAACGCCATTCGTTTTTCCTCAGCCCACAGCTCCTCCTCTGTGGGCTTTTTTTATTCTCTTATAATAAGACTTAGTTTTGACTGCCAATTGAATACTTTTCTTATAATTAAAAAAACAAGCACCACCTTTTCAGCACTGCTTGCTTTTATTTTATGAAAGTTAACGGCAAGCTTTACGTTCCGCCTTTACTGCTTCAATCAACTTGTTAATCACGGTGCTGTCAGCAAGCGTGGACAAATCGCCTAAGCCGACAAATTGACCGGCGGCAAGATTGCGTAAAATCCGGCGCATGATTTTGCCGGAGCGGGTTTTTGGGAGCGCATCGACGATATAAACGGCATCAAGATTGGCAATGGGACCGATTTCTGATCTGACGTGACGATTCAGCGCCGCTTTTAGGTGCTCAGATGGCGATTCCCCTGCCTTTAAGATAACAAACGCGCAAATGCCCTCGCCGCGAATGTCATGCGGCATGCCAACGACCGCCGCTTCCGCCGTTGCCGGGTGAGCGACGATCGCGCTTTCAATCTCGGCGGTGCCAAGTCTGTGACCTGAAACGTTAAGCACATCATCAACGCGGCCGGTGATCCAGTAGTGACCATCTTCATCGCGCTGAGCGCCGTCGCCAGTAAAATAATAACCCGGATAGGCGCTAAAATAAGTCTCAATAAAGCGCTGATGGTTGTTATAAATGGTTCGCATTTGTCCTGGCCAGCCGCCCGCAATAGCAAGGTTGCCTGAAGCCGGACCTTCAAGCGCTACGCCATCGGTATCGATGATTTCAGGTTTGATGCCGTATAACGGGTTCATGGCGGCGCCAGGTTTAAGACCTGTTGCTCCCGGAATCGGTGCCAGTAAAATTCCGCCGGTTTCGGTCTGCCACCACGTATCGACAATCGGACAGCGACCGCCGCCGACCACATGATAGTACCAATCCCAAGCTTCAGGATTGATCGGCTCACCAACCGTTCCTAGTAAGCGCAAGCTTGAGCGGTTAGACTCGCGAACGAAGGTATCGCCCTCTTTCATCATGGCGCGGATGGCAGTGGGCGCGGTATAAAGTACGCTGATACAATGCTTATCAATGATATGCCCCACGCGCGCCCACGTTGGGTATTCAGGAACGCCTTCAAACATCACGGTTGTGGTGCCATTGGCTAGCGGCGCGTAGGTGACATACGTATGCCCCGTAACCCAGCCCACATCCGCTGTACACCAATAAATATCGTCGTCTTTAATATCAAACACATCGCGAAACGTTGATAGCGCATAAGTAATATAGCCGCCGGTGGTATGTAACACGCCTTTAGGTTTGCCAGTTGATCCTGAGGTATAAAGTAAAAACAATGGGTCTTCAGCGTCCATCACCTCAGGCTCGCACCACTCGCTTTCGCTCTCAACCAAGGCATGATACCAAACATCGCGCCGACCGCTCATCGGAATCGAGCTTCCAGTTCGATGAACGACAATCACTTTTTCAACGCTATCCGTGCCATCCATATCAAGGGCGCGATCTACGTTGACTTTAAGGGGCGTTCGTTTGCCGCCGCGAATGCCTTCATCCGCGGTGATCACAAGCTTGGATTGGCTATCAATGATGCGATTTCCCAAGCTTTCGGCAGAAAAACCACCAAAAACTACCGAATGAACCGCGCCGATCCGCGCACAAGCCAGCATCGCCACCATGGCTTCAGGAATCATTGGCATATAAAGCGTGACCCGATCGCCTTTTTTAACCCCAAGTTTGCGCATGGCATTTCCCAATCGGCAAACGTCGCTATGCAATTCTTTAAATGAGATAATTTTGTGCAGTGAGGGGTGATCGCCCTCCCAAATGAGCGCTGGTTTATACGGATTGGTTTTTAAATGCCGATCAAGGCAATTGACCGAAATGTTCAGCTTGCCATCTTCAAACCACTTGATGCGAAAGTCGTCCAAACCATAATTCACATTACTAATAATGCTAGGCGCTTTGATCCAGTCGATCAATTTTGAGCGCTCTTGCCAAAACGCATCGCGATCCTCATTTGATGCAATCGATCGCACGTAATCTTTGGCATATTGCTCAGCGCTGGTGTTCGCCGCTTGCAAAAAGTCATCGGCAATGGGGAAAATCTTTTGAGTCATGGTCATCATCCTTGATTATTATTAAAAAAAATTATTATTGATGTTTTTTTACTGATTATTTATTTAAGGCATGAATCAGTTTGACAAATAAGGCGCGGTGATGCAAGACACAATTGATCAATGATCACAATATAACCAAACCATTGTAAATAAAAAATAAACATCAAATATCTTGGTTAATCGGCTCTAACTTCGCTTGTCACACCAAACTTTTAGCCTCCCGCTTTGATCCGCGATCTTTTATAATGTTGAGCTTATTTGTAATTTTGGGACTTTCTATGTCATCCCCCTTGGATTTTGACGTTATCATTATTGGCGCGGGCGCCTCCGGCTTATATTGCGCCTTTACTGCTGCCCGCCGAGGCAAGCGCGTTTTGGTTTTGGATCACGCCAATAAAGCGGGCAAAAAAATCCTCATGTCCGGCGGTGGTCGCTGCAACTTTACCAATTATTTTGTTGATCCGACCCATTTTATCAGCGCCAATCCGCATTTTTGCAAATCGGCGCTAGGTCGCTATCCCAGTTGGGAATTTATCGGATTGGTGGAAGCTCATGGCATTGCCTATCACGAGCGCGATCACGGTCAGCTATTTTGTGATGATTCTGCAAAAGACATCTTAGCGATGCTATTAACCGAGTGCCAAAACTCAGGCGTCACTATTCAACTCAATACCCAAATTCAACAAATTAAAACCTTACAAAATAGTGATCATGTTTTTGAGCTGAGCACCCAAAAAGTGACTAAAAAAAATAGTGACGCTCAAAACGCACCTCAAAATTATTATGGTCAATCTTTAGTGATTGCCACCGGCGGGCTGTCCATCCCAACGCTAGGCGCCACAGGATTTGGCTTTGAGGTTGCCGAGCAGTTTGGGCATACGATTTTGCCAACGTCAGCAGGGCTGGTGCCATTTACCTTTACCGACAAAACCGGCGAGCTGATCAGCAGTTTGTCCGGAATCAGCCTTCCGGTGATTGCCAGCAATAGCAAAATCGCGTTTCACTTGCCGTTGCTCTTTACCCATCGCGGTCTGTCAGGACCTTCGATGCTGCAACTGTCCAACTATTGGCAACTTGGCGAGAGCATCACCATTAATTTATTGCCAAGTACAGACATCTCCAGTTTGCTTTTGGCAAAAAAGCTTTCTCACCCTAAGCTGCGAATCCGTACCATTTTGCTTGAGGATTTAGGCGACCATAAATTGCCCAAAAAGCTGGTTTTGGCGTTTCAAGACTTTTTTTGGCAAGATATCAAAGATACCGAAATTGCCAATATTAAAGACGATCAGCTTGAGCAAATCGGGGCGCTGATTAATCACTGGCAACTTAAACCCTCAGGAACGGAAGGCTACCGAACCGCAGAGGTCACGCGCGGCGGCGTCAATACCAATGAGGTCTCCTCAAAAACGATGGAAAGCCGATTGCAGCCCAAGCTTTATTTTATTGGTGAAGCGCTTGATGTGACGGGTCATTTGGGCGGCTATAATTTTCAATGGGCTTGGGCAAGTGGCTTTGTTTGTGGTCAATCGTTATAAGGAAAATTATGTAAATAGTTTAGTTATCAATAATTTAAACTAACATTATTCTTATAAGATTGTGCTCAAGTCTTGCTGAACGGTCTTAAGCCACTTATAATAAAATTTAATTTTTAATTAACAGTTTATTTTTATTGATTAGCTTAATTTAATAATATAAATAATATAAAAGCTGATTGTTTAAGCGAGGTTTTAGATGCGCGCCATCAAAAAGATCCACGGTGACAGTCCCAAACACTGGGTTGGCGATGGTTTTTTGGTTCGAACGGTCATCAACCATCTGCAAGAAAATCCTGAGTTTAATTACCAACATACCGACCCGTTTTTGCTGTTAGATTTTGGCGAGCCGACCGTTTTTGCGCCCAATCCTAACTTTGATAGTGCGCCGCATGGCATTGGCAAGCATCCGCACAAAGGCTTTGAGACGGTGACGGTGGCGTATCATGGGGCGGTCAGTCACAAAGATTCCTCAGGCGGCTCAGGGACGATTGGTGCAGGCGACGTTCAGTGGATGACGGCAGGTCGCGGCATCGTTCATGAAGAGTTTCATGCACCCGAATTTGGCAAAACGGGTGGCACGTTTAGTATGGCTCAGCTTTGGGTCAATTTGCCGCAAGATAAAAAAGAGGTCGCCCCAAGCTATCAAGAGATCAAGCGCGCGATGATTCCATCAAGTGCGCTGCTGGATTTGGATACCGGTCGGCAGATTGGCAAGCTTGGGGTGATCGCAGGTCAGTTTCAAAAAAACGTTGGCGCGGCAACAACCTTTACACCGATTAATATTTGGGATATTGAACTGAGCGATAAAGGCACAGTAGCGCTAGAAATCCCTAGCGACCATACCTTGTTGATGCTCATTCAAGAAGGTCAAGCGATCATTCAAGACCAAGAGGTGAGCGCGGGGCAATTGATTGAGTTTGAAGCGGCAACGGCGGCTGACAATTTGCCCAAAACTTTCGGGCGTATTGATATTAAGTTACAAGATTCCGGCGCTCGGATTTTGCTGCTCAGCGGTGAGCCAATTGGCGAGCCGATTGCCGCTCATGGACCTTTTGTGATGACCACGACCGATGAGCTCAAACAAGCGTTTGACGACTATCGGCGCGGTCATTTTGGCTAGAGCTTGACCTCAATTCAAACGATGCTCTTTAAATAGCTGGGCTAATTAGTTCTTGTTTTGGTTAGTTCTTGTTTTGGCGATCGTCTAAAAATGGATAGTCGGTATAGCCGACACTGCCGCCACCATAAAAGGTTTCTGGATGTTGGGGGTTCAAGGGCGCGCCCTTTTGGATGCGCTCTGCCAAATCCGGATTGGCAATATAATCGCGACCAAAAGCAACCGCGTCGATCAAGCCTTGCTCAATGAGCGTTTCGGCTTTTTCCGGCGTGTAGCCTCCAGCCGCAATAATTAAATTGTTAAATGCGGCGCGGATATGTTTACGAAATTCCTCGCTATAAGGCTTACCGCCTGCCCAATCCGGCTCAGACAAATGCAAATACATCAAGCCGCGCTGATTGATTTGCTCAATGAGCCAAAGGTTATCCACTTCGTTATAGCCCGCCTCAACATTGTTAAACGTTCCCAAAGGCGAAATCCGAATGCCAACGTGATCTTTGTCCCAAGCATTAACGCAAGCATCGATGACCGCAAGCATTAATCGCGCGCGATTTTCTCGGCTGCCGCCAAAGTCATCACCTCGTTTGTTGGTGTGCTCAGCCCAAAACTGGTGCAATAAATAACCATGAGCGCCGTGAATTTCAACACCATCAAACCCTGCCGCTTTGGCATTTTTGGTGGCATGGGCAAAATCCTTAATGACTTGCTCAATCTCATCAACACTTGCCGGTCTCGGCTTGGTAGCATCAACGCGAATGGCAAGATTGTCACTATCACGAAGCGAAGTACGGATGCCCACATCAACATCTGATGCCGAAATCGGTGCGCGGCCCTCCGGCTGAACGCTTTTGTGGGCGACCAGTCCTGTATGCCAAAGTTGCAACACGATTTTGCCACCTTTAGCATGGACATTGTCCACAATCGCTTTCCAAGCCGTGATTTGATCATCGGTGTGAATCCCCGGCGCGCCTGCATAGCCTTTTGCCTGAAACGACACTTGCGTTGCCTCAGCAATAATCAGCCCTGCCCCTGAGCGCTGCGAATAATACTCGCCCGCCATCGCCGTTGGGACATCACCCGGCTCAACGGCGCGAAGCCGAGTTAAGGGCGCCATCACAATGCGATTTTTCAGCGTTTGATCGCCCATTTTGACCGTTTCAAATAATAGATCGTATGCCATAATTACCTTATTCTTGTTTGTTATTGTTGATATTAAACGCCCGTATCATTGGGCGTTGTTCATGAAAGCGCCTTTGACTTGCCGTAATTGCTTTTAAACGATAACAACCACGTCAACTCTGCACCTCGATCGTTATAATGCCATATTGGCGGGCTTCAAGATTTTTCTTATTAAAATCGTGAACACCGCCGTCACCATTGCCGCTTGAAAAGGGATTTTTTTACGCAATTCACCTCGATTATTTTTTTCAGTCGCGACATGATAAGCAGATGGCTTGTGATGATTGGGATAAAACCGCTTAATTTGCCATCAACCTAATAGCCCAAATAACCACTAAAACTGACATTACAAAAACCAATATTAAAAGCCAGAATAAACCACCAAAACAAAAAAATAGGGGCGGCGATGATAGATGTGATTGGCATTGGTCTTGGACCATTTAACTTAAGTCTGGCAGCGCTACTGACCAAAACGCCTGCGATTTCAAGCCAGTTTTTTGAGCAAAAACCGTGCTTTAATTGGCATAAAAATATGATATTGCCGCATACGACCTTACAAGTGCCGTTTTTAGCAGATTTGGTCAGCTTAATTGACCCCACAAGCCCGTTTAGCTTTTTAAATTATTTGCATTGCCATCAGCGTTTATTAAAGTTTTATTTTTTAGAAGATTTTGAAATTTTTCGCCAAGAGTACAATCACTATTGCCAGTGGGTAGTTGGTCAATTATCAGGGCTGAACTTTTCGGCAACGGTAACCGAAGCCAAAGCCATTGACGGCGGTTATCAAGTGACGGTTTGCCAAAATCAAAAAACGCAAACCTTTACGGCTAAAAATTTGGTCATTGCGACCGGATCAACGCCTGTTTTGCCGCCATTTTTGCAAGATATCGCAACCAAAGCGCCAAAGCGCTGTATGCATACGGCAAATTATGCGACCCATTTTGAGGTGAACACGATTGCGCGCAACGATCGGCTTGCCAAAGTGCTTATCATCGGCTCGGGGCAGTCGGCGGCAGAAGTATTTCGGGCGCTGTTTGAGCAGCAGCTTGATGAGGCGGGCAAGCCAAAATTTGCCATTGATTGGCGGACGCGATCGAGCGGATTTTTTCCGATGGAATACTCAAAATTGGGGCTTGAGCATTTCAGCCCTGCTTATACCGATTATTTTCACAGTTTGCCCACGTCGACCAAATCGCAATTGATCGCTCGCCAAGATTTGCTGCATAAAGGCATGAGTGTGGTCACCATCTCTGACATTTATCAAAAGCTTTATGAGCGCAGTGTGGGCAATCAGCAAACTTTTGCTACCCTTATGGCAAATTGCGCGCTCAAAGCCGTCAAACTTAATGAAGATCAGCCAACCACGATCAATGTCACCTTGCATCAGCAAGAGCAAAACCAAACGATCCATTGTGATTATGATTGCGTGATCGCCGGAACAGGCTATCAAGAAGGGCTTCCTGATTGCCTGTCGCCGCTGCTTTTCGATATTGAACGCGACGATTTAGGTCAGCCGGTCGTCAATCGCAACTATACTTTAAATGTGCTCAATGACCCCAAAACGGCGGTCGGATCAGGGCATATTTTTGTACAAAATCAAGAAACGCACTCGCATGGTGTTGGCTCAGGGGATTTGGGACTTGGAGCATATCGGGCAGGCTGCATCGTCAATCAGTTGGCAGGTCGCGCCATTTATGACACCAAGGGGTTGGATATTTTTCAGCAATTTGGCATGGCAAAGTAAGACAAGGAGTCGTCATCATGCTTGATTTTGATCTCAACTTTCAGCTCATGATATATCACTTTTTGCAGTTGGGAATCGCGTTTTTGCTGTCGCTGCCCATTGCGCTCAACCGCGAGATGAAAGATCGCGGCGCGGGTCTTCGCACCTTTCCTTTAGTGACGATTGCCTGCTGCGCGTTTATGCTCGTTGGTCGGGATATTTACGATCCGGCGGCGGAGGCGCGAATTATGTATGCGGTAATTACGGGAATGGGCTTTATCGGTGGTGGCGCGATATTTAAAAATGAGGAAGGCTCGCAAGGTACAGCAACGGCCGCTAGCCTTTGGAACACAGGCGCTATCGGAATTACCGTGGCTTATGGTCGTTATGAGATTGCCATTATTTTATCGGTCGTTGGGTTTTTAATTTTGCAATTTTCCGAGCCATTTAAAGCAAAAGTGAAACACGATTAAGTCATCTGCGATAGAATTTATGGTTTTTTGAATGGATTAATAGGCAACCTATGAAACTGCGAATTTTAACCTCAGCCATCACCAACCCGTGGTTTAACCTTGCCACCGAAGATTGGATTTTTAACAACCTTGGCGCTGATAATCAAGACCCTGAAACGCATACGCTATTTTTATGGCGAAATAGTGAAACGGTGGTTATCGGGCGCTCGCAAAATCCGTGGGTCGAGTGCAAGCTTGATAACATGGCAGATGATAACGTATTTTTAGCACGGCGGCAAAGCGGTGGCGGCGCGGTATTTCACGATTTAGGCAACACCAACTTTACCTTTTTATCCCCAAAAACGGGCTACAACCAAGACGCTAATTTTGCCATTATCATCAACGCGCTAAAAAGTTTAGGCATTGAAGCCACATTGTCAGGTCGCAACGACATGCAAGTTGGCGACAAAAAAATCTCCGGAAGCGCCTTTAAACACACCGCTGATCGCAGCTTTCATCATGGCACGCTCTTGGTCGATGCCAACATGCAAAAGCTTGGCGATTATCTCAATCCGCACCCGCTCAAGCTTAAAGCCAAAGGCATCAAATCGGTTCGGGCGCGCGTGGCAAACCTGACGGAATTTAACCCAAGCATCAATCACGATAAGTTATCAAACGCGATTATCAACGCGTTTTGCGATTATTATGATCAAACGGTGACGCCTGAAGCGCTTGATGAAGCAAGCCTTGCGCAAGAGCCAATGCTCAATAGCTATTATGAGCAGATGGCGGATTGGGACTGGCGCTTTGGTAAGACGCCCAATTTTAACCACCATATCGAGACAAGATTTGATTGGGGCATCATCGATTTGCATTTGGATGTCAATCAGGCAACGATTACTGACGTCGTCATATTTTCGGATGCGCTGAATGTCGGTTTGATTAACGCGCTTAAAGATACGCTAACTGGAATCAAATATAGCAAAGACGCCATCCGCTCAGCGTTTAACGCGCTTAAAAATGCGCAACCGGAAATGGCGGCGCAAGTGACGGATGTTGAGAGTTGGGTTTTGGGGGAGATGGAAGGTCAATCCGTGCTATAAATTAGCGGCTATTGTAAATTGACTTTATTAAATTAATAACAATTTTGTTGACTGATAAAAAAGCGAGAATACGATGAAAAAATTAGTTTTAGCCACATGCAGTATTTTTAGCGCTTTATTGTTGTCAAATCAAGCCAACTCAGCAAGCTTTGATTGTGGCAAAGCGGCAACTTGGGTCGAAAAGACAATTTGCAGCACGCCTGAACTCTCAAAACTTGATGAGGCAATGGCAAAAAAATATAAACAAAATTTAGCAAGCGCGGCAGATTATGAAGACAGTAAATCTTATAAAAATGGCGTCATTGCCAATCAGCAATTATGGTTAAATTTTCAACGAAATACGTGCAAAGACGTTAAGTGCCTTATCCGCGAATATAAAGAATATCTTGAAGAGGCAACGTATCATGACTGGGATGATGAATTAAATCATTCTGACTTACCAAGCAAAAACGCATTCGGGAATTTTTTCAAAAACTTTAAGATTTCTATTTACAACGTAGATGGCAAAGGCAAATACACTTTGCAGGATGCAACAGATTCTTTATCGATTAACAGTGTTAATGACAGACCTAATATTTCTGTCGTCGAAGCAGAGCTTTTTTTTGATAATCTACATGTTTGCGGTATTGAAGAAAGCGTAGCAACTTGGTCGCAAAATCATTGGGTAATCATGGATAGCAATGGAAGTGAAGAAGCTGAGCTAAGGTTGTATCCTGCACCTTATAAAAATAAAAATCAATTGCTATTAAAAGATATTGGCTATCATTTTAGCTCAGGACGCTGCGGGGTTCGCGGTTATTTTGATGGTATTTTATTGGAGCGCTAACTAATTTCAAAATTAGGCGAGAATCACATGCCACCAATCACCCTACAAACTGAGCGCCTTTGTCTTAGACAATGGCGAGATGCTGACCTTGCGCCATTTGCCAAGATGAATAGCGACCCTGAAGTAATGGCGTATTTTCCTAAGACGTTGTCGCCTGCTGAAAGTGACGCGATGGCGCGAAAATGTCAATCGCTGATTGATAAAAACGGTTGGGGATTTTGGGCGTTGAGCTTAAAAGATAGCGATACATTTATCGGCTTTGTTGGGCTGCATCAACCGCAAGATGATTTACCATTTAACCCTTGCGTTGAAATCGGTTGGCGACTGCAAAAAGAATATTGGGGTCAAGGTTTTGCAACCGAAGCGGCGACCGCAGCATTAAAGTTTGCTTTTGAAACTCTCAATCTTGATGAAGTCGTTTCATTTACCGCTTGCATCAATAAACCTTCCGAGCGTGTGATGCAGCGCCTTGGTATGACAGATAGCAAAAGCAACTTTTACCATCCGGCTATAGAAAAATTGCATCCGCTTTCGGAGCATGTGCTTTATAGGATAGCTAAAAGTGAATGGTTAAAAAGTGAAAAGTAACTCAGTAGAGAAATTTATCTATTTTCTTATAAAAGGAATCTATATCCTTTTTAATTTTAAAGCAGTTAATTTTTAAGGAGTATTAATGAAAAATATACATGAAATAACTATTGATGACCCAGTTATACTAATTAGAGTTGCTGGGCTATTCAGAGAAGATATGACACCTGAAGAGTTATATCATGCTACTCGAAGCAGCTGGCTTGTAAGCCCTGTGAATGCAAATAAAGCTCAATATGCATTCTCCATTAATGAAGGAGTCGTCCAAGAGGTGTATCAAATTGATGGTTGGAATTTTGCAGGAATGGATGATAAAAATCCCGATAGGAAACGTTACGAATTCACAGGTAAAATTGCAGAAAATAGTGTCCGCAATAAATATCTTTATCAATCTATAAAACATTATTTTAAAAAAGGTAATAGAAGATCTTTCATGTATCTAAACGTCAAATAATAATTAGCAGCATAAGCTAGTAGTTTATTTTTAAGTAGAACTACTAGCTTTTACTTTCTTAAATCCCCGCCGCCACTTCAGCCCCATCCCTGATCGCGCGTTTGGCGTCAAGCTCAGCGGCAAGCTTTGCCCCGCCGATTAAGTGATATTGAGCGCTTGGGGCGTCGCCGACATTGGGCATAAGGTCGGCAACCGACTCTTGACCGGCGCAAACCACGATACTATCAACACGAAGCAACTGGCTTTGACCTTGAGCGTTGGTGATCCAAAGCCCCTCATTGGTGACTTTTTCGTACTGAACGCCTGCTACCTGAATCACCCCGTGCGATTTGATATGCGCGCGATGCACCCAGCCGGAGGTTTTGTTCAGACCGCGACCAAGCCGACCTTTGCTGCGCTGAATGAGGTAAACTTGCCGCGCAGGGGTGATGGCATCCGGCGTGACAAGCCCGCCCGCGCTTTGATAGTCGGGGTCCCAGGTCACGCCCCACTCCTCGCGCCAACTGGCGACCGATTGCGCTTGGGGGCGATAGCTTGGGTCGTTGAGCTGTTTTGCGCCGATTTCGTTTAACGGCTTGGCATGGCGCGTGGTCAAATACTCGCTAACATCAAAGCCGATGCCGCCTGCGCCAATGACCGCAACCGTATCCCCGACCGCTTTTTGACCGGACAACAGCTCGGCATAGCTCATTACTTGCGGCAATTCTGTGCCCTCAAGCGACCCTTTTAGACTTCTTGGGATAACGCCTGTGGCAACAATGACATGATCAAAGCTGCCATTTTCTAACATCGCTTTATCAACGGCGGTGTTGAGCTGAACATCGACGTTTAGGCTTGTAAGCTCATTGATAAAATAGCGAATCGTTTCAAAAAACTCTTCTTTTCCAGGGATGACTTTGGCGTAGTTAAACTGACCGCCCAAGCTGTCGCGAGCTTCAAACAAAGTGACTTTATGACCGCGAAGCGCTGCCACGTGAGCCGCTGACATTCCAGCAACGCCGCCGCCGACAACGGCAACTTTTTTGGGATGCTTGGTCGGTTTATAAACCAGTTCGGTTTCATAGCACGCTTGCGGGTTGACCAAACACGTTGAGCGCTTATTCTCAAAGGTATGGTCAAGGCAAGCTTGGTTGCAAGCAATGCAGGTATTAATTCGGTTCGCCTCGCCTTTTTGCGCTTTATTGACCCAGTTTGGGTCTGCCAAAAACGGTCTTGCCATTTGGATTAAATCGGCTTGATGGTTTGCCAAAATTTGCTCAGCGGTATCCGGCATATTGATTCGGTTGGCTGCCATCACCGGAATGTTGACCGCGTTTTTCACCGCCGCGGTAAAGTCGGTAAACGCCGCTCGCGGAACGCTGGTGACAATGGTTGGCACGCGAGCTTCATGCCAGCCGATGCCGGAATTTAAAATGGTCACCCCTGCTACTTCCAATGCTTTAGCAGTGGCGATAACCTCCGCCATGGTGTTGCCGTCACCCACCAAGTCGATCATCGATAAGCGAAATAAAATAATAAAATCGCTTCCGACCGCCGCACGAACGGCTTTAACCACCTCAACGGCAAATTTCATGCGCCCAAAAATGTCGCCGCCGAACTCGTCATCGCGATTATTGACATGGCGCGATAAAAACTGATTAAGCAAATAGCCTTCTGACCCCATGATTTCAACGCCATCGTAGCCGGCTTGTTTGGCAAGTTTCGCAGCGCGAGCGTAATCATCAATGGTTTGCTCGATATTTTTAATGCTCATTTTTCGCGGTTTAAACGGCGATATTGGCGATTTGATTGCACTTGCCGACACTACAAACGGATGATAACCGTAGCGACCACTGTGCAGGATTTGCATAATGATTTTGCTGTCAAACTTATGCACCGCTCGGGTGACGCGTTGATGGTTGATGACATCAAGCTTTGAGTTCATCGTCCCGCCAGCAGGCAGCAACCAGCCTTCGCGATTGGGTGAGATGCCGCCGGTAATCATCATCGCCACGCCGCCCTTTGCGCGCTCAGCAAAGTAAGCGGCAAGCTTGCCATAATTGTAAAATCTGTCCTCAAGTCCAGTGTGCATCGACCCCATCACCACGCGATTTTTTAAAGTGGTAAATCCCAAATCAAGCGGCGTAAACAAATGCGGATAAGGCGATGCGTCTGGCGATCCTTGAAAAAATGGCTTAGACTCGTTAATCGTTTGGCTAGTGCTGGCTGTCATTATCTTATCCTTATCCATCAAGCGGTTAATTATTATGGGCGGTAGCTATATATGTGATAGCTATCGTAGCATACCAACTTTCGCGCAAGCCATGAGGCTTTGCGACTGATGAGTGAGCGCAATTTTTAATAAAGGTAACACTTCAATTAATTTTTACTGAATTTTTTAAAATGAGAATTTACTTATTAATTTAAGCGCATTTTTACGGAACTCTTATAATAATTTTGACAACTTTCGGGCATGATTGAGCGATAAGGACAATTTTAATCATGATAAAGGACGATCAAATGACCGATTTTCATACCGGACTTGGCAAGACGCCCGCCAACTTTCAGCCGCTCACCCCGATTGATTTTTTAATCCGTAGCGCTCAGGTTTACCCTGATAAGACCGCCATTATTTACGATGATTTGACCCACAATAAGTTAACCCAATCGTGGCAAGACACCTTTAACCGCTGTCGGCAATTAAGCGATGGACTTCGAAAGCTCGGCATCGATAAAAACGACACGGTTGCGGTGATGATGCCAAACGTTCCAGCGATGGTCGAGAGCGCGTTTGGCGTTCCGATGTCAGGCGGCGTGCTTTGTACGCTGAACACGCGACTTGATATCAACGCGCTGTGTTTTTGTTTGCAGCATTCAGAAGCTAAAGTGCTGATTTTAGACAGTGAATTTGCCGAGTTAGCCGAAATTATTATCGAGACTTTTCCGGATTTAATCTTGATTCACGCCACCGACAGTGCGATTGAAGTGCCAAGTTTTGGTTTGATGAGCTATGAGGACTTGCTTGCAAGCGCGGATAATTTGGACAATTGGGAGCGCCCCGAGGACGAATGGGACGCCATTTCGCTTAATTACACTTCTGGAACGACGGGAACGCCAAAAGGTGTCGTTTATCACCATCGCGGCGCGGCGCTCAATGCGGTGTCCAACATTTTAGATTGGGACATGCCCAAGCACGCAACCTACCTTTGGACATTGCCACTGTTTCATTGTAACGGTTGGAGCTTTCCTTGGACGGTTGCCGAGCGCGCCGGCGTCAACGTTTGCCTTCGCAGTATCGATGCCAATTTGATTTTGACCTTGATTGCCAAGCTTGGCGTGACCCATTATTGCGCGGCTCCGGTGGTTCACAATTTGATTGCCAACGGAAAAGACGCGCTCAAATCCGCCATCAGCCACACCGTCAAAGGTTGGGTTGCCGGAGCGCCGCCTTCAACAACGATGCTTGAAAAAATGGAAGGGATGGGCTTTGACATCACCCACGTTTATGGCTTAACCGAAGTTTACGGTCCTGTCACCATTTGCGCCGAGCAGGACGATTGGTCAGTGCTTTATATTACTGAGCGCGCTCAAAAAAAATCGCGCCAAGGGATGCCCTCGCATTTAATGACCGGATTTGACGTATTTAAACAAGGCACGAATGAGCCGGTTTCGGCAGACGGTATTGAAATTGGCGAGCTGGTGCTACAAGGCAATATGGTGATGAAAGGCTATTTAAAAAGTCGCAAAGCCACCGAAGACGCATTAAAAGGCGGCTGGTTTCGAACGGGCGATTTGGGCGTAAAATTCCCCGACGGCTACATCAAAATCAGCGATCGCTTAAAGGACATTATCATTTCAGGCGGGGAGAACATCTCAAGTATTGAGGTTGAAAACGTGTTATATAAACTGCCCGCCATTGAAAGCTGCGCCGTCGTTGCCGCTCCTGATGACAAATGGGGCGAAATTCCCATTGCCTTTATCGAGATTTATGACGGCAGCACCTTGACTCGTGACGAGGTTATCAGCCATTGCCGAGCGCATTTAGCCGGATTTAAAGTGCCAAAACACATCATTTTTACCCAAATCCCGAAAACCAGTACCGGAAAAGTGCAAAAGTTTGAACTGCGCCAAGCAGCAAAATCATTGGCTCATGAAACGCCAAAAGTTAAATAAAAAAGCAATTTAAAATAACTTCTAAAATAACGACCTAGCTAAGTTTAGGCTTAATAAGTTGCTGATAAGCGATGATGCCTATGACCATCGCCACTACAAAAACCAGCGCTTGCCATTGTCCTATACCAAGAAGCACGATGGCAGGCGCAGGACAAATTCCGGCGATTCCCCAACCAATACCAAATAATGCTGCGCCAAAGATCAGCGGTTTATCAATGATTGTTTTATTAGGCAAAACGATCGGCTCGCCAATTAGGTTTTTTGGATTATGCTTAGCAATATAAACGCCGACGACGGACACCATCAGCGCCCCGCCCATCACAAGCGCAAGTGATATATCCCAAGCGCCAAACACGTTTAAAAATCCCAAGACTTTTTGCGGATTGACCATTTGCGAGAGGATTAAGCCAACGCCAAAAAGCAATCCTGAAATCAGCCCAATGCTATTTTTTAGAAAATTGCGTTTTGAGATATTATTTTTTAACAAGCCATTTTTTGACATAAAATTGCCCCAGCTATTATTTTAATAAGGGTTAAATCAGCCCAAAAACTTGCTGGAAAAGGGTTACCGTAATGATTCCAGTCGCCATAAACGTTAAAACGGCAACCAGTGATCGCTTTGAAAATCGTGCTAAACCGCAAATACCATGACCACTGGTACAGCCTGACCCAAGCTGCGTTCCTATCCCAACCAAAAGCCCTGCAATAATCAATAGCGGAACAGATGAGGTCACTTCAATAGTAGGCAATGGCGCAATGAGTTGATAAATCAGCGGCGAGACAATCAGCCCAAGTAAAAACAGCACTTGCCAAGCTTCAACATTTTTAATGCGAACCACGCTTGCGGTGATGCCGCTGACTCCAGCAATACGACCAATGCCAAGCAGCAACATACTTGCCGCGGCGCCAATGACCAAACCGCCGATCAGCGATATTGGGGTGAACGATTGCCAATCTACCATTTTCTTACATCCTCTATTTTAATTAATTAAATTATAATATATAAATATATATAATAAAAGTTCAAAAAAATACCAAGCCCAAAGAGTTGGGCTTGGTATTTTAAATATCGGCTTACTATTTAAGTAAAATAAGCTTAAGCAGAAACCGCGTCTTTTGCAAGCACTTGGTCAAGCGCTTTTTCAAAGCGAGCAACCGCGCCATCAACGTCGGTCAATTTATCAAGACCGAAAAGTCCTAAACGGAAAGTTTTAAAGCTGGCAGGCTCATCACACTTAAGTGGCACGCCAGCGGCGATTTGCAGTCCAAGCTCAGCAAAGGCAGTGCCTTTGTGCATATCATCACGATCGGTGTAGCTCACCACAACGCCTGGGGCTTTAAAGCCTTCAGCAGCAACGCTTTCGATACCACGGCTTTCAAGAACGGCGCGAACTTTATTACCAAGCTCCCACTGAGCCTCACAAAGCTTGTCAAGACCGATCTCTTTTGACTCATCGATGGTGTCGCGGAACTGACGTAAGCTGTCCGTTGGCATGGTAGTATGGTAAGCATGACCGCCATTTTCATAAGCGCGCATGACGTTGAGCCACTGTTTTAAGTCAAAGCTAAAGCAGTTAGATTCGGTGCTGTCCACTTTGGCAACGGCTTTTTCGCTGAGCATCACAAGCCCTGCGCCAGGCGTGCTGCTCCAGCCTTTTTGTGGGGCGCTGATCAACACGTCAATGCCCAATTTTTTCATGTCAAGCCAGATGCAGCCAGACGCGATGCAGTCAATGACCAAAAGACCGCCAACGCTATGAACGGCATCTGCAAGCTGTTTGATGTAGTCTTCAGGCAAAATGATGCCGGCTGAGGTTTCAACATGCGGGGCAAATACGATCGCAGGCTTGGCTTCTTTGATTTTAGCAACGGCTTTTTCGATCGCAACGGGCGCAAATGGCTCAGGGCGGTCTTCGTCGTCTTCGCGGTCAGCTGCCAAAACGATTGAAGATTTAGCAAATTTACCTTGCTCTAAGATTTGCGTCCAGCGGTAGCTAAACCAGCCGTTACGGATGATCAGGCAATCTTCGTTTTGTGCCAATTGACGGGCAACCGCTTCCATGCCATAAGTTCCTGATCCTGGAAGGATAGCCACGGCATCAGCGTTATAAACGGCTTTTAGATCGCGAGATAAGTCGTTCATAACTTTTTGAAACACTTTGGACATGTGGTTTAACGCACGGTCGGTATAAACCACTGAATACTCTAGTAAGCCTTCTGGGTCAATGTCTTGACGTAATGCAGGCATGAGACACTCCTTGTTTGTTGTTTGAGTTAATTACAAAAAAAGATATAACCGAAATTTTGGCTATATGGGATGGTCAAAAGTCAATTTATTCCTAAAAAAGCGCAAAGCGTTGCCGCGAATGGATAAATTGCAATTAAAATAGAGGTTAACGATATGGCGCTTTTATCCTGCGCTATTGTCGTTATAAAAGGTATGACGCTATGATGATCAGCAGGCTTTGTAAGTTCTTGGTCAAGAAGTCAAGCTTGGGCAAGCGATTCGATTGATGCTGCTTAGGCGCTCAGCGGATATTAAGGAGCGCTCGGGCTACTGATGTGTATCATGAGGCTTAATACTACCACCGATTATTAGGCTTGACAATGGTTTGTTGACCTCAAAATGGCATATTATTGGCTTATTTGGGCTTTCGATAAGCATCTTGTAGCCCTGACACCACAAAATCAAGCAATTCGCTGTCACCTTCGCGAGCCGCTTTTCGCATGAGCTTTGATGGCGCATGCCCAAGCGTTTGGGTTAAGCGCCGCGACAGCTCAGTGATGACGTCCTCTGCGCTTGCCTCTTCTGATTCAAGCTTTGATAAGGCGTCGGAAAGCAGCAGAGCCACTTGGTTTTGCGTTCGTGAGCGATACGCTTGGATATCCCGCCCCACTTGGCGAACTTGAAATCGCCGCTCCATTTCAACGACCAGCTGGCTCACTAGCAGCTCAGCATCAACGGCAGCTTGTCGCCGCTGTTCTAAATTGCCTGCGATCACATGCTGCAAGTCATCAACGGAATATAAATAAATGTCATCCATTCGCCCGATATCGGGATCAATATCACGCGGCACTGCCAAATCGATCATGAGCATGGGCTGATAGCGGCGACGTTTTAGCGCAGCAACTGTCATGGTTTTATTGATTAACATGTTCATACTGCCGCTACAGCTGCTGACAATATCGGCTTGACTAAGAATAGTATCAAGCTCAATGAGCGGATAAACCTCAACAACGCGATTGG
>Ga0308157_10000394_pt1 | contig 152236 bp, 125 predicted proteins | sample PhyBR1_FD_201035 | JGI IMG/M metagenome (GOLD analysis project Ga0308157, IMG submission 201035) | Phyllosphere microbial communities from UC Gill Tract Community Farm, Albany, California, United States - DLSLB.R1 | ecosystem: Host-associated > Plants > Phyllosphere > Unclassified | place... | reverse complement strand
GGCCCCCGGCTGGCCCCCCGGCGTCCCCCGCCCGAGGCCGTTCTGGCATCCGTCGTGACGCTCGCCGCGGACCCCGACCGCGCCGCGAAGGTGCTCAAGCTCTCAGAGCGGCAGCGCGCGCTCGCCCTGGCGGATAATGCGACGCTGCGCGACGCGCCGACGATGCCGGCGATCGACCGCTACACCGGCGTGCTGTTCGACGCGCTCGACGCGGGTTCGCTCGCGCCGGAGGCCCGCGCGTGGCTCCACGCGCACGCGTTCATCCAGACGGCGCTGCTCGGTCCGGTGCGCGCGCTCGACGCGATCCCGTCGTACCGTCTTGCGGCGGCGGCATCGCTGCCCGATCTGCCGCCCCTGAAGCGGCACTGGGGCACGGCGACGACAGAAGCGCTCGACCGCGAGGTCGACGGGCTCGTGATCGACCTGCGCTCCGAGGCGTACGTGGCGCTCGGACCCGTCCCTGACGGGGCGGTCAGCACGTACGTGAGGGTCGTCACCGACGCGGGCGACGGTACGGCGCGGGCGCTGAACCACTTCAACAAGAAGGCGAAGGGCCAGCTCACGCGCGCGCTTGCGGAGACGGGGCCCGTGCTCCGTGCGCCGGCCGACCTGGTCGCCTGGGCCCGCGGGGCGGGTTTCGATATGCGCAGCGGCGCGCGCACCGGGGAAACAGAACTCGTCGTCTGATGCGGCGGATAAGATGATTCCAGCACCGCGGCGGATATCGCCGGATGCGACAGATGGGGAGGCCGCGTGAGCGACGCGACGAGTTCCGTGCACGAGCACACGCTCGCCCTCGGCGAGGGTGCGCGCATCGGCGTGCGCTGGGCGGGCGTGACAGACACCGGTCGGAAGCGCGAGGTCAACCAGGACGCGATCCTGATGTCGTGGCCGATGTTCGTCGTCGCCGACGGCATGGGCGGTCACATCGGGGGCGAGGTCGCCAGCGAGATGGCGACGACGCGCCTGGCCGAGGTGGCGTCGTCCGACGAGCCGATCACGCCCGAGCGCGTCGAGCTCGCGCTCGAGAGCGCCGTGCGCGATATCGCCGATCACCCCGAGACGACCGATGAGGGCACGGGCACGACGGTCACGGGCATCTACCTCGATCCGGAGTCGAGCCCCGCATCGTGGGTCGTGCTGAACATCGGCGACTCCCGGGTGTACCTGCTGCGCGACGACAAGCTCGTGCAGGTCACGGTCGACCACTCGCTGGTGCAGGAGCTCGTGCAGGCGGGCAGGCTCAGTGCCGAAGAGGCCGAGAACCACCCGTACGGCAACGTGATCACCCGCGCCGTCGGACCGAGCGAGTCGGTCGTTCCCGACTACGTGCGCCTCGAGGTCGAGAACGGCGATCGCTTCGTCATCTGCTCCGACGGGCTCACCAAGGAGCTCACCGACTACGGCATCCTGCACTTCCTGCGCGAGCACGCCGACCCCTCGGTCGCCGTCGCCGCAATGCTCGAGGCCGCGCTGGGGAACGGCGGCCGCGACAACGTCTCGGCCATCGTCGTCGACGTCGCTGTCGATCAGACCGCGGATGAGCCGGCCGACGGCGCGATCCCGGTCGACACCGCAGAGGCGTAACCGGCGGAGCTTCCCTCCACAGCCGCCGGTCGGCGGCTGATCCGTCCACAGATCGTCGTGCGCCGTGGACCGGCTCGCGCCGATGCGCGAGCGTTGTGGCATGAGCGCGATTGCCGGTACGGACGACACCATCGCGCTGCCCGCGCCGACGCAGTCGAAGCGGCGCTCGTCGATCCCGATCGTCGCGTCGTTCGTCCCGGTGGTGGGCGCGGTGGCGATGTGGCTCGTCACCGGGTACGTGATGATGCTGTGCTTCGCGGCGATCGGGCCGCTGATGGCGCTCGCGTCGATCGTCGACTCGGCGCGCGGGCGGCGCAAGGAGCGGAAGCAGGCGGCGGCCGAGCTGGCCGAGGCATGCAGAGCCGGCCGCGAGCAGCTGCGAGGGCGGCACGCCGGCGAGCGGGAGGCGTTCGAGCGCGACCGCCCAGACGCCGCGCGCCTCGCCCAGGCGCGCACGCTGTGGCGTCACGGGCCGAGCAGACTCGTGCTCGGGCGCGGAAGGGTGCCGAGCGCCGTCCGCGTCACGGGCGGGGAGGGCGAGGAGTCGGATGCCCTGCGGCGCGACGCGTCGTGGGTTCCGGGTGCGCCAATCGAGGTCGCGCTCGCCGACGCGGGCGGCGTGTGCATCCAGGGGGAGCGGGCCGTTGCGTCGGCCGTCGCCCGCGGGCTGCTGATCCAACTGTGCCAGCGCGCGTCGCCCGAGCAGCTCGCCGTTACCGCGCTGCTTCCGGGAGACGAGGCCGAACTGGTCGCGCTGCCGCACCTGGTCGCCGCCTCTCGGGCGGTCGATGCCGGAGCGAGCGGGCCGGGAACGGCCGACCCCGTGCGCGTCCGCGTCGCCGCTCCCGACGGCGACGCATCGGCTCCCACGGGCGGATTCCTGATCGCGGTGACACCGCGCGGGGCGGCCGTGCCCCCGGCATGCGGCGTCGTGCTCGAGCTGGAACCCGATGCGGGGCCCGTTGCGCGCCGCATCGACGGCGCCGCACCCGGTGAGGCGGGCGAACGCATCGAGGTCGAGGCGATCTCGCTCGCGCAGGCGGCGCGCATCTGTGCGGGGCTCGCGCGAAGGGCGGCACCCGGTGCGAGCGGTGCGCTCCCGGTGGTGGGGCTCGCCGAGGTGCTCGCCGAGCAGGCGCGGGGCGCCGACGGCGAGGCGACGCCCGCAGGCACGCTCGCCGTTCCGATCGGGCGCGGGCACGACGGCCCGACCTCTGTCGATCTCGTGCACGACGGCCCGCACGCCGTCGTCGTCGGCATCACCGGCAGCGGCAAGAGCGAGCTGCTGTGCTCGTGGGTGACGTCGCTGGCCTCGCGGCTCGGACCCGATCGGGTGACGTTCCTGCTGGCCGACTTCAAGGGCGGCACTGCATTCACCCCTCTCGTCGGTCTTCCGCACGTCACGGGCATGATCACCGATCTCGACGGGGCGGGTTCGCGGCGCGCGGTCGAGAGCCTGCGCGCCGAACTGCGCCGTCGCGAGGCCGAGATCGCGGCGCTCGGCGCCGCCGACATCGCCGATCCGCGGGTGAGCATGCCCCGCCTGGTGATCGTGGTCGACGAGTTCGCCGCCCTGCTGCAGGACCACGGCGACCTCGCGCAGGTCTTCACCGACGTCGCGGCCCGCGGGCGCGCCCTCGGCATGCACCTCGTGCTCGGCACGCAGCGGGCGGCGGGCGTGCTGCGCGAGGCGCTGCTCGCGAACTGCCCGCTTCGCATCGCGCTGCGCGCGGCCGACGCGGCCGACAGCCGGGCGGTGGTCGGCGTCGACGACGCGGCCAAGCTGGGCGGCGACGCCGCCTCGCGGGGCATCGCTCTCGTCCGCAGGGCGGGCGACATCGCTCCCGAGCGCACGCGCATCGCTCGAGCCGACGAGGGCACGATCCGCGTGGCGCGCGAATCCGCCGAGCGCGCGCCGGCGGGTGCGATCGTCCGGTCGCCCTGGCTGCCGCCGCTGCCGCGCGAGGTGTCCCTCGACGAGCTGCGGGCGCGCCCCGATGCGGCGAGCGGGCCGGGAGACGTGCTGCTGGGCCTCGCCGACGAGCCGGAGCGGCAGAGGCAGCCGGTCGTGCGGCTCGTCCCCGGTCTCGATCGAGGGCTGGCGGTGATCGGCGGGCCGGGCAGCGGCAAGTCGACGGCGATCCGTCTCGCCGCGCTGCAGTCGAGAGATGTGCTGTGGGTCCCGGCAGAGCCCGAGGCGGCGTGGGACGCCGTCGAGGCAGCGACGTCGCACCCGCCGGGAACGCTCGTGATCGACGACCTCGACGGCCTGCTCGGCGTGTTCCCTCCCGACTACGCGCAGGCGCTCGGGAGCGCGGTCGAAGCGCTGGTGCGCGGCGCGGGGGAGCACGGCGGCGCGGTCGTCGTGAGCGCGGCGCGCATGGGAGGACAGGTCGAACGCATCGCGGGGGCGCTGCCGGTGCGAGCGCTGCTGCGGCTCGCATCGCGCGCCGACCACCTGCAGGCCGGGGGAGAAGGGGCGCACTTCGATCCGTCCCGGCCGCCGGGGCGCGCGATGATCGGCGGGCGCGAGCTGCAGTTCGCGATGCCGGGCGAGCACGACGCCGCGTCGGACGCGCCGTCCACCCGTCGGGGCCGGCGCTCGGCCGCGACGGAGACCTGGAGCCCGCAGGGGCGCGCGGCACTCGTCACGACCGCGCCGGGCGCGCGGGCCGCGCGCCTCGCCGAGAGCTGGGGAAGGGGCGTGCGCGTGGTCGCGGTAGACGGCGTCGAGCCGGGCAGCCGCCTCGACGATCTTGCAGACGGCACCGATCGGTTCGTCGCCGTGGGCGACGGGGAGACCTGGCTGCGCCACGGGCCGCTGCTGCGCGCGATCAGGGGCAGCGGGGAGCTGCTCGTGGCGGCTGAGTGCCCGCACGAGCTCCGCACCCTCGCCGGGGAACGCTCGCTGCCTCCCTACGCGCGCGCCAGAGCGAACCGCGCCTGGCGCGCGACCTCCGACGGCCCCGTCCGGGTGGTGCTGCCCGCATGAACGACGCAGGTGCCGCCGACCTGCCGCCGACGGGCGGACCGGGGGCGCTGCGGACCTCGGCGCTCATCCCTGCTGTGTGCGGCGCGACTCCGCGGCCCGCGGCGTCGCGCGTCTGCGAGGAGCGCTACACCGTCGCGCGGACGCGGCCGACCTCGCGGCCGGCGCCCGAGATCGCGTACAGCGGGCTCTCCGCGAGATACGCGCGCACCCCGTCGATCGGCAGCGCGCCCGTCCTGGCGAGCAGCGACAGCGCGATCGCCGAGCCGGCGCGTCGCGATCCGTCGAGCACCTTCAGCGCGACGGTCGTGCCGTCAGGGGCCACCATGACCTGCACGCCCTCCGCGCCGAACTTCGACAGCACCCCGAACGCCTCGATGGCAGCGGTATCCGCGCGGCCCGCTCCCTCGACCACCCAGGCGTGCTCGCGCACGGCGCGGGTGAGGGCGCCGGCGACGCGGTGCAGCGCGAACGGCGAGCGCTCAGACGACGTGCCGATGCGCTGGATGCCGCGCGCGAGCGCCGAGAGGGCGATGGCGTGCACGGGAGCGCCGCACCCGTCGGTGACCGTCGCCTCGATGCGCGCGCCGCCGCACAGGCGCTCGACGACCTCGCGGATGTGCAGCTGCAGCGGGTGGCTCGGCTCGAGGTAGGTCTCCTTGTCCCAGCCGTTCACGGCGCACGCGACGAGCATCGCCGCGTGCTTGCCCGAGCACGTCATCCGGACGCGCGATGCGGGCGCGTGATCCCGGATCATCTCGGCGCGCGTCGCGGAGTCATCCGGGTACGAAGCGGGGCAGCCGAGATGGTCCTCGGTGAGGCCGGCCTCCTGCAGCATCTCGCGCACGATCGCGACGTGCGCGTCGGTGCCGGCGTGGCTGGCGGTCGAGATCGCGAGGCGCTCGTCCTCGAAGGTCGCCCCGGCCGTGGCGCACGCGACGGCCTGGAACGGCTTCATCGCCGAGCGCGGCAGCACGAGGGCTTCGGCGTCGCCGAGGGTCAGCACCTGCTCGCCATCGGGGTTGAGAACGACGGCCGAGCCGGCGTGCCGGGACTCGACGAAGTCGCCGCGCTCGACGATCGCGAGCTCGACGGCGGACGCTGCGGAGAAGGTGCTGGGCATGCCTCCCAGAATATGCGTTCCGGTTCCCCGCCGCGTCGGCCGTGCTTCCGGGACGCCTCCGGGAGGGCCGGGCGAGACCCGTGTCAGCGGCGCTCGTGCGGGAGCGCCTGCTTGATCTTCGCGACGGCGCCCTGGGCCGGCAGCTCGTTGTACGTGCCGGCGAGCTCCTGACCGCTCAGCGCGTGGATCGCGGCCATGATCTCATCGGTCGCGAGACGCCTGGCGCGGCCGCTCGCGGCCGGTCCGTGCTTGCTGACGTCGATGGGCTCGCCGAAGCGCACGACGACCCGCTGGGTGAGGCGCGGCATCTTCGCGCCGACGGGCATCACCTTGTCGGTTCCGATGAGCCCGATGGGCACAACGGGTGCGCCGGTCTGCAGGGCGAGGAACGCCACGCCGGTGCGGCCCTTGTAGAGCCGGCCGTCGCGCGAGCGCGTGCCCTCGGGGTGCAGCGCGACGGCCGCCCCCGTCTCGAGGATCTCCCGCTGCTGGTCGAGTGCGTCGAGCGCCGCCTGCCCCGCGCCGCGCTCGACGGGAACGGCGCCGACGGCGGTGAAGAACATCCGCGAGAACCAGCCGCCGATGCCCTTGCCCGTGAAGTAGTCGGACTTCGCGAGGAAGTGCACGGTGCGAGGCGCGGCGGCCACAGGGATCGCGAACGAGTCGATCACCGAGAGGTGGTTGCTCGCGAGGATCACGGCACCCTTCTTGGGCAGGTTCTCCTTACCCTCGACCCGCGGGCGGTACACCAGACGTGTGAGCGGCGCGATCACCATGCGACCGATCGAGTAAACCCAGCTGGGGCGTGCTGGCTTCTCGGCCGGTTCGGGGGTGGGAGCGTCGTCGGGTTCTGGGTTCTCCCCCTGGGAGCCGGAAGACGTCATCCGCCCAGTTTACGACGCGCCCATGCCTGCGACGGCATGCGCTCGTCACATGTCGCGCGCTTGGCGGCATCCGGATGTCAGCGGACACATCGATTTATGGGGGAGGATGGGGTGTCCCCGAACGAACGAGGTTTCCGTGCGCATTCGCTCCGCCGCTTTGATGTCCGTCGCCGTGATCGGCTCACTCGCGCTCGCCGGCTGCTCCGGCGGGGCGGACGATTCGGCGGATTCGAGCGGCGAGGCCGACAACGAGCTCTGCGCGGCGGCCGGAGCGACGGGCGACGTCGTCGACGGGCTGAACGTCGAGGGCACCTTCGACGACGGCGCCCCCGAGAGCATCGACGTGGGCGAGGGCGTCGAGCCCGCCGCATACGAGCGCACCGTCTCGACGGAGGGCGACGGCGAGGAGCTCGTCGAGGGCGACTACCTGTTCTACGCCTCCGCCACGTACAGCCTCGCCACCGGCGAGCTGCAGGACTCCGCCGGCTACGACGGGGAGGACATCGCGCCGACCCAGGTCTCCGCCAGTGCCGACACCGCGGCCATCTTCGGCTGCGCCACGGTCGGCTCGCGCATCGTGACCGCCTACCCCGCGTCGACCGATGCAGACGGCAACCAGGTCGACGGCCTGGTGCAGATCATCGACCTCGTGCGCGTCCCGGCCAAGAAGGCCTGGGGCGAGGACGTCGAGCCGACGGCGGGCATGCCGACGGTCGAGCTCGCCGAGAATGGCGAGCCGACGATCACGCTTCCCGACGACCTGAAGGTCGGAGACACGACCGAGACCGCCGTGCTCAAGCAGGGCGACGGCGCGGAGGTCACGGCCGACAGCACGGCGATCGTGCAGTACAAGGGCGTGAAGGCATCCGACGGCACCGAGTTCGACTCGAGCTGGAGCCGCGACGCCGCGCTCGCCGCGTTCCCGATCAGCGGCGTGGTGGAGGGCTTCCAGAACGCCCTCATCGGCCAGAAGGTCGGCTCGCAGGTCATCGCGGTCATTCCGAAGGCCGAGGGCTACCACGTCGAGGGCGGCGAGGACAACGAGCTCTACGACGAGGACCTGATCTTCGTCGTCGACATCGTCGACGTCTACACGCCGGCCGCGACCGAGTAAGCGAAGGGCCAGCCCATGCGCCGCATCCTCATCCTGGGCTCGACCGGCTCGATCGGCACGCAGGCCCTCGACGTCATCAGGGCGAACCCCGACCGCTTCGAGATCGCCGGCCTGGCCGGCGGCCGCAACGCCGAGCTGCTGCGCGCGCAGGCCGACGAGTTCGGCGTGACGAAGACCGCGCTCGGCGCGGACGACGCGGCGCGCCTCGTCCGCGAGGTCGAGGCCGACGTGGTGCTCAACGGCATCACGGGCTCCGTGGGCCTCGGCCCGACCCTCGCGGCCCTCGAGGAGGGACGAACGCTCGCTCTCGCGAACAAGGAGTCGCTGATCGTCGGCGGCTCGCTCGTCAAGCAGCTGGCCGCGCCCGGGCAGATCGTGCCCGTCGACTCCGAGCACTCCGCGATCGCGCAGGCGCTGCGCGGCGGGGCTCCGGATGAGGTGGCAAAGCTCGTCGTCACCGCCTCGGGCGGACCGTTCCGCGGCCGCTCGCGCGACCAGCTCGCCGACGTCACGCCCGCGCAGGCGATGAACCACCCCACGTGGGACATGGGCAGGGTCATCACGACGAACTCCGCGACCCTCGTGAACAAGGGGCTCGAGGTCATCGAGGCACACCTGCTGTTCGACGTGCCGTTCGAGCGCATCGAGGTCACGGTGCACCCGCAGTCGATCGTGCACTCGATGGTCGAGTTCGTCGACGGATCGACGCTCGCGCAGGCATCGCCGCCCGACATGCGCCTGCCGATCGCGCTGGGGCTGGCCTGGCCGCACCGCGTGCCCGGCTCGGCCGCGGCCGTCGACTGGGCGACCGCCTCGACCTGGACCTTCGAGCCGCTCGACGACGAGGCGTTCCCCGCGGTCGAGCTGGCCAAGCGCGTCGGCCGCGCGGGCGCCACCTATCCCGCGGTCTTCAACGCGGCGAACGAGCAGGCGGTCGACGCGTTCCACGACGGCAGGCTGCCATTCCTCGGCATCGTCGACACGGTCGAGCGCGTCGTCGAGGCGCACTCCGCACCGGCCGAGCTGACGCGCGAGTCGCTCGCCGCGGCCGAGGCGTGGGCACGCGCGGAAGCCGACCGCGCCATCGACGCGTGAGACGATGGACCACGTGATCGTCACCCCTCGTATCCGCCGCACGCCACCCGTGATGCTGCGCCCCGAGCGGCCCACCATCAGCCGCCTCTCCGACCTCGCCGCCCTCACCGGCGGCACCGCAACGGCGGACGCCGACGTCACGGGCGTCACCGTCTCGTCGAGCGACCTCGCACCGGGCGACCTGTTCGTCGCCATCCGCGGCGTGAACCGCCACGGGGCCGAGTTCGCCGCGGCCGCCGCCGCCAACGGCGCCAGCGCCGTCCTGACGGACGCCGAGGGCGCCGAGATCGCGGCAGGCTCCGGACTGCCGATCCTCGTCGTCGAGGACCCGCGCGGAGCGCTCGGAGCCGTCGCCATGGCCGTCTACCGCACGGCGCAGGGCGACGACCTGCCCCTGCTGCTGGCGACGACCGGCACCAACGGCAAGACCAGCGTCACGCACCTGCTCGAGGGCATGCTCACCCAGATCGGCGTCGTCGCCGGCGCCTCCACGTCTGCCGAGCGCGTCGTCGCGGGAGAGCGCGTCGTCGCCGGCCTCACGAGCCCCGAGGCCAGCGAGTTCCACGCCCTCACCGCGCGCATGCGCGAGCGGGGCGTCGAGGCGTTCGCCGTCGAGGTCAGCGCGCAGGCCGTCACCAGGCACCGCGTCGACGGCATCGTGTGGGACGTCATGGGCTTCACGAACCTGACGCACGAGCACTTCGACGACTACGGCGACATGGAGACGTACTACCGGGCGAAGGCCCCGCTGTTCCGCTCCGACCGCAGCCGCCGCGCGGTGGTCTCGCTCGACTCGGCGCTCGGCGATCGCATCGCTGCGGAGGCCGACATCCCCGTGACCACGATCGCCGCCCGCGGCATCGCGAGCGACGACGCCTTCGCGCGCGCCGACTGGACGGTCGAGGTCACGGGCGAGGCGCAGAGCGGCACGAGCTTCCGGCTCACCGGCCCGGATGGGCAGACGCTCGACACGATCGTCCCGGTGATCGGCGCGCACATGGCGGCCAACGCGGGGCTCGGCATCGTCATGATGCTCGAGGTCGGCTACGACTGGGAGCGGGTCTCGACGGGCCTCGCCGGCGCGATCAAGGCGTGGGTCCCCGGCCGCACTCAGCTCGTCTCCGGACCGACGGGGCCCGCGGTCTACGTCGACTTCGGGCACACGCCCGACGCTTTCGAGAAGACGCTCGCGGCCGTTCGCCGCGTGACGCCCGGCCGCGTGCTGATGCTGTTCGGCGCCGACGGAGACCGCGACACCACGAAGCGTCCCGACATGGCGCGCACCGCGGTCGAGGGCAGCGACGTCACCGTCATCACCGACCACCACCCGCGCTTCGAGGACGCCCCGTCCATCCGCAGCACCCTGATGAGCGCGGCGCGCGAGACCGACCCCGATCACGAGCTCTACGAGGTATCGCCGCCCGAGGCGGCGATCGTGAAGGCCGTCTCGCTGGTCGGCCAGGGCGACGCGATCATCTGGTGCGGCCCCGGCCACCAGAACTACCGCGACATCGAGGGGACGCAGTGGGCCTACTCGGCTCGCGAGCTCTCGCGGCGCGCCCTCGAGGCCGCCGGCTGGCCCGTCGCCGAGCGCGGCTGGGTCAACCCCTACGGAGACTGATATGGGCGTGCTCGCTTTCGTCATCGGCGTGCTGATCGTCGCGGTCGGCCTGCTGGTGTCGATCGCGCTGCACGAGATCGGGCACCTCGTGCCCGCGAAGAGGTTCGGCGTGCGCGTCGGGCAGTACATGGTCGGCATGGGGCGCACCGCCTGGTCGAAGAAGGTCGGCGAGACCGAGTACGGCATCAAGTGGCTGCCCGTCGGCGGCTACATCTCGATGGCCGGCATGTACCCGCCCCGCGACGGCGGCAAGGAGCCGACCGGGCTGTTCCGGACGCTGGTCCAGGACGCCCAGGACGCCAACGAGGAATCGCGCGCAGGCGTCGAGGAGTCGCGCACGTTCGCCGCCCTGCCGACGGGGAAGCGCATCATCATCATGCTCGGCGGGCCCGTGATGAACCTGCTGATCGCCGTCGTGCTGTTCACGGTGCTCGTCAGCGGCATCGGCGTCACGCAGAGCACGGCGACCGTCTCCACGGTGTCGCAGTGCGTGCTGCCGGCCGGCACGGATCAGACCGAGTGCGCGGCCGACGACCCGCTCTCGCCCGCCGCGGAGGCCGGGCTGCTGCCGGGCGACACGATCGTCTCGGTCGACGGCACGGCGGTGACCGGGTTCGCCGACGCGTCCGAGATCATCCGGACCCATCCGGATGAGACGGTCGAGCTCGTCGTCGACCGCGACGGCGCCGAGGTCGCGCTCGAGCTGACCCCCGTGCTCGCGACGAACCAGTACGTCGACGCGTCGGGCCAGGTCGTCACGGGCGAGGTCGGCTTCGCCGGCTTCAGCCCGACGCAGGAGCGCGTCCGCCAGCCGCTGTGGGCGGGCACCGAAGCCGTGTTCACCCAGATGGGCGCCGTCGCGAACGTCATCCTGCACCTTCCGCAGCGCCTCTGGGAGACCGGCGTCGACCTGTTCACCGGCCAGGAGCGCGATCCCGACAGCCCTATCAGCGTCATCGGTGTCGGCCGCATCGCCGGCGAGGTCGCCGCGGCAGAGGCGCCGCTGCTCGACCGCGCGGCCGTGATGATTCAGATCGTCGCGTCGGTGAACGTCGCGCTGTTCGCGTTCAACATGATCCCGCTGCTGCCGCTCGACGGCGGCCACATCTTCGTCGCGCTGTGGGACGCGGTCAAGCGGGGCTGGGCGCGCCTGTTCCGGCGCCCGAAGCCCCGCCCGGCCGACGCGTCGCGGCTCGTGCCGCTGACGCTGGTGGTCGTCGTGCTGATGATCGGCATGAGTGCGCTGCTGTTCGCCGCCGACATCTTCAACCCCGTGACGCTGTAGCCTCAGCCCCGCAGGGCGTGCGAGACCAGCCGCTCGAGCGTGTGCATGCCGTCGCGCGAGAGGATCGACTCCAGGTGGCCCTGGATGCTCGCGGTGTGCGGCGCGCGCAGCGCGTAGACGTCGCCCGTGGCGGCGTCGGCGGAGATCTCGGCGGTGATGCCCCGCCCGGTGACCACGGCGGTGCCCGGCTCGACGCGCGCCGTGAACGTGTTGTAGAAGCCGATCGATGCCGGTTCGCCGAACACGTTCACGGTCTTCTGCACGCCCTGGTGAGGCTGGGCGAGCGGGGCGAGATCGAGGCCGAGCGCGTCGGCGAGAGCCTGGTGGCTGAGGCACACGGCGACGAGCGGCGCCGACGCGTCGAGGCGACGGCGGACGACCTCGCGCATCCGGACGATGCGAGGGTTGGCGAGATCGCGGGGGTCGCCGGGGCCGGGGCCTGCGACGACGAGCTCTGCGGCGTCGAGGTCGGCGTCCGAGACCTCCGACCAGTGCGCGATGCGGGTCTCGAGGCCGAGATGGCTGAGCTGGTGCGCGAGCATCGTCGTGAAGCGGTCCTCGGCGTCGACGACGAGCGCCGTGCTGCCGGACAGCGGGCCGGCGCCGTCCGCCTGCTCCTCCATCCAGAACGGAGCGAGGCGGGCGTTGCGCGAGGCGAGGAGCTCGGCGATGCGCTGGTCGTCGCCGAGGCGGCGGGGCGCGCCGCCTGCCGGTCCGTCGCCGTCGCGCGCCGGCGTCGCGCGCGGCACCGCGCCGATCGCACCGAGCACGCCGGCGGCCTTCCCGTGCGTCTCGCTGACCTCGCCGTACGGATCGGAGTGGCGGACGAGAGTGGCGCCGACCGGCACGCGCAGGCGGCCGTCGCGCAGGTGCGCCGTGCGGATGAGGATGGGGGCGTCGAGGCTGTGCCCGCCTCCCTCGTTCGGCGTGAACAGCGCCGCGACGCCCGAGTAGTAGCCGCGCGGAGTGGTCTCGTGGCGCCGGATGACGGTGCACGCGTTCTGCATCGGCGACCCGGTCACCGTCGGGGCGAACATCGTCTCGCGCAGGATGTCGCGCGGGTCCATGCGGCTCGTGCCCCGCAGCATGTACTCGGTGTGGGTCAGCCGCGACATCTCCTTGAGATGGGGGCCGGTGATGCGGCCGCCGTCGCTGCAGACGGCGCTCATCATCTTCAGCTCCTCGTCGACGACCATGAAGAGCTCCTCGGTCTCCTTGGTGTCGGTGAGGAACGCCGAGAGCGATTCGATCGTCGCCCCGCCCTCCGGATGGCGGAACGTGCCGGAGATCGGGTTCATCGTGACGGTCGAGCTGCCGTCCTCGCGCGCCTGGGCGACGACGTGCGCCTCGGGGCTCGCGCCGACGAGGATGCGGTCGCCCGCGACGACGGCGAACGTCCAGTACGCGCCCCGCTCGTGCTCGAGCAGCGCGCGGAACCAGGTGAGCATCGCCGTGCGCTCGTCGGCGCCGATGCCCGCGACGTAGTCGCGCCTGATGACGAAGTTGGCTCCCTCGCCGCGCCCGATCTCATCCGAGATCACGGTGCGCACAATCTGCGCGTAGTCGTCGTCCGCGACGTCGAAGCCTGCTTCGGCGAGGGGGATCGCGTCGGCGGGCAGCGCGGCGATGACGTCGGCGACCGGCACGGCCTCGTGCGAGTCGACGACCAGGGCGCGCAGCGGGGTGTCCTCCGACTCGGCCTCGAAACCGCGCTCCCTCACCTGCTGGTACGGGACGAGGGCGAGCACCTCGCGCTCGCGTCCGTCCGCATCGTGCAGCGGGATGTCGGCGAGCAGGTCGACGTCGACCGTCTCGCCGGAGAGCACCTCGACGTGCGTGGCTGGTCCGTCGTCGCCGCGGGCGATCAGAGCGAACGATGCGGCGGGGTCGGCGGCCAGGCGCAGGATCGCGTCGGCCGTAGTCTCGGCAAGAGCCATCAGAACTCACTTCTCGAAGATCGGGGCGGTCGCCCTGAGCGCAGAAACGACCGCCTTTGCGGGGCGGTCGTGTTCGTGCTCGCGAAGATGGGCCGCCCTTAGGACAGCCACCACCAGTTCTGTGTCACGCGCACGAGGCCAACCTACCATCCGGGATGAGCCGTTTCAGCCGCCGCTCACCCGCCCGTCGTAGGCTGGTGACGTGCCAGCAGTCAATCTCGGGATGCCCTCCGTCCCCGAAGTTCTCGCCCCGCGCCGCAAGTCGCGTCAGATCAACGTGGGCAAGCTCAAGGTCGGCGGCAACGCGCCCGTCTCCGTGCAGTCGATGACCACGACGAAGACGTACGACATCAACGCCACCCTGCAGCAGATCGCCGAGCTCACCGCGTCGGGGTGCGAGATCGTGCGCGTCGCGTGTCCGACAGACAAGGATGCCGAGGCGCTCAAGATCATCGCGATGAAGAGTCAGATCCCGGTCATCGCCGACATTCACTTCCAGCCGAAGTACGTCTTCCAGGCGATCGACGCCGGCTGCGGCGCCGTGCGGGTGAACCCCGGCAACATCCGCAAGTTCGACGACCAGGTCGGCGCCATCGCGAAGGCGGCCAAGGATGCGGGCGTCAGCCTGCGCATCGGTGTGAACGCCGGGTCGCTCGACCGCCGCCTGCTCGAGAAGTACGGCAAGGCGACCCCCGAAGCGCTCGCCGAGTCGGCCGTGTGGGAGGCGAGCCTGTTCGAGGAGCACGACTTCCACGACTTCAAGATCTCGGTCAAGCACAACGACCCCGTCGTCATGGTGAAGGCGTACCGCCTGCTCGCCGAGCGGGGCGACTGGCCGCTGCACCTCGGCGTGACCGAGGCCGGCCCGGCGTTCCAGGGGACCATCAAGAGCGCGACCGCCTTCGGCATCCTGCTCAGCGAGGGCATCGGCGACACCATCCGCGTCTCGCTGTCGGCCCCTCCGGCCGAGGAGGTCAAGGTCGGCCACCAGATCCTGCAGTCGCTGAACCTGCGCGAGCGCACGCTCGAGATCGTGTCGTGCCCGTCGTGCGGTCGGGCGCAGGTCGACGTCTACTCGCTGGCCGACGCCGTCACCGAGGGTCTGAAGGACATGACGGTGCCGCTGCGCGTCGCGGTCATGGGCTGCGTCGTGAACGGCCCCGGCGAGGCGCGCGACGCCGACCTCGGCGTCGCCAGCGGCAACGGCAAGGGCCAGATCTTCGTCAAGGGCGAGGTCATCAAGACGGTGCCGGAGGCCGACATCGTGGAGACGCTCATCGAAGAGGCGAACCGCCTTGCGGACGAGATGGGCCCCGACGCCCGCGTCGGCACCGCTCAGGTCGTCACCTCGTAGGCGCGCCCGGCCCGCTCGCGTCGTCGGCGCGCTCCGTGCGCTCTGAACGCCGCGTCGGCGTTTGCTGCGAGCCCCCTGAGGGCTACCCTGGGGCTCTGACGCGCTCCCGCCGGAGCGCGATTCCGAGACCAAGGAGCACCCACACCGTGCACCACAGAAACGCACATCATCGCCTGCGCATCGCGCTGGCGGGAGGCCTCGCCGGCTTCCTCCTCCTCGCCACGGCCGGAGCCGCAACGGCGGCAGAGCTGTCGGAGCCCGATGCGGGGGCGGCCCACAGCGCCGTCGAGGGCGAGACCTACGTGATCGCGACGGACACGACGTTCGCGCCGTTCGAGTTCCGCGACACCTCGTCGGGCGACCTCAAGGGCATCGACATCGACATCCTGAAGGCCATCGCCGACCAGCAGGGCTTCGAGGTCGAGATCCAGTCCCTCGGCTTCCAGGCGGCGCTCTCGGCGGTGACCAGCGGCCAGGCCGACGGCGTCATCGCCGGCATGTCGATCACCGATGAGCGCAAGGAGACGTTCGACTTCTCCGAGCCCTACTTCGACTCCGGCGTGCAGATGGCGGTCGCGGCCGACGACGACACGACGAAGGGCTACGAGGATCTCGCCGGCAAGACCGTCGTCGCCAAGTCGGGCGCCGAGGGCCTCGCCGAGGCGCAGAAGCTCGCGGAGAAGTACGACTTCACCGTCAAGCCGCTCGACCAGTCGGCGACGATGGTGGAGTCGGTCAAGAACGGCTCGGCGGTCGCGCTGTTCGACGACTACCCCGTGCTCGCGTACGGCATCGCCCAGGGCAGCGGTCTGAAGGCGGTCACCGACAAGATCCCTGGCGGCCAGTACGGCTTCGCCGTGAACAAGGGCGACAACGGCGAACTGCTCGCCGCGTTCAACGACGGCCTCGCCAAGCTCAAGGCGACGGGCGAGTACGACGAGATCCTCGACACCTACCTCGCCGACCCCGCCTCGCAGGCGAGCTCGGGCGGCAGCTTCTTCGATCTCATCGCCGACTCGGCGCCCGCACTCGGCAAGGGCCTGTGGAACACGGTCAGCATCACCGTCGTCGCCTTCGTGATCGCCCTCGTGCTCGGCGTGGTCTTCGGATTCATGAAGATCGCGCGTTCCCGCGTCGTCCGCGGCATCGCCTCCGTCTACGTCGCGATCTTCCGAGGCACGCCGGTGCTGGTGTGGGCGTTCCTGTTCTACTTCGGCCTCCCGCAGCTGACGGGCGCCCCCGGCAACATCTTCTGGGCCGGTACCGCGACGCTGGCGCTGAACGCCGGTGCGTACCTCACCGAGGTCATCCGCGGCGGCCTGCGGGCCGTCGATCCTGGTCAGATGGAGGCGGCCCGCTCGCTCGGCCTCGGCTGGGGCAAGTCCATGCAGCGCGTCGTCGTTCCGCAGGCGGTGAAGATCTCGACCCCCGCGATCATCAACCAGTTCGTCATCACCCTCAAGGATTCGTCGCTGCTGCTGACGATCGGCTTCGCCGAGCTGCTGTACCAGGCTCAGCAGATCTACTCCGCGAACTACCGCACGACGGAGATGCTGATCATCGTCGGACTCATGTACTTCGTGGTGATCACGCTGCTGACGTGGGTCGCGAACATCGTCGATAGGAAGGTCAACAAGTGAGCGCCGAGACCACGGGCGAGCCCATCATCGAGGTGAAGGATCTGCGCAAGTCGTTCGGATCGAACGAGGTCCTCAAGGGCATCGATCTGACGGTGCGCGCCGGCGAGGTCGTCTCGCTGATCGGCCCGTCCGGGTCGGGCAAGTCGACGATCCTGCGCTGCCTGAACCAGCTGGAGACGCCGTCGGGCGGCTCGATCGTCATCGACGGATTCGACCTCACCGATCAGAAGGTCGACATCAACGAGGTGCGCAGGCACATCGGCATGGTGTTCCAGCACTTCAACCTGTTCCCGAACATGACGGTGCGCGAGAACATCACCCTCGCGCCGATCGAGACGGGCAAGAAGTCGAAGGCCGAGGCGAACGCCCAGGCGGAGGCGCTGCTCGAGCGCGTCGGCCTCTCCGACAAGGCGGATGCGCGACCGGCTCAGCTCTCCGGCGGTCAGAAGCAGCGCGTGGCGATCGCCCGTGCGCTGGCGATGGAGCCGAAGATCATGCTGTTCGACGAGGCGACGAGCGCGCTCGACCCCGAGATGGTCGGCGAGGTGCTCGCCGTCATCCGGGAGCTCGCGGGCACCGGCATGACGCTGGTGCTCGTCACGCACGAGATGGGGTTCGCCAGGGAGGTCTGCGACAGGGTCGTGTTCCTCTCGGACGGCGTTGTCTGCGAGCAGGGCACTCCGGATGAGCTGTTCGGCAGCCCGAAGCAGGAGCGCACCCAGGAGTTCCTCTCCAAGGTCCTCTGACCGACAGCGATCGACGGCGCCCCGGCATCCGCCGGGGCGCCGTCGTCGTCCCTGCTAGCCCCCGATCCAGCGGTCAAGGGCGTCGACCGCCCAGACCGGATCGTCGTCCGGCGCCGACGTGACGTGGAAGGCGAGCCCGTCGACGAGCGCGTGCAGCACGGCGGGGTCGCGTTCGTCGTCGCGCCCGAGAGCCCGCGCCGCGCGCGCACAGACGCCGCGCACCGACCCGTCGAACGTGCGCCGCAGCGGCTGCAGCGACGGGTCGGACCGCGCCGCCATGCCGAGCGCGAGCGTCGCGCTCATCTCGGCGCGGCGGTTGTCATCGAGGGGGAGCAGCTCGTGCAATGCCGCGCGGGCCCACGCGCGCGGCGGCAAGTCAGCGTCGATCGCGTCGATGCGGCGCTCGAGCCGCTCGGCCGCCGCCTCGAGGGCGCGCTCCCGCACGGAGGTCTGCGTCGGGAACGAATAGCGCAGCGAGCTCGGGGCCAGCCCCGCCTCCGCGGCCACGCGCCTGACCGAGAGCGCCTCGATGCCGTCGGTCGTGATCACGCGCCACGCGGCGTCGACGACCGCGCGATCGCGCTCCTGCCTGTCCATCGTCCTGGCCATGGAGCCATAGTCGCACAACTGTGCCAAAAGGGTGCTATTCTCATTCCCGTACAGTTGTGCGAGAAGGGTGCGGATGATGGCATGGACGGTGCTGGTGATCTCGGGGATGCTCGAGGCGGTGTGGGCGACGGCTCTCGGGGCGTCGAAGGGGTTCCGGAAGCTGCGGCCGAGCGTGCTGTTCCTCGTGTCGATGACCGCGAGCATGGCGGGGCTCGCCTTCGCGATGAACTCGCTGCCGACGGGAACGGCCTACGCCGTCTGGGTCGGCATCGGCGCCGTGCTGACGGTCGTGCTCGCGATCGTGCGGCGGCAGGAGCGGCTCACGATCGCGCGCGCCGCGATGCTCGCGCTGCTGATCGGCAGCGTGATCGGGCTGAAGGCGGTCAGCTGATGAACTGGGTCATCCTGCTGGCGAGCGCCGTGCTCGAGGCCGTGTGGGCGACGGCGCTGGGGGAGAGCGACGGGCTCTCGCGCCTCGTGCCGAGCATCGTGTTCTTCGTCGCGCTGGCGCTCAGCATGCTCGGGCTCTCGTGGGCGGCGCGCACCATCCCGATCGGAACGGCCTACGCCGTCTGGACGGGCACGGGCGCCGCCCTCACCGTCGGCTACGCGATGATCACGGGCGCAGAGCCCGTGACGGCGCTTCGGCTGCTGTTCATCTGCGGCATCATCGGCGCGGTCATCGGGCTGAAGCTGCTGCCAGCGGGCGCACCCGCTCCCGCGCAGCGCCCATCCGGCACCGAATAGACTCTTCCCGTGGTGACTCGTCTCTCTCAGCTCTTCGTCCGCACGCTTCGCGAGGACCCCGCCGACGCCGAGGTGCGCTCGCACAAGCTCCTGGTGCGCGCCGGGTACATCAGGCGCCAGGCGCCGGGCATCTTCGCCTGGCTGCCGCTCGGTCTGCGGGTGAAGGCGAAGCTCGAGCAGATCGTGCGCGAGGAGCTGGCTGCGGCCGGTGCCCAGGAGGTGCACTTCCCCGCGCTCATGCCGCGCGAGCCCTACGAGGCGACCAATCGGTGGGAGGAGTACGGCGAGAACCTGTTCCGCCTGCACGACCGCCACGGTGCCGATTACCTGCTCGCGCCCACGCACGAGGAGGCCTTCACCCTGCTGGTGAAGGATCTGTTCTCGTCGTACAAGGACCTCCCGCTGACGATCTACCAGATCCAGGACAAGTACCGCGACGAGGCCCGTCCCCGCGCCGGCCTGTTCCGCGGCCGCGAGTTCACGATGAAGGACGCCTACTCGTTCGACATCGACGACGAGGGTCTCGACGCCAGCTACGACGCGCAGCGCGCGGCCTACGAGCGCATCTTCACGCGACTCGGGCTCGAGTACGCCATCGTCAGGGCCGATGCGGGCGCCATGGGCGGCTCGCGCAGCGAGGAGTTCCTGCACCCGACCGCGGCGGGCGAGGACACGTTCGTGCGCAGCGCCGGCGGCTACGCGGCCAACGTCGAGGCCTACGCGACGCCCTCGCCCTCGCCCGTTCCTTTCGACGGTGCGGCGGCTCCCGTCGTGCTGCCGAGCGCCGACACCCCCACGATCGACACCCTCGTCGCGCACCTGAACGACGTCGCCCCCCGCGGGGACGGTGCGCCGTGGACCGGGGCCGACACGCTCAAGAACGTGCTGCTCGCGCTCACGCCGATCGAGGCGCCCCACGACGACGAGGACGGCGAGCGCATCGCGCCGGAGGCGACGCTCGTGCTCGTCGGCATGCCGGGCGACCGCGGCGTCGACCTCAAGCGCGCCGAGGTCGCGTTCCCCGGCTTCGACGTGGCGATGGCGAGCGACGAGCAGGTCAGGGCGGCTCGGACCCTGTTCGGCCCCGAGATCGTCAAGGGCTACATCGGCCCCACGAGCTTCGCCGACGACGGCTCGGTCGCCGGCCAGCTGTTCGGCCTGCAGGCGCCGCTGGTCGAGAACGAGAAGTTCCGCATCCGCTTCCTCGTCGACCCCCGCGTCGCCGACGGCACGTCATGGGCGACCGGCGCGAACGCGCAGGGCGTGCACGTGACGGGTCTCATCGCCGGACGCGACTTCGCGGCCGACGGCATCGCCGATATCGCCGAGGTGCGCGAGGGCGACCCGGCGCCCGACGGCTCGGGTCCCGTGACACTGGCCCGCGGCATGGAGATCGGCCACATCTTCCAGCTCGGCCGCAAGTACGCCGAGGCGCTCGGCCTGAAGGTGCTCGACCAGAACGGCAAGCTCGTCACCGTGACCATGGGGTCGTACGGCATCGGGATCACCCGCGTGCTCGCCCTCATCGCCGAGCTGCTCAGCGACGACAAGGGCCTGGTCTGGCCCGAGTCGATCGCGCCGTTCGATGTGCACGTGGTCGCGACGGGCAAGGGCACCGATGCGCTCGAGCTCGGCGAACGGATCTCGGCCGAACTCACTTCGGCCGGACGCGACGTGCTCTTCGACGACCGTCCGAAGGTCTCGCCCGGCGTGAAGTTCGGCGACGCCGAGCTGCTCGGCGTGCCCCAGCTGCTGGTCGTCGGCCGCGGCGCCGCCGAGGGCAACGTCGAGCTGTGGGACAGGCGGACGGGCGAGCGCGAGGTCGTCACGGCCGACGAGGCCGTGGCTCGCCTCTCCCTGCGGGCCTGACGCGCGCACGGCCGATGGCCGGATGACTCACGACGAGCCGTCCGGCCATCACTCGTCCACCGAGTGAGCGGAACGTTCACTGGGGTGCCCGTGCGCGTTGCCGGGCGGCTACCTCCGGGTCACCCTGGGTCGGGATGCTGGCGGTTCCTGCCCGAATCGCCGAGGAACATCCATGCCTTCACACGTGCCCATCCGCCGCCCCTTCGCCGCCGCCGCGGCGACGGCGCTCGCCGCATCCGCCCTTCTGCTCGTCCCGGCCGCCGCCCAGGCGAGCCCCGCCGGTGACGCCGTCGTCATCAGCGAGGTCTACGGGGGAGGGGGCAACTCGGGCGCGCCGTACGCGAACGACTTCGTCGAGCTGCACAACCCCTCCTCGATCGAGGCGTCGCTCGACGGCCTCGTGATCGAGTACCGATCGGCCGGCGGAGGGTCGGCCGGCACCGTCCCGCTGTCGGGCACCATGGCCCCGGGAGCGCACTACCTGGTGCAGCTGTCCGCTGGCAGCAACGCGGACGCCGGCGCGCTGCCGACGCCCGACGCCACGGGGAACCTCAACATGTCGGGCACGAACGGGCGCGTGTTCCTGTACGCATCGGGTTCGGGCTTCGACAGCGCCGTCGAGGGCGACATCGCCGGCGCCGACGGGCTCGTCGACGCGGTCGGCTACGGCTCGGCGGCGAGCTTCGAGACTGCGGCGGCTCCCGCGCTCAGCAACACGGTGAGCGCCGCGCGCACGGCGGGCGCCGACACCGACGACAACTCCGCCGACTTCGCCGCGGGCGCGCCGACGCCGCAGAACTCCGCAGGCGAGGGCGAGCCGGGCGGCGAGGAGCCCGGCGAGGAGCCTGGCGACCCCGAGGACGCGACCGAGATGTCGATCGCCGAGGCGAACGCCTCGATCGGCAGCACCGTCGCCGTCGAGGGCGTCGTCACCGCCGACTACCGAGACGGCGGCTTCAACGGCTTCACGATCCAGGACCCGGCCGGCGACCCCGATGACGCCGTCAGCGATGCGATCTTCGTCTGGGGAGACCGCGCCCGCGCAGAGATCGGGCAGAGCGTCCGCGTGACGGGCGGCGTGAGCGTCTACAACGGCCTCACCGAGATCACCGTCGACGCGATCGAGGAGCTGCCCGAGAGCCTCGGCGAGGTCGCACCCGTCACGTCGTGGGACAGCATCGCGACCGACGAGGGGCGCGCCGCCCACCTCAGCGAGCTCGTGCAGATCGACGGCTTCACCGTCACCGACAACTACGACGCGAACTTCTACGGTTCGCTCACGCTCGCCTACGGCGACGAGCCGTTCCGTCAGCCGACCGACGAGATCGACCCGCACGACACGGCGGCGATCGCCGAGGCCGAGGCCGAGATCGCCGCGAACTCGATGACGCTCGACGACGGGCGCAGCACCAGCTTCAACTCGCAGAAGACGGTCCCCCTGTCGTACCTGGCGCTCGATGTGCCCGCCCGCGTCGGCTCGGCCGTCACCTTCGCCGAGCCCGTCGTGCTCGACTACCGCTACGGCGGATGGCGCTTCCAGCCGCGCGAGGCGCTGGAGGGGACGACCGATCTCGTGACCTTCAGCGACGAGCGCTCGGCCAACGCGGCGCCGGAGGACGTGGGAGGCGACATCTCGCTCGCGACCTTCAACGTGCTCAACTACTTCCCGACGACGGCGCAGGAGTTCGTCGACGCCGGCCTCGGCAGCTGCACCTACTACACCGACAGGGACGGCACCCCGGTCTCCGCCGACGAGTGCACGCCCGACGGGCCGCGCGGCGCCGCGAACACGGCCAGCTTCGAGCGCCAGCAGGCGAAGATCGTCAACGCCATCAGCACGCTCGACGCATCGATCGTCTCGCTCGAGGAGATCGAGAACTCCGTCCACTACGGCAAGGAACGAGACTTCGCTGTTGCGACGCTCGTCGCCGCGCTCAACGAGAAGGACGGCGCGGGAGCGTGGGCGTTCGCGGCGAGCCCTGACGAGCTGCCCGCGAGCGAGGACGTGATCCGGAACGCGTTCATCTATCGCACCGCAGAGGTCAGGACCGTCGGGGAGTCGCGCATCCTCGTCGACGACGCCGCGTTCGACAACGCGCGCGAGCCGCTCGTGCAGGCCTTCGCCGCGGTCGGAGCCTCGGACGACGACGCGTTCCTGGTCGCGACCAACCACTTCAAGTCGAAGGGTTCGGGCACCGACGACGGCACGGGGCAGGGCGACGCCAACCCCGACCGCGTCGCCCAGGCGAAGGCCCTGGTGGCCTTCGTCGCCGAGGTCAGGGAGGCCACGGGCATCGAGGCGACGCTGCTCGCCGGGGACTTCAACGCCTACACGGCCGAGGACCCGATCCGCGAGCTCGAGGCCGCGGGGTACACCGACCTGAACTCGGCCCTCAACGGCAACGAGGCGACCTACAACTTCGACGGCCGCGACGGATCGCTCGACCACGTCCTCGCCGACGCGGCCGCGCTCGAGCTCGTCTCGGGCGTCGACGTGTGGCAGATCAACGCCCAGGAGCAGGTCGGGTTCGAGTACAGCCGCTTCAACTACAACGCGACCCTGCTGTACGAGGAGAGCGTGTTCCGCGCGAGCGACCACAACCCGATCCTCGTCGGTCTCACGACCCCCGCGATCGAGGAGCCGGGCGGCGGCGACGCAGACGGCGCGGACGCGGATGAGCAGGATGCGGATGAGCAGGACGCGGACGAGCAGAGTTCGGATGAGCGGGACGCGGACGAGCAGAGCACGGGCGAGCAGGGCGCCGACGGCGGGGCCGAGGCGATCGCCGGGACGGACTCCGGCGAGCAGACGGCGGACGCCGAGGCGGCGGGCGACTCGCTCGCCGTCACCGGCTCCGAGGCCGGATGGGGGATCGCGGCGCTCGCCGGTCTCCTGCTGGTCGGCGGTGCGGCGCTCGTGACGGTGCGGCGCCGCAGCGCCTGACCGCGGCTACGGACACGGCGGGTCGGTTCCCACGGAACCGGCCCGCCGTTCCGCGCGCGGCGGCATCCGCCATCCGGAACACGCCGCGCGGCCGCGCCGGTGGAACTCACAGTCGCGTCGGGTAACGTGGATCGACCGACGGGCGCGACGCCGGGAAGAACTGAAGAGGGAGAACGCCGTGGAGATCGATCTGAGACTGCTGCGCAACATCGAGCGCGAGAAGGAGATTCCGCTCGACGAGCTCGTGGAGATCATCGAGCAGGCCGTGCTGACGGCATACGTCAAGCACCTGTCGCAGACCGGCGAGGCTCCCGCAGACGCTCGCGCCGAGCTCGACCGCGAGACCGGTCATGTCGGCGTGTTCGTCCCCGTCACCGACGACGACGGCGCCGTCATCGGCGAGGAGGAGTCGAGCCCCGAGGACTTCGGCCGCATCGCCGCCTACGCCGCCAAGCAGGTCATCTGGCAGCGCCTCCGCGACATCGCCGACGACGCCGTGCTCGGCGAGTTCGCCGGCAAGGAGGGCGACATCGTCGCCGGCGTGATCCAGCAGGGCACCAACCCGCGCATGGTCCACGTCGACCTCGGCACCGTCGAGGCGATCCTTCCGCCCGAGGAACAGGTGCCGGGCGAGGACTACTCGCACGGCACGCGCATCCGCGTGTTCGTCACGAGCGTGGCGAAGGGCCAGAAGGGCCCGCAGATCACCGTGTCGCGCACCCACCCCGGCCTCGTGCGCAAGCTGTTCGCGATGGAGGTCCCCGAGATCGCGAGCGGCCTCGTCGAGATCCTGTCGCTGGCGCGAGAGGCCGGTCACCGCACCAAGATCGCGGTGCGCGCGACCGATGCGTCGATCAATGCCAAGGGCGCCTGCATCGGCGAGATGGGCCGACGCGTGCGCGCCGTCACCGAGGAGCTCTCGGGCGAGAAGATCGACATCGTCGACTACAGCGACGACCTGCCCGCGTTCGTCGCGAGCGCGCTCTCGCCCGCCAAGGTCTCGAGCGCGTTCGTGCTCGACCAGGGCACCAGGGCCGTGCGCGCGCTCGTTCCCGACTATCAGCTGTCGCTCGCCATCGGCAAGGAGGGGCAGAACGCCCGTCTCGCCGCGAAGCTGACCGGCGCGAAGATCGACATCCAACCCGACTCCGTGATGGAGCAGGGCGACTGATTTCGGGACCGGCCGGGCGGACACGCCCGGCGGGTTCACCCCGACCGAGGTGTAGGATGGATCCAGTACGAACGTGTGTCGGTTGCCGCGCGCGTGCCTCCCGAACCGCCCTCATCAGGGTGGTTGCCGTTGGTGAAGAGCTCGTCGTCGACGAGCGCGCATCGATGACCGGCAGGGGCGCGTGGGTGCATCCGGTGCAGAAGTGCGTTGAAACCGCACTGACGCGACGCGCGTTCGCACGATCACTGCGCGTGTCGAACTCAATCGGCACGCAGACCATCGAGGAATGGCTGACCAGCTATGGAAACCAAGTGAACGGCTCGAAATGAGACCCGTCCGCCTCTAAAGGTCTGCCCCTGTCTGGGCAGACCAGCCAGACAGGAGAATTGTGGCTAAACCACGCGTACATGAGATCGCGGCAGAGTTCGGTATCGACAGCAAGTCGGCGCTCGCGAAGCTGAAGGATCTCGGCGAGTTCGTCAAGAGCCCGTCATCGACCATCGAGCCGCCCGTCGCGCGCAAGCTGCGCGCCGCGCTCGAGGCTGACGGCGCCAAGCCGGTGTCGGGCGACGCCCCCGCGGCGAAGCCCGCCGGTCGCTCCAAGCCCGCGGCGCGCCCCTCGGCGACCCCCGGCCCCCGGCCGGGTCCGGCGGCGAAGCCCGCCCCCGAGCAGGCACCCGAGGCCCCCGCCGCCGAGAAGCCCGCGGCCCCCGAGGCCCCGAAGCCCGAGACGGCGGCACCGCAGGCCGGCGCCGACGCGCCCAAGCCCGCATCCAGCGCACCCAAGCCAGGCTCGAGCGCTCCCAAGCCCGGTTCGGCAGCGCCGAAGCCCGGTTCGGCGGCATCCGGTGCGCCCAAGCCCGGCTCGGCCGCGCCGCGCCCCGGCAACAACCCGTTCGGCTCGTCGCAGGGCATGGGCCAGCGCCCCGCTCCCGGCGGCCCGCGCCCCGGCAACAACCCCTTCGCCTCGGCGCAGGGCATGGGTCAGCGCCCGACGCCGGGCAACATTCCCAAGCCCCAGCCCGGCCGCGGCCTGCAGCGCCCCGGTCAGGGTCGCCCCGGCCCAGGCGGCCGCGGTCGCCCCGGCGGCGCAGGTGCAGGCGGACGAGGCGGCGCTCCGTTCCAGCAGCGTCCGGGCGGCGCGGGTCGCCCCGGCGCTCCCGGTGCAGGCGGCGGTGCCGGCTTCGCCGGTCGCCCCGCAGGCGGCGGCGGCTTCGCAGGTCGCCCCGGCCCCGGCGGACGTCGCGGCGGTACGGCCGGCGCGTTCGGCAAGGGCGGCGGCAAGTCGAAGCAGCGCAAGTCGCGTCGGGCGAAGCGGCAAGAATTCGAGATGCGGCAGGCGCCCATCGTCGGCGGAGTCAAGGTTCCGCGCGGCGACGGCAGCACCGTCATCCGGATGCGCCGCGGCGCATCGATCGCCGACTTCGCCGAGAAGATCGAGGTCATGTACGGCATGGCGGTTCCCCCGGGGAACCTGGTCACCGTGCTGTTCCACCTCGGTGAGATGGCGACGGCGACCGAGTCGCTCGACGAGTCGACCTTCGAGGTGCTCGGGGCCGAGCTGGGCTACAAGATCCAGATGGTCTCGCCCGAGGACGAGGACAAGGAGCTCCTCGAGGGCTTCGGTCTGAACCTCGAGCAGGAGGAGCTCGACGAAGACGAGGACGACCTCGAGATCCGTCCGCCCGTCGTGACCGTCATGGGTCACGTCGACCACGGTAAGACGCGACTGCTCGACTCGATCCGGAAGACGAACGTCACCGAGGGCGAGGCCGGAGGCATCACCCAGCACATCGGTGCGTACCAGATCTGGACCGAGCACGAGGGCCACGAGCGCGCCATCACCTTCATCGACACCCCGGGTCACGAGGCCTTCACGGCCATGCGAGCCCGCGGTGCCGACGCCACCGACATCGCGATCCTCGTGGTCGCGGCCGACGACGGCATCATGCCGCAGACGGTGGAGGCGCTGAACCACGCCCAGGCGGCCGGTGTGCCCGTCGTGGTCGCGGTCAACAAGGTCGACAAGCCAGAGGCGAACCCCGCCAAGGTGCGCCAGCAGCTCACCGAGTACGGCCTGGTCGCCGAGGAGTACGGCGGCGAGGTCATGTTCGTCGACGTGTCGGCCCGCCAGGGCACCGGCATCCAGGATCTTCTGGACGCCGTGCTGCTCACGGCCGATGCCGGTCTCGACCTGCGTGCGAACCCGAACAAGGCCGCTCGCGGTCTTGCGATCGAGGCGAAGCTCGACAAGGGCCGCGGTTCGGTTGCGACCGTGCTCATCCAGTCGGGAACGCTGCACGTCGGCGACGCGATCGTCGCCGGCACGGCGTACGGCCGCGTGCGCGCCATGATCGACGAGAACGGCGACGCCGTCCTCGAGGCCGCCCCGTCGCGCCCCGTGCAGGTGCAGGGTCTGAACTCGGTGCCCCGCGCCGGTGACGCGTTCATCGTCACCGACGAGGACCGCACGGCGCGTCAGATCGCCGAGAAGCGCGAAGCCGCAGAGCGCAACGCCCAGCTGGCCAAGGCCCGCAAGCGCATGTCGCTCGAGGACTTCACCAAGGCCCTCGAAGAGGGCAAGGTCGAGTCGCTCAACCTCATCATCAAGGGTGACGTCTCCGGTGCTGTCGAGGCGCTGGAGGAGTCGCTGCTGAAGATCGAGGTCGACGACTCGGTGCAGCTGCGGATCATCCACCGCGGCGTCGGTGCGATCACCGAGAGCGACGTGAACCTGGCGACGATCGACAACGCGATCGTCATCGGCTTCAACGTGCGCCCAGACACGAAGGCGCGCGAGGCGGCGAACCGCGAGGGCGTCGACATCCGCTTCTACAACGTCATCTACAGCGCGATCGACGATGTCGAGGCGTCGCTGAAGGGCATGCTCAAGCCCGAGTACGAGGAAGTCCAGTCGGGTCTCGCCGAGATCCGCGAGGTCTTCCGCTCGTCGAAGATCGGCAACATCGCCGGTGTCTACGTGCGAAGCGGTGTCATCACCCGCAACGCCAAGGCCCGCGTCATCCGCGACGGCGTCGTGCTCGCCGACGGACTGGCGATCGAATCGCTGCGCCGCTTCAAGGACGACGTCACCGAGGTCAAGCCCGATTACGAGGCCGGTATCGGTCTCGGCAAGTTCAACGACATCCGAGTCGGCGACGAGATCGAGACCATCGAGATGGTCGAGAAGCCGCGCGACTGAGTCGTGGTTTGATGGGTTCTGCCGGGTAGCCGCGTGCTGCCCGGCAGAACCGTTTTTCGAAAGGGATATCTCATGGCCGGCGAACGACAGGCCCGAGTGGCCGACCGCATCCGGGTCGTCCTCTCCGAGCGGCTGCAGAAGGGGCTGCGCGACCCGCGGCTCGGCTTCGTCACGATCACCGAGGTGCGCGTGACGGGCGATCTGCAGAACGCATCGGTGTTCTACACGGTGTACGGCACGGATGAGGAGCGAGCGGGCACAGCCGCGGCGCTGAAGTCCGCGACGGGCATGCTGCGCAGCGAGGTGGGGCGAGGGCTCAACACCCGCCTGACGCCCACGCTCGAGTTCATTCCCGACGCTCTGCCCGAGGAAGCCTCGCACATGACCGAGCTCCTCGCGCAGGCGCAGGAGCGGGACGAGCAGGTGCGCGGTCTCGCCGAGGGAGCCCGCTATGCGGGCGAGGAAGACCCCTACAAGCACGACGAATAGCGCTCGGATCGAAAGACGCCCTTCCATTTGGCACTCAGTGCCATTAGTGTCTGGTTACAACAACCGTCAATGGCGAAGGGTGTCTTTCCGATGAGCAAGCTGTGGCCCTGGGTGCGCAATCCCTGGTTCGAATCCGTGATCGAGGCGCAGAGGCGCTCCCAGCAGTTCCTGCCTCCCTCGGTGTACTCGGCGCTCGTCGCCGGGTCGGAGCGGGGCAGGACCCCGAGCGACAACCAGAACGCGTTCGCCGAGCTCGAGTTCGCACCCCACGTGGCAGGTCACAAGCCCGAGCGCGATCTGTCGACCACGATCCTCGGCATCCCGGTGCCGCTGCCCGTGATGATCTCGCCGACAGGCGTGCAGGCCATCCGGCCAGACGGCGAGGTCGCGGTCGCGCGCGCCGCGGCGAACCGCGGGCTCATCATGGGGCTCAGCTCGTTCGCGTCGAAGCCCGTCGAGGAAGTCACCGCGGTCAACGACAACACGTTCTTCCAGATGTACTGGACGGGAACGCGCGACGCGATGCTGCACCGGATGGAGCGGGCGCGCGCCGCCGGGGTGAAGGCGCTCATCACGACCACCGACTGGTCGTACTCGTTCGGACGCGACTGGGGCAGCCCGGAGATCCCCGAGCGGATGACGTTCCCCGCGGTCTACAAGATGGCGCCTGAGGGCATCCGCCGCCCCGCGTGGACGGCGCAGTGGCTGAAGGCCGGTCTGCCAGACCTCACCGTCCCGAACCTCAAGATGCCGGGTCAGGACGCCCCGACGTTCTTCGGCGCGTACGGCGAGTGGTCGTCGACGCCGCCGCCGTCGTGGGACGACCTGGCGTGGCTGCGCAAGGAGTGGGGCGGTCCCTTCCTGGTCAAGGGCGTCACCCGCGTCGACGATGCGCGCCGCGCCGTCGACATCGGCGCTGACGCGATCAGCGTGTCCAACCACGGCGGCAACAACCTCGACACGACCCCCGCGTCCATCCGGTGCCTCGGCGCGGTCGCCGACGCGGTCGGCGACCAGATCGAGGTGCTGCTCGACGGCGGCATCCGCCGCGGCGGCGACGTGGCCAAGGCGCTCGCGCTGGGCGCCCGCGCCGTGATGATCGGCCGTGCCTACCTCTGGGGCCTCGGCGCCAACGGCCAGGCGGGCGTCGAGAACGTGCTCGACCTGCTGCGGATGGGTCTCGACTCGGCGGTGCTCGGCCTCGGCCACGCGTCGATCGGCGAGCTCAGCCGCGACGACCTCTACATCCCCGACGGCTTCGAGCGCGTGCTCGGCGCGGGGGAGCGCATCGCCTCCTAGCGGGGCAGGTGCAGCGCGCCGTCGGTCGTCTCGACCAGCCCGTCGTCGAGCAGGGTCAGGATGGCGCGGTCGCGCTGGGCGGCGTCGTGCCAGTCGACGAGCACGCGGGGCTGCGCGATCGGATGCGCGGCCTCGCGCAGCTCCCGCAGTACGGCGCCGCGCGCCTGGCGGTCGCTTCCCTCGTACCGCGCCTGCTTGCGGCGGGTATCGGGAGTCGCGGGGCGGCCGGCCGCGAACCACGCGCACGCGTGCCGGACGGGGCATGCGTCGCACTCGGGGGAGCGCGCGGTGCAGATCGTCTGCCCCAGCTCCATGACCGCCGCGTTCATGACGGCGGCCTCGTCGCGCGCCTCCGGCAGCAGATCCGCCATGCGGTCGAGGTCTGCGGGCCGAGGGGCGGCGGGGTGCGCGACGCCGTCGAGGGCGCGCGCCATCACTCGGCGGGTGTTGGTGTCGACGACCGGATGGCGGTCGCCGTACGCGAACACCGCGACGGCGCGGGCGGTGTAGTCGCCGATGCCCGTGAGCGCGAGGAGCGCGTCGACATCGCGGGGCACGATGCCGTCGTGCCGATCGCGGATCTCGGCGGCGGCGCGATGGAGCCACAGCGCGCGGCGCGGGTAGCCGAGGTTCGCCCACGCCTTCACGGCCTCGGCCGGCGGATCGGCCGCGAGCGCAGTCGGAGAGGACCAGCGGGCGAGCCAGGCCTCGAGCAGCGGGATCACCCGCGCGACCGGCGTCTGCTGAAGCATGAACTCCGATACCAGGACGCCCCACGCGCCGTAGCCGTCCGCCCGCCACGGCAGCGCTCGGGCGTGCTCGCGGTACCAGGGCACGAGGGCATCGGCGAGGGCGGGGGACATCCGTTCAGCCTACGGGCCGCGCCCGACGGAACCGGTTCCATATCATGCGTCTGAATGTGTTTCTGAACGCGCGCTCGGGCGATCGCGACCGAACCGTGACCGTCGCGCCGCCGTCCTGTGACATCGCGTCCGTACCGTATTCCTCATGCCTCATCCGAACCATGCTCCGCTCGTGCGCGCCGCGGGCGCGCTCGCGACGACCGCCCTGCTGACGGCCGGTCTCGCGTCGTGCGCCGCGCAGGCGGACGCGGCGGCCGAAGGCATCGGCACCGAGACGAGTGACCGCCTCGGCGCGGTCGCCGAGGCGCCGGTATCGGTTGCAGACGAGGACCCGACCGACCCGAGCACGTGGGTGATCTCGAACGGCGCGGTCGGCGACATCCGGATCGGCGAGGACTTCGACGCCGCTGTTGCGGTCGCCGACGGGGAGTGGGCGGAGATCGACGCGTGCAGCGCGGTGTGGCACAGCGCCGACTACGACGTGACGTTCGCCACCGACGGCACCGAGATCGCGGCGATCACGGTGACGGGCGAGCTGGCCGCGCCCACGGAGGCGCCGACGACCCCCGAGGGCCTCGGCCTCGGTTCGACCCGCGACGAGGTGCGCTCGGTGTACCCGGATGCGGCGGAGAGCTCCCGCTCGGACGAGGGCGCCGTGGTGCTCCATCCCGACGCCGTCGACCTCGCCGGAGCCGACATCGCCTTCGAGCTCTCGGCGTCGGGTCGCGTGACCGCGATCACCCTCTCCGCCGGCGCGTCCGCCGACGGCGGCTGCTGACGCCAGCCGAGCGGCGCCTCCGTCATCCGAGCCCCGTTCCACCGCCATCCGCCGACGGGCGAGCGTGGATCCGGGCCCCCGCCTCGTTGAAGATGCTGATCACCTGCGCCGCTCGGTTGCCCGCCGCGGCCATCGCGTGCGGCGTGCGCGTGTCGAACTCGGCGGATTCCCCGCGCGCGAGCACGAACTCCTGGTCGTCGAGGCGGACGCGGAGCCTGCCGGAGAGCACGTAGAGCCAGTCCGACCCGTCGTGGGTGCGCTGAGCCGGCAGCGCACCGCCTGCCGGATAGGTGATCTTGAATGCGAGCACCGAGGACAGCTCCGGCGCGAGCGGCAGGATCTCCAGCCCGTCGCGCCGGACCGCCGACCGCCGCACGCGCGGATCCGCGACCTCGGTCGGCAGCAGGTCGTCGATCCCGATCCCCAGCCGGCGCGTGAGCGGCAGCAGCAGTTCGAGGTTCGCCTGCCGCTTGCCCGACTCGAGGCGCGAGAGGGTGCTCGGCGACATGCCGGCGCTCGCGGCGAGCTCGTCGAGGGTCAGCCCGCGCGAGAGCCGCTCCGCGCGCAGGCGGGGTCCTATCCGATCGAGTTCGTCTCTCATCCGACGCTCCTTGCTGTTTCGGCAAACTGGCTTGCTGTTGTGCCCAGTGTCGCACAGGCTGTTCGCATGGAGAACTCGTGGGATGTGATCATCGCCGGCGGCGGCCCCGCCGGCCTCTCGGCCGCGCTCATGCTCGGGCGTGCGCGGCGGCGCGTGCTCGTGATCGACGCCGGAAGTCCGCGCAACCGGTTCGCGGCGCACATGCATGGAGTGCTGGGCCACGAGGGGAGGGCTCCCGGCGAGCTGAGGGAACGGGGCCGCGCGGAGGCCGCGTCGTACGGCGTCGAGTTCGCCGATGCCGAGGTCGTCGAGGTCACGAGGATCCCCGGGGCGCCGGAGGCGCGCCCCGGCCTGCGCGTGGTCGACTCCGACGGCGGCGCGCACATCTCTCGCGCCCTCGTCGTGGCGACGGGGCTCGCCGATGACCTGCCGGATGTGCGCGGTCTCGCCGAGCGGTGGGGCACGAGCGTGCTGCACTGCCCGTACTGCCACGGCTGGGAGGTGGCGGGGCAGCGGCTCGGCGTGCTGACGACCAGCCCGCTCGGCATGCACCAGGCGGAGCTGATCAGGCAGTGGAGCGACCGCGTGACCGTCTTCACCAGCGGTCTCGGCGAGCTGAGCGACGAGACGGTCCGGCGGTTCGGCGCTCGGGGCGTGGCGCTGGAGAGCGAACCGGTCGCCGAGGTGCTCGGGGAGGGGGAGCGGATCGAGGCGGTGCGCCTGCGCGACGGGCGCGAGGTCGAGATCGACGCCCTGTTCACGATGGGGCGGCTGCGCCCGCTCGACGGGTTCCTCGCCGTGCTCGACCTGCGGCGCGCGCAGACGCCGTGGGGAGAGGCCCTGGACGTCGATCAGACCGGCCGGACGAGCGACCCCCGCGTGTGGGCGTTCGGGAACGTCGTGAACCCCGGCGCCACCGTGCCGAAGTCGATGGGCGATGCCTCGTTCTCGGCCGGCTTCCTCAACGGGGTGCTCGTGGCGGAGGACTTCGACGCGGCGGTCGCAGCTGAGGCGGGCTGGCCGCGCATCGCCGAACCGGGGTTCTGGGAGGAGCGCTACGCCGGCAGGGAGCGCGTGTGGTCGCACGAGGCGAACGCTGCGCTCCGCGACGTCGCGGCCGGGCTGACACCGGGCAGCGCGCTCGACGTCGGCTGCGGGGAGGGCGCAGACGCGATCTGGCTCGCGAAGCGGGGCTGGCGCGCGACCGGGATCGACGTCTCGGCGACCGCGGTTTCCCGCGCCGCCGACGCCGCCGCGGCCGAGGGGATCGGCGCAGAGCGGGCGGCGTTCGCCGTGACTCCCGTGAGCGAGATCCCCGACGGCGCGTTCGACCTCGTGACGTCGAGCTTCCTGCACTCGCCGGCCGGGCTGCCGCGCGAGGACATCCTGCGGGAGGCCGCCCGCAAGACGGCCGCGGGCGGGCATCTGCTGATCCTCTCCCACGCCGCGCCGCCGTCGTGGGCCGGCGCCGATCACGCGCATGCCGGCCATCGGTTCCTCCCGCCGCGCGAGGAGTACGCGGCGCTCGGACTCGATCCGTCGGAGTGGGAACCGGTGATCGTCGAGGCCCGCACGCGCGACGTCATCGGGCCGGACGGCGAACCGGGGACGATCGACGACGGCGTGCTGCTTCTGCGCCGCAGGTGACGCGTCGGAGCGGCGCCCCAGGCTTGTTCAATAGGCTGTGGGGATGAGCTCCGGCGTTCTTCTCGTTGACAAGCCGCAGGGCATCACCAGCCACGACGTGGTTGCGCGGAGCCGGCGCGCGTTCGGCACCCGCAAGGTGGGCCACGCCGGCACCCTCGATCCCATGGCGACGGGCCTGCTGCTCGTCGGCATCGACGGCGCGACCCGCCTGCTGACGTACCTCGTCGGGCTCGGCAAGACGTACGAGGCCACGATCCGGTTGGGCGAGTCGACCGACAGCGACGACGCGGACGGCGAGATCACCGCGCGGGCGGGCGCCGAGGCGCTCGGAGCGGCGGACGACGACCGCATCGCGAGCGGCATCGCGGCGCTCACCGGCGACATCGAGCAGGTGCCGAGCGCGGTATCGGCGATCAAGGTCGACGGCAGGCGCGCGTACGACCGCGTGCGCGCAGGCGAGCAGGTCGAGCTGAAGGCGCGCCCCGTGACCGTGTCGCGCTTCGAGCTCCTCGCCGTGCGGCGCCTCGACGGAGCGATCGAGCTCGACGTGGTCGTCGACTGCTCATCCGGCACGTACATCCGCGCGCTCGCGCGCGACCTCGGCGCCGGCCTCGGCACGGGCGGGCACCTCACGAGGCTCCGCCGCACGCGCATCGGCGAGTTCGACGTCGCCGGCGCCGTCGACACCGATCACCTCGACGGTGCGGCTCCGCTGAGCCCCGCCGACGTCGCCGAGCGGGCCGTCGGGCGCATCGACGTGACGGCCGAGCAGGCGCGCGATCTGCGCCACGGCAAGCGCCTGGCGGGCCTCGCCTCGCTGCTCGACGGCGCGAACGCCGCGGCCGTCGATCCGGAGGGCGCGCTCGTCGGCATCGTCGAACGCCGCGGCGACGACCTGAAGTCGGCCATGAACATGCCGGAGGCCTCATGATCTCCTGGTTGACGATCGTCCTGATCGCGGTGACGTGCGCTGCGGGCGTGCTGTGCCTCGTGCTCGGCTTCGCCGGCAGGCGGCCGAGCGACCTCAGCGTGGGGGCGATGGCGCTCGTCGAGCTGCTGCTGATCGCGCAGGTCGTCGTCTCGATCGTCGCGCCCTTCGCAGGCAACCGGCCGGTCGGCGACGCGCTCGAGTTCTGGATGTACCTCGTCTCGGCCGCCCTGCTGCCGCTCGCCGCGGTCGTGTGGGCGTTCGTCGAGCGCAGCCGCTGGGCCACGGTCGTCATGGGGGTCGTCGGCCTCGCCCTCGCCGTCATGGTGTGGCGCATGCAGGTCATCTGGCTCATCGGCTGAGCGCACCGTCGGAGAAGCACCGGCGAGGCGCGACTAAACTCGTACGGTGATGACCGACACAGATTCTCGCCGCCGCATCGGCGGCCTCGGCACCGTCCTCGTCTGGGTGTACGGCATCCTCGCGCTCGCCGCGACGGGCCGCTCGGTGTCGCAGATCGTCTCGCGCTTCGACGAGGCGCCCGTCGCCTTCCTGCTCTCGGCGCTCGCCGCCGTGGTCTACATCCTGGCGACCGTCGCCCTCGTGATCTCGCGCAGCGCGACCTGGTACCGCGTCGCGTGGATCGCGGTGTCGTTCGAGCTCGTCGGCGTGCTCGTCGTCGGCACCCTCAGCCTGTTCGATGCCGAGCTGTTCCCCGACGACACGGTCTGGTCCGGCTACGGGGCCGGCTACTACTGGGTGCCGCTCGTACTGCCGTTCCTCGGCATGTGGTGGCTGGCGACCCATCGACCCGCACGGATCGAGGCGGGGGTCACCGCATGAGACTCTTCCGCGAGGCGAGCGAGGTGCCGTCCGACTTCGGCGAATCGATCGTCGCGATCGGCAAGTTCGACGGCGTCCACGCGGGCCACAGGGCCATCATCGACCGGATGATCGTGGCCAGCGCCGCGGGCGACCGCCGCAGCGTCGCGGTCACGTTCGACCGCAATCCGCTCGCGACCCTCGCGCCGGAGCGCTGCCCGAGGCCGCTCGTCGGCAACGGCCAGAAGATCGAGCTGCTGGCGGAGACCGGGATCGACGCCACGCTCATGCTCGCCTTCGACGAGGAGCTCGCGAGCGAGGACGCCCAGCACTTCGCGGCCCGCGTGCTCGTCGATGCGCTGCGCGCGCGCCGGGTCTACGTCGGCCGCGACTTCCGCTTCGGCCGAGGGGGAGCGGGGAACGTCGAGCTGCTCCAGCGGATGGGATCGGAGCACGGCTTCGTGGTCGAGATCATCGACGACATCGCGAGCGCCGGCGACGGTCGGCGCGTGTCGTCGACCTGGGTGCGCGAGCTGCTCTCATCCGGAGACGTCTCGCGCGCCGCGAAGCTGCTCGGCCGCTCGCCCTCCGTCTCCGGCGAGGTCGTGCACGGGCACAAGCGGGGACGCGAGCTCGGGTTCCCGACGGCCAACCTCTCGCCCGACTCGGAGGGCTTCGTCCCCGCAGACGGCGTCTACGCCGGATGGCTGGTGACGCGCAGCGACGAGCTCCGCTCGACGCGGTACCCCGCAGCGATCTCCGTCGGGGCGAATCCGACCTTCGGCGACGTCGATCAGGCGCAGGTCGAGGCATACGTCCTCGACGAGCACGACCTCGACCTCTACGGCATGCGCGTCGACGTGGAGTTCGCGGAGCGCATCAGGGGCATGGTCGCCTTCGAGGGCATCGAGAAGCTCATCGAGACGATGCACGACGACGTCGTTCGCACCAGGGAGATCCTGGGCCGAGGCTGATCCGTCCGGGGCGGCCGTCTCAGTACGAGCCGGCGTCCTCCGCACCGGATGCCGCGGCGCCGGCGGCGCGCGAGCGCGCCTCGGTGAGGATGGTGGCGGCGGCCGACGTGCCGAGCCGCGTCGCGCCCGCCTCGAGCATCGCGAGCGCGGAGTCGAGTCCTCGGACTCCGCCGGAGGCCTTCACCTGCACGGCCGTGCCGACGCTCGCGCGCATCAGCGCGACGTGCTCGGTCGTGGCCCCGCCGCCGGCGAAGCCGGTCGAAGTCTTCACGAACGTCGCGCCCGCCAGCTCGGCGAGCCGGCTGCCCCGCGCGATCTGCTCGTCGTCGAGCAGGCTCGTCTCGAGGATCACCTTCGTGACCGCGCCCGCGGCGGCATCGACCACCGCGGCGATGTCGTCGCGCACCACGTCGTCGAGCGAGCCCGAGCGCAGCGCGCCGATGTTGACGACCATGTCGAATTCGGTCGCGCCGTCGTCGGCGGCCCGGCGCACCTCGGCGACCTTGCCGGCGGTCGATGTGGTGCCGTGGGGGAATCCGATCACCGTGCCGACGGCGACGCCTGTGCCTCGGAGGCGCTCGGCGGCGTGCGCCACGTCGCTCGGACGAACGCAGACGCTGAACACGCCCCACTCCGCCGCGACGTCGAGCTCCCCGTCGACATCGGTGCGCGTGAGCTCGGGCTTCAGGACGGCGTGGTCGATCGTCGCGGCGATCTCGGCTTCGGTGTAGGCGCGCATGCAGCCAGCCTACGGGGCGCGCCGGGGTCGGCTTCCGTGCGGTGCGCCGCGGATAACGATCGGGCGACCGGCCGCGGGTGCGCACGGTCGAGCGCACCCGCAATCGCTAACGTTGGCGCATGCAGATCGCACGCGCATCGCTCACCATCGGCCTCATCGCCATCGCCGCAGCCGGTCTCGCGGCGTGCGCGCCCGAGGACCCCGCCGACCCCGACGCGTCCCCGAGTGAGACGCCGACGGCGACCGAGAGCCCTGATGAGACCGAGGAGCCGACCGAGGAGCCGTCGGAGCCGGCGACGGCGTTCGCCATGCCGGCCGACTGCTCCGCGGCGTACAGCGCCGAGATGTTCGGGACGCTCGGCGACGAGTTCGCGCTGAACGACCCCGACATGACGCTGCTGTCGACGCAGACGGTCGGCGCGCTCGAGATCCTCGACGGCGTCGATTCCCTCCGCTGCGGCTGGGGCGTGCCGAGCGAGATCGGCATCGCCAGCACGATCGCCGAGATCGATGCGGAGCAGGAGCTCCAGCTGCGCGACGTGCTCGGTCAGGCCGGCTTCGAGTGCGACGACGCGACGCCGACGACGTGCGTGCTCGGGGAGACCATCAACGAGGACGCCGGTCAGTCGACCACGACCGAGACGCACGTGTTCGGCGAGGGCGGCTGGGTCGCGACGAGCGAGCTGAACTCGGGCGTCGAGCCCGACTACAGCGAGGACATGCGCGACGCGCTCTGGAAGTGACCCGGCGCTCCGGGCGCTCGTGCGTTAGAATAGTCGGGTAGCCCGCGCGTGTCCGTTCATGCGACCGCGGGAGGCGCCACCGCTCACGGGGCGACGAGCCCGGAATGCTCCGGTCTGAACCGCCCGGCCGTGCGGGGCGCACAGCAGGTCATCCGGCGGGGCGGAACCCGCGGATTCGACGCTCAGGAGGAGCATGCCGACCACGGCACCCGCGCGACAGCGCAAGAAGTCCTCGTCCGCTCGCCGCGACGACGAGGCCCCGATCATCCCGATCCTCGCCCGCAAGGTGCGCGAGGTCGAGGCGAAGGCGCAGAAGAACAAGCTCGGCCCGACGAACCGCGTCAAGTTCCAGGTGATCGCGTTCCTCGTCCGCGAGGAGCGCGCCAGGGTGAAGGCCTCGGCCGAGTTCGGCGACGCCGCGCGCGCCGAGCTGCTCAAGCGCCTCGACGGCGTCGCGACGATCCTCGCGAAGACCGCCGCGCGCGACACGTCGCTCATCCAGCTGCTCGAGGTCGACCATGCCGCGAGCCCGGTCGCGCAGCGCATGCGCCGCGACTGGCTGCTCGAGTCGGGCGCCGAGCTGGCGCCCGAGGAACTGATCATCGCCGACGCGAAGCCCGTCGTCGCCGAGGCGCCGGTGCTCAAGGCATCGGCCGAGCGCGCCGTCGTGCCCGAGCAGATCGAGTACCGCCGCGAGGCGAACCCGTTCCGCGAGCCCGACCTGGAGCGCCGCCCGCAGCAGCCTCGCCGCAGCCGTCTCGACGACTGGGAGCTGATGGGGCCGCTGTACAAGGCGTTCGAGCTCGGAGCGGGCGGCGGATCGGCGGTCATGCCGCTTCCCCCCGTCCCCGAGATCGACCGAGTCTCGCCCAAGGGCCTCGACGTGATGGTGCACCAGTCGCGCTTCCTCGAGTCGGTGCGTGAGGGTCACCGCACCTTCCTGCTCGCCGATGAGCCCGGTCTCGGCAAGACCGCGCAGTCGGTGCTCGCCGCATCCGTCGCCAACGCCTACCCGCTCGTGGTGGTCGTTCCCAACGTCGTGAAGATGAACTGGGCGCGCGAGGTCGAGCGCTGGACGCCGCAGCGCCGCGCCGCCGTGATCAACGGCGACGGTCAGGACGTGGATGCGTTCGCCGACATCTTCATCGTCAACTACGAGATCCTCGACCGTCACCTGGGGTGGCTGTCGACGATCGGCCTGCGCGGCATGGTCGTCGACGAGGCCCACTTCATCAAGAACCTCTCGTCGCAGCGCTCGCAGAACGTGATGGCGCTCGCGCAGAGCGTGCGCGAGACGACGCCCGGCGGCCAGCCGCTGCTGATGGCGCTGACGGGAACCCCGCTGATCAACGACGTCGAGGACTTCGACGCGATCTGGCGCTTCCTCGGCTGGACCAACGGCGAGAAGCCCGGCCCCGAGCTGATGACCCGCCTCGACTCGACCGGTCTGACCCCGGCCGACAAGGGCTTCTACCCCGAGGCGCGCAGCGCCGTGATCGACATGGGCATCGTGCGGCGCCGCAAGAAGGACGTCGCGAAGGATCTGCCCGACAAGCTGATCGCCGACATGCCGGTGCAGCTCGACGACGAGTTCGGGCGCAGCATCCGCGACGCCGAGCGCAAGCTCGCCGCCCGCCTCGTCGAGCGCTACAACCGCATCATCACGGCGCGCGGCGACCGCGGACTGGCGCCCGGCGCGATCGACGACGACATCGTGCGCCTCGTGGCGCAGAGCGAGCTCGACGAGTCGAAGGCGGCGGGAGCCGAGGGCGACAACGTCTTCGCCATGGTTCGGCGCATCGGCCAGGCGAAGGCAGGCCTCGCGGCCGACTACGCGGCTCAGCTGCAGCGCTCGGTCGGCAAGGTCGTCTTCTTCGCCAAGCACATCGACGTCATGGACCAGGCCGAGGCGCTCTTCCGCGCCAACGACATCCGCGCCGTCGCCATCCGGGGCGACCAGACGTCGACGGCCCGCCAGGCCGCGATCGACGCGTTCACGAACGATCCGGACGTCGGCATCATCGTCTGCTCGCTGACCGCGGCGGGCGTCGGCGTCAACCTGCAGGCGGCGTCGAACGTCGTGCTGGCGGAGCTCAGCTGGACCGCGGCCGAGCAGACGCAGGCGATCGACCGCGTGCACCGCATCGGCCAGGACGAGCCGGTCACCGCGTGGCGCATCATCGCGGCGCACACCCTCGACACGAAGATCGCCGAGCTGATCGACCAGAAGGAGGGCCTCGCGGCCCGCGCCCTCGACGGCGAGCAGACGGGCGACGACGCGGTCGAGTCGGTTCAGTTGGCCGCGCTCATGCACGTGCTGCGCGACGCGCTCGCCTGAGCGCTCAGCCGACGCCCGGCGGCGTGCGGGGCGCGATCAGCGCGCGGCGCTGCGTCGGGAGCACGCACGCCAGCACGACGGCGACGAGCCCGAGCCCGAGCCCGGCGACGCACAGGACGACGGCGACGGCGCTCCCGTAGGAGCCGGGGACGACGGCGAACGTCAGGATGCCGGCGAGCAGCAGCGCGCTGCCGAGCCCGACGAAGACCCACACGACCGCGAGGAAGATGCGCACCGAGCGCGCGCCGTGGAAGTTCGGGCGAACGCCGAAGTTCGACGCGGTGTATTCGGACCAGCGAGCACCCGTCCACCAGCGCGTGACGCGGGGCGTCATGGCGTACCAGCCGGCGCCGTAGCCCTCCTGCTCGCCCGGCAGCGGGCGGACGAGATCGGGGTACGCGGGGGCGGAGGACGGCGCGGGGATGCGCCGCAGGCCGAAGCCGGCCGCAGCCTGGAGGAACCACAGCACGGACAGCATGAACATGCCGAGACCGGGGAAGAGATATCCGCCGGCCTGCGAGACGCCGGCGAGGCCCGCCTGCATGAGACCCAGTGCCAGGAACACGCAGCCGAAGCTCACGGCGACGTTCGGCTGCTCCGTGGCGAACGCGTCGATGCCGAGCCTGCCTGCCCTCATCCGCATGGCCGTCCATGCCCGTCCGTCCCACCAGCGCAGCTGATCGCGGGGCGTCGGGTACCAGCCCATGGGAGCGGCGGCCGGTGCGGTCGGTGCGGGGTTCCACGTCATGGTCCCGATCCTAGGAGAGGCGCGGGAGGGCCCGCGGCGCGGGCGGCCGGCAGCCCTGCCCATCCGGCTCTCGTCGGGTGCCGCGCGTTCCGGTCCGGTACCGGAAACGGTGCGTCGATCGGCGCTCGTCCGTGCCAGTAGTCTTGTGCGTATGAAGATCGGAATCCTCACCTCCGGTGGCGACTGCCCCGGCCTCAACGCCGTGATCCGCGGCGCCGTCCTCAAGGGAACCGAACACCACGACATCGAGTTCGTGGGCATCCGAGACGGCTGGAAGGGCCTCGTGGAGGGCGACTTCGTGCCCCTCACGCGCCACGAGGTGAAGGGTCTGTCGAAGGTCGGCGGCACCATCCTCGGCACCAGCCGCACCAACCCGTACGAGGGCGAGCGAGGGGGGCCAGAGAACATCGCGAAGACGATGTACGGCCACCACGTCGACGGCCTCATCGCTATCGGCGGCGAGGGCACCCTCGCGGCCGCGCAGCGCCTCTCGAACGACGGCATCAACGTGCTGGGCGTGCCGAAGACGATCGACAACGACCTTCGTGCCACCGACTACTCCTTCGGTTTCGACACGGCCGTGAACATCGCAACGGAGGCCATGGATCGGCTCCGCACCACGGGCGACTCGCACCAGCGGTGCATGGTCGCCGAGGTGATGGGCCGACACGTCGGCTGGATCGCGCTGCACTCCGGCATGGCGGCGGGCGCCCACATCATCTGCATCCCCGAGGTCCCGCTGTCGATCGAGGAGATCTGCGCGAAGGTCGAGTCGGCCGCCGAACGAGGGCGCGCGCCGCTCGTCGTCGTGGCGGAGGGATTCAAGCTCACCGGTCAGGACGAGGCGTACAGCGACAAGGGCCTCGACGCCTTCAACCGCCCGCGCCTCGGCGGCATCAGCGAGATCCTCGCTCCCGAGATCGAGCGCATCACGGGCATCGAGACCCGTTCCACCGTGCTCGGCCACATCCAGCGGGGCGGTGCGCCCTCCGGGTTCGACCGCGTGCTCGCCACGCGCCTCGGCCTGCACGCCATCGACGCGATCGTCGACGGCGAGTGGGGCAAGATGGTCGCCATGCAGGGCACCGAGATCGTGCGCGTGCCGTTCTCCGAGGCGCTCGGCGAGCTGAACACCGTGCCGATGGAGCGCTACGAGGGCGCGGCCGCGCTGTTCGGCTGAGTCCCGCTCTCTCCTCGGGCCCGTACCCGCCGCTCCGCGGCGCTGCGGGCCCGAGGTCGTCGCCCCGCTACAGCACCGAGAGCGCGGTCGCCCGCCAGCGGCGGTCGAGGCCCTCGAGCCGCACGACTACGGCGCGCGTGCGAGGCGGCATGTCGACCACGACGACGGCTTCGACGACCCCGTCGTCAGGGGACGACTGCCGGATGGAGCGGATCGCGTACGTCGGATGCTTCGCCGTGAGCCTGCGGGCGCTGCGCGCGCGGGTCGCGAGGTTCGCCCGGGCGACCAGCTTCAGGTAGGGCTCCTCAGTGAGCCATCTGGCGAGCTGCTCGGGTTCGCGCACTCCGGCGATGACCTCGACCGCGCCTCGGGTGAGCGAATCGACCAGGGGAGTGGGATCTGGCAGGTGACGGGTGGAGGCCGGCTGGGCCTCGAAGAACTCGCTGACCTCGCGCGCCCTTCGCACGCGAGGGCGCGCGGCCGGAACTGGAACGGACATCGGTCAAGGAGCCTCCTCGTTGAGACGGGGCCCGTCCGAGCTGCTCGGAATCCCCACGTTCCAGAATCCCAGCACGCGGTCTGCGGTATGACACCAGGCATATAGTCCTGTGCAACCGGTGCCGGTGCGCCTCCTGTGGACAGTTCGAGCGGCCCCGCGGGCGGACCGGCTATCGTCGGGGCGTGCACTGGGGCGACTTCTTCCAAGACCTCGAGGACCAGCTCTCCGCGCAGCACGAGGCCGACCGCGCGGCGCTCGACGCCGAGGCGGAGCGGCTGCGGATCTCGCGGATGGGGCTGCGCGATCGGCTGCGAGGCATCGCGGCCGGCGGCGCGCCCTGCCGCGTCGAGCTGTGCGACGGGCTGCGGGTCGAGGCGCCGATCGGGCCGGTCGGGGCCGACTGGTTCTCGGCCGCACCGGGCGACGGCCGCCTTCTGCTCATCCGGATCGATGCGATCGCGGGGCTCGGGCTCGACGGGCCCGCGCTCGTCGCCTCGGCGGCGGCCGTGCAGGGCGATCCGCTGTCGGATCGCGTGACGTTCGGGTTCGCGCTGCGCGACCTCGCGCGCCGCCGGGTGCCGCTGACGATCGGCGGCGCGGCGGGGCGCGTTCTCAGCGGAACGCTCGATCGGGTCGCCGCCGATCACGCCGATCTGGCCCTGCACGAACCGGGCGGCCATCGAAGGCGCAGCGAGATCCGCGGGTTCCGCGTGATCCCGCTCGAGGCGATCGCGTGGGTGCGGGTCGAGGCGGGCGCCGGTACGGCGCTCGACGGCTGAGACGGGTCAGACCGACCCCGGTTGCCCCCACACCTCTGGCAGGCTCGCGTTCTGCGATTCGGCCCACAGCGCCCGGCGCCTGCCGTCTTCGGCCTGCGCCTCGAGGTAGGCGTTCACGCTGGCCGCGTCGATGCGCCACACCGGAGGTTCGCCGACGCGCACCGCCTGAACGGCGCCCTCGCGAGCCAGGCGCATGACGGAGTCGACGTCGATCGACAACAGCTCCGCGACCTGCGCAGGGGCGAACAAACGGGCGTTGCTCATGGCTCCATTATCGAGGCCGCGCCAGTGAATCGGCCGAGCGTCCGGCCCCTGTGGATAACTTCCGACGCGCGCCGGCGGAATCTGCCAGCCTGTCGCCATGGCAAACAGGAGGGCCTTCTGGGCCGACACCCGATTCCTCATCGGAGTGGGGCTTATCGTGGTCTCCGTGGCGGGTGTATGGGGCGTCGTCGCGAGCGCGAGGCAGACCGTGCCGGTGTTCGCCGCGGCCGACACGATCGTCGCGGGCGACCGGCTCACGCCGGCCGATGTGGTCGTGGTCGAGACGCATCTCGGGGCGGCGGGCGAGCGCTACCTCCCGGCGGGAGAGAGCCTCGACGGGCTGCTGGCGACCCGCACGGTCGGGGCGGGCGAGCTGCTGCCCGTCGCTGCCGTGGGGGAGGAGAGCGACACGACGACGGTCGTCGTCACGAGCGCCGCTGAGGTGCCCGGCGCGGTCGAGCCGGGAACCGCGGTCGAGCTGTGGTCGGCGCCGGCGATCGAAGGAGGCTTCGACGCGCCGCGCATCATCGTGCCCGACGCGGTCGTCGGCGAGGTCACCAGGCAGGAGTCGATGGTGACATCGGCGGGCACGAGCGTCGAACTGGTCGTGCGCCGCGCCGTCGTCGCCGACGTGCTCGGCGCGATCTCGTCCGGCGCCGCGCTCTCGGTCGTTCCCGTGGGGAGCGCCGGATGAGCGGGCAGCTGCGCGTGGTCATCGCCGTCGCGGGGGCGGTGGGCGAGCGACTGGCCGCCGAGCTCCGCGATGACGGCGCCGAGATCGCGGCAGTCATCGATCCGGGCGAGCTCGCGGCCCTGCCCGAGGCCCTGCCCGACGCCGACGCCCTCGTCGTCACCTCGTCGCGCGAGGCGCTGACGGCTGACGTGGTCGCCGCGTGCGACAGGCGAGGCGTGCGGGTCGTCCCCCTGGCGGACGACCCCCAGCAGTCGAGATGGTCAGCGGCGTTCGGCCTGGCGGAGGCACTGCCTCATTCCAGCGAGGGCTGGCGCATCGCCGACGCGGCGCGGCGCCAGGGGAGAGGTGCCGCGGCCGAGCCAGTGGCCGGCCGCGTGATCGCGGTCTGGGGTACGCACGGGTCGCCCGGCCGTTCGACGGTCGCCGCCGGCCTCGCGGTCGAGCTCGCGCGAGCGGGAGGGCGGGTCGGACTGATCGACGCCGACGCGCACGCGCCGTCGCTCGCGGTGGCGCTCGGCCTGGCTGAGGACAGTCCCGGCATCGCGGCGGCGGCGCGGCGTGCGGCGACCGACACCCTCGATGCGGCGGAACTGACCCGCATCAGCGCCCCGCTCGAGGGGACGGACGTCGAGGTGCTGACGGGGCTGAACCGTCCGTCCCGCTGGCCGGAGCTGACCGCCGACCGTATCAGCGGCGTGCTGCAGGCGAGCAGGGGCTGGGTCGATCACGTGGTCGTCGACACCGCGGCATCGCTCGAGCGAGACGAAGAGATCGTGAGCGACCTCGAGGGTCCGCGGCGCAACGCGGCGACGCTCGCCGCTCTGGCCGCGGCCGACGTCGTCGTCGCCGTCGCCTCGGCCGATCCGGTGAGCATCGCGCGCTTCCTGCGCGCGCACGCCGAGCTGCGGGCGCACATCGGGCCCGCGCCGGTGCGGGTCGTCGTCAACCGGCTGCGCGGAGGGGCGCTCGGCATCGACGCCCGCGGCCAGATTCGGCGGACGCTCTCGCGCTATGCGGGACTCGACGACGTCGCCTTCCTCCCGCACGATCCGCGCGCGGCCGACGCGGCGCTGCTGGCCGCCCGCCCCGTCGGCGACGCATCGCCGCGGGCGCCGCTCGCCCAGGGCGTCCGGCGTCTGGCGAAGAGCCTTGCCCGCCCGGCCGAGGCGACGGCCGATGAGCCGCGCTCGCGACGGGAACGACGCGCCGCGCGCACCGTGTGACGCGCCGCGCGAGCGCGCCGCGCGTGCATAGACTGGCAAGATGTCGACCCTCAGTGATCTCGTCTCCGCCCAGGGTGTGCAGAGCGAGGCGGACATCGCATGGCTCCATCGCGTCGCGGCGGACGGGCAGCTGCTCGCCGACCTGTCGTCGGCCGACATCGTGATCTGGGCCCCGGCGGCCGACGACACGCACATCGCGGTCGCCCACGCCCGCCCGAGCGGAGCGGCGACGCTGTTCTACCGCGACATCGTCGGTGAGAAGGTGCGCCCGCAGTGGCAGCGCCAGGTGCGCGAGGCCGCCACCAAGATGCAGATCGTCGACACCGCGTCGCCCGAGTGGTTCGAGGAGACGCCCACCCGGGTGCGGGCCGTGCCGATCGTGAACGTCGAGGGCGGCGAGAAGCGGGTCCTCGGCGTCGTCACGCGCCACACCAACCTCGGCGAGGTCCGCCAGCCCTCGCGCCAGCAGATCACCTTCAACGAGTGCGCCGATGCGATCTTCGGCATGATCTCGACCGGTGCCTTCCCCGACGAGAGCGCACCCACCGGAGCGCGTCGCGGTGCGCCCCGCGCATCGGACGGCCTGGTGCGCCTCGAGGTCGACGGCACCATCTCGTTCGCGAGCCCCAATGCGCTCTCCGCGTTCAACCGCCTCGGCTTCGCCGACGAGCTCGAGGGCGAGTCGCTGCCCGAGGTGACCGCGTCGCTCGTCGAGGCGTCGGCCGAGGTCGACGAGTCGCTCCCCGTCGTCACATCGGGCAGGGCGCCGTGGCGCACCGACGTGAGCGCCCGCGGCGTGACGATCGCGCTGCGCACGATTCCGCTCACCGACCACGGCGAGCGCAGCGGCGCGATCGTGCTGTGCCGCGATGTGACCGAGCTGCGCAACCAGGAGCAGGAGATCCTCACCAAGGATGCGACGATCCGCGAGATCCACCACCGCGTGAAGAACAACCTGCAGACCGTCGCCTCGCTGCTGCGCATCCAGGCGCGCCGCACGCCGAGCGAGGAGGCGGCCGACGCCCTGGGTCAGGCCATGCGCCGCGTGGCGTCGATCGCCGTGGTGCACGACACGCTCTCGGAGGGCCTGACGCAGAACGTCGACTTCGACGTGGTGTTCGAGCGCGTGCTGCGTCTGGTCGCCGAGGTCGCAGCGTCGCCGAACACGCTCGCGCGCACCCTCCTGAGCGGCAAGTTCGGCGACCTGCCGAGCAAGTACGCGACTCCGCTGGCGCTCGCGCTCACCGAGGTCGTCACGAACTCGGTCGAGCACGGCTTGAAGGACACGGACGGCGAGGTCGCGATCACGGTCGAGCGCTCCGACGAGCACCTCAATGTGCGGGTGCGCGACAACGGCGTCGGCCTCAGCGACGGCAAGGTCGGCCGCGGGCTCGGCACGCAGATCGTCCGCACCCTGATCCAGGGCGAGCTCAGCGGCACGATCGACTGGACGTCGCCGGAGGACGGCGGCACCGAGGTCGTCATCGACATCCCGCTGCGCTGGATCATCGTCTGATCCCCGACCGCCCCGGTGCGGCAGATCGTCGATTCGCGGCCGGAGATCGTCGATTCGCCGCACCGGAGCGGGCTGCAACGACGGAAGGCCGCCCCGAGGGGCGGCCTTCCGTCGTCGACGCAGGTGGTGCGGGTCAGCTGGCGCGGCGGGCGCGGGCTGCGCGGCGCTTAAGGGCGCGGCGCTCGTCTTCGCTCAGGCCGCCCCAGACGCCCGAGTCCTGACCGGTCTCGAGCGCGTACTGCAGGCACACCTCGGTGACGGTGCAGCGGGCGCAGACGGACTTCGCCTTCTCGATCTGGTCGACCGCAGGGCCGGTGTTTCCGACGGGGAAGAACAGCTCGGGGTCGACGGTCAGGCAAGCCGCTTTGTCGCGCCAGTCCATGGTGATGCTCCTTGGGGGGTGGTGGGTCTCGTTGCGATTCAGCGGAAATCGAATGTTGCGGTCTACGCTGGGAGATGCCGCGGGCGGACCCGCACCCACCACGCTGTGGGGAAACATTCCGTTAACAAGTTTGATACACCGTTTCATTCACGTCAATGGTTTTCTTGAACCGGTCAGGATTTTCACCGAGATGAGCCCCTCGCAGCTTCGTCCCGTCGGCCGCGTCGCGGTCGTCATGCTCTGGATCGAAGCGGTCGTGGTGCTCGGGCTCGCCGTGTGGGAGGTCGTCGCGCTGGGCAGCACGGGCGCAGCCTCGCTTCCGTCCGCCCTGGCTCTCATCGTGATCACGCTGATCGGCGCGTTCGGCATCGGCGCCTTCGCGTGGGGCGTGACGGTCGGCCGCTCGTGGGGCCGCTCGGGCGGCATCGTCGTCCAGCTGCTGTTCATCGCCGTCGCCGTCGGCGCGGCCACGGGGCAGTACGGCCACCCCTCGATCGCGTTCGCCCTCGGCCTGCCGGCCGCCGCGACGCTGATCATGCTCGTGCTCGCCGAGCGCACCGCGCCGGATCGGCGCGGCTGACGCTCTCGCGCGCGTTCGCATCCGGATGAGCCGCGCCGCGGCATCCGGATGGTGACCGGCGTCGCGAAAAAAGCCGGCGGCTCGGGAATACCTCGCCGACCTCGGAGTTGTACTTGACAGAAGTACACTCAACTTTGAGGAGGCATCATGGCCGACAACTCGTACGATGGCCTGGACGGGTTCGACGACTTCCTCGCCCGTTACCTTCAGGGCGACAGGGCGCGGCAGACCCGTTCGCTCGATCTCACCCGCTTTCTGAGCAAGCGGACGCAGGAGACGCTCCAGCGCGCCGGCCAATTCGCGCTCGGCCGCGGTCAGCGGGAGCTCGACGCGCTGCACGTGCTGCGCGAGCTGCTCGACGACGAAACCGTCTCGGCCGCAGTCGCGCGCGTCGGCGCCGACGCGGCGGCGCTCAAGCGCGCCGCCGAGGACGGACTGCCCGCCGCCGGCGAGGCCGCCCACGTCGACACCGCCTCCCTCACCCCCGCGGTGCAGCGCGCGCTGTTCCACGCGTACCAGGTGGCACGCTCATCCGGATCGACCTACATCGACCCCGAGCACATCTTCTTCGCGATCGCGCTCGCGCAGGACAGCGGCGCAGGCCGCGTGCTGGCGAACGGCGGCGTCACGCCGGAGGCCCTCACCCAGGGCGTGCGCGAGCAGGTGCAGACCGGTGCGACCCCTGGCGGCTCCGAGGGTGCGTCGAGCGACGAGTCGATGCTCGAGAAGTACGGCGTCGACCTCACCGCGCTCGCCGAGGCGGGCGGGATCGACCCGGTGATCGGCCGCGCTGACGAGACCGAGCAGACGATCGAGATCCTCTCGCGGCGCACCAAGAACAACCCGGTGCTCGTCGGCGAGGCCGGAGTCGGCAAGACCGCGATCGTCGAGGGCCTGGCCCGCGCGATCGCCGCGGGTGACGTGCCGGAGCAGCTGCGCGGTAAGCGCGTCGTCTCGATCGACCTGCCGGGCATGCTCGCCGGTGCCCGCTACCGCGGCGACTTCGAGGAGCGCCTGACCAAGACGATGGAGGAGGCTGCCGCCCGCAAGGACGAGCTGATCCTGTTCCTCGACGAGCTGCACACGGTCGTCGGCGCCGGTGCGGGCGGCGAGGGCGCGATGGACGCCGGCAACATCCTCAAGCCGCGCCTCGCCCGCGGCGACCTGCACCTCGTCGGTGCGACGACGCTGAGCGAGTTCCGGACGATCGAGAAGGACGCCGCTCTCGCGCGCCGCTTCCAGCCGGTGTCGGTCGGAGAGCCGTCGGTCGACGATGCGATCGCGATCCTCGACGGGCTGCGCGGCGCCTACGAGGAGCACCACGGGGTGCGCTACACCGACGACGCGCTGCGCGCGGCCGTCGAACTCAGCGACCGCTATCTCAGCGAGCGCGTGCTGCCCGACAAGGCGATCGACCTGATCGACCAGGCGGGAGCGCGCGTGCGCCTCGGTGCGGGAGCGCGCGTCGACACCGACGCGCTGCGGGCCTCGCTCGGCGAGCTCGAGGCCGAGAAGAACGCCGCCGTCGCCGCCGAGCACTACGAGGAGGCGATGCGCATCCGCGATGAGATCGCCGAGACGCAGCTCCTGCTCGAGGGAGCGGCGAGCGGCGGGACGCCGGTCATCGGAGAGTCCGAGATCGCCGCGGTGATCAGCCGCGCCACCGGCATCCCCGCCAGTCGCATCACCGAGGGCGAGCGCGAGCGCCTCGCCGGCCTCGAGGCCGAGCTGCACGCGCGCGTCGTGGGGCAGGACGACGCTGTCACGGCGATCGCCCGCGCCGTTCGGCGCAGCCGCACCGGCATGAGCGATGCGCGCCGCCCTGTCAGCTCGTTCCTGTTCCTCGGGCCGACGGGCGTCGGCAAGACCGAACTGGCCAAGGCGCTCGCCGCGAGCCTGTTCGACGACGACGGCGCCGTCATCCGGTTCGATATGAGCGAGTTCGGCGAGCGCCACACGGTCTCGCGGCTGGTCGGCGCCCCTCCCGGGTACGTCGGCTACGACGAGGCGGGTCAGCTCACCGAGCGCGTGCGGCGCAATCCGTACTCGATCGTGCTGTTCGACGAGATCGAGAAGGCGCACCCCGACGTGTTCAACCTGCTGCTGCAGGTGCTCGACGACGGGCGCCTGACCGACGGGCAGGGGCGAACGGTCGACTTCCGCAACACGGTGATCGTGATGACCTCGAACCTCGGCTCGGAGTACCTCGCGGCGCGCGGCGGCGCGATCGGCTTCTCGGCGAGCGGATCGGAGTATGACGAGCAGGACCTCCGCGACCGCGTCATGGCGCGGCTGCGCGAGGCGATGCGGCCGGAGTTCCTCAACCGCATCGACGACATCGTGCTGTTCCGCAAGCTCGACCGCGAGCAGCTGCATGAGATCGTCGGTCTGATGCTCGGCGCGACGCGCGGCCGCCTCGCGGCGCACGATGTGTCGCTCGAGGTATCGGATGAGGCGATCGCCCGGCTTGCCGAGCTCGGCTACGAGCCCGAGTACGGCGCCAGGCCGCTGCGCCGGGTGATCCAGCGCCAGATCGATGATCGCATCGCCGACCTCTTCGTCTCCGGTGCGCTCACCGACGGCGGGACCGTCACGGTCGGCGTCGCCGACGGCGACTTCGCGGTCGCCGCTCGCCAGCCGGTGGCGGCGTAGCGCTCGCGCCGCGCGGGGGAGTGCCTTCCCTCGCGCGGCGCTGACGCGTGCCCTAGTGTGAGACCCATGACGCCCTCCGACAACGACCTGTTCGATTCGATCCTCGATTCCATGGGCGTCGGCGGAGGCCTCATCGGCTTCGTCATCTACGTCGTGATCGTCATCGGGTTCTGGAAGACGTTCTCGAAGGCGGGCATCCCGGGCATCCTCGCGATCATCCCGATCGTGAACACGCTGTTCCTGCTGCGCATCGCCCGGATGTCGATGTGGTTCATCCTGCTGCTGCTGATCCCGATCGTGAACATCGTCGTCAGTATCGTGATGGCGGTCAAGGTGGGTCGCAACTTCGGCCACGGCGGGGCGTTCTCGTTCTTCCTGCTGTGGCTCCTCGCCCCGATCGGCTACCTGATCCTGGGCTTCGGGAGCGACCGCTACCAGCCGGTGCGCTGAGAGCCGCACTCGTCGGCGGCGCGGGCGTCTCGCGCGCGCCGCGGTACGTTGGTGCGGGGAGGAGCGTCGCCTATGCAGACCGGTGAGAAGCCGTGGAAGCTCGTGCTGGCCTTCGCCTTCTTCGCCGCGATCGCCCTCGGGCTGCTGGTCGGCATGCTCGTCACCGGGGAGTCGATCGCGTCGGGCGGCGGCGCGATCATGCTGCTCGCCGCCGGCTTCGCGGTCGCGGGAATCTCCGTGCTCCCGCCGCTGCGCCGTCGCCCCGTCTCAGTGGGTGGCCCGAACGGGTGGATGTGGGTGTTCATCCTGGCGGGTGCGGCGGCGTGGTGCGCCGCGCCGGTCGTGCTGCTCATCGGCGGCGCCGGGTGGGGCGCTGCGGTCGGCAGCCCCGGGAGGGCGCTCCCCGTGTGGCTGCTCGCTGCGATCACCTGGGGCACCGCCGCGCTGATCCTCTACGCCTTCGTGCGCCAGCGGATGCGCATTCGCGCTCTTCGGCGCGGGCGCTGAGGGCTCAGGGGCGAGCCGGCGCTCCTCGCGCCGCGGTGCGGCCGGCCGTCAGCCGAGGCCGCGCCGCAGCGCGTCGAGGTGCTCCCGACTGAGGCGCCGCGCCGCGTCGGCGTCGCGCGCCGCGATCGCGTCGGCGAGGCCGTCGTGCGCCGCGCGATCGGCCGCGTCGTCCGTGTGGCCGCCCATGCGCACCATGTCGATCATCGCCTGCCGCAGCCGCGGCACGAACGCGTCGAACAGTTCGGCCAGCACGGGGTTCGCCGCCGCTCCGACGACGGCGCGGTGGAACGCCATGTCGGCGTCGACGTAGCCGTCGACCGCGTCGTGAGCGCCCTGTCTGCCGGCGAGGGCGCGGCGGACCGCCCGCAGCGCCGCAGGGGAGCGGCGCTCGGCTGCGAGGCCGGCCGCCTCGGTCTCGATCGCGATGCGCGCCTCGATCACGGCGGCGATGTCGGCCAGGCGCAGCACCTCGTCCCAGTCGTCGGCGACGTCGAGCGCCCGCACGAACACTCCTGCGCCCTGGCGCGACTCGACGAGCCCGAGCCCGGCCAGCTGCCGGATCGCCTCGCGCACGGTCGAGCGGCCGACGCCGAGCTGCGGACCGAGCGTCGTCTCGCCGGGGAGCCGGGCCCCCAGCGCCCACTCACCCGAGCGGATCCGCTCGCGCAGCAGTTCGGCCGCCTGGTCGACCAGGGGTGAGCGTCTCACCTGCTTCATCGTCAGCCTCTCTGCTTGTCTGAGGAGTTGTGGTACATTCTAGCCATGCTTCTCACGGGTCTGCTCCTTCTTCGCCGCCACGGCGGGGCCTAGTACGACCGGCTCCCCGTCGTGGAGCCTGCGCCTGGCCGGTCGCTCACGACCCGCACAGAAGGACCCCGTCATGACCGCAACGGCCTTTCCCACCCTGTCCACCCCATCCGGCCCCGTCCCGGAGGGCGCACCCGCCTGGAACCGCCAGCGCGGTTCGCAGATGCCCTCGCACCGCTATCGCGACGTGCACTCCCGCGTCGAGCTGCCGCTCGCCGAGCGCGAGTGGCCGAACCGACGGCTCACCGCCGCGCCGCTGTGGGTGCCCGTCGACCTGCGCGACGGCAACCAGGCGCTCGCCGAGCCGATGGATCCTGCTCGCAAACGCCGCTTCTTCGAGCTGATGGTCGCGATGGGCTACAAGGAGATCGAGGTCGGCTACCCGTCGGCCTCGCAGACCGACGAGGACTTCGTGCGCCTCATCGCCGAATCCGACATCGCGCCCGACGACGTCACGATCGTGGTGTTCACCCCGGCCCGGCGCGACCTCATCGAGCGCACCGTCGCCTCGATCCGGGGCATCACCAACCCCGTCGTGATCCACATGTACACCGCGACGGCCCCGACCTGGCGCAAGACCGTTCTCGGTCACGACCGGGCCTCGCTGAAGCAGCTGATCCTCGACGGCGGACGCGACGTGCTGGCGCTCGCTGGCGACCTGCCGAACGTGCGCTTCGAGTTCAGCCCCGAGGTGTTCAACCTCACCGAGCTCGACTACGCGCTCGAGGTCTGCGACGCGATGACCGAGCTGTGGGGCGCGGCGCCGGACCGGCCCGTCATCCTGAACCTGCCGGCGACGGTCGAGGTCGCCACGCCGAATGTGTACGCCGACCAGATCGAGTACATGCACCGGAACCTGGCCCGCCGCTCCGGCGTGATCCTGTCCGTGCACCCGCACAACGACCGCGGCACGGGGATCGCGTGCGCTGAGCTGGCCGTGCTCGCGGGAGCGCAGCGGGTCGAGGGGTGCCTCTTCGGCAACGGCGAGCGCACGGGGAACGTCGACATCGCGACGCTGGCGCTGAACCTGCATGCGCAGGGGATCGACCCGATGATCGACTTCTCCGACATCGACGAGATCCGCCGCACGGTCGAGCACTGCAACCGGATCGAGGTGCACCCGCGGCACCCGTACGTCGGCGACCTGGTGCACACGGCGTTCAGCGGCACGCATCAGGACGCCATCCGCAAGGGCTTCGCCGAGCACCGCGCCCGCGCGGCGGCCGCGGGCGTTCCGGAGAGCGAGGCCGACTGGCGGGTGCCGTACCTCCCCATCGACCCCGCGGACATCGGGCGGGGCTACGACGCCGTCATCCGGGTCAACTCCCAGTCGGGCAAGGGCGGCATCGCACACCTGCTCGAGAGCGAGTACGGCATCGAGCTGCCGCGCCGGCTGCAGATCGACTTCGCCCGCCACGTGCAGCGCCACACCGACGAGACGGGCGACGAGGTCACGGCGGCCGACGTGCTTCGGATCTTCGAAGGCGCCTATCTGACGGCGCCGGGCGGGCTGTCGCTTTCGGGCGTCGAGACGGCGGAGTCCGCCGACGGCGCCTCGCACATCCGGATCGCGCTGAGCGCGGGCGGCGACGAGTTCGTCACGGAGCACCGCGGGGTCGGCCCCGTCGAGGCGCTCGCCGAGGCGCTGGGGGAGCGCGGCGTCGGCGTCGAGGTCCTGGAGCTGCACCAGACGAGCGTGCGGGCGGGCAACGACGGCGAGGCCCTGACCGCCGTCGAGTACCGTGTTCAGGATGAGACCGGATGGGCAGCGGGGCGCGATCGCTCGGTGCTGGCCGCGAGCATGGCCGCGCTGATGGCGGCCGCGAATCGCTCGATCGACGACGCACGGAAGGCGGCGCACGCGTGACGGAGATCCTGCGACTGGACGGCGTCGACGTCGTGCGCGGCGGGCGGCAGATCCTCACCGGGGTCGACCTCACCGTGCGCGCGGGCGAGCACTGGGCGCTGATCGGGCCGAACGGCGCGGGCAAGAGCACGATCCTCAGCATGTGCGGTGCCGAGCGGCACCCCACGCGCGGGAGCGTGCACGTGCTGGGGCAGCAGCTCGGCCGCGTCGAGATCCGCAGGCTGCGGGAGTCGATCGGGCACGTCAACCCCCGCTATCCGGTGCAGCCGAATCTCACGACCCGACAGGTCGTGCTCACCGGCGCGACCGGCACGGCCGCGCTGATGAACAGGTGGCAGGCGTCGTCCGCTGAGCGCGAGCGCGCCGCGAGCCTGATCGACCGGCTCGGCCTGGGCGATCGCGCCGACGCGGTGTGGGACACGATGTCGCAGGGCGAGCGCGGGCGCGCGCTGATCGCGCGCGCCCTGCTTCCCGACCCGCCGCTGCTCCTGCTCGACGAGCCGTCGACGGGGCTCGACGTCGCCGCTCGCGAGCAGCTGCTCGAGACCGTCGACGCGCTGCACGAGTCGCACCCGCGGCTCGCGACCGTGCTGGTCACGCACCACCTCGAGGAGCTGCCGGTGTCGACGACGCACGCCGCGCTGATCGCCCACGGCCGCCTGACGGCGGTGGGCGCGGCCGACGACGTGCTCACGACGGAGCGGGTCTCGCACGCCTTCGCCCACCCGATCCGGATCGAGCGCAGCGACGGGCGCTGGCAGGCGCGCGCCGGCCGCGCCCGACCCGTGCGGTGAGGCCGCCGGGCGTAGGCGCCGCTGCCCGGGTCGGTGTCGCACTCGTTGCGCCGAAAACAGAGAGTTCGGCGCAACAAGTGAGATAGCGATGCGCGGCGAACCCTATTCGGACCCGCCGCGCGAGTTCAGCGCCGCGCGCACGCGGGCCGCGAGCACGTCGGGGCGCGTGTAGAGCTCGGCCGTGACCTCGATCACGATCCAGCCCGCGGCGCGCAGGCGTGCGAGGCGCTCGACATCGCGGGCGTAGGTGTCGGAGTGCTGCCTGCCCTGGTACTCGACGGCGATGCGCTCCGGCGGGTACGCCATGTCGACGCAGCCGAGAAACGCTCCGTCGGCGGCGAACACGTCGCAGTTGAGCGCCGGTTCGGGCAGGCCCGCCGCGAGCAGGATGAGCCGGCAGCCCGTCTCGCGGGGCGACCACGAGTCGAGCCGCACCAGGCCGAGTGATTCCCGGAGTGTGTCGGCCCCTCGGCGCTGGCCGGCGGCGAGCGCGAGCCGCAGCTGCTCGGGGGTTGCGAGCGGTGCGCGGCCGGCGGACGGGCGCCCGACGCCCGCACGCCAGACCCGGCAGAAGAAGTCGCCGACCGCGGTGAGATCAGCACCGCGCCACGCGCCGAGCGACGCCCAGGTCGACGCCGGATCTGTCACAGGGAGCCCGTCGTGCCGACACACCTGCGTGAGCCGCTCGTTCATCCGGTGCCCGCTGACGCCGAACATGCGGCGGATGTGCCCCTCGTGCACCGCGACGTGCAGCACACCGAGATCGGCTCCGGACGGCAGGGGAGCGCCCCAGACTGCGGCAGCGGTGTCGTGGCTGAAGAACTCACCGGGGCGCAGTACTGTGGCGAGCTCGCGCGCCCGCAGCAGCAGGTCGGCGCGCGCGTCGCCCGGCTCCCGCGACGGCGACGTCGGGAGCGTGCGCGTGGTGCGGACGCCGCGGAACGGGGACGCGAGGTCGCGGCCACGCAGGCGGGCCTGCGTCACGCCGGCCAGGCGCGCGTCTGCGTACGAGAAGCGGGGCCCGAGGCCGTCGGGGAGGGCAGTGCGTTGCGGCATGCCCTCACGGTGCCACGGCGGCCGCGCGCCGGACCGGTTATGCACACCCAGATTTCGGCGTCCCGGGCGTTGTCCACAGGCCGTGCCCGATCGTCATCTCAGTTGCGGCGGCAAGACGCACCTTCAGACCGCAACAGCTGCGATCTCGACGTCGGGTCGCCGGGCGTGCCCCTCAGGCGCGGTGGGCCGCGTACTGCTCGCGGATGACCGGCTGGGTGTCGGACGCCGGTTCTGCCACCAGTCGCACGGGCCACTCGGGGCGCTCGCCCGTCAGCGCCCAGGCCGCCTGCGACGCGGCGCCTGCGGCGACGTACTCTCCGGGCTCAGGGCGGGTGACCGGGGCGTCGAACACCTGCGCGGCGATCGCCGCGACCGCGTCGCTCTGCGCCGCGCCGCCGATGAGCAGCACGCGCTCGGCGCTCACCCCGTGGCCGCGCACCGCGTCGAGGCCCTCGGCCAGGCCGCACAGCACGCCCTCGATCGCCGCGCGGGCGAGGTTCTCGCGCGTCGTCGAGGCGAGGGTCATGCCGAACAGCGTCGCGGTGGCATCCGGCAGGTTGGGCGTGCGCTCGCCCTCGAACCACGGCTGAAGAACGAGGCCGGATGAGCCGGGATCGGCGGCCAGCGCCAGGCGCGACAGCTCGGCGTGGTCGACGCCGAGCAGGCGGGCGGTCGCATCGAGCACCTTGGCGGCGTTGATCGTCGTCACGAGGGGCAGGTACCGCCCGCTCGCGTCGGCGAAGCCGGCCACGGCGCCCGAGTCGTCGCGCACCGCGACGTCGGTGACGGCGATGACGGTGCCGGAGGTGCCGATCGACACGATGATGTCGCCCGCTCCCGCGCCGATGCCGAGGGCCGCGGCGGCGTTGTCCCCGGCACCGGCGCCGACGCGCACGCCGTTCGGGCCGTCGACCGACTCGGAGGGCGCGAGCACGCGCGGCAGCACGACGTCGGAGGCATCGCGGCGCAGCGCGCGCGAGAGCAGGTCGACGTCGTACTCGCCCGTCTCGGGGTTGAAGTACGCCGTTCCGCTGGCATCGGAGCGGTCGGTGACGAGCTCGGAGAGCACGGGCCCGAGCGCCGAATCGCCAGCGGGTCCGTAGCCGCGCAGGCGCCAGGTCAGCCAGTCGTGCGGCAGGGCGACGGCGGCCACGCGCTCCGCGTTCTGGGGCTCGTTGTCGGCGAGCCAGCGCAGCTTGGTCGCCGTGAACGACGCGACGGGAACGAGCGCGGTGCGCGCGACGAACGCGTCGCGGCCGACCTCGGCGATGAGGTCCTCCGCGGCACCGGCCGAGCGGGTGTCGTTCCAGAGCAGGGCGGGCCGGATGACCTCGCCGTCGGCGTTGAGGGCGACCATGCCGTGCTGCTGGCCGCCGATCGCGATCGCCGCCACGTCGTCGATGCCGCCGGCCTGGGTCAGCGCGTCCTGGAAGGCGTCCCACCACCGGTCGGGGTGCACCTCGGTGCCCTCCGGATGCGACGCCCGGCCCTGGCGCACCACTGCGCCGGTCTCGAGGTCGCGGATGATCAGCTTGCAGCTCTGGGTGGAGGAGTCCACTCCCGCAACGAGGGTCATGGCGCCAGCCTACCGGCGCGAGGGGTGCGGCCCGAGCGCGTTACTCCTTGAGCCGCACGAGCCGCTCGTGGCCCGATTCCGAGAGCTCGACCGTGTCCTCGTGTGCGCGCAGGAAGGCGTTGAACGACCGGAAGCCGAGCCCCTTCTCGCTGAACGACGGATCCATCCGGCGGATGTGCTGCTTCACGGCGGAGGCGTGCAGCCACTCGGCATCGTCGTTCTTGTCGCGGCCGCCCAGTTCGAGCGCGCGCTGCAGCAGCTTCGCGGCGAGCTCGGCGGGGTCGGGCTCGGGCTCCTCCGCCGGCTTGCGACGGCGGCGGACCGAAGAAGCCGTCGCGGCGGGCTCCGGCTCGGCCTTCTGCTCGGGGTCGGCCGCCTTCTTGCGCTTCGGCTTCTCGGGGATCACGACGCCCGGCAGCGTGTCGTACGCGTCGAACTCGTCGCACGCGGCGGCGAGCGACTTCGCGGTCGAACCGGCGACGCCCACACCCACTACGTGGCGGCCGAGGCGCCTGATGCGCTGGGCGAGCGGCACGTAGTCGCTGTCGCCCGCAACGATCACGACGTGCGTGAGGTCCTCGAGGCGGAACATGTCCTCGACTGCGTCGACCGCGAGCCGGATGTCCGCACCGTTCTTCGCGTACGCCGCCGCGGGGAAGAGCTGCACGAGGTCGACGGCGCGCGCGACGAGCTGCTGGCGGTAGTCGGCGTTCACGGGCGACGACCAGTCGGCGTAGGCGCGGGTGAGCACCAGGGTGCCGAACGACGCCGCGTAGTCGATGACGGCGCCGACGTCGATCGTGGCGCGCTGCAGCCGCTCGGCGATGTCGGGCTCTGCGGCGTTCTCGGCGATCTTCGCTCGGTCCTTCGAGTAAGCGTTCCGGCCGTGCACGCGGTCGTACCAGCTCATCACGATGTTGTCGAAGTCGAGGTAGACGGCCACGCGGGGTTCAGGCATGCTCCGAGCCTACTGCGCCGCGGATGAGGCTCGCCTGGTCACGCCTCGCCGGGGAAGCGCACGCCGATCTGCGAGCGGATCTCGTCGAGCACGCCCATGATCGCCACCGACTCGTCGATCGTGAGCACGTCGCCCGCGAGGTTTCCCTCCGTGATCAGGCGCTCGGCGCCGATCGCCTCGAACTGCATCCCGCGGCCCGCGTAGTCGGATTCGTAGCGCTCCACCACGCCGCCGTCGGCCGCGCGGTGCGTGAACGACGTCTTCGCGTAGAACGCGCCGTCGATCTCGATCCGCCCCTCGGTGCCGACGATCGCGGCTGTCGACGGCCCGGCGGCCCGCGACGACGACAGCGACGTCGAGACGGCGCCCGAGGGATGGGTCATCAGTGTGCCGACCTCCGTGTCGGCCCCGGTCGCGCCCAGCCTCGCCGTGGCGGACACCGACGTCGGTACGCCCAGGATGTCGATCGCGAACGACACGGGGTAGATGCCGAGGTCGAGCAGCGCGCCGCCGCCCAGCTCGAGCGAGTTCAGCCGGTGCCCGGGGTCGCTCGGCAGGCGCTGCGTGTGATCGGCGAACACGGCTCGCACCTCGCCGAGCGCTCCGGAGTCGATGATCTCGTGGATGCGCCTGACGTGCGGCAGGTAGCGGGTCCACATCGCCTCGGCGACGAGCAGCCCCTTCTCGGCTGCGAGATCGCGCAGCTCCGCAGCTTCGCCCGCGGTGAGCGTGAACGCCTTCTCGACGAGCACGTGCTTGCCGTGCTCCAGAGCGAGGGTCGCGTTCGCTGCATGCATCGGATGGGGCGTGCCGACGTAGACGATGTCGACCTCCGGGTCCTCGACGAGCGCCTCGTACGAGGCGTGCACGTTCGGGACGTCGTGCTCGCGCGAGAACCGGATGGACGACTCGATCGAACGCGAACCGACCGCTCGCAGGTCGAGGCCCGCGGTGCGCAGGTCGGCGGCGAACACGCCCGAGATGTACCCGGTCGCGAGGATTCCCCAGCGAAGACTCATTCGCCGACCCTATCGCTCGTGCGGCCGCGGACGCTCAGGCGAGGCCGTCGAGCGCCTGCGTGAGATCGGCGATCAGTTCGGCCGGGTCTTCGAGGCCGACCGACAGCCTGACGGTTGCGTACGAGAAGCCGGCCGCCGCGATCTGCTCGCGCGTCATGTGGTTGTGCGTCATGGTCGCCGGGTGGCAGGCGAGTGTGCGCGCGTCGCCGATGTTGGCGACGATCCGGATGACCTCGAGCGCGTCGACGACGCGCGCGACCCGGTCGTAGTCGGCTTCGTCGTCGCCCGTCGCGACGAGGTCGAACGAGAACACGCTGGGGGTTCCTGCCGGGAGCACACGGCCGGCGACCTCGTGCCACGGGTTGCCCTCGAGCCCGGGGTGGTGGACGGCGGCGACCGCGGGGTGCGCGGCGAGCGCACGCGCCACCGCGAGGCCGGAGGAGGCGTGGCGGCCGACGCGGAGGTTCAGCGTCTCGATGCCCGAGAGGATCTGGAAGGCGTTGAACGGGCTCATCGCCGGGCCGAGGTCGGCGACGTACTTCGACTTCACGAGCGTCGTGAACGCGCGCTCGCGGCCGAAGGCCTCCCACAGCGCGACGCCGCCGAAGCGGTGCTGCGGCTCGGTGAGGAACGGCCACTTCTCGGGCTCCGCGCCGAAGTCGAAGGTGCCGAGATCGACGACAAGGCCGCCGAGCGACGTGCCGTGGCCGCAGAGGAACTTGGTCGCGGAGTGCACGACGATGTCGGCGCCGAGCTCCTTCGGGCGCTGCAGCGCGGGTGTCGCGACGGTGCTGTCGATCACCAGCGGCACACCGGCCGCGTGCGCGATCTCGGCGACGGCGGGCATGTCGAGCACCTGCGCGACCGGGTTCGAGACGCCCTCGGCGAAGAACCCTCTGGTGTTCGGGCGCACGGCGTTGCGCCAGGCGTCGAGGTCGTCCTGGTCGACGAAGGTGACCTCGATGCCGAAGTCGGCGAACGTGTCGTGGAAGAGGTCGATCGTGCCGCCGTAGAGCTGCTGGGCGGCGACGATGTGCCCGCCCCGGCCGGCGAGCGCGAGCGTCGCGACGGCGCTCGCCGCCTGCCCCGATCCGGTCGCCGCCGCTGCGACGCCGCCCTCGAGCGCGGCGATGCGCTTCTCGAGCACGGCCTGCGTCGGGTGCGAGTTGCGGCTGTAGATGAAGCCGGCCTCGCGCAGGGCGAACCGCTCGCGCGCCTGGTGGAGGCTGCGGAACTGGTACGCCGACGTCTGGTTGATCGGCACGCCGACCGTCTGGTTCTCGGTCGTTGTCGGGTCGTACCCCGCACCGAGCTGGGAGGTGACGAAACCGGCGGGGAGGAACGACGAATCCAGGCTGCTCACGCGTCCATTGTGCAGGTCGCACCCTCCGCCTCCCCAATCGGGACGAAATGAGGCGCAACATGCGTGCGCAGGAGGGGCTAGGGCTCGATAATGAGCTTTCCCGTCGCGCCGGCCGCGATCGCGCGGTGCGCGTCGGCCGCGCCGTCGAGGCCGTAGCGCTCGCCCAGCTCGAGGTCGAAGGCGCCGCCGGCGATCATCGCGAGCGTCACGGCGACGGCCTCGGAGCGCCACGACAGCTGGCGGGGAGTGAGGGGTTCCGGCGAACCGCCGGAGAACGCGCGGATGCCCAGCGACGCGGCGTCGGCGCCCCGCACGATCGTGGCGATGCGCGAGCGGTCGTCGAGCAGCTCGAGCGACTGGTCGAGCGCCTCGTCGGTGCCGGCGCAGTCGAGGACGACGCTGACCTCGCCGAGCGCGCGCACCCGCTCGACGAGGCCGTCTCCGTAGAGCACGGGCGTCGCCCCGAGGGCGGCGACGCGGTCGGCGCGGCGGTCGCTCGTGCTCGCGATGACGGTCGCGCCCCAGGCGCGGGCGAACTGGATCGCGGCCTGGCCGACCGCGCCGGAGCCGCCGTGGATCAGCAGCGTGTCGCCCTCGCGCACCGCGAGGGAGCGCAGCGACTGGTATGCCGTTCCCGCCGGGATCGGGACGGCGGCGCCCTGCTCGGCCGAGACACCGGCCGGCCGGAGGGTGACGTCGGTCGCGGCCACGACCACGTCGGTCGCGTACGAGCCGATCGGGCGGCCGGATGCGTTCGCGAAGACGACGGGGTCGCCTGGTCGGAAGCCGTCGACGTCGGCGCCGACGCCCGTGACGAGGCCGGCGCCGTCGGCTCCGGTCCCGCGGGCCTCGGCGAACGGCGCGGACGCCCGCTGACCGGAACGGAGCTTCACGTCGATGGGGTTGACGCCGGCCGCCTCCACCTGGATCGCGATCTCGCCGGGCCCGGCGACCGGCTCGGCGACCTCGTTGACCCTCAGGACCTCAGGTCCGCCGACTTCCTCGTACTGCACTGCGCGCGTCATGCCTCGAGCCTACGACCGCGGCGGAATGGACGGGTCGTGCACAGCGCAGGAGATTCGGCGACGGTTCCCGACTCGAACCGCGGAACGACGGGGTTCGTCCGCTGCGCGGCACGAGAATCTCCTGCGCTGTGTCCGCGCCCGGGGCCGAAACGCGAGACCGGCCCGCCCGCAGCAGCGGACGGGCCGGTCTCGGCGCGGTCAGAACCGGATGATCAGAACTGGTCGATCGCGGCGTTGAGCGTCGCGGACGGGCGCATCACGGCGTCGGCCTTTGCGGTGTCGGGGCGGTAGTAGCCCCCGATGTCCGCCGGCTTGCCCTGCACGGCGAGCAGCTCCTCGACGATGGTCTGCTCATCGGCCGCCAGCTTCTCGGCGAGCGGAGCGAAGGCCGATGCCAGGTCGGCGTCCGACGTCTGCGCCGCCAGCTCCTGGGCCCAGTACAGGGCCAGGTAGAAGTGCGAGCCGCGGTTGTCGATCGTGCCGAGCTTGCGGCCGGGCGAGCGGTCGTTCTCGAGGAACGTCGCGGTCGCGGCGTCGAGCGTGTCCGCCAGCACCTGGGCCTTGGCGTTGTCGGTCGACTGCGCGAGGTGCTCGAGCGACGCGGCCAGCGCGAAGAACTCGCCGAGCGAGTCCCAGCGGAGGTAGTCCTCGCCGACGAGCTGCTGCACGTGCTTCGGGGCGGACCCGCCTGCACCCGTCTCGAAGAGGCCGCCGCCCGCCATCAGCGGAACGATCGACAGCATCTTCGCCGACGTGCCGACCTCGAGGATCGGGAACAGGTCGGTGTTGTAGTCGCGCAGCACGTTGCCGGTGACCGAGATGGTGTCGAGGCCCTGGCGGATGCGCTCGAGCGAGAACGTCGTCGCCTCGGCCGGTGCCAAGATGCGGATGTCGAGGCCCTCGGCGTCGAACTCGGGCAGGTACGCGTTGACCTTGGCGATGAGCTGCGCGTCGTGCGCACGGTTCTCGTCGAGCCAGAACACCGCGGGGGTCTCGGACAGGCGGGCGCGCGTGACGGCGAGCTTGACCCAGTCCTTGATCGGGGCGTCCTTGGTCTGGCACGCGCGCCAGATGTCGCCGGCCGAGACCTCGTGCTGCAGAACGACGTCGCCCGCGGCGGTCACGACGCGGACGGTGCCGGCCTCTGCGACCTCGAAGGTCTTGTCGTGCGAGCCGTACTCCTCGGCCTTCTGCGCCATCAGGCCGACGTTCGGCACGGTGCCCATGGTGGTGGGGTCGAGCGCGCCGTTGGTGCGGCAGTCGTCGATCGCGGCCTGGTAGACGCCGGCGTACGACGAGTCGGGGATCACGGCGAGGGTGTCGGCCTCGGTGTTCTCGGCCGTCCACATCTTGCCGCCGCCGCGGATCATCGCGGGCATCGAGGCGTCGATGATGACGTCGCTCGGCACGTGCAGGCCGGTGATGCCCTTGTCGCTGTTGACCATCGCGAGCGCGGGGCCCTCAGCGATCTGCGCGTCGAACGCCGCGCGGATCTCCGCGCCGTTCTCGAGCGGCTCGAGGCCGGCGAAGATCGCTCCGAGGCCGTCGCGGGCGCGGAGGCCGGCAGCGGCAAGGTCGGCGCCGTAGCGCTCGAAGACGGGGGCGAAGTACGCCTCGACGACGTAGCCGAAGAGGATCGGGTCGCTGACCTTCATCATCGTGGCCTTGAGGTGAGCCGAGAACAGCACGCCCTCCGCCTCGGCCGCGGCGACCTGCTCGGCGAGGAACTCGCGCAGGGCGGCGACGTCCATGTACGTCGCGTCGATGACCTCGCCCTCGAGGACGGGCAGCTTCTCCTTGAGCACGGTGACGGCGCCGTCGGCCGCCACGTGCTCGATGCGCAGCGTGTCGGCCGCGGGGGAGACGTAGGAGATCTCGTTGGCGAAGAAGTCGCCGCCGGACATCGTCGCCACACGCGTCTTGCTGTCGGACGACCAGGCGCCCATCCGGTGCGGGTGCGCCTTGGCGTACGCCTTCACCGCGCCGGGTGCGCGGCGGTCGCTGTTGCCCTGGCGGAGCACGGGGTTCACGGCCGAGCCCTTGACCTTGTCGTAGCGAGCGGCGATGTCGCGCTCGTCCTCGGTCCGCGGGTCCTCCGGCAGGTTCGGCACGTCGAAGCCCAGGCCCTGCAGCTCGGCGATGGCCGCCTTGAGCTGGGGGACGGAGGCCGAGATGTTCGGCAGCTTGATGATGTTGGCCGACGGGTCGTTCGCGAGGTCGCCGAGCTCGGCGAGCGCGTCGCCGATGCGCTGGTCCTCGCTCAGACGCTCGGGGAACTGGGCCAGGATGCGGCCGGCGAGCGAGATGTCGCGGGTCTCGAACTCCACGCCGGCCTTGCCGGCGTACGCCTCGATGATGGGCAGCAGCGAGTGGGTCGCCAGCAGCGGTGCCTCGTCGGTGTGGGTATAGATGATGGTGGACATACCAGTGGCGCTCCAGTTGTCGGGGATGTGCCTGATCGGAACCCGCGAGCCGCGCGAATTCTCTTGACTTCAAGATACCCGAGGTGCGCATCCGCCGCCGAGTCGAGCGCTCAGGGAGGTGCGCCGCAGCTCGATAGGGTGGGGGCGGATCCGCCGCAGGGTCTCGCGCCGCCCCATCCGGAGACCCATGTTCACGAGCCCGCTGTCCGCCTCGCCGTACGAGGTGCTCGGTGTCTCGCCCTCGGCGGACGAGGACGCGCTCCGTCGCGCCTACCGACTGCGGCTGCGGCAGACCCATCCGGACACGGGAGGCGATGCGGCTGAGTTCGTGCGCGTGCAGCAGGCGTGGGAGATCCTGGGCACCGCCGAGGGCCGCGCGGCGTACGCGGGCGGGCACGAGGTCTCGTACGCGCGCGGTGCAGCGCCCCGTCGCGCGGGAACGCGGCTCGGATCGACGGTGCTCGGCACCGCGGGCGCTCTCCGTCGGGAGCGCTACGAGGCGCTCGCCGCGGAGCTCGCGGGCGGCGCCGACGTGTACGCCGAGCGCTTCGTCCGCGCGGCGCCGTGGGAGCTGCGCGCGTTGCTCGCCGACGCGCTCGCCGAGGAGGCGACCGCCGAGCTGATCGACGCGCTCGGCATGGGCTTCACGGTGTGGCACGGCTTCGCCGTCGGCGACGGCGACGTGCTCGACCACGTGGTGCTCGGCCCGAGCGGGCTGTACGCGCTCGCGAGCGAGGACTTCGGCGCTCCCGTGCGGTTCCGCCAGGGCGAGCCGATCGCCGCCGGGTCGGACGGGCGCACCCCGATCGCCGACCTGCAGCGCCGGATGAGGCTGCTCGCGCGCGCCGCGCGCGTTCGCTTCGGCGGGGCGATCCTGATCCTGCCCGACGACGACCTCGCGGACGCCGCGGTCGCGCTCGGCGACGTGCGCGGCGCTCCGACGGTCGCCGTCCGCCGCAGCGCGCTGTCGACCCTGCTGAGGCGGGGAGCGCCGGGAGCCAGGGCGGTGCGGGGCAACGAGGTGTTCGACGTGCGCGCCCGCCTCTCCCGGGCGTTCGGCGCCGGCGGTCGCGGGTAGGCCGGCCGCGCCCGTCAACAGATCCGCGTTTCCCGCGCACCGAATGCGCGCGAGGCTGTTACCGAGTCGCGGGTCTGTCGGCGAGCGCCGAGCGCCTCAGCCGCGCAGCGCCTTCACGATCCGCTGCACCGACACGGTCTCGGCCGTGCCGAGCCGCTGGGCGAACAGGCTTACCCGCAGCTCCTCGAGCATCCAGCGCGCCCGGATGAGCGGGGCGGGCGAGTGCGGGGCGAGCGGCAGCTCTCCTCCGGCCTCCGCGTACGCGGCCGCGGCCTTCTCGTACTCGGTCATCCAGGCCCTGTCGCGACCCGGCTGGTCGGGCAGCGCCTCCATCCGGAGGCGGATGCCCTCGACGTAGCGGGGCAGGTGCCGCAGCTGCTCGAGGCCGGTGGCGAGCACGAAGCCGCGCGGCAGCAGGGCGTCGAGCTGACCGCGCGCGTCGTTCAGCGCACCGAGCAGCGTCATGGAGGTCGCCTGCTTCATGGCGCGCTCGGCGCCTCGCGCGGCGGTGAGCGTCTTGGCGATCAGTGCGACCGTCTCGATGACGCGCTCGACCGAGCCGCGCGAGACTTCGTCGCGCACCTCCTCGAACGCCGCGCGAGTGCGCACCTCGCCGCGGCGGGCGATCACGTCGTCGGCGACGGCCGCGAGGCAGTCCTCGATCACGGCCTTCGCCGACGGGTAGGCGGATGCGGCCAGCGCGAGCTTCTCGTTCTGCGTCAGGTGCTCCTGCACGTACGACACCGGCGACGGCACGTTCAGCAGCACGAGGCGGCGCAGGCCGTCCCTCGTCCGTCTTGCTGCCTCGTCGGCCGTCGCCTCCACGCGCACGGAGACCGAGGTCTTGTCGTCGATCAGCGCGGGGTAGCCCCGTACCACACCGCCCGCGACCTTCTGGTCGACGCGCTCGGGCAGATCGCTGATCGTCCAGTCGGCGAGCCCCTGCTTCTCGACGCTCGAGGCGGGGGCGGCCGCCGCGACGGCATCCGGACCCTTCGCGCCCCGCGGCGCGCGCGGACCCCGCTCGATCTGCCGCGCGACGGACTCCCGCGCCTTCAACGCGAGGCGCCGCTGGAGCTCGGCGAGGTCGCGGTCGGAGCCCGCGACGCGGCCGCGCGCATCGACCGCCCGGAACGACATGCGGAGGTGCTCCGGCACGCGCTCCATCTCGAACGCCGACGCGTCGACCGGCTGGTTCGCCTGCTGCTGCACGAGCCGCGCGAGCGCCTCGGCGAGCGGGCGGGGCGGCAGCCCGTCGTGGTCCTCGGGGCCCGCGCCCGCGAGCTCGTCGGCGAAGCGGTCGGCCCAGTCGGCCGCAGGGACGACGTGGCGGCGGATGACCTTGGGCAGCGCCTTGAGCATGGCCGTCACGAGCTCGGGCCGGAGGCCGGGCACCTGCCAGTCGAAGCCTGCCCGATCGAGCGATGCGAGAAGCGCGAGCGGGATGACGGCGGTGACGCCGTCGTCGGGTGCGCCCGGCTCGAATCGGTACGCGAGGTCGAGCGTCTGATCGCCCTGCCGCCAGCGCGTCGGATACTCTCGGGCATCGCTCGACGCGTCGTCGTCGAGCAGGTGCTCCTCGCGCATCGTGAGCAGGTCGCCGCGCGTCGCGAGCTCGCTCGACCACCACGCCTCGAAGCTGCGCACGTCGTATGCCTCTGCGGGAATGCGCGCGTCGTAGAACGCGTATACGGCCTCGTCGCCGGCCAGGATGTCGCGGCGGCGCTCGCGCTCCTCGACCTTCTCAAGCCGGCGGCGCAGGTCGGCGTTCTGCCGGAGGAACCGGGTCACGGCCTTCGGCAGGCGCGCCGGGTCCCACTCTCCCTCGACGAGCGCGTGGCGCAGGAACATCTCGCGCGACGCCGCCTTGTCGATGCGCGCGAACTGGATGCGCCTGCGGGGCACGATCTCGACGCCGTACAGCGTGACCTTCTCGTACGCGACGGCGGCGCCCGCGTCCTTCGACCAGTGCGGCTCCGACACCTGGCGCTTGACGAGGTCGCCAGCGAGATCCTCGGCCCACGCCGGGTCGATCTGCGCGACCGTGCGTGCGAACAGGCGGGACGTCTCGACGAGCTCGGCCGCCATGACGGCCTTCGGGCGCGACTTCTTGAGGCCGGACCCCGGGAAGATCTGGAACGAGACGTTCCGCGCACCGCGGTACGCCGCGCCCGGTCGGCGGTCGCCCTGGCCCTTGCGCGTCTCCCGCTCGTCGAGCACGCCGATCTGCGAGAGCAGGCCGGCGAGCAGCGCCCTGTGGATCGCGTCGCCCTGCGGGTGTCCGCCCTCGGGCGCTCCGGATGGGGCTGCCGCACCCGTGCGCTGGCGCTCGCCGCGTCGAGAGCCGCGGCGCTCGGCCTGCCGGCCGTCGCCCGCTCCGCCCGCCGCGTCGTCGACGTCGCGCGCGAACGAGCGGAGCTGACGGTGGACGTCGAACCATTCCCGTACGCGCACGTAGTTGAGGAACTCGGCGCGCACGAGGCGCCGGAACGCGCTCGACCCCAGCTCGCGCTGCTTCTCGCGCAGGTAGTTCCAGAGGTTCAGCAGGCTGAGGAAGTCGCTGGTCGGATCGGTGAAGCGCGCGTGCGACTGCTGCGCCTGCTCCCGGCGTTCCTCCGGCCGCTCGCGCACGTCCTGCAGCGAGAGGCCTGCGACGATCGGCAGCACGTCGTCCGTGACGCCGGCGCGCGCGGCCTCGACGAGCATGCGTGCGAACCGCGGATCGATCGGCATGCGGGCGATCCGGCGGCCGATGCGGGTCAGCGTCGGCTGGTCGCCGCCCCGGCCGAGGCGGACGGCGCCCAGTTCGACCAGCAGGTCCAGCGCGGCCTTCACACCGCGGGAGTCCGGCGGGGTGAGGAAGGGGAACGCCGCGATGTCGCCGAAGCCGAGCGACAGCATCTGCAGGACGACCGACGCGAGCGACGTCCGCAGGATCTCCGGGTCGGTGAACTCGGGGCGCGAGCGGAAGTCGTCGTGCGCGTAGAGCCGGATCGCGATGCCCTCGCTCGTGCGGCCCGCGCGGCCCGAGCGCTGCTGCGCCGACGCCTGCGACACGGCCTCGATCGGCAGGCGCTGCACCTTCGCGCGGGCCGAGTAGCGCGAGATGCGCGCCGTGCCGGCGTCGATGACGTACTTGATGCCCGGAACGGTCAGCGACGTCTCTGCGACGTTCGTGGCCAGCACGACGCGGCGGCGGAGCCCCGCGATCTTCGACCGCTCGAACACCCTGTGCTGCTCCGCGGCGCTCAGGCGGCCGTACAGCGGCAGCACCTCGGTGGGAGCCGATCCCGAGCGGAACGCGCCCTCGACGGCGTCCTTCGCGTCGCGGATCTCGGCCTCGCCCGGCAGGAACACGAGCACGTCGCCCGGCGCCTCGCGGTCGAGCTCGCGGAGGGCGGCGACGATCGCCGAGACCTCGTCGTCGACGTCGTAGGCGCGCTCGTCGACCGGCTCGTCGCCCTCGCCGTCCTCCTCATCCGGAGCCTGCCGAGTCGGCCGCGGATCGTCGTCCTCGTCCGCCGTGCCGGACACGAACGGGCGGTAGCGGACCTCGACGGGGAACGTGCGGCCCGACACCTCGATGATCGGCGCCGGTTCGCCGTTCGGCGAGGCGAAGTGCTGCGCGAACGACTCGGGGTCGATCGTCGCCGACGTGATGATGAGCTTCAGATCGGGCCGCTCGGGAAGAATGCGCCTCAGGTAGCCGAGCAGGAAGTCGACGTTGAGCGAGCGCTCGTGCGCCTCGTCGATGATGATCGTGTCGTAGCGCGTGAGCAGGCGGTCCCGGTGGATCTCGTTGAGCAGGATGCCGTCGGTCATCAGGGCGACCCTGGTGTCCTTCGAGACCTGGTCGGTGAAGCGCACCTTGTAGCCGACGGCGCCGCCGAGCTCGACCTGCATCTCCTCGGCGACGCGCTCGGCGATCGTGCGCGCCGCGAGCCGGCGCGGCTGCGTGTGCGCGATCGACGTGCGGCCGAGCTCGAGCGCGATCTTCGGCAGCTGCGTCGTCTTTCCGCTGCCGGTCGCGCCGGCGACGATCACGACCTGATGGTCGCGGACGGCGTCGGCGATCTCGCCGCGCGCCGCCGAGACCGGCAGCTCGGGCGGGTAGGAGATCACGGGCTCGGCTGAAGACATAGCCCTTCAGTCTAAGCGGCGGGCCGTGCCGCGATCGCCGGATGAGCGGGGCCGCCCGCGGGGGAGCGGGGGAACCCCTATGGTGGCAGGTATGAGCATTCCCACGGTGAGACTCAATTCCGGTTACGACATCCCCCAGCTCGGCTTCGGCGTCTTCCTGGTGCCGCCGTCGGAGGCCGAGAAGGCCGTCAGCGAGGCGCTCGAGGTGGGCTACCGCCACATCGACACGGCGGCGGTGTACGGCAACGAGGCCGGCGTCGGTGCGGCGATCGCATCGAGCGGCATCGCTCGCGACGAGCTGTTCGTCACGACGAAGCTGTGGAACGCCGACCAGGAGGGCGACAAGCCCGATGCGGCGATCCGAGCGAGCCTCGAGCGCCTCGGTCTCGACTACGTCGACCTGTACCTGACGCACTGGCCCACGCCCGACCACGACACCTACTCGCACGCCTGGTCGAAGCTGATCGAGTTCCGCGACGCGGGCCTCACTCGTTCGATCGGCGTCTCCAACCACCTGCCCGAGCACCTCGACCGCATCGTCGCCGACACCGGCGTCGTGCCGGCCGTCGACCAGATCGAGCTCCACCCGGCGTACCAGCAGGCCGACGTGCGCGCCTGGGCCGACGAGCACGGCATGAAGATCGAGGCGTGGGGCCCGCTCGGCCAGGGCAAGTACCCGCTGTTCGAGAACGCGGCGGTCGTCGCGGCGGCAGAGGCGCACGGCGTCTCGCCCGCGCAGGCGGTCATCCGCTGGCACCTGCAGCGCGGCACGATCGTCTTCCCGAAGTCGACGCACCGCGAGCGCATGCAGCAGAACGCCGACGTGTTCGGCTTCGAGCTCACCCAGGCCGAGGTCGACGCGATCAGCGCGCTCGACCCGGGCGACGGCTCGGGCCGCGTCGGCAGCCACCCGAACGAGTTCCACGCGATGGTGCCCGTTCAGTCGAAGCCCAGCTCGTAGAGTTCGACCCGAAGCCCGTCAGTAGCGCTCCGTGCGTCGCTGACGGGCTTCGTCACGTCCAGCCGGGCAGCCACATGTGTGCGCGCCACAGCAGGTACGGCTCGGGGATGCCCGTCGCCAGCGGCAGGAAGTACACCGCGGCGAGCAGGGCGAGCACGATGATCGCCGTCGAGGCGAACCGCCACGCCTCCCGCTGGCGCGCGGCGTACCCCACCGCGGCCGTGATCTCGGCGGGCGTCGGATCCTCGAGCAGGATCGGCTCCCGCTCGCGCGAGAGGTGAGCCAGCGCCATCGCGAGAGCGAGGCAGACGAACGGGACCATCGACACCGTATAGAACTGGAAGATCGTGCGCTCGGGGTAGAGCAGCCACGGCACCCAGGTCACCGCGATCCCGACGAGCGGCCAGGCGATCGCGATGCGGCGCGTCTTCCACGCCGCGACCGCGATGACCGCGATCGCGACCATGCCTGCGTACCAGGTGACAGGGTTCGGGTGGCTGCCGATCACCGACAGCCAGCCGTCGGCGGGATGCCCGACCCACATCGCCGTCGGCCGCAGCAGCAGCGGCCACTGCCAGGCGGGGCTCTCGTACGGGTGGGAGGTCGAGAGCCCCACGTGGAAGCGGTAGATCGACGACTGGTAGTGCCACCAGGCAGCCAGCGGATTCGCACTCGAGTCGCGGTCGTACCCGCCGGTGGTGGCGAACCATCCGGACCACGACGCGAGGTGCACGGCCGCCGCGGCCGGCACCATCAGGAGGAAGCTCGCCGGGCCCTGCCGGATGATCGCAGACGGCACCGCGGTGCCGATGTCGTTGCGGCGCCGGTCGATCGCGTCGACAACGACGCACCAGATGCCGAGCCCCGCGAGAGCGTAGAGCCCCGACCACTTCACGGCGGAGGCCGCGCCGAGCACGGCGCCCGCGGCGATCAGCCACGGCCTGTTCCACATGACCGGTCCGAGCAGCGTGCCGCGCGCCGCGGCGAGCCTCGCACGGGTGTGCTCCCTGTCGCGGATGAGCAGGTAGACGGCGAGCAGCACGAACGCGGCGAGGATGCCGTCGAGCAGGGCGACGCGGCTCATCGCGATCGCCAGCGAATCGACGGCGAGGAGGCCTGAGGCGACCGTCGCGACAGCGACCGACCCGGTCAGGCGACGGGCGATGAGATAGGTGACGAGCACCATCCAGACGCCGGCGAGCGCCGTCGCGAGCCGCCAGCCAGCCGGGTTCTCGGGCCCCAGCGCGGCCATCCCGAGCGCGATCAGCCACTTTCCGAGCGGCGGATGGACGACGTACGAGCCGTCGGCCGAGTAGCCGTCGACGCTGCCGGCGACGAAGGCGTCGTCCGCACCGTCCGGCCACGAGCCCTCGTAGCCGAGGTTCCACAGCGACCAGGCGTCCTTGACGTAGTACGTCTCGTCGAAGACCAGCTCGTGCGGATGCCCGAGACCGATCAGCCGGAGCGCCGCGGCGACGGCGGTGACGAGCAGCGGTGCCAGCCACTCCCACGCCCGAGCGCGCACCCGAATCCGCATCGCCCCAGCCTACGCGGGCGCCGGAAGCGCGCGCGGACGGCGAGTGCGTACGCTGGACGGGTGATCATCCTGGCAGCGACCCCCATCGGCAACCTCGGCGACGCCTCCCGCCGGCTGATCGAGCTGCTCGACGGGGCGAGCATCGTCGCAGCCGAGGACACGCGCACCACCCAGCGCCTGTATGCCGCGCTCGGCATACAGAACCGCCCCCGGCTCATCGCGTTCCACGACCACAACGAGAAGCAGCGGGCGGGCGAGCTCGTCGACCTGGCGCGCGACGGAGACGTCGTCGTGCTCTCCGACGCGGGAATGCCGACGGTGAGCGACCCCGGCTACGGCCTCGTCGCGGCCGCCGCGGCCGCCGGCGTCGAGGTGACGGTGGTGCCCGGTCCGAGCGCCGTGCTCTCGGCTCTCGCCGTGTCGGGCCTCCCGACCGACCGATTCGCGTTCGAGGGGTTCGTCGCCCGCAAGCCGGGGGAGCGGGCACGGGCGTTTGCGGCGCTCGCGGACGAGCGGCGCACCCTGGTGTTCTTCGAGGCGCCCACCCGCGTCGCCCAGACGCTCGCCGACATGGCGACCGCGTTCGGCGGCGAGCGGCGCGCCAGCGTCAGCCGCGAGCTGACGAAGCTGCACGAGCAGACGGTCCGCGGCTCGCTCGACGAGCTGGCTGCGTGGGCGGCCGACGGCGTGCGGGGCGAGCTCGTCATCGTCGTCGCCGGTGCGGAGGCGCGCGAGGTCTCGCAGGACGACGCGCTCGAGCGCGTGCGCGCGCTCGTCGCCGACGGCGCCCGGATGAAGGACGCGGCCCGCGACGTCGCCTCCGCCACGGGACTCTCTTCGCGCGACCTGTACCAGGCGGCGCTCGCCGCGCGGTGAGCCGCGCAGACGGGCGCCGCCTGCGCCGCGGCCCGCTCATCCGGAGCCTGGCCGGCCGCGCCCGCCGCGCCACCGCGCCCCCGGTGATGAAACGCACACACGCGCCCAACTAGAATGCACGGGTGACTTCAGGCGGTTCGTTCTACATCACCACCCCGATCTACTACCCGAGCGATGTGCCCCACATCGGGCACGGGTACACGACAGTGGCGGTCGACACTCTCGCGCGCTGGCACCGCCAGGCGGGAGACGACACCTGGATGCTCACGGGAACGGACGAGCACGGCCAGAAGATGATGCGCGCGGCCGCCGCCAACGGCGTCAGCCCGCAGGAGTGGGTCGACAAGCTCGTCACCGAGGAGTGGTTCCCGCTGCTCGAGACGCTGCACGTCGCCAACGACGACTTCATCCGCACGACCCAGCCCCGCCACGAGGAGAGCGTCAAGGCGTTCATCCAGGCGATCTACGACCGCGGTCACATCTACGCGGGCGAGTACGAGGCGCTGTACTGCGTCGGCTGCGAGGAGTACAAGCCCGAGAGCGAGATCGTCGACGGCACGGGCGCCTTCGAGGGCCTGAAGGTCTGCGCGATCCACTCGAAGCCGCTCGAGCTGCTGCACGAGCGCAACTACTTCTTCAAGCTCAGCGAGTTCGGCGACCGCCTGCTCGAGCTCTACCGCGAGCGCCCCGACTTCATCCAGCCCGAATCGGCCCGAAACGAAGTCGTCGCCTTCGTGCAGCAGGGCCTCAAGGATCTCTCGATCTCGCGCAGCGCGTTCGACTGGGGCATCCCGGTGCCGTGGGACGACTCGCACGTCATCTACGTGTGGGTCGATGCGCTGCTGAACTACGCCACCGCCATCGGCTACGGCAGCGACGACGAGAACTTCGCCCGCCGCTGGCCCGGCTACCACGTGGTCGGCAAGGACATCATGCGCTTCCACGCGGTGATCTGGCCGGCGATGCTCATGGCCGCGGGCCTCGAGGTGCCGCGCGGCGTCTTCGCCCACGGCTGGCTGCTCGTCGGCGGCGAGAAGATGTCGAAGTCCAAGGCGACCGGCATCGCGCCGAAGACGCTCGTCGACACGTTCGGCGCCGACGCGTACCGCTTCTACTTCCTCTCGGCGATCGCGTTCGGCCAGGACGGCTCGTTCTCGTGGGAGGACATGGCCGCCCGCTACCAGGCCGAGCTCGCCAACGGCTTCGGCAACCTCGCCTCCCGCTCGATCGCGATGACGACCAAGTACTTCGACGGCGTCGTCCCCGAGGCAGGCGCGTACACCGATGCCGACCTGCGCATCCAGCAGATCGTCGCCGATGCGGGGACCGAGGCGGACGCCGCGATCGAGCGGTTCCGGATGGACCAGGCGATCGACGCGATCTGGACGATCGTCGACGCGCTCAACGGCTACATCACCGAGAACGAGCCGTGGGTGCTCGCGAAGGACGACGCTCAGCGCGAGCGCCTCGCTACCGTTCTCTACACGTGCCTCGACGGCCTGCGGGCGCTCGCCGAGCTGCTCTCGCCCGTGATGCCCGACTCGACCGCGAAGCTGTGGTCGGCGCTCGGGGCCGAGGGCGCGCTCGGCGCGCTCGTCGACCAGCCGATCCGCGAGGCGGGCACGTGGGGCGCGCTCCCCGTCGGCACGCGGGTGTCGGCGCTCTCGCCGCTGTTCCCGCGCGTCGAGACCGAGTGACGCCGATGGCGGGCAGCGCCGACGCGGGCGGGAGCGAGCGACCGACGTACGTCGAGGCGCGCTCGACGAAGGGCCGCAAGGACCTCAGTCATCCGCCGGTTCCCGAGGCGCTTGCCGTGCCGGTGTACGACAACCACTGCCACCTCGAGATCGCAGACGGCGACGACCCGCTCACGCTCGACCAGCAGCTCGAGCGCGCCGCCGAGGCGGGCATCGCCGGCGTCGTGCAGGCATCGGGCGACATCGAGTCGTCCCGATGGGCGGTCGAGGCGGCTGAGAGCCACCCCCGCGTGCTCGCCGCCGTCGCCATCCATCCGAACGACGCGCCGATCTACGACGCCGACGGCAGGCTCGACGAGGCGCTCGCCGAGATCGACGCGCTCGCGGCCCGCGAGCGAGTGCGCGCGATCGGCGAGACCGGGCTCGACTTCTTCCGGACGGGGGAGGAGGGCAGGCCTGCCCAGTTCGCGTCGTTCGAGGCGCACATCGCGCTCGCCAAGAAGCACGGCATCGCCATGCAGATCCACGACCGCGACGCGCACCGCGAGGTGCTCGACACTCTCGCGCGCGTCGGAGCGCCTGATAAGACCGTGTTCCACTGCTTCTCGGGCGACGCCGACATGGCGAGGGAGGCGGTCGACGCCGGCTACCGACTGTCGTTCGCCGGCAACATCACGTTCAGGAACGCGCAGAACCTCCGCGACGCCCTCGCCGTCACCCCGCGCGACCGCATCCTCGTCGAGACCGACGCGCCGTTCCTCACTCCGATGCCGTTCCGCGGGCGGCCGAACGCCCCCTACCTGGTGCCTGTCACCATCCGGTTCATGGCGGCCGAGCTCGACTGCGATGTCGACGAGCTGTGCGCGCAGATCGCGCGCAACACGATCGACGTGTACGGCGAGTTCTGACCCATTGCCGACGCTGGGCTGCGCCTGGCGAAACTCCCAGCGGGCACGTTTGCGACACGGGCACCGAGGTGACAGGATTTTCATGGTTCGGTTACTCGCGGCTGAATCGGTCGTGAACGCGCTCCCAACAGGGGCGTAACAACGCCCCACTCTCCGATACGGAAGGCGGCCGGTGGAAACCGCTTCGCTCATCGTGGTGCTGGTCATCGTGCTGGCACTGTTCTTCGACTTCACCAACGGGTTCCACGACACCGCGAACGCGATGGCCACCCCCATCGCCACGGGGGCGCTCAAGCCGAAGACCGCGGTCACGCTCGCGGCTCTGCTGAACCTCGGCGGCGCGTTCCTCTCGACCGAGGTGGCGAAGACCGTCTCGGGCGGGCTCATCAGGGAGGAGCAGATCTCGCACGATCTGTTCCCGTCGCTGATCTTCGCCGGCCTCATCGGCGCCGTGCTGTGGAACATGCTCACCTGGCTGCTCGGCCTGCCGTCGAGCTCGTCGCACGCCCTGTTCGGCGGTCTGATCGGCGCGACCCTCGTGGGCGTCGGCATGACCGCGGTCGACTTCGGCGTTGTGATGAGCAAGGTCGTGCTGCCCGCGCTGCTCGCCCCCTTCACCGCCGCCGTGATCGCGTTCGTCGTCACCAAGATCGCCTACTCGCTGACCCGTCGCTACGACGGCAAGCCCGACGGGCGCAGCGGCTTCCGCTGGGGCCAGATCTTCACGTCGTCGCTGGTCGCGCTCGCGCACGGAACCAACGACGCGCAGAAGACGATGGGCATCATCACGCTCGCGATGATCACGGTCGGCTGGCAGGCGTCCGACGACGCCGAGCCGCACATCTGGGTCGTCTTCGCTGCGGCCAGCGCGATCGCGCTCGGCACGTACATCGGCGGCTGGCGCATCATCCGCACGCTCGGCAAGGGCCTCACCGACGTCAAGCCGGCGCAGGGCTTCGCGGCGGAGGCGTCGACCTCGGCGACGATCCTCGCGTCGAGCGCCGTCGGCTTCGCGCTCTCGACCACGCAGGTCGCCTCCGGCTCGGTCATCGGCTCAGGCCTCGGCCGACGCGGATCGAAGGTGCGCTGGCGCACGGTCGGCCGGATCTTCGCCGGATGGGTCATCACGCTGCCCGCCGCCGGCGGCGTCGGCGCGCTGGCCGCGCTGATGGTCGTGTGGCTCGGCACCTGGGGCGTCGCCATCGACGCCGTGATCGCCCTGGCGATCATCATCGGGCTGTTCCTCTACTCGCGCCGCGACGCCGTCGACTCGAACAACGCGATGAGCGCCGTCAGCGAGTCGGGCACGGCCGTCAAAGTCAAGAAGAACCCGCCGCCCACGCGCCGAGCCCAGCGCATCGCCGAGCGCCGCGCCGCTGAGAAGGCGGCGCGTCAGGCGCGCAAGGAAGCCAAGGCGAAGCGGTCGGAGGACGCACGATGAACATCGAATGGATGGACTTCGTCCAGGTCTTCGTGATTGCGCTCGCCGGCGCCGCCGTGCTCGTGACCCTGTTCTCGCTCGCGCTGCGCCTGCGTGCCGCCAGCGGCCGGATCCCCGTGGTCGCGCCGGCCGAGTTCACCGACGCGATTGCCGTGCTCACCGACAAGCAGCAGCGGCGCGAGGAGAAGGCGGCCGAGAAGGCGGCGAGGAAGAGTCCGCTCAGCGACGCGCAGAAGCGCATGGCGCTGCTCGGCTCGTACGCGTGCTTCGCGCTGTGCGGCGTCGTGGTCGTCGGCGCGATCCTGCTGATCGTCTTCGGCGAGGGCCACTGACCCCGTCCCCATCCGGACGCCCTGAGCGCGGCCGACCCCGTCATCCGGGGTCGGCCGCGCTCGCACCGGATGAGAGACTGGGAGCGATGGCGCTCTCACTACTCGACCGGGTCGATTCCGCCGGCACTGAACCAGACGACGTCTACGAGGCGTTCGTCGCGTGGGCGGGTGACGGCGGCACGACGCTGTACCCCGCGCAGGACGAGGCGGCCATCGAGCTCGTCTCCGGCAACAACGTGATCCTCGCGACCCCGACGGGCACGGGGAAGTCGCTCGTGGCGATCGCCGCGCACGCGACGAGCCTCGCCCGAGACGGCGTGAGCTACTACACGGCGCCGATCAAGGCGCTCGTGAGTGAGAAGTTCTTCGCGCTCGTCGAGATCTTCGGCGCCGACAACGTTGGCATGGTGACGGGCGACTCGTCGGTCAACGCCGACGCGCCGATCATCTGCTGCACCGCCGAGATCCTCGCGAACGTCGCGCTGCGCGAGGGCGCTGGCGCCGATGTCGACATGGTCGTGATGGACGAGTTCCACTACTACGGCGACCGGGAGCGCGGCTGGGCGTGGCAGGTGCCGCTTCTGCTGCTGCCGCAGGCGCAGTTCCTGCTGATGTCGGCGACGCTCGGCGACACCGCGGCGATCGAAGAGGACCTCACCCGCCGCACGGGCCGGGAGACGACGCTCGTCGCCGGCGCGGAGCGCCCCGTGCCGCTGCACTACTCGTACGAGGTGACCGCCGCCCACGAACTGGTCGAGAGGCTGATCGCCGACAGCGAGGTGCCCGTCTACATCGTGCACTTCTCGCAGGCCGCCGCGATGGAGCGGGCGCAGGCGCTCGCGAGCGTCAAGGTCACCACGCGCGAGCAGCGGGACGAGATCGCCGCGGCGATCGGCGAGTTCCGCTTCACGACGGCGTTCGGCAAGACGCTGTCGCGCCTCGTCCGAAGCGGCATCGGCGTGCATCACGCCGGCATGCTTCCCCGGTACCGGCGCCTGGTCGAGACGCTCGCGCAGCGGGGCCTCCTCCGGGTGATCTGCGGAACCGACACGCTCGGCGTCGGCATCAACGTGCCCATCCGGACCGTGCTGATCACCGCCCTGAGCAAGTTCGACGGGCAGCGGATGAGGCGGCTCGGCGCGCGCGAGTTCCATCAGATCGCCGGGCGTGCGGGGCGCGCCGGCTACGACCCCTACGGCAACGTGATCGCGCTGGCGCCCGAGCACGACATCGAGAACGCCGCGGCGCTGCGCAAGGCGGGGGACGACCCCAAGAAGCGCAAGAAGGTGCAGCGCAAGAAGGCGCCCGAGGGCTTCGTCTCGTGGAGCGAGGAGACCTTCGAGAAGATCCGCTCGTCGGCGCCCGAGGCGCTTCGCCCGCGGATGCAGATCACGGCGGCGATGCTCATCAACGTCATCGGCCGCGGCGGCGACGTGTTCGCCAACGTGCGGCGGCTCTGCTTCGACAACCACCAGCCGGAGGCAGAGCGCTACGCGCTGGCGCGGCGCGCGCTCGCGCTGTTCCGCACGCTGCGCGAGGCGGGCATCGTCGAGGTCGAGGGCGACGAGATCCGGCTCGTCGTCGACCTGCAGCCGAACTTCGCGCTCAATCAGCCGCTGTCGCCCTTCGCACTGGCGGCGATCGAGCTTCTCGACCCCGATGACGCGGCCGACGGCGTCGGCAGCGGGCACTACGCGCTCGACGTCGTGAGCGTGATCGAGTCGACGCTCGACGACCCCCGGCAGATCCTCTCGCAGCAGCAGTACAAGGCGCGGGGAGAGGCGGTCGCCGAGATGAAGCGCGACGGGCTCGAGTACAACGACCGCATGGAAGCGCTAGAGGAGGTCACGTGGCCGAAGCCGCTGGCAGACCTCCTGGGGCAGGCGTTCGCGACGTTCGCGTCGAGCCAGCCGTGGGTGCGCGACTTCGAGCTGAGCCCCAAATCGGTCGTGCGCGACATGTACGAGCGGGCGATGAGCTTCGCCGAGTTCGTCAACCACTACCAGCTCGGCCGCAGCGAGGGACTGGTGCTCCGCTACCTCTCCGACGCGTACCGCGCGGTCAGGCAGACGGTGCCGGACCACGCCCGCACCGACGAGCTGGAGGACATCATCGAGTGGCTGGGCGAGATGGTGCGCCAGGTCGATTCGAGCCTCGTCGACGAGTGGGAGGCGCTGGCCTCCGGCACCGACGTTCTGCCGGGCGAGCCCGCAGCGCTGCCGCCCGCGCCGCCGTCGTTGGTCGCCAACACCCGCGCGTTCACGGTGCTGGTGCGCAACGAGATGTTCCGGCGCATCCGGCTCGCGGCGCTCGAACGGGATGACGAGCTCACGGCGCTCGATCCCGACATCGACTGGCCCGCGGTGCTCGACGAGTACTACGGCGAGCACGACGACATGCTCACGGGCGGCCCCGCCCGCTCTCCGGCGCTGTGCCGCATCGACTCGTCGGAGCGCGGCCTGTGGAAGGTCGAGCAGGTCATCGACGACCCGGCGGGCAACCACGACTGGCGCATTCGCGCGTCGGTCGATCTCGTCGAGTCGGATGCGCAGGGCGAGGCCGTCGTCGATGTGACGTGGGTCGGGCGGCTGTGACGCGGGCGATGCGGGCGCGCCGCGTCTGACGATCTCCTCCTGGCCGTCCGCGGTGCGGGCCGGGCCCGTCCCGACGTCGGCTGCCGGTGCGCTCACGGCGCGAGCGGCGCCGTCCCGGCTGCCGTCGGATGCGGTGAAGCGAGCGCTGGCCGCGCCTCGCCGCGGGATGCGGCGGGGCGCGGATCCGTCATCCGGCGATGCGCTCGCGCAGGGCCCCGAGGTCGGCGTCGGAGAGTCCGCCGCCGCGGAGGTATTCCGCCGAGCCGCCGCGGTCGTCGAGCCAGACGAACGCCGCTTCGATCGCCTGAGGCGGCGTGGCGGTGACGAGGTCGGTGATCGCGGGGACGAGGGGAACGCCCCAGCTCTTGGCGCGCTCCAGCATCCGGTCCGCCCACTCGCCCGCCAGGTTCTCCTGGCTCAGGGCGTAGTCCGCGATCACGGCTGAGCGCTCCGCACCCGCGGCGTCGAGCAGCAGGGCGGTCGCGACGCCGGTGCGGTCCTTGCCCGCCGTGCAGTGCACCAGCACACCGCCGTACGCCTCGTCGGAAGGGCGGGCGATGAGCCGCGCGACCTCGGCGAACGCCTCGGCGGCAGAGCCGAGCATTCCGACGTAGAGCTCGGCGAGCGACGGAATGCGCGCCAGCAGCTCGCGCGCGGCGTCGCCGCCGAGGTCGGCCGCCGCGGGCATCCCGGTCATCGCGCCCTCTAGCAGCGGCAGCTCCACGGAGGCGAACGCCCGGTCGCGGCCGAGGCGGTTGGGGGCGTCGGCCCGCTCGACCTCGCTGCGGAAGTCGACGACGGTGCCGATCGTGCTGGTCGACAGGGTGCGCATTCCCTCGTCCGTCAACCCGATCAGCGCATCGGAGCGGTACAGCACTCCCGGTCGCGTCACGCCGCCGTCGGTGAGCGGCGTGCCCCCGGTATCGCGGGAGTTGTAGGTGCCGGCGATGATCGCGCTCACGCGACCTCCTCGTTCTCTGGGGCGGGAGCCGACGACCTGCCGGCCCTGTGGGCGTCGCGGCGTCGGTCGGGGCACAGCCCCGCGGCGGGAGCGGAGGGGCCGGCGTGACGATCGCCGCGACGATGTACAGCGAGCCTAGTTCGCCGCGGACGGAGGACTCGTGGCGCGGGGGAGGGCCGGCGCAGGACTCGCGGGGTGACGGGAGCGCGGGAACGCGTGCGCGGGGTTCTCGGCGCGAGGCGAAGCGAGGGGAGGCCGCGGGAGGCGAGGCGAGGGGACGGGCGCGCGCCGCCGCCTGACCCCCGCCGCGTCGCATGCCGAGCGCTGGGGTCGGGCAGTCTCCGACGGCGGTGAGAGCGATCGCGACAAGCGGCGGATGCAGTCGGTCACGAACCGATAACGGTCTCCGGTCCGGTCTGCGTGACGCGGATCGGTCCCCGGAAATGTCCGACCCCCGGCGTAGCGTCAGGTTATGGACGAGCAACGACTGGCGAGACTGCGGGAGGCGGTGGAGGCGTTCGCCTCCGCGGGCGCCGCGCGGCCGGCCTCCGTCCTCACCGGGCGAGAGCTGGTGGCCGTGAACGCCGCGTTCGGCGCGCTGCGCACGCAGGTCGATGCGGCGTTCGCGCCGTACGCCGCTGAGCTGGCGCGGCAGTCTCGGCCCGAGCTCGGCTCGGACTCGCTGGCCAAGAAGCAGGGCTTCCGCACGCCGGCCTCGCTGATCGCAGCGACGGGCGCGGGCACCACGGGCGATGCGGTGAAGCTGATGCGCGTCGGCGAGGCCACGACGCCGCGGCAGTCGCTCGCCGGCGAGCAGCAGCCGGCCAAGCGACCGCACGTGGCCGAGGCGCTGGCGGCGGGGCGGATCGGCGTGACGGCGGCGTACGCGATCTCCGAGATGCTCGAGCGCGCGGCACTCGCCGCGTCGTCCGATGTGCTCGCCGAGGCAGAGCGCCGCCTGGTCGAGGCGGCGCCGGGGCTGACGCCCGAGCAGCTGCACCGGGTGGTCGCCCGCGTGGAGGCGTACCTCGACCCAGACGGTCTCGAGCCTCGGGAGCAGGCGCTGCGCGACGGCCGGTTCGTCACGCTCCGCGAGGAGCGCGACGGCGCGGTGACGCTGCAGGCGCGGCTCGACCCGGTCAGCGGGGCCGCGGTGAAGACGGCGATCGACGCGATCGTGACGCGCGCGCTGCGCACGAGAGGGCGGGGCGATCTCGCGAGCGAAGGAGATGCCGAGCGCGACGCGGCCGAGACCGGCGACACCGAGCAGGGAGCCATCGGGAACGGCGGTACCGACGGTGCGGCTGCCATCGGCGACGGAAGTTCAGCGAGCGGAGCGGCGGTCCCCGATGGGGCCGGCGACGGCCGGGCGCCGGCGCCCGACGAGCGCACGGTCCGCCAGATGCAGGCCGACGCGCTCGTCGACCTGTGCCGGCACGCGCTGGGCTGCGCGGCGGTGCCGACGGGGCCGGAGGCGACGATCGTGGTGCGGATCGATCTCGACGACCTGGAGAGCGGGACGGGCAGCGCGACGATCGACGGATTCGATCGTCCGGTGTCGGCGGGAGCGGTGCGGCGGCTCGCGGCCGATGCGCGCGTGATCCCCGCGGTGCTCGGGGGCGACAGCGAGATCCTCGACTGGGGCAGGGCGAAGCGGCTGTTCACCCCGGCGCAGAAGCTGGCGCTGGCAGAACGAGACGGCGGCTGCGCGTTCTGCGGTGCCCCGCCCTCGCAGACATCGGCGCATCACCTGAACTGGTGGGAACGAGACCGCGGCAGGACTGATCTGTCGGACGGGGTGCTCCTGTGCACCGGGTGCCACCATCGGGTGCACGACGACGGGTGGGACATCGAGATCCGTGGCCGGGGTGTGCGTGCTGAGGTGTGGTTCGTACCGCCGCCGTGGATCGACAGATCCCGCACGCCCCGTCGCGGCATCACCGCGAGGCTCGGACTCGCCGCGTGAGCGGAGGGCGGAGTATGGGCGCGGGTGCGCGCGCACGCGGGGCACGGCGGGGACGTCCGGGCGCGCCCGGTGAGCAGGTGAGCGGACGAGCCCGCGTGCGCGTGAGGCCGGCGCGCGAGCGACCTGGGCGGCATGTGCGCGACCGGCCGATTCGGCGGCGCGCGCCGCGGTCATCCGCGGCGCCGAGCGCGGGGCGCTCGCGCCGGGCGCCGCCGGGGGATAATGGCCTGATGACCGTGTCACTGCTCGGGGCCGCCGAGATCCGTTCGCTCGCCGCCCGGCTCGACGTTACCCCGACGAAGAAGCTCGGGCAGAACTTCGTGGTCGACGCCAACACCGTCCGCAAGATCGTGCAGGCCGCGTCCGTCACGGCCGACGACCGGGTCGTCGAGGTCGGACCGGGTCTCGGGTCGCTGACGCTTGCGATCCTCGAGACGGGCGCGAGCGTGACCGCCGTCGAGATCGACTCGCGGCTGGCAGCGGAGCTGCCGGCGACGGCGACCGCTCACGGAGTTGCGGACGGCGCGCTCACGGTCGTCGAATCCGACGCTCTCGCGGTGACCGAGCTGCCGGGCGACCCTCGCGTCCTCGTGGCGAACCTGCCGTACAACGTGTCGGTTCCCGTGCTACTGCACTTCATGGAGACGTTCACGGCGCTCGAGCGCGGCGTGGTCATGGTGCAGGCCGAGGTCGGCGAGCGGCTCGCCGCCGCACCCGGCAGCAAGATCTACGGCGTGCCGAGCGCGAAGGCGGCCTGGTACGGCCGCTGGAAGCTCGTCGGCAACGTGTCGCGGCAGGTGTTCTGGCCCGTGCCGAACGTCGACAGCGTGCTGGTCGGCTTCGAGCGCGCCGGCGAATCCCGGGGCCCGGAGGACGAGAGGCTCGCCACGTTCCGCGTCATCGACGCGGCCTTCCAGCAGCGCCGCAAGATGCTCCGTCAGGCGCTCGCCGGCCTGTGGGGCACCGACGCCGCGGGCGCGAGCGCCGTTCTCGAGCGGGCGGGCGTCACCCCGACCGCGCGAGGCGAGCAGCTCGCGATCGAGGACTTCCACCGCATCGCCCTCGCCTCGGCGTAACTGAGGCGCGCGCCGGCGCGCGCGGCAGAGCCCGTCAGGCGGCCGTGGCGACGAACAGACGGCCGGATCCGGTGATCCGGAGCGAGACCGCCTCGGCGACGAACACCGCGCGGCCGCGCGGCACGGCGACGCTCTCGTCGCCCGCCGCGAGCACGAACTCGCCGTCGGTCGCGAGCGCGATCGCGACGCCCGGCAGATCGAGCGTCGCATCTCCCGCGGCCGCGTAAAGCGCGAAGCCCGCCCCGTCCGGTCGGAAGGCGGTGACGCCGTCGCCCGCGGGTGCGGGGATCAGGCGGTGATCGCCACCCGCAGACGGATCGAGCACGGCCGCGAGCTCGGCCGTGTCGATGTGCTTGGGCGTCAGGCCCCCGCGCAGCACGTTGTCGCTCGGGCCCATCAGCTCGATGCCGGCGCCGCGCAGATACGCGTGGATGTTCCCCGCGGGCAGCCACAGCGACTCGCCGGGCGCCAGTACGATGTGCTGCAGCATGAGGGCACCGAGGATGCCGGGGTCGCCGGGGTGGGCCTCGGAGATCGTGCCGAGCAGCGCGAAGCGCTCGTCCCTCTCGCTCGCGGCGACCGCGGCCGTCACGAGCGCGGGGATCGACGCGTCGCCCGAGAGCAGCCACAGGAAGGCGCCCTTGACGTCGTCGCCCGCCAGCAGCTCCCGCCACGTCGACAGGGCAGGCTGGGCGTCCGCAGGCACGAGCGCGCCGAGCGCATCGAGGTCGGCGCGCACGTCATCGCCTGCGCGGAAGCCGCACAGCGCTTCGAACTCGCCGAGCGCCACGATCAGCTCGGGCTTGGCGTACGGGTCGCGGTAGTTGCGGTTCGGCGCGTCGACGGGAACGCCGGCGGCGTTCTCGCGCGCGAAGCCGGCCGCCGCCTCGGCGGGGCTCGGGTGCGCCTGCAGCGACAGCGGCTCATCGGCGCACAGGATCTTCAGCAGGAACGGCAGGCGCTCGCCTGTGCTCTGCTCCCATTCCTGCAGGGTCGCCCACGGTGCGTCGCTCCCGACGGCGCGGCTCGGCAGCGACGGGTGCGCGCCCAGCCAGAGCTCGGCCTCGCGTCGTCCGGTCGCAGCGGTGCCGCGCACGCGAGAGACCCCGTCGACCTGACCCCACGCGTAGTCGCGCGGTTCGTTGTCGATCTCATGGAAAAGCGTCATCGGGAGGCCCTTTCGCCTGAGGATTCGGTCCTGTCCGGGTTCGCCCTGTCGGCGTCTGCGATGAGTTCGCGCAGTGCGTGATCGGTCGGCAGCTCCGCGAGCGCTGCGACGCCGTCGAGCCCCGAGCCCGCGGGCGCGACGAAGCGGACGTCGGGGCGATCCGCGCGCACGGATGCCGTGAACGCGTCGAGGACGACGGCGCTGCCGAACACGCCGCCCGTTGCGCTGACGACCGCGTCATCCGGTGCCCCGCTGGCGCGCAGCGCCGCGATGACCGAGAGTGCGAGCTCGTCGGCCGCCCTGCGGCAGATGTCGGCGGCGACCTGGTCGCCCTGCGCGGCGAGTGCGGCGGTCGGGGCCGCGAACGATGCCACGATGCGCACGCGCTCGTCATCGCTCTGCAGTGAGACGTACGCGGACTCGAGGTCGGGCCAGCGCTCGGTTACGACAGTGGTGAGGGCCGTTTTCGGGCCGCGGCCGTCGTACGCGCGCATGACCGCGTCGAGCGCTTCGCGCCCGATCCAGTAGCCGCTGCCCGCGTCGCCCATGATGTTGCCCCAGCCGTCGACGCGCGCCGCGCGCTCGGTGCCGACACCGAGGGTGACGACGCCCGTCCCGGCGGCGACGACCGCCCCCGGCCGGTCGCCCAGCACTCCGAGGTACGACGACACCGAATCGTGCGCGACGAGGACGCGCGCGGCGGCGGGGTGCTCGCTCAGGAGTCGCGCGGCCTCGCCGTGCGGGTCCGTCGCGCCGCTCAGACCGATCGCCGCCGTGTATCCGGATGAGCCGGTCGCATCGGCGAATCGGGTGATCGCGGCGGAGAGCTGGGGAGCGAGGGGGCGATCGGTCAGCACTCCAGGCAGAAGGTCGTCCTCGGTCGTCCCATCCGCCCAGCCGCGGCGCACCTTGATGCCGGTCTGGCCGGCGTCGAGGGCGAGCAGGCTCAGGTCGGTTCGGCCCCCGGCGGCGTCGCTGGTGTGGCGCTGTGGCATTCGTTTTCCTCGGAATTCGTCGAAGCCGCGGTACCGCAGACAGGCTCACCGCAACAGATGACATCGTAGGTCAACCGCCGTTGCATCGTGGTCCGCGCGCCGCGCTCGCCGCCGCAATCGAATCAGAGCTCCCTCGCTCGCCCTGGTGGCACCTCCCGTACGCGGGCACCGGATGGGCGGGGCGGCTCCGCCGGATCAGTAGAGTGATGACATGACTGAGCAGGCACGATTCAAGACGGTCGACGACATCGCAGACATCCACCGTCCGTACACCGCCGCGTCCGACCGCTACGCGCGTAACGACTACCGCCAGGTGGGTGACTCCGGCCTCTTCCTGCCGCCGATCTCGCTCGGTCTGTGGTGGAACTTCGGCGACAACTTCCCGATCGATTCGCAGCGCGCGCTGCTGCGCCACGCGTTCGACCGCGGCATCACGCACTTCGACCTGGCCAACAACTACGGCCCTCCCTACGGCTCGGCCGAGAAGAACTTCGGGCGCATCTACAGCGAGGATCTCGCGCCGTACCGCGACGAGCTCGTGATCTCGTCGAAGGCCGGATTCGACATGTGGCCGGGCCCCTACGGCAACTGGGGCTCGCGCAAGTACATCCTCGCCAGCGCCGAGCAGGCGCTCGGGCGCATGAACCTCGACTACGTCGACCTCTTCTACTCGCACCGCGCCGACACCGTCACGCCGCTCGAGGAGACGATCGGCGCGCTCGACACGCTCGTCCGGCAGGGCAAGGCCCTCTACGTCGGCATCTCGTCGTACTCGGCCGAGCGCACGATCGAGGCCAAGGCGATCGCCCGCTCGCTCGGCACGCCGCTGGTCATCCACCAGCCCTCCTACTCCATCCTGAACCGCTGGGTCGAAGACGGCCTGACCGGCGCCCTCGAGCAGGAGGGGATGGGCGCGATCGCGTTCACCCCGCTGGCGCAGGGTCTGCTGACGTCGAAGTACCTCGGCGACGGCAGTGCGCAGCGCACGCGCGGCTCGGTGAAGTCGGGCGCCGTGACCGCGAAGATGCACGCCGACCTGCGCGCGCTCGACGCGATCGCCCGCGAGCGCGGTCAGTCGCTCGCGCAGATGGCACTGCAGTGGGTGCTTCGTCGCCCGGTGGTCGCCTCGGCGCTCATCGGCGCCTCCCGCATCGAGCAGATCGACGAGAACCTCGGCGCGCTCGACGGCCCGGCGTTCACGACCGAGGAGCTCGAGGCGATCGACGCGGTGGGCGCCAGCCTCGACTCCAATCCGTGGGCCGAGTCGGCCTCCGCGGTCTGAGCGGCCGATGAGCCTCGCCGAGCCGTTCCCCTCGGTGCGCGTGCGCGCGCCGGGCAAGATCAACGTCTACCTCGAGGTGGGGCGCCTGCGCTCCGACGGATATCACGACCTCGCGACCGCGTTCCAGGCGCTGTCGCTCTACGAGGACGTCGTGGCGACCCACGACGACGACTTCGTGATCGGCAGCATCACCGGATCGGTGGAGACGATCGGCGTGCCGAAGGACGAGCGAAACCTCGCCCTTCGCGCGGCCAGGCTGCTCGCGAAGGAGGCCGGCTACCACGGCGGCGTGCGGCTCGACATCTCGAAGGACGTCCCGGTCGCCGGCGGCATGGGCGGCGGATCGGCCGATGCGGCGGCAACGCTGCTGGCGTGCGATGCGCTGTGGGGGCTCGGCCTCTCGAGCGGAGATCTCGGGGAGCTCGCGGCGCAGCTCGGCGCAGACGTGCCGTTCGCGCTGATGGGCGGCACTGCCGTCGGCACGAACCGAGGCGACGTGCTCAACCCCGCGCTGGCGCGCGGGCGCTTCGACTGGGTGCTCGCCACCAGCCAGGTGGGCGTCTCGACGCCCGAGGCATACGGCATGCTCGATCGTCACCGCGACGAGCACGGCGCCGAGATCGGCTACGGCGCGGAGAGCCCCGAGGTCGAGGCCGACGTGCTGCACGCGCTGCGTCAGGGCGACCCCCGGATGCTGGCGGCCAGCATGCGCAACGACCTGCAGGCTGCGACGCTGCGCATGCGCCCCGACCTCGCTGAGGCGCTCGAGGTCGGGGAGTCCTCCGGCGCGCTCGCCGGGCTCGTGTCAGGCTCCGGCCCCACGATCGGCTTCCTCTGCGAGGGCGCCGATTCCGCGGCGGAGCTGGCGCAGACGCTCGAAGCCGCCGGCCTCGACGCGCTGCTCGCGCACGGACCCGTGCCCGGCGCGCGCATCATCGGCTGATCCGGTACCGCACGGCGCGCCCTGCCGGTAGGGTCGTGACAGACGCCCGCAACCGACGTACAGGAGGGGCGATGAAGGCACTGTGGCGCGACCTGGTGGTCGCTCAGGCAGATGATGACGACGTGCTCGAGATCGACGGGGCGGTGTACTTCCCGCCGTCGGCGATCGACTTCGATCTGCTCGCCCCGAGCGAGACCGGCTACACCTGCAGCTGGCGGGGCGACGCGCGCTACTACTCGATCGTCTCCGGCGACGAGCGCGAACCCGACGCCGCCTGGGGGTATCCGGACATGAGCGACGCCGCGCTGGCGCGCATCGGCGTCGACGCGCGCGGATACCTGGCGTTCTCCCCGGCCGTGAGCCTCATCCACTCGTGATCGAGTTCCGCTCCGTCCGCAAGGAGTACGCAGACGGCACCGTGGCCGTCGGCGACGTCAGCCTCTCCGTGCCGTCGCACCGCACGGTCGTGCTCGTCGGGTCGTCAGGATCGGGCAAGACCACGCTGCTCCGCATGGTCAACCGGATGGTGGAGCCCACCTCCGGCGCCGTGCTGATCGACGACGAGGACGTGCGCGAGCGCGACGCCGTGCGGCTGCGCCGCTCGATCGGATACGTCATGCAGTCATCGGGCCTGCTGCCCCACGTGCGCGTGGTCGACAACATCGCGACCGTTCCGATGCTGCAGGGGAAGCCGAAGGCGGAGGCCCGCGAACGGGCGCTCGAGCTGATGGATACGGTGGGGCTCGACCGCGCGCTGGCGCGGCGCTACCCCGCGCAGCTCTCCGGCGGCCAGCAGCAGCGCGTCGGCGTCGCTCGGGCGCTGGCCGGCGACCCGAACATCCTGCTGATGGACGAGCCGTTCGGCGCGGTCGACCCCGTCGTGCGCGGCGAGCTGCAGCGCGAGCTCATCCGGCTGCAGACCGAGCTCGGCAAGACCATCCTGTTCGTCACGCACGACATCGACGAGGCGTTCGCGCTCGGCGACGAGATCGTCATCCTGGCCAGGGGCGGCCGCATCGTGCAGCAGGGCACGCGCGACGAAATCCTCTCGAACCCGGCGGACGACTTCGTGCGCGAGTTCGTCGGCCTCGCCGGCGGCAAGCGATCGCTCGGCCTCGTCGAGACCGAGAACGGCACCGCAGTGGTCGACGGCTCTGGGCGCATCCAGGGCATCCTGCGGGACCGCGCGTGAGCTGGACGCTCGACAACCTCGACCTGATCGGGTCGCTGGTCGTCCTGCACCTCCGCCACAGCGTTCCCCCGATCGTGGTGGGGCTCGTGATCGCGCTGCCGCTCGGATGGACGGCGCACCGCTTCCGCGCGGTTCGCGGGTTCGTCCTGACGGTGACGGGCCTGCTCTACACCCTGCCGTCGCTCGCGCTCCTGCCGTTGCTGCCCGTCGTGTTCGGCATCAGCGCGCTGAGCGAACTGAACCTCGTCCTCGCGCTCACGATCTACGCCGTCGCCCTGCTGGTGCGCTCCGCGGCCGACGGCTTCGACTCGGTCGACGGCGACGTCCGGCGCGCGGCGATCGCGACCGGGTATTCGCCCGTCGCGCGCTTCTTCCGGGTGGAGCTTCCGCTGGCGGGCCCCGTCATCCTCGCCGGCCTGCGCGTCGCGGCCGTGAGCACGGTATCGCTCGCGACCGTCGGCATCCTGATCGGCGTGACGAACCTCGGCTATCTCTTCACGAACGGCTTCCAGCGCCGCCTGGTCGAGGAGATCCTCGCCGGCGTCGTCACCGTGGCGCTCGTGGCGCTCGTGATCGACCTGCTGCTGGTGGCGGCGGGCCGTGCGCTGATGCCGTGGGCGCGCGCGCCGCGCGAGCGCGCGGCGGCGAGGAGGACGGGATGAACCTCGTCGCCGACGCCCTCGCCTGGCTGTTCTCGCCCGAGCGGCTCTCCGGCTCCCATCCGCTGCCAGAGGCGATCGCCGCGCACCTCGCGTACACGGCGATCGCGGTCGTGATCGCCGCCGCCGTGGCGATCCCCGCCGGATGGGCGATCGGGCACACGGGCAGAGGGCGCGAGATCGCCGTGGCGGTCTCGGGAGCCGCCCGTGCGCTGCCGTCGTTCGGGCTCATCCTGCTGCTGGTGCTGCTGATCGGAGTGCTGCGCGCCCCCATCGCCGCGACGATCGCGTTCGTGATCCTCGCGATCCCGTCGATCCTCGCCGGCGCGTACGCGGGCATCGACGCGATCGATCGCGCGACGATCGACGCGGGCTACGCGATGGGCATGACGGGCTGGCAGGTGCTCTGGCGCATCGAGGCGCCGCTCGGTCTCTCCCTGCTGGTCGGCGGTCTGCGCTCCGCGGTGCTGCAGGTCGTGGCGACCGTGACGCTCGCCGCCTACGTCAACCTCGGCGGGCTCGGGTACGACATCCTGCAGGGAATCCAGCTGCGCCGATTCGACCAGGTGCTCGGCGGTGCGATCGCCGTCGCCGTGCTGGCCCTGGTGCTCGACGGCGCCTTCGCGCTCGCGCAGCGCGCCGCGCGTCCGCGCGGGATCGGGCGCGTGCGGAATGTCGTGGGTGCCGAGTAGCGTTGCAGTCCATACGGCACGGCGGAACCCGCCGCACCGCGACCGGAGAAGAAGGTACTGACAGATGAAGACACGCACCGCACTCTCGTCGTTGGCCGGGGTAGCCGCGCTCGCGCTCGCCCTCACCGCATGCGGGTCGAGCGACCCGCTCGCCGACGAGCCGACCGAAGACGCCGACCAGCCGGCCTCCGACACGATCGTCGTCGGTTCGCAGGCCTACGCCTCGAACGAGATCATCGCCGAGGTCTACGCGCAGGCGCTCGAGAACGCCGGCCTGACGGTCGAGCGCCAGTTCAGCATCGGCCAGCGCGACGCCTACCTGCCGTCGCTCGAGAGCGGAGAGGTGCAGGTGTTCCCCGAGTACACCGGCAACCTGCTGCAGTTCTTCGACGAAGACACCGAGGCCCGCGCGTCAGACGACGTCTACGCGGCGCTGCAGGACGCGCTGCCCGACACTCTGACGGCGCTCGACTACGCCGAGGCCACCGACCAGGATTCGTACACGGTCACGGCGGCGTTCGCCGAGGAGAACGACCTGGTCACGATCGAGGACCTCGCGAACGTCGACGGCGAGCTGGTGCTCGGCGGCCCCGCCGAGCTCGAGGAGCGCCCGTACGGTCCGATCGGCGCCGAGAGCGTCTACGGCCTCGACTTGGGCTTCGAGGCGACGGGCGACACCACGGTCGAAGCGCTGCAGGCGGGGCAGATCCAGATCGGCAACGTGTTCACCGCCGACCCGCGCATCGCGACCGAAGACCTCGTGCCGCTCGAAGACACCAAGGCGCTGTTCCTGGCCTCCAACGTCGTCCCGATCGTCTCGAGCGACGTCGCAGACGAGGTGGCAGACTCGCTGAACGCCGTCAGCGCGAAGCTCACGCCGGACGAGCTCATCGCCATGAACGTCGCGAACACCGAAGACGCGCAGCAGCCCGACGAGATCGCGAGCGCCTGGCTCGCCGACCAGGGTCTCGCCGGCTGACGCCGGCGTTCCCGCCCGGTCGCAGCGGCCGCCGCGCGGCGCGCCCTGTGACCGGGGGAGGCGCGGCGGCCGCGTAGGTTTGATGCATGCTCCGCTTCGTCCTCTTCATCGGGCTCGGGATCCTCGCCGGCGGCGGGATCACGATGCTCACGGCGCCGACGGGCTCCGCCGTCTGGGCGCTGCCGGTCGGCCTCATGCTGACGATCCTGTCCGGCGTCTTCCTTGGCATCGGGAAGACGACGGGTTCGCTCTCGGCACCCGATCCGAAGCTCGTCGAGGCGGCGGTCGGCGCGCAGCGCATCGGGCTGGCGCGGGTCGAAGACGCGACCGCGACGGGAACGAGCATCAACGACGTCCCCGTCTACGACCTCGACCTGCTGGTGAAGCCGTTGCACGGCCCCGCCTACGCCACGCGCATGCGCCTGCGCATTCGCGTCAGCGAGTTCCTTCGCTTCGCTCCCGGATCGGTGCTGCCCGTCGCGATCCTCGCCGAGGGTGAGCCCGACGTCGCGCCCAGCGACGATATCGACGAGCGTCTGCTCTCGCGCATCTCGCTCCCGCGCAGCGCCGACGGCCTGCCGCAGCGCCTGCCGGAGCGCGGACAGCTGAAGGCTGACGGCACCCGTGCGAAGCCGCTGATCAGCATCAACCCCGCCACCCGGTGGCTGCGGGTTCCGCTGTTCCTGATCGCGCTCGTGATCGCCGCCGGCGCCGTCGTCTATCCGTATCGCGCGTCCGTGATGCAGACCGTCGATGCGCTGCAGGACGGGCGTCTGCACGCCGACGTGCGCGACCCAGAGGTGATCGCCGACGCGCTCGACGCGCTGCGCGAGCAGACGGGGTCGACGGCCGTGGTCGAGATGCGCGTGACCGACACCGACATCTGGTTCGTGTCTCCGGTGAGCGAGGGCGCCGTCGAGGCCGACGACTGGTGGTACCGCCGAGGCATGCTCGAGGAGTACGGCGCAGCTTCGGTGCAGCCAGAGGACGCCCGCGAGTACTTCGATGCGACCGAGGTCGCCTGGGACCGCGTGCCCGCTCTCATCGGGCACGCCGCCGATGCGGCCGGTCTGTCGAGCGGCCTCGACGACGCAGACGTCAGTTTCTCCGCATCGCGCCGCTCGATCGACGACATCGACAGCGACGACTTCATGAGCGATATCGGCGACGTCGAGATCAGCATCAGCATCTCCGACGACTACCACTCGTACGCGTTCACAGCCGACGCCGACGGCAGCAACCTGACGGCGCTCCAGTAGCGCGGGGCGCTCAGCGCACGCGGGCGAGGAAGGCCGCCGTCTCGGGCCGCTGAGGCGCGTCGAAGAGCTGGGCGGGGGTGCCCTGCTCGACGATGACGCCGCCGGCCATGAACACGATACGATCGGCGACCTCGCGGGCGAACGACATCTCGTGCGTGGCCATCAGGATGGTCGAGCCCCGTTCGGTGCGCAGCGACCGCACGAGATCGAGCACCTCTCCGACCAGCTGCGGGTCGAGCGCGCTCGTGATCTCGTCGAGCAGCAGCAGCTCGGGGTCGGTGAGGATCGCCCGCACGATCGCGACCCGCTGCTGCTGGCCGCCCGAGAGCCGGTCGGGGTAGTCCCTGGCCTTGTCGCCGAGCCCGAGCGACGTCAGCAGCCCCATGCCGCGCGCGTTCGCCTCGGCGGGAGGAACGCCGTGCACCTTGCGCGCCGCCAGCGTGACGTTGTCGATCACCCGCATATGCGGGAACAGGTTGAAGTGCTGGAACACCACGCCGATGCGCCCCCGCACGGCGTCGGCGTTCGCGCGCGGGTCGGTGATGTCGTCGCCCGACAGGAGGATCTGGCCGTCGTCGATGCGCTCGATCAGGTTGATCGTGCGAAGCAGCGTCGACTTGCCCGATCCGGACGCACCGATCAGCACGACGACCTCGTGCGCGTCGACGTCGAGATCGACGCCGCGCAGCACATCGTGCTCGCCGAACCGCTTGCGGACGCCTCGTACCTCGAGCACGCTCATACGACGCCTCCCGTCTGCTCTCGCCTGTTCATCCGGGCCGTGACGGCGTCGGTGAGCCGGATCATCGGCCAGCTGATCACGATGAACATCAGGCCGGCCAGCAGATACGGCGTGAAATTGTACGACTGCGCGACGTCGATCTGCGCGGCGCGCACCGCGTCGACCGCGCCGAGCACCGAGATGAGGCCGACGTCCTTCTGCATCGAGACGAAGTCGTTCATCAGCGGGGGGACGACCTTGCGGACGCCCTGCGGGATGACGACCATCCGCAGCGTCTGCGCGTGCGAGAGGCCGAGCGAGCGCGCCGCGACGCGCTGGGAGGGATGGACGGCCTCCATGCCGGCGCGCAGCACCTCGCCGACGTACGCCGAGTAGCACAGCACGATCGCCGCGGTGCCCCAGACGGCGGGGTCCATGCGGGGGAAGATGCCGAGGGTCGGGATGCCGAAGCCGACGAGGTACAGCACGATCAGCACGGGGATGCCGCGGAACAGGTCGACGTAGATCGTCGCGAGCGCGCGCAGCGGGAAGAACACGGCGCCGCGCAGCGAGCGCATCACCGCGAGGAGGGTGCCGATGATCGCCACGAGCACGGCCGCGACTACGAGGACCCTGATGTTCAGCCACAGGCCCTTCAGCACCGCGGGGAACGCGCGCGCCGCCGCCTCGGGCGAGAAGAAGGTCGCGCGGACCGTCTCCCAGCCGGGAGTGCTGATCACGGCGATGACGAGCACGCCGCCGACGACGAGCGTGCTGATCGCCGCGATCAGCACGCTGCGCCCCGTGGCGCGGCGGCGCGCCGCCCTGCGGCCCAGCTCGAGATCGCTGGGCTGCCAGGCGGCGGCGGTGGCCTGCGTCATCCGACTACTTCAGGACGGGCGCGTCGACCGCGTCGGCGAGCCACTCCTGCGCGAGGGCGTCGAGCGTGCCGTCCTCGCGCAGCGCGTCGACGGCGTCGGTGACCGGCGAGGTCAGCTCGGAATCCTTGGGCAGCACGAACGCGAGCTCGTCGCCGTCGGTCGAGTCGGCGAACTGGCCGACGACCACGCCGCCGTCGATCTCGGCGCCCGTCAGGTAGAACGCGCTCGGCAGGTCGATCACGAAGGCGTCGATCTGCCCGCTCGTGAGGGCCAGAACGGCGTCCTCGTTCGAGTTGAACGTCTGGATGTCGGTGTCGAGCTGCTCATCGGCGATCGCGTAGCTGGTCGAGCCGACCGAGGCGCCGACGGTGACGTCGTTGAGCTCGGCGATCGTCGTCGCATCGGCGGCCGGGCTGTCGGCCGTGGCGATGACGGCTTGCGCCGTCGTGTAGTACGCCGACGAGAAGTCGACGGCGTTCTTGCGCTCGTCGGTGACAGAGAACTGCTGGAGGTTGAGGTCCCAGTCCTTCGCGCCGGGCGTGACTGACTGCTCGAAGCCGGCGCGCACCCAGGTGACGTCGCCCTCCTCGAAGCCGAGCTCGGCGGCGACCGCGTAGGCGACGGCCGACTCGAAGCCCTCGCCGTTCGCCGGGTCGTTGTCGACCATCCACGGCGTATAGACCGGGTCGCCGGTCGCGATGGTGAGCGTGCCGGGGGTCAGGGTGGCGAGCTCGCCCTCGACGGGCTCGCTGGCCGTGCCGCCGGAGGTGCTGCCGGACGCGGCGCAGCCGGCGAGGGCGACGGCTGCGGCGCCGGCGAGGAAGACGGCGCCGATGCGGCGGGGGGAGGAGATGTTCACGGGTGCTCCTTGGTGCTGTGCGGGGTGCGGGAACGCGCGGTTCCCAGGTTAGGTCAGTGCGGGTGCTGGTTGCGTGGGAGAGCGCAACGGTCGGTCACACCGCGGCGTGCTCCGGATGATCGGTGCCTGCGGCATCCGGGATCTCGATGAGGTCGGCGGCGCCGTCGGGGAGGAGCGAGGCGAACGCGGCGGTCGCCGCGCGCGGGCGCCCGGACACGATCGTCCCGGCCTGCCGGCCGGCGCCGTGCTCGACGAGGTCGGCGAGGGTGTCTTCCACCTGCACGACCGGGAGGTCGAAGAAGGCGAGGTCCGCCAGCGCGCCGACGGCGAGGTAGCCGGTGCGCTCTGCCCCCACGTCGATGCCCATCGCGCGGGCGCCGCCGAGCGTGACGGCGCGGAGGAGCTGCGACGGCAGATCGCGGCCGGTGTACCCCTGCCCGCGCGCGATGCGGTGGAGCGCGGCGACGTCGGCCATGGGGTCGAGCGACGGCGAAGAAGACAGCGAGTCGGTGCCGACCGCGATTGGGCTGCCCTCGGCGAGGTAGGCGGCGACCGGCGGCTCGTCGAGCCCGATCACGTCGTTCGACCGAGGGCACAGCGCCACCGTGGTGCCGCGTGCGCGCAGGATGGCGCGGTCGCGCGCCGTCATGTAGACGCCGTGCGCGATGTGGCAGTCGGGCCCCAGCACGCCGAGCCGGTCGACGAACTCGGTCGCGCCCGTGCCGAAGCCGGCGTCGCGCAGCTCCCGGAAGCTGCCGAGCCCCATGCCGTACCAGGGGTCGGTGTGCTCGTGCTCGAACTCGCGCTCGAACGCGGCCTCGCCGAGGTGCAGATGGATGCGGCTGCCTCGTTCGCGCACGATGTCGGGGATCTCGAGCAGGGGCTCGACGTCGAGCGAGTACGGCGCGTGCGGAGACAGGCCGGTGCCAGGCGGAGACGGCAGTGCGTCGAGCGCCGCCTCGACCTGGGCGCGGCCAGTGCGGGCCCAGTCGGCGTTCGACCAGCTCATCACCTCCCAGTAGGTGATGCCGTGCAGGCCGGCGTCGTGCAGCACGCCTGCGGCTTCCGCATCGGTGACGATGTCGGCGACGGCCGTCGTGCCCGCCGCCAGCGCGGTGCGGGCGCCGGCGGCGGCATCGGCACGCCAATCGAGACCGCGTTCGTACACCGCGTCGAACGCCGCCGCCCACTCGTCGAAGCCGTCGTAGCGGCCGCGGCCCACCTCGGCCATGCCCGTGTACTGCAGGTGGGAGTGCGCGTTGACGAGCCCGGGCATCAGCACGCCCGGCCAGTGCACCTCGCGCACGGGCGCGTCGCGCAGGAAATGACGGACCCAGGTGCGCTCGCCGACGTGGAGGATGCGGCCGCCGCGCACCGCGATGGCGCCCTCCCTGATCGGAGGTGCGGTGATCGGCACGACGAGCGCGGCCGAGTAGACGGTGATCTCGCCGCTCATGCCGCGCCTCCCGCCGAGCGGGAGCGGGGCGAGCGCCAGTCGGAGTCGGCAGGGCTTGCGGCCGCTTCCGCCTCGTCGACCCGTGCGCCGCGCGCCGCCAGCGCAGTGCGAGCGACGCGCTCGTCGATCTCGCGGGGGAGCGGGTGCACGCCGATGCCCGGCCTCGTGCGCACGAGGTGCGCGAGACCGGCCAGCTGCACGGCGAACGAGTAGTCCATGATCTCGATGGGGTTGCCCTCTGCGGCGATGATGTTGACACATCCGCCGCCGGCGAGCAGCAGGGCGCCCGATGAGGCCAGCCGCTCGACGTGCGCGCCGACGGGCTCGCGGGGCTCGTCGACGCTGACCTCGCCCGGCACGCCGCCGGCGACGGCGATCGCGAAGGCGCGCGAGGCGATGTCCGACCCGATCGTGTCCGGCGCGCCGGTGGCCGATACCACGAGCGCGCCGTCGGCGAGCTCGGCGGCCCGACCCGTGCGGAAGCCGTCGTGGATCGCCCGCAGCGCCCGTACGGGGTCGGTCTCGGCGACGCGCACGTCGGCACCGAGGGCGGCGAGGCGGCGCGCCGTGCCCTGGCCGACGGGGCCGTAGCCGATCACGAGCGCCGGCTGCGCCGCGATGTCTGCACCGACGCCCTCGAGCAGGTCGGCGATCGCGAACGCGCACGACTGACCCGTTCCGTGCAGGTTGTCGAAGTCGGTCTTCATGGCCGCGTCGTTGACAGCGATCACGGGGCACGCCAGCGCACCGGCCTCGTGCATCGCGCGCAGCGGGGTCAGCCCGCTCGTGGTCTCCTCGTTCGCGCCGATCCAGCGGTCGACCTCGTCGGGCGCCGACTCGTGGGCGAGCCGGATGAGGTGGGAGCCGTCGTCGAGCAGCACGTCGAATCCGCGGCGGAGGAACGCCTCGGCGGCGGCGCGCTCGGCACCGCCCGAGAGCGCGGCGTCCGCGTCGACGGGCACGCCGAGGGCCCGCAGCGCCTCGGCGACCTCCTGGTCGGTCTCGTCCGGGTGGGCATAGACGGCGACGTCGGCCCCCGCGCCGCGCAGCAGCAGGGCGAGCTGAGCGGTCTTCGGCTCGAGCACCATCGCGATGCCCACGCGCAGGCCGCGCACGATCCCCGAGTCGGCGAGCTCGCCGGCGAGCGCGCGGGAGACCGGCATGTGGCGGCCGGCGAAGTCGATGCGCCCCGCCGCGTCGCCCCGGTCGGGGATCGGCGCTCCGTCGACGAGCGCGCGCCAGCCGGTGCCTGCGGCCTCGAACTCGACGCCGGGCGCGCCGCTCTCATCCGCGGTGAACGCCCGCGACCCCAGCCGCGCCAGCAGCTCCCGCAGGGCGGCGGCCTCCTGCGTCGTTCCCCTGACGCGCGACGTGCGCCCGGCGACGAGGAGGTTGGTGTCGCGCGCGAAGGCGCGAACGGCCGCCGAGGCGGCGCGATGCGGGTCGGGTGCTGTCACGACAAGATCGTGTCAGACCACGCCGAAGGGTCGCTGGGTACCCGGCTACGCCGCGGGCAGCGGCTGCATCACGCGGAACGAGGCGTCGCGCGCGATCTCCCGGCCGTCGCGCATGCCGCGCCACAGGTTCGTCCATCCGGCCTTCGTGAGCTTGCGCTCGACGAACGTCACCCGGATGAGCTCCTTCGCGAACGTCGCCGCGGTGCCGATAGCGAAGTAGAAGGGCCGGTAGCGGCCGTGCTCGGCGTAGTAGTGCCTCATGATGCCGCGGTTGCGCATGATGTAGTACCGGTACATGTCGCTCGAGGCGTTCAGGTGCCGGGTGCCCATGTCCCACTGCTTCACCTTGCGGGTGCGGCGCAGCACGAACTCGTTCACGATCACGCTGCGCGTCTTCAGCGATGCGAGCCATCCGTAGACCGTGTCGTCCCAGTAGATGAAGAAGCGGGGATCGGGCAGGCCGATCTGCTGCACCACCGAGCGGTGGATGAACATGCCCTCGAAGCAGCCGGAGTTCATCGGCCGGTAGCCGCGCGCGTCGAAGTCGGCCGGGGCGAACGGGATCGGGATGCCGAGCGGAACGGAGATGCGGTACTGCCAGTAGAACTCGCTACCGTCGTAGTCGTAGCGGCGGCCCTGGATGCTCTTGAAGTGCGGCGCCCACGCGCCCATGCGGGCGAGGCCGTTCGGCAGCACCTCGACGTCGTCGTCCATCACCCAGATCCACTCGCTGCCGAGTTCGTACGCGGTGCGCATGCCCTCGCTGAAGCCGCCGGAGCCGCCGGTGTTCTCGTCGAGACGGCGGTAGACGAGCTCGGTGCCGAGCCGATCGGCGAACCCGTTGACGAGCTCGGTGGTGTTGTCGGCCGACGCATTGTCGATCACGATGACGCGCCCGGGCTTCGGGTCCATGCGCTCGATCGACTCGAGCAGGCGAGCGAGCAGTTCGGAGCGGTTGTAGGTGACGATCGCGATGGCCGCTGAGGCTGGATCGAAGCTCTCTGTCACTGTCTCTGCACTCTCGCTGATGTGGGTCACGTCGCGTTCTCCGGCGGTTGTGCCGCCTTGGGGTGGGTGTGGGCCGAGCTTACCCGCACGGCGCGAGGGAGATCGTATCCGCGCCGGGTGAACGGCAGGTGAAGGCGGCTCACCGCTCGATCCGGGGGAGGGGAGCCTGGCTGTCCTGGCGGTCGAGGATCAGCGTGCGCCAGCTGCGCGCCTGCCCTGCCTTGACGACGCAGAGCACGAGGAGCATCCAGGCGGGGCCCTCGAGCGTGAAGCTCTCGGCGAGCGACGTCACGAGGATCACCGTCAGCATGAGCGGGAGCCACATGTACACGCCGGAGCGGCGCTCGCCGGCCATCACCCAGCCGCGCGCGAACGACAGCGCCGCCATGCCGCCGAACAGCACGAGGCCGACGACGCCGAGCTGCAGGAAGACGTCGAGATAGGCGTTCAGCGCCGAGTCGTGCGACGAGTCGAGCAGGAAGTCGATCGTGCGGAACGGGAAGGGGTGGCCTCCCCAGTTGCCGTACCAGCCCCAGCCCTGGATCGTGCGGCGCTCGACCCAGCGGAGCACCTCGCTCCAGAGCGCGGCGCGGCTGCCGAACGCGGTGGCCTGGTTGATCGCGTCGGAGATGATGCCGCGGAACAGATAGGCCACCACGCCGAGCACGACGACGACCACCGCGAGAGCGCGGTGCACGTCGAGGCGCCGCTGCGGCTCGGCGCGCCGCACGAGCAGCAGCACGAGCAGCGCCACGAGCAGTACGGCGGCGACGACGAGCGCCGTCGGAGAGGTGGAGAACAGCGCGGCGATCGCGGCGAGGGCCATCGAACCGATCGCGAGCCCGCGGGGGACGGAGCGCATCCGCCACTCGACGTAGAACGTCACGAGCGCGATCATCGCCATGAACGCGAGCAGGTTGCGCGAGCCGAACAGCCCCTGAATCGGCCCGCCGTAGGCGATGTCGCCGGCGAGCGAGAGCTGGGGGAACGTCGTGTCGAGCAGGATCCCGACGACCACCTCGAGCGCGATCGACAGCCCGAGCGCCGCGCGCAGCACGTCGCCGATGGCGCGCACGATCTGGATGGTGTCGCGCACCTGGGCGATCGCGATCGCGATGAAGGCGTACGCGGCCATCTCGAGCCAGCCGGTGAACGCCGTCCAGCGGTCGAAGGCCCACGAGATGCTGACGAACGCCCACAGGATGTAGGCGAGCAGCAGCGTGGGGGCGAAGCCGATCATGGTCAGCTCGCGCCGGCGGACCCACAGCATCGCGGCGCCGAGGCCGGCGAGCCCACCGATCATCGAGTAGAGCGTCCACGGCGACGCGAGGCTCCTGACGGCGAAGCCGGCGATCGCGGTGCCCAGCGCGACCAGTGTGTAGACGCGCGCGAAGTCGGCCGACCCGAGCAGATCGGCCGCGCGTTCGCGCAGCGCCTGGATCATCGAGCCGCGGAGCCCTGCACCCAGGCCGCGGCGTAGGTGGGCAGCCCGCGCGGCGACTCGGCCGCGCCGACGCCGACGATCGGCGCGAGCTTGATGCGGAACGTGAGCGCCGCCATGAGCATCCAGCCCCACAGCATGAGCGGACCGGACTCGGTCAGGCCCTGCGTCAGCAGCACGGCGATGATCAGCGCGGGCACGAGCGCCGACGCCGAGAACGGCCTGCCGCGCTCGAGGTCCCACCGCGGACGGTCGACGGCGAAGAACCACGCGCGCCACGCGGCGGAGCCGTAGACGACGGCCATCACGGCGACGCCGATGACGCCCAGCTGGAGGAACACGTCGAGCCACATGTCGTGCGCGTGGAACACCGTGAGGTTGTGGTCGACGATCCACCCCTGGAACGCCGGGTGCCACGGCACCCATGGCGTCGAGAAGCCGTTGCCGATCACGGGGTGCGCGCTTGCGCGCTCCCAGACGGCGGCCCAGATGCGATCGCGCCCGCTGAGGCTGTCGGAGCGCCCGAGCAGGTCGGTGACCTGGTCCCAGAGCGCGACGATGGTCACGATCACGGCCGCCCCGACGGCGAACACGACGGCGTAGAGCCGGCCGCGAGCGCGGGAGGAGGGCGCTCGCCGCATCAGCAGCGCGACCACCAGCACGGCGAGGGCGACGGCGGTGGCGACGTGGGACGTGGCGCTGCCCGCGCGCACGTAGAGCACGGCGGCCACGGCGATCCAGAGCGCCTGGCCGATGCGCCCCTGCCGGCGGTCGGTCATCCGGGCGCCGATGACGATGATGGCGATCAGGCAGATGATGCCGAGCACGTTCGCGTTGCCGACGAGCCCCTGGATACGCATGTCGGTGTCGAAGAGGTCACCGCGCGTCCAGTAGATCTGCGGATCGGGGTCGTCGGCGAGGTCGACGAAGTTCGGCGCGATCGGGCCGTGCAGCACGAGGGCGGCCCAGAGCTCGAGCAGCAGCGAGAGGCCGACGATCCACTTGAGCGCGAGCTCGATCGTGCGCAGGAGCTCGCCCCAGGTGAGCACGTGCGCCGCGAACAGCGCAGGCAGCGTGGTGCCGATCAGCAGTCCCCAGGTCGCGGCGGACGCGCTCGGCCACTGCGACCACGCGATCGACGCTCCGGCCAGCGCCAGGTAGCCGAGCGCCGCCCACGGCAGGCGCCGCCACGCGAGCGGGGCCACCTGCACGCGCTGGTCGGACGGATCGTCGTCGTGGTCGCGCGCGCCGCGCACGATCAGCGGCACCCACACGGCGACCGTCGCGGCCGCCAGCGCCCCGAGGAGCACGGTCGACCAGACGCCGAGCAGGTTCCACAGCGCGGTGTGTCCGAAGCAGGCGGCGAAGAGCGCGACCGTGAAGGCGCGCAGGAGGATGCGGCCGGTCGACTCGCGCGGGGGAGCGGTCGGCACCGGGGCGATCTGTTGACGCGTGAGCTGAGCCATCGTGTGCATCAGCGTACCGCGGGGCGCTTCCGCTCTGACCGGGAGGAACCTGCGTCCCCCGCGCCGTCCGGGGCCGTCGCGACGCGCCCGGGCACGACACGCCGGTATGCCGATTAACCCTCAATGGCGGGTTGAGGCTTTATTCTCTGCGACTTGACCTCGGCGAATCACACGAGTGTAATTACAAGGGTCAACACGTTCGTCACAGCGCAGATCAGGGGGAGGCGCTATGTCAGGATCGTACCGTTCGGAGGTACCAGACGACTGGTTCGTCGATCCGGTGAACCTCGGCGTACCCGGGGTTCGGGAACCGGCGACCGATGATGACGGCGCACTCGCGTGGCAGACCGACGCGCTGTGCTCTCAGACCGATCCGGAGGCGTTCTTCCCCGAGAAGGGCGGCTCGACGCGCGACGCGAAGCGCATCTGCACGACGTGCGAGGTGCGTCAGCAGTGCCTCGAGTACGCACTGTCGAACGACGAGCGCTTCGGCATCTGGGGCGGCCTGTCCGAGCGCGAGCGGCGCAAGCTCAAGCGCCGCGCCAGCTGAGAATCCGCTCGGCTCGCGCCGCGCCCGGCGCGTGCGCCGGGCATCCGGGCGCATCGTGCTTAGGCTGACCACGTCATGTCGGCTCTCTTTCACGCCATCGTGGTCGCACGCGCGACCGGAACCGCCGCAGCGGATCAGCTCCGCCGTACCCTCGAGGCCGTGGGGCGGCAGTCGCGCACGCCCGACGGCATCACCGTCGTCGCGTGCGGTCGCATCCCGGATGTCGAGGACATCGTCCGCGAGGCCGGCGCCTCCGGTCTGATCAGGACCACCGAGAACCAGTCGTTCGCGCGCGCCGTTGCGCTCGCGCAGGGCAAGATCGCCCCAGACCGCGCCGTCTGGCTGCTCACGCAGGACACGGTGCCGGGCGACGACGCGCTCGCTGCGCTCGCCGGTGCGCTCGAGCGAGGGCCGTCGGTCGCGATCGCCGCGCCGAAGCTCGTGCGCGCCGAGGACCCGACCCGCCTCGCATCCCTCGGCATCAGCATGACGCGCCTCGGCCGCACCGTGCCGCTCGTCGGCGACGAGGCGGACCAGGGCCAGCACGACGCAGATGACGACGTGCTGGGCTCCGATGTGCGCGGCATCCTCATCCGGCACGACATGCGCGAGGCGCTCGAGGTCGACGACGCGCTCAAGGGCGCGGACGAGGGCCTCGACCTCGGCGTGCGCGCCAGGCTCGCGGGCGGGCGCGTCGCCCTGGCCCCCGCGGCGCGGGTCGTCGTCTCATCGGGCGGCGTCGGAGACCTTCCGCGCGGCCGCACCAGGCGCGCGTACGTCGTGCGGACCGCACAGCTGCACCGCCGCCTGGCGTACGCGCCGGCCGTCGCCGTGCCCCTGCACTGGCTCCTCCTGCTTCCGCTCGCGCTGTGGCGCACGCTCGTCGACCTCGTCGCCAAGCGGCCGCGCCGGGTCATGGTCGAATGGGCGGCCGCCCTCACGGTGCTGGTGCGCTTCGGCGCGATCGCGAGGTCGCGCTCGCGCATCAGGAAGCACCGCACGGGCGGCTGGTCGCAGGTCGACCCGCTGCGCGTGAGCTCCGGTCTGCTGCGCGCACGCGAGGACGACGTCGACGTCGACCCGGTGCGCGCCCGTGACCTCGGATTCTTCTCCGGCGGCGGCGCGTGGGCTGTGCTCGGTGCGCTCGCGGTCGGACTCGGCGCCTTCTTCTCGCTGCTCGCATGGCCGGCGCTCGGGGGAGGCGCGCTGCTTCCCCTCAGCGACACGATCGGCGAGCTGTGGCGCTCGGCGGCGTTCGGCCTGCGCCCGATCGGCCTCGACGACATCGGCGCGGCCGACCCGTTCTCGACGCTCGTCGCGATCATCGGGTCGCTGTGGCCCGTCGCCCCGTCGCGCGCGATCGTCGTGCTGTGGGTCCTGGCGCTCCCGCTCGCCGTCCTCGGCGCCTGGTTCGCGTCGACCCGCGTGGCCGAGCGGTCGGGTGCGCGCGTCATCATCGCGATCGCCTACGCGCTCTCGCCCTCGCTGCTCGCCGCGCTGGTCGAGGGCCGCCCCGCCGCGGTGCTTGCTCATCTGCTGCTGCCGTGGCTGTTCTTCACCGGCGCCGTCGCGCACCGCTCTTGGGCGACGGCCGGAGCCGCATCCGTGCTGATGCTCGGCGTGCTCGCCGCTGCGCCTTCGCTGGCGCCCGTCCTCGTGCTCGCGTGGGCCGTGATGGTCGTGCTGACGATCGTGGCGAGGACCCGCGGCGGCATCGCCCGCGTCATCTGGCTCGTCGTTCCCTCGCTCATCTGGTTCGCGCCGATCGTCGCAGCCCAGCTGCGGCGAGGAACGCCGTTCGCCGCGTTCGCCGACCCTGGCGCCGTCGTCGCCGCCGACAGCGCGTCCGGATGGATGCTCGCCGCGGGCTTCCCGACCTCCGACCCCGCCGGCTGGCAGTCGCTGCTGTCCGGCATGGCGTTTCTGCCTGCCGGCGCCATCGCCTGGGTCGTGCCCCTGCTGGCGGCACCCCTCGCGTTGCTGGCGCTGTTCGCACCGATGACCGCCCGCTGGCGCCTGGGCGCCGGCCTCCTGGTGCTGGGCGCCGGCGGCATCGCTCTCGCGCTGCTCGCGCCGGGTGTGCAGGTCTCCTTCTCGGGCGGCGACCCCGTCGCGCTGTGGCCCGGTTCGGGACTGAGCCTCGCGTGGCTGGCCGTCGCGCTGGCGGCGGGCATCACGCTCGACGCCGCGCCGATGCCGCGCGGGCTGCGCGGCCTGTCCGGCATCGTCGCGGTCGCCTGCATCGGCGTCATCGCCGTTCCTGCGCTCACCGCGGTCGCGCGCGACGACGCGGCGCTCACCAACGGACCGACGTCGACCCTGCCCGCGTACGTCGGCGCGGAGGCGAGCGGCGACGCCGCGGTGGGCACCCTCATCCTGAGCCCCCGCGAGGACGGCTCGATCGCGACCCGCGTGGTGTGGGGCGAGAGCGAGACGCTGGGCGGCCAGTCGACGCTGCAGTCGACATCGGCCGCAGTGAGCGGCAGCGACCAGGAGATCGCCGAGCTGAGCACCGACCTGATCGCCGGATCGAGCGCGGGAGTCGCCGAGGCTGTGCGCGAGCTCGGACTGCGCTTCGTGATGTTCTCGGGCAGCGAGGACGGTCTCAGCGACGCCGCCCGCTCGGTGCGCCTCGAGGCGATCAGCGCCATCGACCAGCGCGACGGCTTCGCCCGCGTCGGACAGACTGCGCGCGGGGTGCTGTGGCGCCTCGACGGAGACACCGGTGCGCGGACCGAGCTGACCGCAGGCCAGCACGCGACCGCGCTGACGGTGTGGCTCGCTCAGGGCGCCGTTCTTCTCGTCGCGATCCTGCTGTCCGTTCCGACGAGCGCCACGCGCCGCGCCGCGCGCGGCCTGCCTGCCGTGGTCGGTCGCCGATACGAGGAGAAGCGATGAGCGACGAGCGGACCCCCGCAGACGACGAGCGCGACGCCGTGCAGGCAGCGGGCGACGCCGCCGCGGAAAGCGACGCGACGGCCGAGAACGACGCGACGGCCGACGACGGCCGCGCCGTCGACGATGCCGTGACGAGCGCGGATGAGCCCGACGCCAAGGCGAGTGCGGAGGGCGACGCGCCCGCAGGCGGCGAGACGCGCCGCGACGCGGACGACGGCGACGATGCGGACGACACCGATGCATCAGGCGAGAGTCCCGAGCCGGCCGGCGACACTCCTGAGTCGGATAACGCGGCCGAGGCCGCTGAGTCGGATAACGCGGCCGAGGCCGCTGCGCCGGATGACGCGGCCGAGTCCGAGGACGACGGCCGGGAGACCGGCGACATCCCCGCGGACGACGCGGACGCGGCTGCGACCGGTGCGGCTGAGACCGATCCCGATACTGGTGCCGGTGCCGGTGCCGGTGCCGGTGCCGATGCCGATGCCGATGCCGACGCTGACGCGACGCCCGACGAGGCCGACGGCGACGCGGAGAGGACCGCGCCCGGTGCGGCCGCCGCTGCCGCGCCGAAGAAGCCGCGGAAGGCGCGCAGGGCGCGCGCTCCGCGCAGCGCCCGCACGGGCGGACGCGTGCACTGGGGCCGCGGGATCGCCGGCGGAGTGCTGTCGCTCGCGGTCGTCGGCGCCGTGGTGGGCGCCACCCTCGTCGACCTGCCGTCGATCGGCAGCGACCCCGACTCCCTCACGGTGTCCCCGCAGGCGGCTCCCGCCGTCGTGTCGTGCACGGGCCCCCTGCTGGCGCTCGGCCGCGATTCGAGCGCGGCGAGCGAGCTCACCGTGGCACAGGACAGCTCGACGACCGTCGGTGCGTCGGCCGGCGAGCCGACCTCATCCGGACTTGCCGCCGTCGGCGTGAGCGGCGACGCAGACGCGACGCGCTACGAGCTCGACAGCGACGGAAGCGACCCCGCGTCGCTGTCGGCCGCGGTGTCGGCCGAGCTGCGCGACGACGACCTCGCCGGCTTCTCGGCCGCTGCCTGCCGCACGGCGTCGATGGAGTCGTGGATCGTCGGCGGGAGCACCGCCGTCGGCAACAGCGACATCCTGCTGCTCGCGAACCCCGGAAGCGTCAACGCGACCGTCACGCTGACGATCTTCGGGGGAGCGGGCGAGTCGGCCGCGCCGGTCGAGCCGATCGCGATTCCCGCGTCGTCGCAGGTCGCCGTGCCGCTCGCAGGCATCGCGGGCGGCGAGGAGTCTCCTGTCGTGCGCGTCACGGCCGAGGGCGCGCCCGTGCGGGCCGCGCTGCAGTCCTCGCAGGTGCAGACGCTCGATCCGGTCGGCGTCGACGTGCAGGAGGCCGTGACGCCCAGCGACACTCAGGTGTTCCCCGGCGTGGCGATCACCGAGGACGCGATCGCGGCAGAGGCGACTCCCGCGATCGTCCGACTGCTCTCCCGCGCGGGCGGCGAGGTCACGGTCATCGCGACGCCGGCGGGCCAGACGTCTGCGGCGAAGACCCTCGACGTCGACCTCGAGGCCGACACCCCGGTCTCCGCCGCGCTCGACGGCCTCGACTCCGGCCGCTACACCGTGACGGTCACCGGCGCGGACGGGCCGCTCGTGTCGGCCGTGTGGCAGACGACGGGGCCCGACGACGAGTCCGACTACACCTGGCAGACGCCGTCGCCGGCGATCGAGTCCGCCGTGACGGTCGCCGTGCCTGACGGCCCGCTCGCACAGCTGCACCTCGTCAACGACGGGGAGGAATCGGCGACGGTGACCGTCGCAGGCGCGTCGGACGAGAACACGCTCACCCTGGCGCCGGGCGGCAGCGGCAGTGTGCGCGTCGCATCGGACAGCGTCTACACGATCGCGCCGGAGGGCGACGGCTCCGCGGTGCACGCCGTGGTCGCGTTCCGCGACGGCGGTTCGCTCGCGGCGATGCCGGTGTGGCCCGACGCCGCTGCCAGCAGCGACGTCACCGTCTACCCGTAGCGCGGGGGCTCAGTAGAGCGTGGGGCCGAGGTCCCACGGGTCGCGGCCGAGGTAGTCGCCGACCGCGCGGAAGACGACGCCCTCGACGATGATCCGCCGCTGGATGTCGTCGACCCGGTCGAGCCGCTCGAAGCGCTCGACCGGCGTGCGGTAGATCGTGATGACCTTCGCCGCTCGGTCGGCCTTCCACCGCGGCACGCCCTCCGTCGTGACGTCGGGCGGGATGGAGCCGATCTCGAAGCGCACGTCGCGCAGCTCCGGCCAGCTGCCGCGCAGGAACTCGACGGTCGAACCGATCGTCACGTCGAAGCGCTCGAAGCGCGTGTCGATGGGCGCAAGGGGCGGGCGCACGACGGTGCTGCGCCAGAGGCGGCCGTGCCTGCCGTGCCTCGCCGGCCGACCTCGGGGCGGCCGGGGCCTGCGCAGGTTCCATCTCGCCATACGCCCAGCCTAACGGGGCGACGGCGTGGGACGAATGCGCTTCGCGGAGGCGGCCGTATGCTGGGGCGGATGGAACGGATCTGCTCGAAGGTGGGGTGCCGTCGCGAGGCGGTGACCACGATGACCTACGACTACGAGGGGCGCATGGCGGCGATCGGCCCGCTCGGCGCTGGCAATGATCCGCACGCGCACGACCTCTGCGCGATCCACACGGAGCGCATGAGCGTGCCGTCCGGCTGGACGGTCCTCCGCCACGAGACGCTCTCGTAGCAGGGCACCGCGGCGGGGCATCCTTCAGCGCGTCAGCTGGGCGACGCGGTCGCGCTCGAGCGTGAGCGATCGGAGCTCGCGGTCGCGCCGAGCGGCCGCGACCGCCATGACGATCGTCTCGGGATGAGCATGGGGCATCGGCGAGACGAACGGCGCGAGCTCGGCGACGAGATCGGCCGCCGCGCGCGCCCTGGCGGGGGCGAACATCGCCGACGATCCGGCGGCGAACTGGTTCAGGCGCCGACCGATGCGATCGGGCACGCGCGCGACATCGGCGATCGCGGCCCACTCGTACATCTCGAGAGGCATGCCGGGCTGCGGCAGCGGCAGCTTGGGGGTGCGCGTCCGCTCGGAGTACGTGCCGGCGGGCAGGTCGCCGAGCCGCTGCGCGCGCGGCGTGAACATGCCGACGATCAGGGCGAGCGAGCCGAAGGTCATGACGATCTCGAGCACGCCGAGGATGCCGCGGATGAAGGCGTGCCGGAACCCGATCGCGCCGCCGTCGCTCCGTACGATGCGCCCGCCCACCGCGAGCTTGCCGAGGCTGCGTCCGCGGCTGGCCGTCTCGACGGTGACGGGGAGGGCGACGAACACGATCACGAGCAGCACGATCGAGGCGATCCGCACGGCCTCATCGGGGATGACCCCGACGCGCAGCAGCTCGTTGGCGGCCCAGATGAATCCGACGTACACGAGCACGTGCACGAGGAGGTCGATCAGCGCGCCGGCAGCGCGCAGCACGACGCCGATCGGCTGCACGTCGAGGGCGACTGCCTCTCCCGTGAGGACCTCGTCGGCCGAGATCTGCACGCCGGCGCGGGGGCGCGGCTGCACGGGCTGCGGAGTCGACATGCCCCCATGTTACGCAGGCCGGCGGCGGCGGAGCGCGCGACAGATCGTTAGGGTGGGGGAGTGGACCTCGATGCCCTCACCGCCGCACGTCACGAGGAGTGGCGCCGCCTCGACGCGCTCTCGCGCGAGCGGGGGCTCGACGGCCCAGCGGTCGACGAGCTGGTCGCGCGCTATCAGTCGGCCTCGGCCGACCTCGCCGACATCAAGACGTCCGCGGGGCGCACGCCCCAGGGGGACCACGTCTCGACGATGCTCTCGCGGGCGCGTCTGCGGCTGACCGGTGCGCCCGACAACGTGCTCAGGCAGATCCCCCGCTTCTTCCTGCTGCAGCTCCCCGCCGCACTGTACCGGCTGCGGTGGACCGTGCTGGCCACGACGCTGGCGTTCATCGCGATCGTGTGGGGCACCGGCGCGTGGATCGCGAGCGATCCGGCGCTCATCGCCACGCTCGGCTCCGAGTACGAGCTCGAGAAGTACGCGACGGAGGACTTCGTCAACTACTACAGCGAGCACGGCGAGGCGATGTTCGGGGCACTGGTGTGGACGAACAACGCCTGGATCGCCGTGCAGTGCGTCGTCTTCGGCATCACGGGGATCTGGCCGCTCTACGCGTTCGTGCAGAACGCCGTCGGCCTCGGCGTCTCGGCCGCCGTGATGTTCGAGTACGACCGCGGCGCCGACTTCATCCTGTACCTCCTGCCGCACGGCCAGCTCGAGATGACGAGCATCTTCGTCGCCTGTGCGGCGGGGCTCCACATGTTCTGGGCCTGGGTCGTGCCCGGCGCGCGCAGCCGGCTCGACGCCCTCGCGTCGGAGGGGCGCGCGCTCGCGACCGTGGCGATCGGGCTGGTGCTCTCGCTCGCTCTCTCCGGCGTGCTCGAGGGGTGGGTCACGCGCCAGGACTGGCCGTGGGTCATCAAGATCGGTCTCGGCACGCTGGCGCTCGGCGTGTTCCTCGCATACATGCTCGTGCTCGGGCGCCGCGCGGCCCGCGCGGGGGAGACGGGCGATCTCACCGAGTACGAGGCCGGTACGCCGCGCCTCGTCGCCGGATGACGAGTCCGGGCACCGCAGCGCCGACAGAGAGAACGCCCCCGGATGATCATCATCCGGGGGCGTTCTCCGATTCGCGGGAGTGAGCCTACTTCGTCTCGCCGTCGAAGAGCGCCCGGTAGGCGAGGCCGGCGATGAGGGCGCCGACGATCGGGAACACGAGGAACACCCACAGCTGCGCGAGCGCGTCGCCGCCGCCGTAGATCGCCGCGGCGATCGAGCGGGCGGGGTTCACCGAGGTGTTGGTGACCGGGATCGAGATCAGGTGGATCAGCGTCAGCGTCAGACCGATCGCGAGGCCGGCGAGCGCGGTGCCGCGCTTCGGGTGCGTCGCCCCGAGGATGACGATCACGAAGAAGGCCGTCAGCACGACCTCGATGATGATCGCGGCGCCGATGCCGAAGCCGCCGGGCGAGTGCTCGCCGAAGCCGTTGCTCGCGAAGCCGCCGTCCTGCGCCTTCTTGAGCCAGCCGTCCGGCCCGAACAGGGCGACCAGGAAGATGATGGTCGATCCGATGGCGCCGCCGACGATCTGAGCGACGATGTACCCCCAGACGTCCTTCCAGGGAAGGCGGCCGGCCGCGGCGAGACCGAGGGTCACCGCGGGGTTGAAGTGGCCGCCCGAGATCGGGCCGAAGGCGTAAGCGCCGACCACGACGGTCAGGCCGAAGGCGAGCGCGACCGCGGTGTACACCGTTCCGGTCGTGCCGCCGTCGACGAAGGTGTTCGAGGCGAAGACTGCGGTACCTACACCGCCGAGCACCAGCAGAAGCGTTCCGAACGCCTCCGCCGTGAGCTTGGCGGTCGTCGTCGGAGCGACGACGACATCAGACTCAGACATGATTTCCCCTTGTACGATTGCCCGTCATCCGGGTGTCGGACGGCGGAGGGCGCAGTGCGCTCACTCGCATGATGGCAGAAGAAAGCGGGGCAGGCGGGTAGCCCCGCCTGCCCCGCTGGGGCAGATGACCGATTATGACACCGGCATCGTCACCGTCGGATCACGCGTGCAGGTCGAACCGATCGAGGTTCGAGACCTTCACCCAGGCGGCGACGAACTCGTCGACGAACTGGTCGGCGGCGTCGTCGCTGGCGTAGACCTCGGCGACAGCGCGCAGCTCGCTGTTCGAGCCGAACACGAGGTCGGCGCGCGTGGCGACCCAGCGGCGCTCGCCCGTCGTCTCATCGGAGGCGGCGAATGCGTGCGAACCGGGGTCGAGCGAGACCCACTGCGTGTTGAGGTCGAGCAGGTTCACGAAGTAGTCGTTCGTGAGCTGGCCCGGGCGGTCGGTCAGCACGCCGTACGCCGAGTCGTCCCAGGTCGCGCCGATGGCGCGGAGGCCGCCGACCAGCACCGTCATCTCGGGAGCCGAGAGCGTGAGCAGGTTGGCCTTGTCGAGCAGCAGGTGCTCGGCGGGAACGCGGCGGGCGGCAGCGCCCTGGTAGTTGCGGAAGCCGTCGGCCTTGGGCTCGAGGTAGCCGAACGAGTCGACGTCTGTCTGCTCCGCCGTGGCGTCGGTGCGGCCGGGCGTGAACGCCACCTCGACGGTGCGGCCGGCGGCCGCAGCCGCCTGCTTCACGCCGACGTTGCCGGCGAGCACGACGAGGTCGGCGAACGAGACCTGAGCCCCGCCCTGCGCGTTGAAGTCGCTCTGGATGCCCTCGAGCACGGGGATGACGCGGCCGAGGCGCTCGGGGTTGTTGCCCTCCCAGCTGCGCTGCGGCTCGAGGCGGATGCGTCCGCCGTTCGCGCCGCCGCGCTTGTCGCTGCCGCGGAACGAGCTCGACGCCGCCCATGCGGTCGACACGAGGTCGCTCACCGACAGGCCGGACTCGGCGATCTTCTGCTCGAGCGCCGCCACGTCGGCGTCGCCGACGAGCTCGCCTGACTGCGCCGGGACCGGGTCCTGCCAGAGCAGGTCCTCGCTCGGCGCCTCCGGGCCGAGGTACCGCGCCTTCGGGCCGAGGTCGCGGTGGGTCAGCTTGAACCATGCGCGGCGGTACGCCTCGGTGAAGGCGTCCTGGTCGTCGCGGAAGCGCAGGGCGATCTCGCGGTAGATCGGGTCCTCGCGCAGCGCGATGTCGGTCGTGAGCATGCGGGGCTCGCGGCGCCCGTCGCCCTGGGCCATCGGCACCATGTCGCTGCCGCCGCCGTCCTTCGGCCGCCAGTGCGTGTGGCCGCCCTCGCCGTCGACGAGCTCCCACTCGTAGCCGAACAGGATGTGGAAGAACTCGTTGTCCCAGCGGGTCGGGTGGTAGGTCCAGGTGACCTCGACGCCGGAGCCGATGGTGTCGTTGCCGCTTCCGGTGCCGTGGCTGCTCTTCCAGCCGAGACCCATCTGCTCGATCGGCGCGCCCTCGGGGTTCTCGCCGACGGTGTCGTTGTCGGGGGCGGCGCCGTGGGTCTTGCCGAACGTGTGACCACCGGCGATGAGGGCCAGCGTCTCCTCGTCGTCCATCGCCATGCGGGCGAAGGTCTCGCGGATCTGCAGGGCGGCGGCGAGCGGGTCGCCGTTGCCGCGCGGACCCTCGGGGTTCACGTAGATGAGGCCCATCATCGTCGCGCCGACGGGAGCCTCGAGCTCGCCGTTGCCGTCTTCGCCGAGGCGGTTCTCGTCGCCCAGCCAGGTGCGCTCGGCGCCCCAGTAGATGTCGTCGTCGGGCTCCCAGACGTCGGGGCGGCCGCCGGCGAAGCCGAACGTGGGCATGCCCATGATCTCGTGCGCGACGTTGCCGGCGAGGATCATGAGGTCGCCCCAGGAGAGCGCCTTGCCGTAGGTCTTCTTGACGGGCCACAGCACGCGGCGAGCCTTGTCGAGGCCGACGTTGTCGGGCCAGCTGTTCAGCGGAGCGAAGCGCTGCTGGCCCGTGCCGCCGCCGCCTCGTCCGTCCATCACGCGGTAGGTGCCGGCCGAGTGCCACGCCATGCGGATCATCAGGGGGCCGTAGTGGCCGAAGTCAGCGGGCCACCAGGGCTGCGAGGTCGTCAGGACGTCGGCGATGTCGGCCTTGACGGCGTCGAGGTCGAGCGTCTCGAAGGCCGCGCGGTAGTCGAAGTCGGAGCCCTGCGGGTTCGCGATCGCGGGGTTCTTCGCAAGGATCCGCAGGTTCAGGCGGTCGGGCCACCAGTCGGTGTTACCGGTGCGGCCGGTGGGGCGCGCGGCGGACCCGTCGTGGTCGATCGGGCACTTCAGCTCGTCGGTCATGCTGGGCTGTTCCTTTCACATTCGGCACAGATGGCACGGAAGGTCACGCTCGCCTCGATGACGCGCATGCCGTGATCGTGGGACGGATGAAGGCACGGGGCCTCGCCCACAGCGCACGCCACGTCTTCGACCCGACCGCACACCACGCACTGGATGTGGTGGTGGTTGTCGCGTGCGGCGACCTCATACAGGGCGCTCGGGGCGCCCGGCAGGCTGACGCGCTGCGCGATGCCGGCCGCGGTGAAGTCGTTGACGACGCCGTGGACGGTCTGCAGAGCGATGCCGGGTATGCGGCTGAGCACGTCGGCATGCAGGGTGTCGACGGCGGCGTGCGGATGGGCCGACAGGCTCTCCAGGACGGCGACGCGCTGAGCGGTCACGCGAAGACCCGCGGCGCGCAGGGCGTCGGTCAGATCAGAGGAGGGGGCCATGGTCGTCATCGTGGTGCCATCCTACTTCTTTTTAGTCATTCGCAAAAGCGAACGATGAATGAAAGAGGGTGGCGTGTCGCGGGGGACTCGCCACGGCCAAGGACAGGCGAACCTAACTGACGACGCGTTCCGGATGGGTCAGAGCCGGCCGGCCTTCTTGAGAGCGAGGTATCGATCGGCGATCCGGGGAGGCAGGTCCTCCGGAGTGTCGGCGATCGCGTCGGCGCCGGAGCGCACGATGCCCGCCGTCACCCGTCGAGCCGACTCGAGCGCGGCCTCCGCCGCTGCCGCGACGTAGATGTCGTCGCTGCCGCCGCGGCCTCGGGCGATCTCGCCCAGGCCGGTGTCGGTCGCGGTGCCGACCAGCACGACGGTGCCGGCGCTGACCATCGAGCCGAGCGTGCCGAGGAAGCTGCGCGCAGCATCCGGAGCCTCCTGTGCGGTCAGCACGACCAGTAGGGAGGGACGGTGGTGCAGGGCGCGCGCCTGCGAGAAGGCGGCGTCCCAGTCGGTGTCGATCAGCTGCGCCTCGACAGGGGCGAGCGCGTCGACGAGCGCGGGGAGCAGCGCCGGTCCGTCGATGCCGGTGACCCTGGCGCGCACGGCGCGGTCGAAGGCCACGAGATGCACGTGGTCGCCCGCGCGCTGCGCGAGGGCCGCGAGCAGCAGGGCCGACTCGAAGGCGGCGTCGAGCCTGGTGGCATCGCCGACGCGGGTGGCCGCGGTGCGCCCCGAGTCGATGAGGATGACGACGTGGCGGTCGCGCTCCGGGCGCCACGTACGAAGCATCGTGGTGCCGAACCGCGCGGTCGCGCGCCAGTCGATCGAGCGGACGTCATCGCCTCGGACGTATTCGCGCAGGGAGTCGAACTCGGTGCCGTGGCCGCGCACCTGCACGCTGGTGCTGCCGTCGAGCTCGCGCAGCCGCGCGACCCGGCTGGCGAGGTGCTTGCGCGCGTGGAAGGGCGGGAGCACCCGAAGGACGCCCGGCGTGCGGAGCAGGCGCTGGCGCCCGGCGATGCCGAGGGGCCCCGGCACGCGCACCGCGAGGAACTCGGTGCGCAGCTCGCCTCGGCGCCGCGGCCGCAGAGGGACGCGGTACGACCGAGACTCGCCCGGCGGCAGGTCGAACGACACGCGCTCAGCGGGTGCGCCGGCCGTGGGCTGCCACGCGTCGCGGGCGCGCCCCCTGATGCGCCTCGACGTCGGATTGCCGAGACGAAGGCGCTCGACGACCGCGTCGCCGAGCTTCACGCGGCGGGGAAGCTCCCTGGCCACGCGGAGCGCTGCGGGGTTCGGTGCCGCGAACACATCGATCGCCGCCAGCACGCCGCACAGCACGACCCATGCGCCGGCGACCAGCCACGGCTCCTCGCCGCCGAGCAGGACGACGGGCACGATGCCCACGGCCAGCACGATCGGCGCGCGAACGGTCAGGAACACGCTCGCCCGCTCAGAACGGCACGCGCGTCTGCGCGAGCACGGAGTTCAGCACGGCGTCGACCGAGACGCCCTCGATCTCTGCGTCTGGGCGCAGCTGGATGCGGTGCCTCCAGACCGGGACGATCATGGCCTGCACGTGGTCGGGCGTGACGGCGGGGTAGCCGCTCAGCCATGCCCAGGCCTTCGCCGCGGCGAGCAGGCCGGTCGATGCGCGGGGGCTCGCTCCCACCTGCACGGACGGGCTCTGCCGCGTCGCCCTGGCGAGGTCGACGATGTACGCGAGCACGTCGTCGGTGATCGTGACCCGGTCGGCCTCGCGCTGGGCCGCGAGGATCTCCTCCGGCGTGACGACGGGCTCGACCTCGCTGAGCTCGCGCGGGCGGAAGCCGTCGGCGTGGCGGCGCAGCACCGACACCTCGGAGTCGCGCTCCGGCACGTCGACGATCAGCTTGATCAGGAAGCGGTCGAGCTGCGCCTCGGGCAGCGAGTAGGTGCCCTCGTGCTCGATGGGGTTCTGAGTCGCGCACACGAGGAACGGATCGGGCAGCGGGCGGGTGACGCCGTCGGCCGAGACCTGGCGCTCCTCCATGGCCTCGAGCAGCGCCGACTGCGTCTTCGGAGGCGTGCGGTTGATCTCATCCGCCAGCAGCACGTTCGTGAAGACCGGACCCTCGCGGAACTCGAACTCGCCGGAGCGCGCGTCGTAGATCAGCGACCCTGAGACGTCGCCTGGCATCAGGTCGGGGGTGAACTGCACTCGCTTGGTGTCGAGGCCGATGGCGCGCGAGAACGTGCGGACCATGAGCGTCTTGGCGACGCCCGGTACGCCCTCGAGCAGCACGTGGCCGCGAGCCAGCAGAGCGATCAGCAGGCCGGTGACGGCGCCGTTCTGCCCGACGACGGCCTTGCCGACCTCGTCGCGCACGCGCGCGATGGCGCGCTGCGCCTCGCCCTGCACCGGTGCGGCCTGCGCAGCGGGCTGCGCGGGCGCCTGAGCCGCGAACTGCTGCTCGGGCGAGGGCGGGGCGGAGTACTGGGGCTGCTGCGGCCAGGCGCCTGGTGCCTGCGGCACCTGCCCGCCCGCCGGAGGCTGACCGTACGGCGCGGCGGGGCGCGGCGGGATGTCGCTCATTGCGGTGTCCTTTCGGTGCGGACGGCGGCATCGACTGCCGCCTCGAGGTCTCGGATGCGGCTGCCGAAGTCGGCGAGCTGGGCATCGGATGAGGGGCGGAAGTCGATGACGGCCGCCACGTCGGCGCGGCGGGCGCCGATGCGCGCGGCGGCGGCGTCCGACACCTCGGCGGCGCTCGCGCGCGCGTGCAGGCCGAGGCGGGCGCCCATTCGGGAGACGGCGCCCGACCGCACGAGGTCGGCCGCGTGCGCCGCGTCGCCCGAACGCTGGTAGAGGCGGGCGCGGCCCTCGAGGGTCTCGCTTCCTCGCACGGTGACCGGCAGCGTCTCCGCGACGAGCGGACCGAATCGGCGGCCGCGCCAGATGCCTGCGGCGACCGCTGCGATGCCGAGCATGACGATGGCTGCCGACACCCACGGCGGCGTCAGCTCGCCGAGCGTCGGCGGGGCGAGCGCGGGATCGACGTCGTCGGCCGACGGCATGTACCAGACGAGGCTCTCGTCCGCGCCGAGCAGCCCGAGCGCGAGCGAGGCGTTGCCGCCCGCGGCCAGCTCGGTGTTGGTGAACAGCTCGCGCCCGTCGACGAGGGTGACCTCGGTGCCCGAGAAGTCTCCCTGGAGCAGCCCGAATCCGTCGGCAGCGGGGTAGCAGGCGACGTCGGCCGTGCCGCGCTGCCACACGGTGCCCGGCCGGATGTCGCCTGCGCGCTCGGCGGCAGCCAGGTCGCACGAGGGGGGAACAGCACCGCTGCCGAACCCGGCGAACAGCGTCGCTCCGTCGCCGAAGACCACGCGGGCGTCGCGAGCGCTCGGATCGATCAGCACCGCGCGGTCGCTGGTCGACAGCGCCGCGGCCAGGTCGTCGTCGCTCAGGGGCGACGTGTCGCCGATCACAAGGGTTCCGTCTGACGCGGCCGCCGCGGCCTCGTCGAGGCTGCGGACGATCTCGACGCCGACGCCCCGCTGTCCGAGGAGCTGCGCGATCGCCATCGCGCCCGCGGGGCCAGGGTGCTCGGGGTCGAGCGGATCCTTGCTCTCCCACTGCTGCGTCGGCACGAGCAGCAGGACGATGCCGCCGACGACGACGGCGGCGACCAGGGCGACCCAGGCCCACGCCCGGCGGGAGCGCGAACCGCGCCCGGCATCCGCGACCTCCTCGGGGCTCTCGGCGTCGGGGAGCGCCTCCGCGGGAGCTGCCGCGCTCATGCGGACGCCTCGGCGAAGGCGAAGGCGAGCTTGGCGGGGCGCGCACGGGCGACCTCGTCGTCGACCTCGGCGACGACGGCGTACATCTCCGCAGTGCCGGGTCGGCGCAGGTAGCGCACATCGTCGAAGCTGCCGGCGGCCGCGCGCACACCGGCCGCCTGCGCCGGGAAGAAGTCGGCGGCGAGAGCCGCGAGGCCCGTCGCCGTGAGTCCGGGGATCGGATCGATCACGTCGCGCTCGTCGAGCGAACGGGCGACGGCGCGGAAGCGCGACACGATCGCCTCGTCCCAGCGGCCTGCGGCCGCGTTCGAGGCGGCGTCGGCGCGCAGCTCGGCCGCCGAGCGGCCGTCGTCCTCGCCGAACAGCAGCGCCGATTCGGACGCGCGGCGGTTGGCGAGCTTCGGCCTGCCCCAGATCGCGAGTCCGACGGCGATCAGGGCGACGATCACGGCGATCACGATCACCACGACGATCGGGCTCCAGGAGGCGCCGACGCCTCGCATCGTGAGCGAGTCGAGGAAGTCGCCGATGGCGAGCGCGATGCGGTCGATCAGCGTCGGCTGCGCCGCGTCGTACACGTGCTTCGCGAGCTCGCGCTCGGCCAGCTCCCGCGCCTCGTCGGCGTCGGGCTGGTCGGGCAGAGCCGCGAGGAGGGTCGTCAGAATCACGGCGCGGGCGGCTCGCTGCCGGTCGGGGGCTGCGGGGGAGTCGGGATACCCGCGGGCGGCTGCTGCCACGGGTACGGCTGCGCCGCCTGCTGGTCAGGAGCGGCCGGCTGCGCACCGTAGGCAGCGGGAACGCCGGCACCGGGATACGGCTGTCCGTAGCCGGGGGCCGACTGCTGCGGGTATCCGGCCGGCTGCTGGCCGTAGGGCGCCTGGCCGTAGCCCGGGGCAGTCTGCTGCGGGTATCCGGCCGGCTGCTGGCCGTAGGGCGCCTGGCCGTACGCCGGCGGCTGCTGGCCGTAGGGCGCCTGGCCGTATGCGGGCTGACCGTAAGCCGGCTGCTGTCCGTACGCGGGGGCGCCGTAGCCGTATGCGGGCCGAAGCGGCGCGACGTCGGCCGGGTCGTAGGCGTAGGGGTCGATCAGCTGGGTCGAGCCCGACTCGCGGGACTCGATGTAGCGCTGCATCTTCATGTCGATGCCCTCGCGGCGCATCCGGAGGTCGATGTACACGAGCACCGACGCGGTGCTGATGACGATCGTCGTGATGCACTGCACGAGGAACGATCCGATGGTCGAGAAGCCGATCGTGAAGAGCGCGTAGGTGAAGCCGGCCTCGATCCCGCCCGTGGGTGAGACCACGCTGCCGAGCAGCATGCCGATGAACATCAGGGGGTAGATGATCACCGAGCTCGCGGTTCCGAGGATCACGCTGAGCAGGATGTAAATGCCGAACGTCGGCCAGAAGCGGCCCTTCGTGAGCTGCCACGAGCGGCGGATCGCCTCGAACACGCCCGCCTGCTCGAGCACGATCGCCGGGGTGACGACGAAGAGCTTCGTGTAGAGCCAGAAGAACAGTACGAGCGCGCCGGGGATGCCGATCACGATCGCGAGGATCATGAGGCCGACGCCCGCGTCGGACGAGCCGATGCTGACGCCCGCGAGCACGATCACCAGGACGACGGCGCCGATCACGACGGCGAGCGCGACACCCATGAGCAGCGCGTATCCGACCAGCGCCCAGATGCGGCCCTTCACACGCCCCCAGATGCGGCCGAGCGATGCCTTCTCGCCGAGCGCGGAGTACGACACCTCGCCGACCACGACCGCCTGGGCGATGATCGACACGGCGCCGACAACGAGACTCATCAGCACGGCGGCGCCGCCGGAGTACAGCGCGGCACCCGCCTCGAGCTCCTGGTACTCGGGCGAGCCGTACGGCACGGTGTCGAGGCGGGAGGCCGCCCAGAACGACACGGCGGTGACGCCGACGGTCAGCAGGACGCCTGCCGCCATCTGCAGGCCGACGACGAAGCCGAGCAGCACCTTGGGATTGCCGCGCAGTGCGGCGAAGGACTTGCCGAGGATCGTGCCGAATCCGTAGGGATGCAGCGGGATCAGGCCGCCGCGGGGCGCGGGCGTCCATGTTCCTGTGTTCGTCATCTCGGCCCCCTCGTCCGGCGTCGGATCGCGCCTGCCCACCATCGTTCCACATCGGCTGCGCACAGGGAGCCGCCGTGTCCGGGCAGAGCTGCCCGGCCCCCGGTCGGCAGCGGCCGTCGGCACGCCTGCGCCCACGAAGCGGCCGGTGAGGATAATCTGGGAAGATGACTGCCCGCATCCTGGTCGTAGACGATGACACAGCGCTCGCAGAGATGATCGGCATCGTGCTGCGCACCGAAGGTTTCGAGCCGACGTTCTGCGCAGACGGCGGGCAAGCCGTCGACGCGTGGCGCCGCGACAAGCCCGACCTCGTGCTGCTCGACCTGATGCTGCCCGGTAAGGACGGCATCCAGATCTGCACCGAGATCCGCCAGGAGTCGGGCGTGCCGGTGATCATGCTCACCGCCAGGAGCGACACGACCGATGTCGTCAACGGCCTCGAGGCCGGGGCGGACGACTACATGGTCAAGCCGTTCAACCCCAAGGAGCTCGTGGCGCGCATCCGCACGCGCCTGCGCACGGGAACGGAGAACGCGGCCGCCGACAGCATGCGCGTCGGCGACCTCACGATCGACGTCGCGGCTCACGAGGTCACCCGCGCCGGCGGGGCCATCGGCCTGACGCCGCTGGAGTTCGAGCTGCTCGTCGCCCTCGCCTCCAAGCCGAACCAGGTGTTCTCCCGCGAGATGCTGCTCGAGCAGGTGTGGGGCTACCACTACAAGGCCGACACGCGGCTCGTGAACGTGCACGTGCAGCGCCTGCGCGCCAAGGTCGAGCTCGACCCGGACGACCCCAAGATCGTCACGACCGTGCGCGGGGTCGGCTACCGCGCTGGCGCAGTGACGCCGTAGCAGCGCATGCCGCAGACGACGCCGACCACGACGCGGCAGACGACGGCCAGGCGCCGCGGTCCGCTGCGCTGGTCGGGCATCGTCGCACGGATGTGGCGCCGCTCGCTGCGCTTCCGCACGACGCTGATCGCCGTCATCACCACGGTGGTCGCCATCACGATCGCGTGCGTGTGGATGGCAGCGCAGATCCAGAGCGACCTGTTCGAGTCGCGCACGGCGCAGGTGCAGGCCGACGCGGCGCGCGCCGTGCAGCTGGCGCAGGAGGACCTCAACTCCGGGCAGTCGGCGACCGAGCGCAGCGAGGCCGACGGGCTCGTCAAGCTCGCATACGACACGCTGCGCGAGCAGTCGCGCACGTCGAGCGTCGCCTACTTCCGCATCGATACGGCGCCCTCGCAGATCGCGCCGCTCGACGGCGGCACGAGCGACCTGCAGAACCTCATCAGCGAGGGCCTGCGCGATCGCGTCAGCGCATCGGACCAGCAGTGGTGGCAGTCGGTCGAGCTGCCGCGCGAGGACGACACACCAGCGCCCGGCATCGTGGTCGGCCAGCAGCTGAACGTGCCGGGCGTCGGTGCGTACGCGGTGTTCTTCGGCTACGACCTCTCCGATTCCAACGAGACGCTGAGCTTCGTGCAGCGCACGCTGTGGATCGCCGGCGTGCTGCTCGTGCTCATCGTGGGGCTCATCACGTGGCTCGTGCTGCGCAGCGTCGCCGACCCGATCATCGAGGTGGCGGAGACCAGCCGCCGCATCGCTGACGGCGATCTGCAGGTGCGCATCAGGGTCGAGGGCGAGGACGAGCTCGCCGCGCTCGGGACGTCGTTCAACCGGATGGCTGACTCGATCGAGCAGCAGATCCGCGAGCTGGCGGAGCTCTCGCTCGTGCAGCAGCGCTTCGTCTCCGACGTGTCGCACGAGCTGCGGACGCCGCTGACGACCATCCGGCTCGCCGCCGAGATGATCAACGACCGCCGCGACGACCTCGATCCGGCGACTGCGAGGGCCGCCGAGCTGCTGCACACCCAGGTGGCGCGCTTCGGCGAACTGCTGGGCGATCTGCTCGAGATCTCGCGCTACGACGCCGGCTCCGTGCAGCTCGAGTACGAGCCGACGCAGCTGGCGGCCATCACGGAGGACGTGGTCGACTCGATGCGGCAGCTGGCGGAGCAGCACGAGACGGAGCTGCGGGTCGTCACGCCGGGAGGGCACAACCTCGTCGAGATGGATCCTCGTCGCGTCAGGCGGGTCCTGCGCAACCTCGTCGGCAACGCGATCGAGCACGGCGAGGGGCGGCCCATCACCGTCACGGTCGACAGCGACGAGCGCGCCGTGGCGGTCGGTGTGCGCGATGAGGGCATCGGGCTGAGCGAAGAGGACAGTCAGCACGTGTTCGACCGGTTCTGGCGGGCCGATCCCTCGCGCAAGCGGTCGATCGGCGGCAGCGGCCTCGGCCTGTCGATCGCGTTCGGCGACGCGGCCCTGCACGGCGGCCGGCTCGAGGTGTGGTCGCAGCTGGGCCGGGGCACGAACTTCGTGCTCACCCTGCCGCGCACGCGCGCCGGCGCTCTCAGCACGACGGGGCCCGTTGCGCTCGAGGCCGCCGACGAGACGGGGGAGGAGACGGCGTGAGCATCAGACGACTGCGCGGCCGCGTCATCCGGGGCATTGCGGTGCTCGCGGCGGGAGCCGCGGTGCTGACCGCGTGCTCGGGCCTGCCCGTTTCCGGCCCCATCAATCCGGGGGTGCCGGCCGATGAGGTGCCCGACGCGCCCTTCCTCTACTACCCGGGAGGCCCGACGGAGGGCGCGACGCCCGAGCAGATCGTCAGCGGCTTCGTCGAGGCCGCCACGAGCCCCGCGGCCGACTGGGCGACGGCCCGCGAGTTCCTCACGGCGTCGTTCTCGGCGGATTGGGCGCCTGACACCCACGTCACGATCGACGTACCGAGCTCCCGCGTGTACGACGCGGCCAGGCTCGAGAGCGACGGCATCGTCGAGGTGGAGGTCGAATCGGTCGCGACCGTCGACGAGACCGGGGTGTACCGCACATCGGAGGAGTCGAGCGCCGAGCTCGCGTTCGAGCTCGAGCAGCAGGACGACGGCGAATGGCGGATCTCGAAGGCACCGGCCGGAATCGTGATCGACCGCGACTACTTCGCCACGGTGTACCGCGACTACACGCTGCGCTTCGTCGACCCCACCTGGAACTACCTCGTGCCCGACGTGCGGTGGTTCCCGACCGAGACGACCGCGACGAAGATCGCCTCCGCGCTGCTGGCGGGGGAGAGCCCGTACGTCGAGGGCGGGGTCGACACGGCGTTCCCCGGCGGCACCACGCTCGCGGCCGGCGGCGTGGTCGTCGACGACTCTGGAGTGGCGGACATCACGCTGTCGCAGGAAGCAGCGGACGCCAGCGACACGCAGGTCGGTCTGATGCGCGCGCAGCTCGTGGCGAGCCTGGCCGGTCTCGGCGTCGAGAGCGTGCGCCTGCACATCGGCGGCGAAGAGGTCACGTCGACCGAGTACACGACGCTCGCGACCAAGCCCGACTCCCGCCCCCTGGTGCTGGGCGACACGGGTTACGACACCGGTTTCGGGTTCCTCGACTCCGGCGGGCAGATCGACGACCTGACGGCGTTCGGCGACGCCGAGGAGCTCGCAGACGACGCGGAGGCGATCTCGCTGTCGGCCGACCGCACGTCGATCGTCGTGCAGGACTCGAACGGAGACGTCTGGCGCCGGACGGCTGACGGCGGCTCGGAGAGCCTCGATCAGCGCAAGAACCTCATCGAGCCGACGCTCGATCCGCAGGGGTATCCGTGGAGCGTGCCCTCCGACAGCCCCGCCGGCCTGACCGCGTACACCCCCGACTACCAGCCGATCGAGATCGATCACGCGTTCGCCGGTGCGCGTCGGGTGTCTGCCATGAGCGTCTCGCCCGACGGCTCGCGCATGGCCGCGCTCGTATCGACCGCGTCGGGGAACTGGGCGGTCGTGGTGCCGATCCTGCGAGACGGCGACGGCGCTCCGACGTCCCTCGGCGATCCGGTCGGAGTGACGGCGCTCAGCGGCGAGGGGATCGATGTGACCTGGCTGGACTCCGGCACGCTCGGCGTCGTGGCGGAGGACTCCGCCGGCATCGAGATCGTGCAGCAGCCGATCGGCGGGCCGGCGACGCGGATGTCCTCCGTCGAGGGCATCACGCAGATCGAGGCGGGCTCGCAGCAGACGATCGCGCGACTGCTCGATAAGAACGGCACGCTGTACGTGCGCCGCGGCTCGACGTGGCAGCCCGCAGCGACGGGCGTATCGGTGCTCGCGACGCAGCTCGGGGCACCGAGCTAGGCCGAGCCGCTGTCCACAGGGTGGTGCCCCTCTCGCCGATGCGGCAGAGTGCCGGCATGGACTCCTTGCGAGGGCGCGATGCCGGCGTCCGCGCCCGCGTGCGCGCCGCACTCGCCGGCGCGTTGGCCCTGGCGCTCCCCGTGGAGTGCCCTGGCTGCGGTGCCGCGGGAACGGCGGTGTGCGGCGAATGCCGCGAGCTCCTCGCCCCTGACCCGCAGCGGCGCGAGGTCGCGGGAGTTCCGGTGCACGCGGGGCTGCGCTACGAGGGCGTGCCCGCTTCCGCCCTGCGCGCCCTGAAGCAGCGGGGGCGCACCGATCTCGCGCGCGCCCTCTCTCCGGCGATGCGCGGCGCGCTCGCCGCGGCGCTGCACGACCTCGACAGGGCGGTGCTCGTTCCCGTGCCGACCTCGCGGAGCGGCTTCCGCCGCCGCGGGTTCCGCGTGCCGGACCTGCTCATCCGGCGTGCGGGGGCTCGCTCGTCCCGACTGCTCCGTCCGGCGGCGCCGGCGGCGAGCGACCAGCGCGCGCTCGGTGCTGAGGACCGGCGGGGGAACGTGGCGGGCACGATGCGCGCGAGCAGGCGGGCGGAGCCACGGGATGCTCCCGTCGTCCTCGTCGACGACGTGCTCACGACGGGAGCGACGGCGGCCGAGGGGGTGCGCGTGCTCGAGCAGGCGGGTTTCCGCGTGGTCGCGATCGCGGTGCTCGCGAGCACCCCTCGTCGGCTCTGACAGCGGCCGAGAACGTCACAGAGTGGCCCCACCATACCGACTTCCGCCCGGGCGGGGAAGGCGGAAACGCCGGGGCGATCGCCCATAGCGAAAGCCTGGGAAACACACCGGGATTGGGTAGTGACAAGAGCATGAACGGCGGACTACCTTTTAGGGAACGCGACGCCAGGTCGCCCGATTAAGGGCCAGCGCTGAGCCGGCCGGATGGGAGACAGCAATGGACATCGACATCACCGGAGTCGGCGTGAGCATCAGCGAACGCTTCCGCACTGTGGTCGAAGACAAGGCGGGCAGGATCGAGAACATCGCCCCCCGCGCCCAGTCCCTGGACGTCAAGGTCACGCATCGCGTGCACCGCAACCGTGTGGAGGAGGAGACGGTCGAGCTCACGCTGCAGGGCAAGGGTCCGCTGGTGCGGGCCGAGGCGAGGGACGGCGACAAGTTCGCCGCGTTCGAGCTCGCGATCGACAAGCTGATCGAGCAGGTCCGCCGGGCGAAGGACAAGCGCGTCACGGCGCGCACCCACCCGAAGCACGCGCACTTCGAGAAGGGCACAGGTTCGCTGCACGGCATCGACGTGCAGCCAGCGCCCGCCGATGTCATCGAGGCCGTGGCCACCGGCGCGGTGCCCGTCGCCGACGAGCAGGTCGAGGAGGAGTACTCGCCTGTCGTCATCCGCACGAAGGAGTTCGGCCCCGAGTGGATGACGGTCGAGGACGCGGTCGACCGCATGGAGCTGGTCGGCCACGACTTCTTCCTCTTCATCGACTCGCGCACCGACCACCCGAGCGTCGTCTATCGCCGCCGCGGCTGGGATTACGGCGTGATCAGCCTCACGACGCAGGCGCAGCCCGAGGCCGTTCTGGCCGGCTGACGCCCTGAGATCAGAAGCCCCCGGCGCGCTCGCCGGGGGCTTCTTCGCGCGCGGGGTGCGGTCGAGGCGAAGCCCGCGCTTGATAACGCTTTCAGATAATTCTTGATACCGCTTTCAAAGTTGTGTACGGTGTTCCTGAAACCGCTATCAATGGAGTTCCGGATGACACTGCACGCCGACGCGCAGCGCGCACGAGCGACCAGCCTTCGCTGGCGCCCCCTCGGTCACGAGATCGACTTCGCGTGGGCGGACGAGGCCGCTGTCAGCGTTTCAGCGATCGACGGACTGCCGCTGCATCGCGTGCCGTTCGCACAGATCGTTACGGCGACGCGCGGACATGTGCCCGCGTCCGACCGCCTCGTCGGGAGCTCGATCGGCCAGGCGCTCCGGCTCGTGTCGCACTCGCTCGACGACGACGCTCTCGAGTTCGTTCAGTCGGACGGAGCCGTCACCGTCTCCACAAGGCTCGAGCGGCGCGGTCGGGCGATCCGCACGACGACCGCTGTCCGCAATGACAGCGGCAGCAGCGTCGTGCTGCGCTCGGCGGCGTCGGCGGCCGTCGGCCTGCCGCTCGGACAGGGCGACGACCGCCTCCGAGGGTGGGACCTCGTCAGTGCGCGCAGCGACTGGTTGGGGGAGGGTCGCTGGCAGCGCCGGTCCCTTCGGGAGAGCGGCCTCGTTCCTCTCTCCTCCGATCTGACGGGCCACGATCCGCGCAGCGCGCATATCGTGACCTCCGACGGCACGTGGTCGACGTCTGCCCACCTGCCCGTCGCCGTGCTCGAGAACGTCGACACCGGTCTGGCGATCGCCTGGCAGATCGAGCACAACGGCGCATGGCGCTGGGAGGTCGGCGAGGATATCGGGGGCGGCTATCTCGCGCTGTCGGGACCGACCGACAAGGACTCGTCGTGGACGCACGTGCTGGCACCCGGCGCCGAGTTCCGGACCGTGCCCACCTCGCTCGCGATCGGCGGATCCGTTACCGATGCCGTGCAGGCGCTCACCGACCATCGTCGTGCGCTGCGCAGACCGCACCCTGACAACTCCGCGATGCCTGTCGTCTTCAACGACTACATGAACACGCTCGACGGAGACCCGACGACCGAGAGGCTGCTGCCGCTGATCGCCGCTGCGGGCGAAGCGGGCGCCGAGGTGTTCTGCATCGACGCCGGCTGGTACGACGACTCCGGCCACTGGTGGGACACCGTAGGGGAGTGGCGTCCGTCGCATACACGCTTCCCCGGCGGATTCTCCGAGGTGATCGAGTCGATCCGCGCGCACGGCATGGTGCCGGGCCTCTGGCTCGAGCCCGAGGTCATAGGCGTACGGAGTCCGATCGCGGACGCACTGCCGGACGAAGCGTTCCTGCAGCGCCACGGGGCACGCATCGTCGAGCATCATCGCTATCACCTCGACCTGCGCAGCGACGCGGCGATCGCTCATCTCGACTCGGTCGTCGACAGGCTCGTCGCAGAGTTCGGCATCGGGTTCTTCAAGTTCGACTACAACATCGATCCGGGCCCCGGCACCGACCTCGGCTCCGACAGCGTCGGCGACGGGCTGCTGGCCCACAATCGTGCCCACTTGGATTGGCTCGACCGGCTGCTGGTGCGCCATCCGAACCTCATCATCGAGAACTGCAGCTCCGGTGCCATGCGCATGGACTTCGCGATGATGTCGCGACTTGCGATGCAGTCGACCTCCGATCAGCAGGACTTCCTCAAGTACCCGCCGATCGCCGCGGCCGCGCCGATGTCGCTGCTGCCCGAGCAAGCGGCGAGCTGGGCGTACCCGCAGCCCGAGATGAACGATGAGGAATCGGCATTCTGTCTCGTGACCGGGCTGCTCGGCCGCTTCTACGTCTCCGGGCATCTCAATCGGATGACCGAGGTGCAGCGCGAGCGCGTCGCTGAGGCGATCGCGATCGCGAAGTCGCTCCGTCATGACATCAGCAGCGCGCTGCCGTACTGGCCGGCGGGCCTTCCGACCTGGAGCGGAGACTGGACGGCGCTCGGCCTGACCTCGGCTGCATCCGACCTCGTCTCGCTCTGGCGGCGCGGAGCCAGCGGGAGCCGCGACTTCTCCCTGCCGCACCTCGCCGGGACCGACGTCGTCGTCGAGACCGTCTTCCCGAAAGATCTTCCCGAGTGGGCGACCGAATGGAACGCCGACTCGGGCATCCTCACCGTGCACGCGCAGGGCTCGGGCCCCGCGGCGCGCACGCTGCGGATCACCCGGCGGACGGCGCAGCCGACCGCCGCGCACGACAGCACGCGCATCCACCACCACGAAGGAGCAATTCAATGAAGAAGCGGTTCCGCGCCGCGGCACTCCTCGCCGCGGCCGCTACGACGGCCATCGTCCTGTCCGGCTGCTCCGATCCCGGAGCGGGCGGGGGTTCGGACGGCGGCGCCGACGCGCCCGTCGACTGGCCGGCGCAGGACGCCTCGCTCGAGGGCGTCTCACTGACGATCTGGGCGGCGCAGAACTCGAACACCGTGCCGGACAGCGTCGTCGCGGGCTTCGAGGAGCTGACGGGCGCGGAGATCGACGTCGTGACGATCCCCGATCCCTACGAGCAGAGCATCCAGACGAAGGTCGCCTCCGGCGATAAGCCCGACCTCGCGTTCTGGCAGCCCACGGCGTCGATGCTGACCGCGCTCAACGCGACCACGAACCTGCAGCCGCTCGACGATGCGCCGTTCATCGACGCGTACACGAGCGACGTGCGCGACATGACGGGCATCCTGGACGACACCCGCTACGCCGCTCTCGTCAGCACGCCGGCCGTGCAGGGCGTCTACTACAACAAGCAGGTGTTCGCCGACGCCGGCATCACCGAAACCCCCGCGAACTGGGACGAGCTCCTCGCAGACGCCCGCCAGCTCGACGACGACGGCGTGACCCCGTTCTTCGACTTCGGGGGCGGCACGCCGTGGGCGACGCAGTGGTGGGTGCAGGTGCAGCTCGCCGATGCCGCGAAGGACGGCCTGTGGGACCGGGTCAACGCCGGCGAGGAGGCCTTCACTGACGAGACGATCCAGGGAGCGATCGATGAGTACGACGCGCTGATCGCCGAGGGCCTGTTCAACGACGACCTCAAGACGGCGACGTTCGAGGACCAGGGCGCTGCCCTCCTCTCCGGCGACGCGGCCATGGCCGTGCAGGTGAACTCGTTCTTCGGCCAGTTGCAGTCGCTGGCCGACACCGAAGAGCTCAACGAGAAGATCGGCTTCTTCCCGATCTCGCCGAGCGGCAACGTCGGCACGTTCATCCCCGACCAGTCCAACGCACTCGTCGCGTTCAAGACCGGTGACGCGACGCGCGAAGCGGCCGCTCGGCAGCTGCTGAGCTACTGGCTCGGCGACGGCTACGCCGACTTCGTCGCAGCGCAGGCGACGCCGTCGCTGCAGGACGGCGTCGAGACGCCGGCAGACGTGCCGGACGCGCTGCTGGCAGTGAGCGACTCGCTCGGCGACGCTGTGGGCTCGATGCAGGCGCTCGCCATCGTGAATCCCGACCTCTACCTGAACCTCGGCGACATGCTCCAGGGCACGAAGACGCCGGAAGAGGTCGCCCAGACCACGCAGGACCAGTTCGACCAGTTGGCCAAGGCGATCGGCGCCGAGGGCTTCTGATCCGCCAGGGGGCGTCGGCCGCGAAGCAGGCGCCCCCTCACCGGAAGGCACGACATGACTACGACTCTCGACAGACCGAGCGATACGACTCGCACGCTGACGACCAGCGACCGCACCACGAGCAGGCGCGCGCGCCGGAACCACCCGCTGTGGTTCCTCGCACCGGCCCTGGTCGTGCTCGTCGTGTTCTTCTTCGTGCCGACGGTCTTCAACTTCATCTACGCATTCACCGATTGGTCGAGCTTCAAGAGCGATATCGGCTTCGTCGGATTCGACAACTTCACGGAGCTGTTCGCCAGCGGCACACTCGTGAGCCGGCTGTGGATCACCGTCGTCTACGCGGTGCTCGTCGCGATCTTCCAGAACGCGTTCGGGCTCGCCCTCGCGCTGCTGCTCGAGCGCGACACCCGCATAAACCGGGCCGTGCGCGTGGCGTTCTTCATCCCGGTGATCATGTCGGCGCTCGCCGTCGGCTACGTCTTCCAAGCGCTGCTGAAGCCGGACGGCGCACTGAACTCGATCCTCGGGTTCCTGTTCGGGCGCGAGGTCGAGATCGCCTGGCTCGGAAGCACGACCTGGACGATCGTGGTGGTCGCACTCATCCACGGCTGGAAGTGGATGGGCCTGTCGATGCTGATCTACCTCGCCGGCCTGAAGACGATCGATCAGGACGTCATCGAGGCGGCGCGTCTCGACGGCGCCGGATGGTGGACGACGCTACGCTCCATCCGGTTCCCGCTGCTCGCACCCGCGGTGACGTTCAACGTCGCGACGGCGCTGCTCGGTTCGATGAACGGATTCGACATCGTGCAGGCGACGACCGCCGGCGGCCCAGGAGGCACGACCGAACTGGTCAACATCTTCATCTTCCGCACCTTCGGGCAGGGACTGTTCGCGCAGGCGACGACCATGAGCCTCGTGCTCTTCCTGATGGTGGCGATCCTGGCGTTCCCTGTCATCCGGGTGCTGCGCAAGCGAGAGGACGTGCTGTGAGCGCGACGACATCGACACAGCCGCGGTTCCGCCTCGGCCGCATCGCACAGCCGGCGGCCGCGATCATCGCCGCTGTCGTGCTCCTGGGTGTGCCGTTCTGGATCATCGTCATGACGGCGGCCAAGGACCAGGCGTCGGCGCTGAAGCCGGACCTCGCGCCGCCGGCGGACTTCCGACTGCTCGAGAACTTCGCGACGGTGTTCGAGGACGGGCGCATGCTCGCCGCCTTCGGCGGCAGCGTTCTCGTGATGGTGCCGGCCGTACTCGGTGTGCTGATCCTCGGGTCGATGGCCGCCTGGGTGCTCGGACGCCGCTCGACGAAGCCGATGGTGTTCGTCTACGCGCTTGCGATCAGCGGCATCGTGCTGCCGCCAGCAGTCGTGACCGTGGTGCTGCTGCTGCGCCAGCTCGGTCTCGCCGGTACGGCGGTCGGCATGATCGGCGTTTATATGGGTATGTACCTGTCGACCGTGATCTTCTTCGTGACGGGCTTCGTCCGCACGATCCCGATCGAGCTGGAGGAAGCGGCCCGTGTCGACGGCGCGTCGCCCGTGCGCGTGTTCGTGACGATCATCCTGCCGCTGCTGATGCCGGTGCTCGCCACGGCGACGATCCTGATCTGCCTCTATATCTGGAACGACGTCTTCTACGCGCTCTTCGTGGTCGGCGGCAGACTCGATACGCTTCCGCTGAACCTCTATCAGGTCGCCAGCGCAGGACTGTACCTCCAGAACTGGCACCTGATCTTCGCCTACATTGTTCTCATGAGCCTGCCGCTGCTGATCACGTTCGTGGTGGCGCAGCGCAAGATCATCTCGGGCATCACCAGCGGGGCCGTCAAGTGACGTCGGCCGCGGGGAGCGACCACGCCGGCCCGGGACGCCCGCCGACGATCGCAGACGTGGCGGCGCGGGCCGGGGTCTCCGTGCCGACCGTGTCGCGCGTCCTGACCGGAGCGGCGAAGGTGAGCACCGCCAAGCGCGAGTCGGTCGAGGCGGCGATCGCGGCGCTGAGCTACCGGCCGAGCGCCGCGGCGCGCATGCTGGTGAGCGGCCAGCCGCGGGTCGTCGCGGTGGTCACTGGAGATACGTCGCGCTACGGTTACGCCGAGGCGATCCGCGGGGTCGAAGAGGCGGCAAGGTCTGACGGGTACACGGTGATGATCACCGTCGTCGAGAACACGGACGACGCCGAGATCGATCAGGCGATGGCCGCAACGCTCGGCCAACCGATCGCGGGCGTGGTCGTGCTGAAGTTCGACCCGCAAGGGGTTGCGGCCCTCGCTCGGATTCCCTCGGGGCTCCCGGTCGTCGCGCTGTCCGGCCTGCGCGATACCGGCGTCGCACAGGCGGTGCTCGACGAGACCCGTGCGGCGGAGGAAGTGACCGACTATCTGCTGGGCCTCGGCCACGCAACCGTGCACCACGTGCGCGTCCCGCCGTCGAGGCGCCAGGACGGCCGCACGATCGGCTGGCGCCGCGCGCTGCGCCGTGCCGCTGCCGACATCCCGGAGCCGCTCGACGCATCGTGGGATCCGCGCAGCGGGGTCGCCCTCGGTGCTCAGCTCGCGCGCGACGGCGCTACGGCTGTGTTCTGCGGCAACGACGAGATCGCCATGGGCGTCATCCGCGGCCTGGTCGATGAGGGCAAGCGGGTGCCGGAGGACGTCTCGGTCGTCGGCTTCGACGACCACCCGCTCGCGGGGCTGTGGGCACCGCCGTTGACGACCGTACGGCAGGACTTCGCCGGTATGGGGAGACGGGGCTTCGAACTGCTCAGCCGCGCGATGGCCGGCGACCGTGAGCCGCGCCTGTCGTCAGAGCGTCCGCAGCTCGTGCTGCGCGCGAGTGCCGGCCCTGCGCCGGCCGATCGGTAGCCACCCGCTCGTTCCCCAGAGACGGATGCCGTCCCAGTCCGGATGCTCCTGTCTCGCGCCGCATTGTGAAAACGTTTTCAAACTGCGTCGTCCGACGCAGCATCACCGCCCACGGGCACTCGAGGAAGAGGAAGATCGTGAAGCTGAGATCATCGTTCGCTGCGGCCGTCGGGACGGCCGTCGTCGTGGCCGGAGGCGTCGTGGCCCCCGCGGCGCAGGCCGCGGAATCCGAGGTGCTGTCCGTCGACTTCTCCGCACGCACGGGGGAGTTCCGCGGGGGTGCCACGGGAACGCTGTACGGATTCGGCGACGAGGGCGCGCCCACACAGGCGCTCATCGACGGCGCGCACATCACCAACACGTCGCAGAAAGCGCCGTACGGCACGCAGCATCCCTCGGGCGATGCGCTGGCCGTGGAGGACGGGTTCCTCGCCAAGCACGGTGAGGACATGTACATCTACGTGCAGGACTACTACCCGGATTGGTCGTACAACGGCGGCGCCCGACCGGGGGACGACCGCACGTACGACCAGTCGGACGGCACGTTCACCGAGGAGCCGAACGGCGTCTGGGACTACCTCGAGATCGTGGAGTTCGTGGCCCAGGCGGTCGCCGATGACTCATCGAGCCCCGACAACTACGTCTTCATCCCGTTCAACGAGCCGGACGGCGGCAACTGGTACGCCGACTGGGGGACGATGAAGGATACGTTCCTCGACGACTGGCAGGCGTCGTACGACAAGATCCAGGAGGTCTGGGAGAGGAACGGGCTCGGTCATGCCAGGGTCGGCGGACCGGGCGACAGTCGCTGGCATTCCGATCGCAGCCGCGACTACCTCGCGTTCGCGAAAGAGCACGAGTCCCTGCCCGACGTCTTCATCTGGCACGAGCTCGGCATCGACAACCTTGCGACCTACCGCGGCAACTTCGCCGCATATCGAGCGATGGAGGAAGAGCTCGGCATCGACCCGCTCCCGGTGAACATCACGGAGTACGGCATGCTGCGAGACATGGGCGTTCCGGGACAGCTCGTGCAGTGGCTGTCGATGTTCGAGGACACCAAGGTCGACGCGCAGACCGCGTACTGGAACTACGCGGGCAACTTCTCGGACAACAGTGCGCGCCCGAACGGTGCGAACGCGGGATGGTGGATGTTCAAGTGGTACGGCGACCTCGAAGGATCGGAAACGGTCGAGGTCGCGCCGCCCGCGCTGAACGTCGCAGACTCGCTGCAGGGCATCGCCGCGATCGACGACGAGAATCAGCGGGCGACCGTGCTGTGGGGCGGCGGTTCGCGCGACGTGACGCTCGACCTCTCGTCGCTCCCTGAGTCATTCGGCGACGAGGTCGACGTCGAGGTGCGCGAGATCGCGCTCACCGGAGCCGAGGGGCTCGCGAACACACCGCGCGTCGTGGAGGCGATCTCCGGCGCGAAGGTCGAGGGCGGTGCCCTGTCGGTCTCGGTCGACATCTACGACCGCTATGCCGGGTACCAGCTGATCGTGACGCCCTCGCAGGGGCGGGATGTCGAAGCCGCTGCCGCCGCGCAGCCGTGGGCTGAGACGATCGAGGCCGAAGACACGGCGCTGACGGATGCGGCGGTCTACGAGCAGGATCCGCTGGCGGGCGGCGGATGGAAGTTCCTCGCCTCCCACGGCAAGGACGTCGGTTCGTTCAACAAGGCGACTTCCCGCGCGGACTGGACGGTCGAAGTGCCGGATGACGGACTGTACCGACTGCAGGTGATCGGCGGGGCGCCGGGAGTGCCCGGCCGTCACGCGCTCTTCGTCGACGACACCGCATCGGGGACGATCCAGTACACGGCCGATCTGGCGCTGAACGACCGGTCGCGATGGCAGTACCGCGGGAGCGCGGAGGCGCTCGTGGAGCTCAGCGCCGGCACGCACGTCGTCTCGGTGCGCGCCAGCGAGGACGGCGAGAACGCGCTGCCGAACTCCGACATCACGCTCGACAAGCTCGGTCTGACGAGCGTCGGGACGGGCGAGCGCACGAGGTACCCCGCGTCGACCTTCCGCGTCTACGGCGGAGCGCGGCTCGACTGGGCAGCCGGCGGTGCAGTGCTCGAGGACGGCGGGCGCGTCGACGTCTACGCGACGGCGATGGACACCGGTTACTACGATGTCGACGTCGAATGGGACTCGGATGCCCCATCGGCCGTGTCGGTGAGCGTCAACGGGACGAGTCCCGTCGAGCTCACCGCCGACGGTGAGGGCGCGTGGCGCTCGACCGCCCGTCTCCATCTGGTGGAGGGGATCAACGAGCTCGAAATCTCGTCCGGGAATGGTTCGGTCGTTCGCTCGGTCGGTACGACCAGGGTTCGCGAGGCCGACGACGCTGAGGTCTCGATCGAGGCGGAGTCCGCGAGCCTGTCGGGAACCGCCGAGGCGATAGCGCTCCCCGAGAGCTCGGGTACGAACGCCTCGGGCGCAGCGTACGTCGGCAGCGTGGGCGACGGCGCCGAGAATGCGATCGAGATCGCCCGCACCTCGGGCATCGACGCGGCGGGCGATTATGACGTGACCGTTCACTACGCGAACGCGGAGCTCTCAGGTGATCACGACTACAACCCGCAGGTCGTCGATCGCCGCATCGACGTCAGCGAGGGCGGCGAAGGGGTCGGGCACGCCTATTTCCGCTACACCTACTCATGGGACAGCTTCTGGGAGCGGACGATCCCGGTCACTCTGACGACGGCCGATCAGCCTCTGCGCCTCGGCAACGAGAGCGCGCACGCGCCGAACATCGACCGCATCGTGATCGCCCCGCGCGTTCTCGGTGAACCGGTGACGGAAGCGGCGGACGGCGGTCAGACGCTGACGATCGAGCTGACGGCGACGACGCGCTGCGTCGCCGGGAGGGTCGTCGTCGTCGCGACGGCGGTGAACACCGGCGACGCGGGCGTCGTCCTCGACGTTGCCAGCGCGTTCGGCGAGAAGTCAGGGACAGCGCTCGCCGCGGGGAAGACCGCGTCGTACGCGTTCTCGAGCCGTGCCTCGGCGGTCGACGCCGGTACGGTCTCGGCGGCACCCGCTGGTGCCGACGCCGTCGAGGCGTCCTACGCCGGGCGCGACTGCGGCTGACGTCCTGAGCGGAGAAGCCCCCGGCGCGCTCGCCGGGGGCTTCTTCGCGTGCGGGGTGCGGCGTCGCCGATCGGCGTCAGTCGAACATGTCGCCGATGAGGCCGCCGAGGAGCAGTCCTCCGATCGCGGGGCCCAGGAAGTCGCCGCCGCCCGAGCCGCCCCGGCCGCCTCCGCCGCGGCCGCCGAAGCCCCAGTCGTCGTCGCGGCCGCGTCTGCGCTCGTCGTCGATGTCGCGCTGCGCGAGCTGCAGCGCCTCGCTCGCGAGGTGTCCGATGCGACGAACGGTCTGCTGCGCCTCGCGCCTGGTGTCCTCGTCGATCACGAGGGGCTCGACCTCGATGCGCAGGCGCTCGGCCTCGGCGAGGCGGGTGCGGGCGTCGGCGCCGAGGTAGCCGCGGTGTCCGTTGATCACGCTGCGCGCGACGGCGAGCGAGTGATCCGCCGCGTCGAGCTCGGCTCGCACGTGCCGCTCGGAGGGTACGGGGTTCGCGGCGCGGTCGCGCGCCTTCGCGATGGCGGTGTCGAGCGCGGCATTCGCCTCGCTGAGCCGCGCAAGGTCGTCGAACGGGTCGCTCGGAGTCCCGGCGCCCGGAAGCGACGCGAGGGCGGCCTCGAGCGCGGCGATCGCGGACGCGACCTCGGCGGTCTGCGGGGCCTGCCTGGCCGTGACGATGCCGCCCCGGGAGTCGGCCGTGACCTCGGCGAGCGCCGTCTGCGTGCGCATCGCCTCGATCTCGAAGTCCTCGACGCCGTCGAGGATGCTCGTCGCGCGCCTCACCGATTCCGTGGCGGCCTCGAGCGCGGCGAGCGACTCGGGAACGCGGCCCGCATCGCGCCTGCGCGCGGCGACCTCGGCCGAGCGCGCCGCGAAGTCCAGCAGCTGCTCGGCCTCCTCTGGGTTGCCGGCGACGCGCTGCAGAGCAGCGGGGCTGTAGCGGCCGGTCAGGCGCTCGACGACGGATCGGGCGTTCGGCACGCGTTCGCGCAGGCGCTCGGCGGTCGCCCCGACCGCGTCGATCGCCCGAGGCGCGCTCCTGACCCTCTCGACCTCGCCCCTCAGCGCCTCGGTGTGCTCGTCGAGCAGATCGTCGGCCCACGCGCACAGCTGGACGATGCGCGCGTTGCGGGTGCGCAGCTCCTCCGCCGTGTCGGGGATGTCGTCGTGGTTCAGCTGGTGGAGGCGGAAGGCCTCGCCCATGTGCGTGCGGACGGCATCGAGCGCCTGCCGCACGCTGCGGGTCGCGGCGTCGCCGAGCTCGGCCTGCGCGAACGCGATCTCATCGGCGGTCGACCTGATGCGCTCGTCGGCCGCGACGAGCGCCTTCTGGGCGCGCCCCGCCAAGCTCTCGTCCTCGGCGGTCTGCCTCTCGTCGGCGCCGCGGTCGCGCCTTCCCCAGAAACCCATGCGGAAAGTCTACGGACGCGAGGCTATGAATGGGCGGGCGCCTCCTGCTTCGCGGGGCGCCCGCGCTTCGGACGCTCGTCCGAGAGCGCGAGGGTGCGCCCCGGATGGGCCGCCAGGCGCTGCTCCGCTCGTTCGAGCAGGCGCTCCTCGGCCTCGGCGGCGAGGATCATCGCATCGACGATCAGCGATCGCGCGATCTCCTCCGCGCCCGAGGCGTCTGCCGTTTCGAGCTCCTCGCGGCGGAGGGATTCGAGCCTGGCCCGCGTCGTGCGCCGCTGCTCCTTGATGAGGCAGTCGACGTCGACTCCGGGCAGGGTCGCTGCCAGCGCCAGCTTGATCGCCAGCTCGTCCCGCGTGCCGAGGCCCCGCGGCACGGGGGAGCCGATCCATCCGGACGCCTCCACAGAACCAGCCGGAGTGATCGCCCAGAAGACGTGCCCGTTCCCGTCGGCGTCGCTGCGCTCGACGAGACCGTCCCGCTCCAGCCGCTCGAGGGTGTTGTAGATCTGCCCGACGTTGAGGGGCCACGTCGCGCCGGTTCGGCGTTCGAACTCGGCACGCAGCTGATATCCGTAGCAGGGGCCCTGATCGAGGAGCGCCAGCAGGCTCAGCCGCACCGACATCGTCTCTCCTCCCGCACGCGAATGGGTTTCCGCGTATGCATATGCCGACTCTAAGCGCACGCGACGCCGATCCGCCTTCGTTCGGCGTCGGCAGCGGTCCGCGTGTCGCGGCATCCGGATGTCTGTGCCTGCGCATAGTCACAGGCCGATAACATAGGGCGTTGTATGTCTGCATCGGGAACGATGCGGGCGAGCGTCGAACGGCCGGCCGCGCACCGCGGGCGAGCCGATGAGGAGAAGACACGTGGCCAATCCCTTCGAGAAGATTCTTCGCGCAGGCGAGGGACGCGTTCGCCGCAGGCTGAACCAGATCGTCAAGGCGGTGAACGCGCTCGAGGAGGAGTACGAGGCGCTCACCGACGAGGAGCTGCGCGGCGAGACCGTCGAGCTCCGCGCCCGCTACGACAAGGGCGAGACGCTCGACCAGCTGCTGCCAGAGGCCTTCGCCGCAGTGCGCGAGGCCGCGAAGCGCACGCTCGGCATGCGCCCGTACGACGTCCAGCTCATGGGCGGCGCGGCGCTGCACCTCGGCAACATCGCCGAGATGAAGACCGGTGAGGGCAAGACCCTCGTCGCGACCCTGCCCGCGTACCTCAACGCCATTGCGGGCAAGGGCGTCCACGTCATCACGGTCAACGACTTCCTCGCGTCGTACCAGGCCGACCTGATGGGCCGCGTCTACCGCGCGCTCGGCATGACGACGGGCACGATCGTGTCCGGCCAGAAGCCGGCGGAGCGCCGCGAGCAGTACGCCGCCGACATCACGTACGGCACGAACAACGAGTTCGGCTTCGACTACCTGCGCGACAACATGGCGTGGCGCAAGGAAGACATCGTGCAGCGCGATCACTTCTTCGTGATCGTCGATGAGGTCGACTCGATCCTGATCGACGAGGCGCGAACGCCGCTGATCATCTCCGGTCCCTCGTCGGGCGAGGCGAACCGCTGGTTCTCCGAGTTCGCGAAGATCGCCGCGACCCTCGAGCGCGAGGTCGACTACGAGGTCGACGAGAAGAAGCGCACGGTCGGCGTGCTCGAGCCCGGCATCGAGAAGGTCGAGGACTACCTCGGCATCGACAACCTGTACGAGTCGGCGAACACCCCGCTGATCTCGTTCCTCAACAACTCGATCAAGGCGCTCTCGCTGTTCCACCGCGACCAGGACTACGTGGTCATGGACGGCGAGGTCATGATCGTCGACGAGCACACGGGGCGCATCCTCGCCGGCCGGCGCTACAACGAGGGCATCCACCAGGCGATCGAGGCGAAGGAGGGCGTGCAGGTCAAGGCCGAGAACCAGACGCTCGCCACCGTCACGCTGCAGAACTACTTCCGCCTGTACGACAAGCTCTCCGGCATGACCGGTACGGCCGAGACCGAGGCCGGCGAGTTCATGGCGACGTACAAGCTCGGCGTCGTGCCCATCCCGACCAACAAGCCGATGGTCCGCAAGGATCAGTCCGACCTCGTGTACGCCACGGAGGAGGGCAAGTTCACGCAGGTCGTCGATGACATCGCCGACCGCCACGAGAACGGTCAGCCCGTGCTCGTCGGCACGGTCAGCGTCGAGAAGAGCGAGTACCTCTCGCGCATGCTGCGCAAGCGCGGCATCAAGCACGAGGTGCTCAACGCGAAGAACCACGGCCGTGAGGCCGAGATCGTCGCCCGCGCGGGCCGCCTCGGCGCCGTCACGGTCGCGACGAACATGGCGGGCCGCGGAACCGACATCATGCTCGGCGGCAACGCCGAGTTCATGGCGGTGCAGCGGATGAAGGAGGCCGGCCTCGACCCGAAGGAGTCGCCCGAGGAGTACGAGGCGGCCTGGGACGGGGTCTTCGACGAGGTCAAGGCCGAGGTCGGCACGGAGGCCGAGAAGGTGCGCGACGCCGGCGGCCTGTACGTGCTCGGCACGGAGCGCCACGAGTCCCGCCGCATCGACAACCAGCTGCGCGGCCGCTCCGGCCGTCAGGGAGACCCGGGCGAGAGCCGGTTCTACCTCTCGCTGCAGGACGACCTGATGCGCAAGTTCCAGCGGGGCTCGGCCGACGCGCTGCTCGCGCGCGGGGTTCCCGACGACGTCGCCATCGACTGGAAGATCGTCGGCCGGCTGATCAAGAGCGCCCAGGCCCAGATCGAGGGCCGCAACGCCGAGTCGCGCAAGAACGTGCTGAAGTACGACGACGTCCTCAACCGCCAGCGCGAGGCGATCTACTCCGACCGCCGTCACATCCTCGAGGGCGACGACATCGCCGGCCGCGTCGAGCACTTCCGCGAGGACGCGATCACGGCCGTCATCGACGAGCACATCGTCGGCGGGCACAGCGAGGGCTGGGACTTCGATGCGCTGTGGACCGAGCTGAAGACGATGTACCCGATCGACGTCACGATCGACGAGGTCGTCGAGGAGGCCGCGGGCCGCAAGGGCGGCATCACGGTCGACGGGCTCAAGCGCGAGCTGCTCAGCGACGCGAAGATCGCCTACGGCAAGCGCGAGGAGAAGCTCGGCGAGGCCGCGGTGCGCGAGCTCGAGCGCCGCGTCGTGCTGCAGGTGCTCGACCGCCGCTGGCGCGACCACCTCTACGAGATGGACTACCTCAAGGACGGCATCGGCCTGCGCGCCATGGCCCAGCGCGACCCGCTGATCGAGTACCAGCGCGAGGGCTTCCAGATGTTCCAGACGATGATGGCGGCCATCAAGGAGGAGGCGACCGGCTACCTCTTCAACCTCGAGGTCGAGGTGCGCCGCGCGGAGGGCTCCGATGCCCAGCCCGAGGTCGAGGCCAAGGGCCTCGCCGAGGACGCCGGTCCTCAGCAGCTCGAGTACTCGGCTCCCAGCGAGGACGGCGGCGTGGAGGTGCGCGCCGACGGCGGCGCCGTGCGCACGGAGTCGGCCGACGATCAGGTGGAGCCCGGCGCGTTCGGCGCGGCTGCCGACCGCGCATCCGGTCAGCAGGGCGGCACGAACCGCGCCGCTCGCCGAGCCAAGGGCAAGAAGTAGCGGCAGGCTCCGCAGCAGACAGAGGGACGCGTCGCCGGATGACCGGCGGCGCGCCCCCGTGCGTGCGCCGTCCGGGGTGATCGAGCGCCCCGCCCGGGCGCGTATCCTGGGTCGATGAGCACGTTGCGCCCCCTGGATCAGTCGTCGAAGCTGAAGAACGTTCTGTACGAGATCCGCGGGGCAGCGCTCGAGGCCGCCACCCAGCTCGAGGCGGACGGCCACTCCATCCTGAAGCTCAACACCGGCAACCCCGCCATCTTCGGGTTCGAGGCGCCTCATCAGATCGTGCGCGACATGATCGAGACGATCCCGCAGGCGCACGGCTACAGCGACAGCCGCGGCATCCTCGGCGCGCGCCGCGCCGTGGTCAGCCGCTACGAGAACGAGCCGGGCTTCCCCCAGGTCGACGTCGACGACGTCTACCTCGGCAACGGCGTCTCTGAGCTGATCACCATGACGATGCAGGCGCTGCTCGATCAGGGCGACGAGGTGCTGATCCCGGCCCCCGACTACCCGCTGTGGACGGCCATGACGAGCCTCGCCGGCGGCACGCCGGTGCACTACGTGTGCGACGAGGAGAACGGCTGGCAGCCCGACCTGGAGGACATCAGGTCGAAGATCACGCCGAACACCAAGGCGATCGTCATCATCAACCCGAACAACCCCACCGGGGCGGTCTACGGCCGCGATGTCGTGGCGGGTCTGGTGCAGATCGCGCGCGAGAACTCGCTCCTCGTCCTCAGCGACGAGATCTACGACCGCATCCTGTTCGACGACGCCGAGCACGTCTCGACCGCCTCGCTCGCGCCCGACCTGCTGTGCCTGACGTTCAACGGCCTCTCGAAGACCTACCGCGTCGCGGGCTACCGCTCCGGATGGCTCGTGATCACCGGGCCGAAGAAGCACGCGGCCGGATTCCTCGAGGGCATCCAGCTGCTCGCATCGACGCGCCTGTGCGCCAACGTGCCTGCGCAGCACGGCGTGATCGCGGCGCTCACCGGTCAGCAGTCGATCGACGCGCTGATCGGCCCGAGCGGCCGGCTCCACCAGCAGCGCGATGTCGCGTGGGAGGGCCTGAACGCGATTCCGGGCGTGAGCTGCGTGAAGCCCACCGGCGCGCTGTACGCGTTCCCGAGGCTCGACCCAGAGGTGCACGAGATCCACGACGACTCGAAGCTCGTCTACGACTTCCTCATCCAGGAGCACGTGCTGCTGGTACCTGGCACGGGCTTCAACTGGGCCACCCACGACCACGTGCGCATCGTGACTCTGCCGGAGCCGCGGGTGATCGCCGAGGCGATCGAGCGGTTCGGCAACTTCCTGTCGAGCTACCGCCAATAGCAGCCGCGCGCGACGAGGCCCGCATCATCCGACGATGATGCGGGCCTCGTCGCGTCGTGCGGCTACTCGGCGACGCCCAGCACCTCGAAGATCCAGGCCAGCTGGAACGCCCGCTCGCGCCACGCGTTGTAGCGCCCCGAGACGCCGCCGTGACCCGCCGTCATCTCGCACTTCATCAGCACGTCGGCTCCCACCTCGCGCAGGCGCTGCACCCACTTGGCCGGCTCGACGTAGAGCACGCGGGTGTCGTTGAGGCTCGTCATCGCGAGGACCCGCGGATAGGCCACGCCCTCGCGCACGTTCTCGTACGGGGTGTAGGAGCGCATGTACTCGTACACGTCGGCGTCGTGCAGCGGGTTGCCCCATTCGTCCCACTCGATCACCGTGAGCGGAAGCGACGGATCGAGGATCGACGTGAGCGCGTCGACGAACGGCACGTCGGCGAGGATCCCGGCGAACGCCTCGGGAGCGAGGTTCGCGACCGCACCCATCAGCAGCCCGCCGGCCGAGCCGCCCTCGGCGACAAGGCGATCGGGGGTCGTGTAGCCCTCGTCAGCGAGGTAGCGGGCCACGTCGACGAAGTCGGTGAACGAGTTGCGCTTGGCGAGCAGCTTGCCGTCCTCGTACCAGGCGCGCCCCATCTCGCCGCCGCCGCGCACGTGGGCGACCGCGAACACGACGCCGCGGTCGAGCTCGCTCAGCCTTGCCACAGAGAAACCAGGGTCGATCGAGTGCTCGTACGACCCGTACCCGTAGAGGTGGACTGGTCGCACATCGGCGCCCGGCTCGCCGAACGACCGCTTCCACACCAGCGAGACGGGGATCTCGGTGCCGTCGGCCGCGGGCACCCAGACGCGGCGCTGATCGTACTCGGCCGCGTCGTAGCCGCCCTGCACCTCGGCGCGCTTGCGCAGCAGCAGCTCGCCGGTCGCGAGCTCGTACTCGAACACGGATCCCGGCGTCGTGAACGAGCCGTACCCCAGCCGGATGACCGGGGGAGCCCACTCGGGGTTGCCCGACGCCCCAGCGGCGTACAGCGGGTCGGGGAACGATATCTCGCGCAGCTCGCCCGACGCGTAGTCGAGCACGGCGACACGGGGCAGTCCGCCCGAGCGGTACTCGACGATCGCGAAGTCGCGGAAGCAGTCGATGTCGAGCAGGCGCCGGCCCGGGGTGTGGGGGAGGACGACCTCGGTCGCGGCGGGGTCGGCGAGCGGGGCCCGCACCAGCTCGAAGTCGAGCGCGCCGTCGTTGTGCAGGATGTACAGCCAGTCCTCGCCGTCGATGACCGCGTGGTCGACGTCGTACTCGACGCCGTCGCGGCGCGGCCACACGGCGCGCGGGGTCGCGGTCGGGTCGGCGGCATCGACGATCGAGCACTCGCTCGTCACCGAAGAGCCGGAGCCGAGGATCAGGAAGCGGTCGCTGCGGGTGAGGCCGGAGCCGACCCAGAAGCTCTCGTCGCCGTCGGCGTACAGCATGGTGTCGTCCGCGGTGCCGGCCTCGCCGACCGCGTGCAGCCAGATCTGGTGGGGGCGCCACGCGTCGTCGACGGTCGAGTAGACGATGTGCCGGCCGTCCGGCAGGAACTGCGCCCCGCCGGCGATGCCCTCGATCACGTCGGGGAAGAGCTCGCCCGTGACGAGGTCGCGCATCCTGACCGTGTAGCGCTCGTCGCCCGTGTCATCGACGGCCCAGAGCATCCGATCGCCGGCGTTCGAGATGTCGAACGCGCCGAGCGAGAAGAAGTCGCGGCCGTCGGCCTCGGCGTTCGCGTCGAGCAGCACCTCCTCGCCCGGCACGTCGACGTCGGCCTCGAGAACGGGCGGCGTCCAGTCGTCCTCGCTCGTGATCGGGGCGCGGCACTGGATGCCGTACTGCTTGCCGGCGATCGTTCGGCCGTAGTACCACCAGTCGCCGCGCCGGCTCGGCACCGAGAGGTCGCTCTCCTTCACGCGGCCCTTGATCTCCTGGAAGATCTTCTCGCGCAGCGGCTCGAGATGGGCGAGCGCCGCGTCGGCGTGGGCGTTCTCCGCCTCGAGGTGGGCGATCACCTCCGGATCGTCCTTGGCGCGCAGCCACTCGTAGGGATCGTGGAACGTGTCGCCGTGATGCGTTCGTTCGATGGGACGGCGGTCGGCGATGGGTGCGGAACTCACCCGACCACGCTACCCGTGCGCGGACCGGAACTCCCGCTCATCCCTAGAATGGAGGGCATGCGCTTCTCCCATGTGTACCTCGACGACGAGACGGCCCCGACCCTGGTGGTCGAGCAGGGAGAAGAGGCCATCCCGGTGGCGAGCCTCGTCGACGACGCGCCCGCGAGCCTGCAGGCACTGCTCGAGCGGGGCGACGACACCGTCGACCGCCTGCGCGCGGCCGTCGCGGCAGGAGAGGGAGAGCGCGTTCCGCTCGCCGGAGTCCGCTACGCATCTGCGGTGAACCGGCCCCCGGCGATCATGGCGGTCGGCCTCAACTACGCGGCGCACTCGGGCGAGCTGAACCTCAAGACCGACTCGACGCCGACGGTCTTCACGCTGTGGCCGAACTCGCTCGCCGGTCATGACACCACGACGACCTGGTCTCGCCGGATGAGCGAGGCCGTCGACTACGAGGCCGAGCTCGGCGTCGTCATCGGCAGGCCGGCGCGCGACGTCACCGAGGAGGAGGCGCTCGACTACGTCTTCGGCTACACCGTGGTCAACGACATCTCGGCGCGCAACATCCAGTACTCCGAGGCGCAGTGGTCCAGGTGCAAGTCGCTCGACGGCTTCACACCGACTGGCCCGCGCGTCGTCACGGCCGACGAGATCGCCGACCCGCAGGACCTGCACATCTGGACGACGGTCGACGGGCAGACGGTGCAGGACGCGACGACCGGTCAGATGGTGCGATCCGTCGCCACGCTGATCTCGCACCTCTCGCAGGGCATCACGCTTCTGCCAGGAACCCTCATCTCGACCGGGAGCCCCGGCGGAAGCGGGTTCTCGCGCACGCCGCAGATCCTCCTGGGCGACGGCACGACCGTCACCGTCGGCGTCGACGGCATCGGCGAGCTGACGACCCACTGCCGCGTCGTCGACTGAACCGGACACGGCTCGACCCCGGCCGGCGAGCGCCGTGCCGGGGTCGATGCCGCGGTGGGGGAGCCGCTACGGCAGGTCCTCCGGTGCGATCACGGGGATGGCCGTCGTGATGGGCTCGATCCCGCTGAGGCGCTGCGGGCGCAGCTGCTTCATGACCTCTTCGCGCGTCATCAGCTCGGCCTCGACCACGAGGTCGGCGACGCTGCGGTGCGTCAGGAGCGCGGTCTTGGCGAGCGCGGCGGCGGCCGAGTAGCCGATGAACGGCGTCAGGGCGGTGATCACGCCGACCGACGAACCGACCATCGCACCGAGACGGTCGCGGTTGGCCGAGATGCCGTCGATGCAGTTGACCCGCAGCGTGCGGTACGCGCGGCGCATCCAGATGATCGACTGCAGGATCGAGTGGGCGATGACCGGCTCGAACGCATTCAGCTGCAGCTGGCCGGCCTCCGCGGCCATCGTGACCGTGAGATCGGCGCCGACCACGGAGAAGGCGACCTGGGTGACGACCTCGGGGATGACGGGGTTCACCTTGCCGGGCATGATCGACGAACCGGCCTGCTTGGAAGGCAGGTTGATCTCGCCGAGGCCCGCCTGGGGGCCGGATGAGAGCAGGCGGAGGTCGTTGCAGATCTTCGAGAGCTTGATCGCGTTGCGCTTGAGCGAGCTCGAGAACGAGATGAACGAACCCATGTCGCTCGTCGACTCGACGAGGTCGCTCGCGGTCCGCAGCGCCAGGCCGGAGATCTGTGCGAGATGGACGCGGGCGCGGTCCGCGTAGCCGGGAGGGGCCGTGACGCCCGTGCCGATCGCCGTAGCGCCCAGGTTGATCTCGGTCAGCAGGGCAGCGTTCTCCTCGAGGCGGCGGAGGTCGGCGCCCATGGTCGTGGCGAAGCCGTGGAACTCCTGCCCGAGCGTCATCGGGACGGCGTCCTGCATCTGGGTGCGACCGACCTTCAGCACGTCGGCGAACTCCTCGCTCTTCGCGAGGAACGCGCGGCGGAGCAGCTCGAGCTCTTCGAGCAGGCCCACGTGCACGAGCAGCAGGGCGACCTTGATGCTCGTCGGGTAGGTGTCGTTGGTCGACTGGCTGCGGTTGGTGTGGTCGATCGGGTGCAGGTAGGCGTAGTCGCCCTTCTCCCGACCGGCCAGCTCGAGGGCGATGTTGGTGATGACCTCGTTGGCGTTCATGTTCGTCGAGGTGCCGGCCCCGCCCTGCAGCACGCCGACGCAGAACTGGTCGTGGAACTCGCCGTCGATCACGCGCTGTGCGGCGCGGTCGATCAGATCGGCTCGCTCGGGGTCGAGGACGCCGATGTCGCGGTTCGCGCGCGCGGCCGCCTGCTTCACCATCGCGAGTGCCGTGACCAGCTCGGAGTACACCGAGATGGGGCGCTGGGTGATGTCGAAGTTCTCCATCGCGCGGGCGGTGTGAACGCCCCAGTATGCGCTGGCGGGAACGGCCATCGGTCCCAGTGAATCGGTTTCAGTTCGTGTCTGTTCGCTCACCCCTCGAGCCTATGACGGGGCACGGAGGAAGAGGCGAGGACGAGGTCTCAAGAAGACGACTTTTTGCGGGAGAACGCCTCGAGGCGCTCCTCCGGCGTCATCGCCTCGAGCCTGGCGTAGAACTCGGGGCCGAAGACGTCGCCGGGGTCGGCGCCGTCGACGGGCACGATCGTGTGCGTGATCGTGTCGTCGTATACGTGCACGAGGGCGAACGCCTGCCCGGCGTCCATGCCGTTGATGCGCAGCGGGGTGCGGGCGACGTCCATCGTGTAGCAGGTCGCGGCCGCCACGCTCACGGGGACGCCAGCGAACGTGCCGTGCATCGAGTAGTGCAGGTGTCCGGCGAGGATGGTGCGGACGTCGGTGCCCCTGATGGCGTCGGCGAGCCGGTCCTGCCCTCGCAGCTCGAGGATGTCGAAGAGCGGCACGTGGGTCGGCAGCGGCGGGTGGTGCAGGGCGATGATCGTGCCGAGCGGAGCGGGGGAGGAGAGCTGATCCCGCAGCCACGCGAGCTGCTCGTCGTCGACCTCGCCGTGGTGCCATCCGGGAACCGTCGAGTCGAGCGCGATCAGGCGAAGCCCGCCGAGGTCCCACGCGTGGTAGATCGGCTTCTGGCTCGGCTCCTCGTCGAGCAGGTCGCGGCGCATCTCCGGCCGTTCGTCGTGGTTGCCCGCGACCCACGCGATCGGTGCGCCCATGCGCTCGGCGACCGGCTCGACGATGCGGCGGAGCATCGTGTAGGCCTCCGGCTCGCCGAGGTCGGTGAGGTCGCCCGTGAACACGAGGGCGTCCGGAGAGACGCCGGTCTGCTCGACGCGCTCGAGCGCGCGCCGGAGGTTGGCCTCGACGGCGAAGGTGTCGTACAGGTTCGCGCCCCCGGCGAGCAGATGGGTGTCGCTGAGATGGACGAGGGTGCGACTGGCCGGTGCGTGGATTCCGAACTGCATATCGCGATCCTACGGTCCGCGGATGAACGGGCAGTTCTGCCCACGCGAACGGAGAGTGCGCCTGTGCGGCGGCACTCGGCTGACGCATAGAGTGTCGTGCATGACCTACGCACCACCGCCGAATCAGCCGGGACCGCAGTACGGCCAGCAGCCGACCTACCATTCGGCCCTCGCGCAGCCGGCGTACGGGCAGCCCGCCCCGATCGCGGCCCCGCAGCAGCAGCGCTTCCTGCAGCTGCCGCCCGTGCCGTCGCACGTGCATCCGCTGTGGTTCCTCGGCTGGATCGGCGTCGGACTGCTGGCGCTGCTCGTGCTCATCACGTTCGTGCTGCCGCTGATGGCGTTCGGACCCGGTTCGTTCTTCATCTCGGCGACGCTCGCGCTCATCCCGTTCGCCATCGTCATCATGACCGTGCTGTGGATCGACAACTGGGAGCCCGAGCCCAAGGGCCTCATCGTCTTCGCGCTCGCCTGGGGTGCCTTCGCCTCGATCGGCCTCACGACGCTGTTCCTGTTCCTGTTCGACTACCTCGCCCTCGAGGTGATGGCGATCGACCCGGCCACCCACGACGTCATCGCCACCGTGGTGCGCGCGCCGCTGCTCGAAGAGGCCTGCAAGATGGTCGGCGTGTTCGTGATCATCCTGATCGCGCGCCACACGATCGACGGCCCGATCGACGGCCTCGTCTACGGCGCCCTGATCGGCGCGGGCTTCGCCTTCACCGAGAACATCCAGTACTTCTTCGTCTACGGCACGAGCCAGGGCCTCGACGCGACGCTGTCGATCTTCTTCATGCGCGGCATCCTCTCGCCGTTCGCCCACGCGATGTTCACCGGCGTGTTCGGACTGCTGGTGGGGCTCGCCCTCCGCAACCGCCGCAACGTGGCGCTGTACGCCCTTATCGGGTACGTCGCCGGGGTCGCGCTGCACGCGCTCTGGAACGGGTCGAGCTACGTCAACTTCCTGCTGCTGTACATCGTGCTGCAGGTGCCGATCTTCGTGATGTTCATCGTGGGCATCGTGCTGCTGCGCAAGGAGGCGGCGACGATCACGCACCGGCGGCTGGGCGACTACGCCACTGCCGGCTGGTTCACGGCCCAGGAGGTCGACATGCTCGCCACCCCGCGCGGTCGCAAGATCGGCAAGGCCTGGGCACGCACGCTGCCCGGCGACCGCAGTGCGCTGATGAAGACGTTCATCCGCGACTCGACGCAGCTGGCCATGGCGCGATCTCGCGGCATGAGCGGGCGCGACCCGAAGGCGCCGGTCGCCGAGCAGCAGCTGCTCGTGCGGGTGCTGGCGACGCGCGAGGCGCTGCTCGCGCCGTAGACAACATTCAGCGCCCGGGCTGCGGCGATGCCTGCAAGACTTCCGGGCGCTGAATGGGCTTGGCATCAGCATGCGACGGAAACCTACGGCTGTCAAGGGAGCTGATGAGGTTGCGGAGGATGGGCGATGGGCGCGACATCCGCCGCCCCGGCATGTTTGGATAGGGGCATGAGCGAAGAACGAACGAAGCCCGAATTCGACGCACCCGAGGGCCCCGCGCCCAGCCAGCTGGTCATCGACGACCTCGTCGTCGGCGACGGCGCCGAGGCCCAGCCCGGCGCGAACGTCACCGTGCACTACGCCGGTGTCGAGTACGACTCGGGCGAGGAGTTCGACTCGTCCTGGAACCGCGGCCAGACGCTGCAGTTCCCGCTGCAGGGCCTCATCCAGGGCTGGCAGGACGGCATCCCCGGCATGAAGGTCGGCGGTCGGCGCAAGCTCACCGTCCCGCCGCACCTCGCGTACGGCCCCGCCGGCGGCGGTCACTTCCTCAGCGGCAAGACGCTGATCTTCATCATCGACCTCGTCGACGTCGCGTAAAGACGACAGACCGCAAGGGCCGCCCGCTCCATCCGGAGCGGGCGGCCCTTGTCGTCCGGCGTCGCTGTCCGCCCCGGCGTCAGGGCGTCGGCGTCAGCGCGTCGTACGCGCGGAACGACGGTGCGAGGCGCAGCAGCATGGCGATCACGGCGACGATGATCATGCCGCCGGCGACCGCGGGCACCCAGTGGGCGAACAGCGTCGCCAGGGTGCCGTAGTACAGAGCGCCGATGCGCGGGCCGCCCGCCACCACGACGATGAAGATGCCCTGCAGGCGGCCGCGGAACTCGTCGGGCACCGCGGTCTGCAGCATGGTCTGGCGGTAGATCGAGCTGACGTTGTCGGCCGCGCCCGTTCCGGCCAGGAACACGCACGCGAGCACGATCAGCGCGATATTGGCGTGGTTCGCGTCGACGGGCCCGTGGCTCAGCCATCCGAACCGCGCGGCCAGGAGCGTCAGGCCGAACAGCGTCGTGCAGACGCCGAAGACCTGGATGGCGCGGGCGATGCCGAGGCCCTGGCGCCGGACGGCGCCGATGCGGCCGGAGAAGATGCCGGAGAGGATGACGCCGACGGCGATCGCGGCCGTCAGGAACCCCGTGGTCACCTCGCCGCCGCCGAGCACCAGCACGCCGACCGCCGGCAGGATCGCGATCGGGTGCCCGAAGGTCATCGCGGTCAGGTCCATGACGAACTGCATCCGGATGTTCGGCGCGCGCTTGAGGAACGAAAGACCCTGGCGGAGCGACTCGAGCCCCGGTGCGTGTGATGCGCCCTCCGGCTTCATCGTCGGCAGCGTCCAGAGGCCGAGGAACAGCGAGAGCATCAGCACCACGTCGAGCGTGTAGGTGATGGGGTAGCCGAAAGCCGCGACGAGGATTCCCCCGAGCGCGGGGCCCGCCATCACCATGATGCCCATGCTGAGCCCCGTCAGCGCGGCCGCCGCGGGCACCAACGAGGGGCCGACGAGCTTCGGGGTGACCGCCGACTTGGTCGCGCCGACGATCGAGTTCGCGGCGGAGTTCACGATCGACAGGGCGTAGAGCCACCACTCGTTGACGAGCCCGGTCCAGGCGAGCACAGCGAGGAGGAGCGTCGAGATCCAGGTGACCGATGCGGCGGTGAGAGCGACTTTTCGCCGATCGAAGAAGTCGGCGAGCATGCCGCCGTAGAGCCCGGCGATGATCATCGGCAGGAGTCCGGCGAACGCGATCATGGCGACGGCGAAGTCGCTGTGGGTGATGGCGTACATCTGCAGCATCACGGCCATGATGGTCAGCTGACCGCCGAGTCCGCCGAACAGATTGCCGATCCAGAGCCGTGCGAAGGCGGGATGCTGCGTGAGCGGACGCAGGTCGATGAAGTGCGAGGAACGGTGCGTCACCGAAGAATCTTACGGTAGACTTTCGTGGTTGCCGTTCGATCGGCCGCGGATAAAGAGAGCTCGCGCATCAGGCGTCGGGCACCGCGCAACGAGGAGAAAGGGGATCGACTACATGGCACTTGCAGCAGATGTCAAGAAGGCGATCATCGAAGAGTACGCGACGCACCCCGGTGACACCGGATCCCCCGAGGTTCAGGTCGCACTGATGTCGAAGCGCATCAAGGACCTCACCGAGCACCTCAAGGAGCACAAGCACGACCACCACTCGCGTCGTGGCCTGTTCCTGCTCGTCGGTCAGCGCCGCCGACTGCTGACGTACCTGCACGACCTCGACATCACCCGCTACCGCTCGCTGATCGAGCGCATCGGGCTTCGTCGATAAGTCAGGACGCACAGAGCGCGACCAGCGTTCAATCGTCTTCTCAGAGGACCCGTCTCACGGTGTGAGGCGGGTCTTCTGCTGTACGCGGAAGGATTCAAATAAGCGGTGATTATGGTGCGTGAAAGAAAAGATTAGTTGTCGCCGTCGACACGCGCACCTACGCTCAGAGGCACTCCCGAGGTCAGAGAGGACCGAGCGTGTCAGAGATGATCACCGTGGCCGAAGCTGTCGGCCGCACACTTGCCAGCCTGGGCGTGAGCCGCGCTTTCGGCGTCGTCGGCAGCGGAAACTTCCATGTGACGAACGCGCTGGTCGACCACGGCGTCGAATTCGTGGCGGCCCGTCATGAGATGGGCGCGACCTGCATGGCCGATGCTTATTCGAGAGCGACCGGTGAGGCGGCCGTGGTCTCGGTGCATCAGGGCTGCGGTCTGTCGAATGCGCTGACCGGCATCGGCGAAGCGGCGAAAGCGCGCACGCCGATCATCGTCGTGACCGGTGACACCCCCGCGTACCAGCCGGCATCGAACTTCTACATCGATCAGGACGCCGCGGTCAGCGCGTTCGGGGCCGTAGCCGCGCGCATCCACCGCGCGCGGACGGCGATCAGCGATGCGCACGCCGCCTACACGACGGCGGTCGTGGACCGACGAACGGTCGTCCTCTCGATGCCGCTCGATCTGCAGACGGAGCTGGTGGAGTGGAGCGACGCATCGGTTCCGGTCCTTCCGGTGAAGGCCCCCGCAGTCGCGTCGTCCGAAGCCGTCGACCGCATCGTCGAGGCGATCGCGGCATCGGCTCGACCGGTGGTCCTGGCCGGCAGGGGCGCCTGGCACGCCGAGGCCGAGCTTCAACGGCTGGCGCAGCATGCAGGCGCGCTCCTGACGACGTCGGCTGCGGCGCGCGGGCTGTTCCGACGCGACCCGTGGCACCTCGATGTGATGGGCGGGTTCGCAACCCACGGCTCGGCCCAACTCGTCGCCGATGCCGATCTGCTTGTGGTGTTCGGAGCGGCGCTGAACCGATGGACGACTCTCGGCGGCTCGCTGCTGCGGGGCAAGACGGTGATCCAGGTCGACGACGAGCGAGCGGCGATCGGTCTGCACTATCCGGTCACCACCGGGGTGCTCGGCGACACGGCGCTGACGGCCGCCGCAGCGGCGGACG